>Ga0105053_10000782_pt1 | contig 51464 bp, 26 predicted proteins | sample BON01_FD_78093 | JGI IMG/M metagenome (GOLD analysis project Ga0105053, IMG submission 78093) | Freshwater microbial communities from Lake Bonney liftoff mats and glacier meltwater in Antarctica - BON-01 | ecosystem: Environmental > Aquatic > Freshwater > Ice > Glacier meltwater | place: Lake...
GGGGGGGGGGGAGACGTGCGGGCGGCGCGGGTGAGGGCGGCGTGGGCGGAATGCGAGCGGAAGGCAGAGAGAGAGGCGCGGCGGGCGGGCGGGGCGGCGCCGACCACAAGACTCACGCGCGGCTTCGACGGCGGCCTGGGCGGCGTCGCGCGCCTTCTGGAGCTGTTGTGGTAAGGGGGCGTGGTGGGATGGGGGAGAGGGCGTGAGTGAGTCGAGCGGGAAAAGGGTGGGAGGGAGGGGGGCGCGGGCGGCGATGCCACACGCGCGCGGCGGCGGCGGCGGCGGCGGCGGCCGGCGCGTCGCGCGGCCGCTATTCGGCACAGTCGGCGGCGGCGGCGCTCGCCGTTGATGTTCCGGCCCCCTCAGCTGCGCGCGCAGAGGCGCGGCGCGGGCGAATCGACGGACCACCCCACGTGCCGCCTCCATATCTCGCGCGCGCGGCCACATCCCGGCGGCTCACCTCGTCCGCGTCCATCCGCGCGCCGCCGCTCTTGGCCCCCTTCCGCTGCTTCTGCTGCTGGGGCGCGGGGTCCTGCTCGATGATGGCGCGCACGACGGCCGTCGCGCGACGGGCGCGGCGGGGCGCGACGGGGCGCGCGACGGCCCCGCGCGGGACCGACGCCCGCGCGGTCCGCCCCGCGTTCATCTGCATGGTGATGGGGGACTCTCGACCTCGCGCGGAGAGAGAGAGAGGGAGGAAAAAAGAGGGGCTCTTTTTTTTGTTGACGGGAGCCGCGGGTTTGTGTTGGATGCTCTTGCGGTCACGCTCCGAAGGAGAGGGACGGCGAGTGATGCTGGAGATTGCAAGCGCGGAACTTGAGTGATGTGGAGTGTGTATGTGTCCATCGGAGGGGAGGAGAGCAAGCCTTAGCAGAACGCGAGAAGACGGCGACGGCGGCGGCGGCGTTCCCGGCGGCAGCGAGGCGGACCGGCGGCGAGGCGGACAAAGCGCCTCGCTCTCGCGAGAGGCTCCTTCAACATTGAAGTTCAAAGCCAGAGGTTGCGGTGGGGCCGCCCGTGCGCAGCCTAGGTCCGACTAGGTCCGACGTGTCGTATCCAGACTCCATCCCACTCCATGTGCCCTCTCGCCTCTCTTCGACACGCGCGAGTTTGTCGTAAAGTCGAACGCCGCGCGACGACCGCCGCGAAGAGCGCGGCTGGTTGGCGGCGACGAGGCAAAATAGCGCGCGCGTCGTCTCAATTCTTGATCGCCATAGCATCCGCTTCCCCCTCGAGAGAACGACAGACCGACGAAACCATAATCACACAACATACGCGCACGCGCCCGCTCCGACACACTCTAAAAACGAACCCCTCCCGCGCCGCGCTGACACACGACGTACGACGACGACCGACGTGGACAGGCGGCCTCTCTCCCTTGTTTACCCCCGCGGGTGCCACCACCCGCATGCAGCACGCCTAGGCGGCCAGGGGCCGCTTGACCCCTCGCTGCTGCTGCTCCTTCCTCTCCTCTCGGCGCCGCATTGGACAAGGGCAAGACGTTTGTTCACAGGACAAAAGGAGCAGCACTTGGCTTTTCCCGTGAGCTCTCATGGCGCCCCTCGCCAAGCGCCGCTCGGCCACGCTGAGCGCGCGGGGAGGCGCGGGGCGCGCGCTGCAGATGGCCCTGCAGCTGCTCCTGGCGGTCCTGTCGCGCGTGCTGTCGCCCGTGCTCTACCCGTTCTCGCGCATCATCGCGCTCTGGCTGTGGAGCGGGCGAAACCTGCTCAAGCTGGCCGCCTTTGCGCGCGAGGGCTCGCTTCACGCCGTCGGGTGGCTGTCGGTACCCGTGCCTCGGCGTCTGCAGCCCTGGGCCGCCATGTTCGACATGCGCAGGTGGCACGTCGTCGTCGGTGAGGTTCTTTTGACGGGGGTTTTCGTTTGTGACGAGGAAAGAGGAGGGGAAACAGAAAGCTTCTTGCGGGTTTTTCTCGCCTTGATGCCTCGCGCGGTCGGCGCACGACAACGCCGTGTGCTTGGTCGTCCGCGCCGAGGCGCCACGGCCGGTCGGACGCGCACACAGGCGCACGCAGGCGTGTCTTGCGGCGCCGCACCTGACCGCCGGGCGTCGTCGGGAGCGCATCGCGGCGTCGTCGATTGGGCGCGGCGCGCTCGCGCGCTCGCTCGCTCGTGGGGGTTCCAACCCCCTTGTCTCTGGCAGCCCGGCCCCCAATCATCATCACCCCTCATCGCTCGGCACTCACGCACACGATCGACTCCACCCACCCGATCCAACCAATGCCAACAAAACAACCAACAAAAAACAATCTCGCTAGGCGCCTTTGTGCTCTGCTCGCTTGCGTCCGACGCCGCCGCCGCGTGGCGCGAGCGCTTTGACGCGCGGCTGCGGCGAGCGAGGCTGCTCGAGGCGCGCATGGCGGCGGCGTCGTCGTACGCCGAGTGGCGCGAGTTCGCGCTGCAGCTGGAGCGGCTGCAGCGCGGGGGGTCCCTGGGGGGCGCGTCGTCGCTCGCGCAGCACCCGTCGCTGGCGCCGCCCGAGGTCGGCGCCGACGGCGCGGCCGCGCTGCCCGCGCCCGACGACGACGCGGCCGCCGCCGCGCAGGCCGCCGCCGCGCTGCTGCTCGCGGGCGGCGGCGGCGCGGCGGCCGCCGCCGCGGCCGACGTCGCGGGCGGCTTCTCGGACCTCCACCACCGCCTGCCGCTTCCCGGCGGCATGTTGATGGCCGGCGCCGGCGCCGGCGCCGGCGCCGCGGCCGCCAGCGGCGCAATGATGATGGGCGCCCGGCAGCGCGCCGCCGCTGTGTCGCGCGACGGCTACGACCGCGAGCTGCTGCTGCTCAAGCTGGCGCACCTGCAGCGCGTGCGGCAGGGCGGCAACGCCAGGGAGATCATGTACACCCTGCGGTCGGAGCTCAACCGCAACGTGGCGGGCGTCGCGGGGTCGGCGTGGCGCAACCGCCCGGGCGCAGCCGGCGCGCGGCGCGGCGCCCGCGGCGCCGCCGGCCTCGGCCGCCGCCCCTGGCCCTTTCCCTACGCGCGCGGCGGCGGCAACAAGGCCGGCGGCGGCCCCTCCTCCTCCTCTTCCGCCGACGGCGGCGGCCCCTCCGCACCGGCCGTCGCCGCCGCCGCCGCCCCCCGCGTCGACGTCCCCGCCCCCGCCCGCGCCTACATCCGCGAGGTGCAGGAGCAGCTGCAGATGCTGACCGACTGGCCCGACGCCGGTGTCGGCGCCGAGCAGAAGCTCGCCTTTTTCCGCGAGGCGCGGCACGCCTACGGCCGCACGGCGCTGCTGCTGTCGGGCGGCGGGGGGCTGGGCAGCTTCCACATCGGCGTGGTCAAGGCCCTGTTCGAGCACCGCATGCTCCCACGCGTGCTGGCCGGCTCGTCGGTCGGCTCGATCGTCGCCGCCATCGTCGCCACGCGCACCGACGCCGAGCTGCGCGACACGTTCGCGCGCCTGGAGGCCTTTGATATCGGATTCTTCAACAACTCGCGCGCGGTCGAGCTCGCGCGCAGCCTCCTGCAGCGCGGGACCCTGCACGATGTCGACTTTCTGGTGCGCAAGCTGCGCGCGCTGCTGGGCGACATGACCTTTCTCGAGGCGTACGAGCGCACGGGCCGCATCCTCAACGTGACGGTGTCGCCGGCTGACGCCGACGGCGCGGGCGAGGCGTGCGAGCCGGCGCGGATGCTGAATTACCTTTCGGCGCCGCAGGCGCTGATCTGGTCGGCGGTCGCGGCGAGCTCGGCGTTTCCCGGGCTGTTTCCGGCGCAGCACCTGCTGGCGCGCAACGCGCGGGGGGAGATCGTGCGGTTCTCGGCGCCGGCGCACCACCACCACAACGGAGGCGGCGGCGAGGGAGGAGGCGGCCCGTCGTCGCCGCCGCCGCCGCAGCAGCAGCCGCCCGGCGGCGCCGCCGCCGCCGCCGCCCCGGCGGGCCCCCAGCCCCAGGACCGCGGCCGCTGGCGCGACGGCTCCCTCGAGCTCGACCTGCCCACGCGCCTGCTCGCCGAGACCTTCAACTGCAACCACTACATCGTCAGCCAGACCAACCCGCACATCGTCCCTTTACTCAACCTGAAGAACGCGCTGTCGCCGCGGTGGGCCAACCTCTTCGAGCTCGAGCTGAGGCACCGTTGCGCGCAGCTCCAGTGGCTGCTGCCCGAGTGGGTGCCCACGCGCTGGCTCCGCCTCTTCACCCAGCCGTGGGAGGGCGACGTGACCATGGTCCTGCCCGCGGGCCTGTGGTCGCTGGGCAAGACGATCGTCAACCCGACCGCCGAGGGATTGGCGGCGTCGACAAAGCACGGCGAGTGCGCCGTGTGGCGCCACCTCGCCGAGATCGAGGCCAACTGCGCGGTCGAGGCGGCGCTGGACGCAGCGGTGGCGCGCGTGACCAACCGCGTGCGCGAGCGGCCGCTTGGGGCGCTCGGGGCGCGGGTGCCGTCGTGGCTGCACATGTCGCACATCGGGGCGCCGGCGGTGGCGAGCTGGGGCGTGGACGCAATGGGGGGTGGCGGGGGCGGGGGAGGCGGGCTGCACCACGGCGGCGGAGGGAGCAGCGCGGCGCTGGCGGCGCAGCAGCAGCAGCAGCAGCAGCAGCAGCAGCAGCACGGTGCCTCGCGGCTGGGCGCCGCGCACCACCTGCGCTTCGGCAGCAAGAGCGCGGGGCTGCTGGCGCGGTACGGCAGCCACGGGGCGCTCATGCAACAGCAGCAGCAGCTGCTGCAGCAGCAGATGTTTGGGGGCGGAGGAGCAGCGGGCGGCGGCAGCGGCGGCGGCAACGCGCGCGCGCCGCCGCCGTCGCCCCCCGCCTCGTACGCCGGCGGCGCCGAGCGCGCGCACGCGCCCCCGCTCTCGCCCCTACACCCGACGCAGCGCCTGGCGTCGTCGGCGCTGGCCGCGGCGCTCGCGGCCGCGTCGGCGGCCGACGGCACGGCGGCGATGGCGCCCGCGCAGGCCGCGGGCGGCGCGCTGTTTGCCGGGGGAGCACGGGCCAGGGCCGCGGCGGGCGGCGGCGGCAGCGACGGCGGCGAGGAGGGCGGCGAGGAGGCGCTCTCGCTCCGGCCGCTCGCGGCGGCGGCGGCTGCTGGCGGACCCGGCGCCGACGCCGCGCGGTCCGTCTTCCAGCAGCAGGTGGCCTGCGGCGCGTGGGTGGCCGACGTCAGCAACAACAACCACCTCCACGGCGGCGGTACGGAGGACGTCGTCGACTCGGTCGCCGACTTTCCGGCGGGCGTGGCGCCGTCGCCGTCGTCGCGGCGCGCGGGGCGCGCGGCGGCGGCGGCCGCGGCGGCGGCGGCGGCCGCCGTCGCCTTTGTGCACGGCCCCGCCGGGCCGCCGTCGGCGATGAGAGTCGGCGGCGGCGCCGCCAGCGTCGTGCCCCCGCCCTCGCCTCCTCCCGGCGGCTACGCCGGCACGGACGCCGGCGGGTCGGGCAGCAGCGAGGGGTGCAGCCCCGGCGCGGCGGGCAGCGCCGAGGGCCGCCGCCGCCCCACGCCCCCGGCCGCGCCGCCCGCCGCGCGCGCCGCCGCCGCCCCCGGCGGCGGCAGCGGCAGCAGCCGCCGCTCCAGCGACCGCAGCGGCGCCGGGAGCAGCGGCCGCACGTCCGGCAGCAGCAGCGGCGCGGGCGCCCCGGGACCCATCGACGCGTTCGTGCTCGCGCAGCTCGACTGCTGCGACCCCTCCGCCTCGACGGACATATGGAGCGCGCTGCTGCCGCTGGCGTCGAGCGCGCTGGCGCTAGAGGCGGCGGTCGAGGGCGGCGGCGGCGTCGGCGGCGGCGGCGGCGGCGGCGGCGTCGGCGTCGGCGCCGGGGGGTACGGGGGCCGGGCCGACGCGGCGGCGACGCTGGCGGCGGCGGCGCAGGCGCTCGACTTTATCGCGCCGTAATTGGCGTGGTGCCACCGGGGATCGGCGCTCGCCCGCGCCGCCGGCCGCCGCCGCCGCTCTGTTTCCGCCGGGTGCGCGTCGCGCGGCGGCGGCCTGGGGGTCTCCTGGGCCGCCCCCGTCGGGCCGGCCGCTCGCATTTCTACGTCCTTGACCACCAACGAGCGCAAAGGCGGCGAATCACTCGCCCCCCCAAATTTTGAGTTCCTCGTGCTCCCCCCTTTCCGCCACACCCGTTTGATTTCGTTTCGTTTTATTTTCATTCCGTTGTTCCTCCCGACGAGGACGACGACGGCGGCTCCTCCCGCCCCTCTCCTCCTCCCTCCTTTTTTTTCCAGATTTCGAACGGGGCCGTCGCATCCCTCCCGATCTCCCTCCCCGACTGCTTATTATTACAGCACACACACACACAAATTCAAAGGCGGGCAAAGAGAGCATCGACGCTCCGGCCGCGGCTCAAAAGATCAAACAGTCGCTCGTGCGCGCCGCGCCGCGCCCCTCTTTCTGCCCTTGCCGTTTGGCTCCCCCCCCTCCTTCACCCCTTCCCGCCTCGCCCCTTGGGCGCGCCCAATCTTTTTATTTCCCGAGGCGTTCCATCTTTTATGGGGACCCTCCTCCCGAGAGCCGACATTCACGCACGGCGAGTCAGTCCAGCAAGCAAAACAGCGAGCGCGCGCGCAACGCGGCGGCGGCGGCGGCGGCGGCGGCGGCGGGCGACGCTCTCTCTTCTCTCCCCGCCCCCCTCCCCCAACAGGGGCGCCACCGCCCGACGCTGCCCCTCCCCCCCCGCGCCCCCTTTCCGCCGCTGGTTGCCACTCTGTCTCTGTGTTATCCTCCCCTCTTTCTTGCCACCCCGCCACGTTTGCACAAGATCAAACGCGTGTAAAGCGGCGGAAGACAGACTCTCCCTCTCTCAGCACGGCGGGGTGCCAGTGGCCAGTCGCCCTCCCCCCCGCCTTGTGTCCCTCTTTGCCCTCTGTCACAGAATCGAATCTCTTCAGTCTAGATCGCCGACCCTCTTTTTCTTCACGTCCAGGGCAAGAACTGCGGGTTGAGCACCGCGCCCGCCAGCGCAAACCCGAAGCAGTAGAACCACAGCGCCGCGGCGCGCCATCGAGGCGTGCCGCCGCTTTTGCCGCCGCCGCCGCCGCTCCCGCCGCCGCCGCTCCCGCCGCCGCCGCTCGCTCCTGTTTGCCGCCGCCCTCCTCCTCCGGCCGCCTGCTCGACCTCGGTCTCGGTCTCGGCCAGCGCCGCCAGCTCCGCCGCCGCCCAGTACCACGCCGGGCAACCGGCGCACAGCATGCGCGTGGACACCTGCACGTTCATCGTCGCGGCCGCGAACGCCGCCAGCGCCACCCACTGGACCACGAACACGGCCGCCGCCTGGCTCGACGAAAAGGCGTCACTCGGCCGGGCGGTGGTTGGGGCGGCAGCGGCGGCGGCGGCGGCGGCGGCGGCGGCAGCGGCGGCGGCGGCGGAGGCGGCGGCGGCGGCGGCGGCGGCGACTCGGGCGCCGCCTAGGCCTTCGCGCGCCCTGCCCGTCGAGGTCTTGCCGATGTTGCGCCCGGGCCCCCGGCTGCGCGCCCAGGCAATAAGCGAGCCCGCCCAGCCGCGCAGCGCCCGCTCCATCGCGGAGGTCAGCAGCCCGCCCGTCAGCAGCGTCTCCGGCCGCGCCCGAAGGTAGGCGCCAAAGGCGCCGGCGGCCGCGAGCGCGAGCGTCGGCGCTGCCAGGGCAAAGTTGGGCAGCTCGCTCGCGCGCCAGTAGGCCAGGGGGCCGACGCCCCAGTAGCGCGCCTGCACGTGCGCGTACGAGGAGCGGCCGGGGCCGGCGCACCAGGCCGGACGGGAGGAGGAGGGCAAGCCCTGACTTGCGCCGCCGCCGCCGCTAACGCCGCTAACGCCGCCGCCGCCGCCGCCGCCGGCCGCGCCCGCCGGCACCCGAAACGCCATCCCTTTCGCGGGCGCGCCGTCGCAAAAGATGGCGGCGATGTGCCGCTGAAACGCGATCGACGGGGCCACCACCAGAGCGGCGCACAGGGCCGAGCGCACGGCCGTCAGGAGGCCACCCGCCGCCGCCGCGAGGGCCGGCGCCGACCGCTGCCGCAGCCCTTTGGTCGCGAGGCCGGCGATCGCCGCGGCGGCCCCGGCGTGCAGGAGAAAGGCCGCGTTGACGACGCCGTTGGATCGCAGGGTGGTGGCGAGGGCGAAGCAGAGGGCGGCGGCCTCAAAGCGCAGCGCGCGTGCAAGAAAAGAAAAGAGAGAAGCGCGGCGAGGGCGAGGGGCGCCCGCAGCGGCGGCGGCAGCGGCGGCCGTGGCGGCGGCGTCTTCAGGCGGCAGGGGGCAGTAGAGGCAACACAGGCCCGCAAACGTGAGCATCGCAAAGAGCGACTCGGTGTACGGGATGGCCGTGAAGATGGCGGCGGGCTGCAGGCCGTACAGCAGGGCGGCCGCCAGGCTCAAGCGCTCGGCCAAGGCGGCGGAGGCGGAGCGCGAGCGTCGCGCCTCTGGCCCCGCCAAGACGGCGCGCCCCAAGTGCGCCAGGAGCACCGCCGCCGCCACGAACGCCGCGTTGTTGACCACCACGGCCGCGACGGCGAACGCGCGCGGCGAAGGCACCCCTGCGGCGGCTGCTGCTGCCGCTGATGATGCTGCTGCTCCTGGGACGCCGCCGCTGCGCCCCGCCGTCGCCGCTGCGGCCGCCCCGAGCCCGCCCGCCAACCAAGGCAGCCCTGGGAAAAAAGCCGAGAACTGATCGTACTCGTAGCCGCACGCCGCGATGCGGTGGTAGAAGATGGCGTCCCACACCAGGCCCACGGACGAGGGGGAGGGTGGCGGGACCATCCGCCGCAAGAGCGAGGCGACAGGGCCGCCCGCTGCCGACGCCGCCGCCTCGTGCGCGGCCGCCGCCGACGCGCGCGCCGCCTCGGCCGCTCGCCGCGGCCAGTCGCTGCTGCAGTCGGCCGACGCGAGCTCCGCCGAGGTGTCGTAGTCGGGGAGCAACCTCGCGAGCAGCGCGGCCAGCGCCAGGTACAGCAGGCGGATGGCCGCGACGGCCAGCGCCAGGCGGCCAAGGGAGCGGCGCCATGCGTCGTTTGTTTTCGGGGGCGGGCAGGTGTTACGCGAGGCGGCGGCGGCGGCGTCGTCGTCGGGCTTTTTGGCGTGGCTGCTTCGGCTCCTCGTCCGGACTGACGCCGTGGCCACCACACCGGTGCCGCGGACGTCCATCCGCGTGTCAGGAGGACACCACGGCGGGAGGCAGAGGCACCCTCCCGTTCTCGCTCTCTCTCTCTCCCTGGGTCGATGAAATCGGTTATTTTTATGCTGCTCGCGATGATGATGGACCCTATAGCGAGCAAAGGAAGGTGGCGGATCCCTGCTGCGGGCGAGATGGTGCCTGTCTCTGTGTGTGAGTCGTGGGGCGGCGTTGATCCATACGTGGGGCGACGCGATGCGGCGGCGGCACGATTCGTCGGCGTCGGCGAAAGACGGCACGCGGCCATGTCCCGCCGGCGCTGGGACTGACGACGTGGCACAATCCCTCGTACGCACGCACACATACGCACAGACGCGTGACAGGAGACACCAGACAGGAGACCGGAGACCGGTCAGCAGACAGCAGACGGAGAGCGACGACGAAGAAGCCAGAGATATGAAACGGTGTCCTGTCTAGAGCACAAATATAATTGAAAAAACAGCGCGCTGCCCCCTCGGCAGGGGCCCGGCTCTATCAGAGAGAGAGAGGGAGAAGGGGGCTCGGGCGGCGGCGCCGGCGCGCGAAGAGGGGAGGAGGGAATGTGCCCCCTCCCGTCGCCCGCCGGCCGGGAAAAAAGCCGCCGTCCCGGTATCTCCGCGCCGCTCTCCGCTCCTCATCGCGCAGGACCAAAAAAACGTCTTCGCACACAAACGACGAAGGACAACGCTTCCCCCTCCTCCTCCCTCTCGTCCCTTTGCACCAACCCCCAATCCTCATTCCTTACACCTGCGCGGCCAGCTGCCGCGCCAGCTGGTCGGCCACGCCCGCCACCTGCCCGCGCACCGACAGGTCGATCTGCGACGAGCCGTACTCAACCACAAACCCGGCGATCAGGCTGGCGTCGATCACCGGCTTGAGCTTGATGTTCTTCGAGCCCGTGAGCTCCTGCAGCTTCTTGGCGATCAGGAACTGCTGCTCCTGCTCCAGCCGCACGGCCGACCGCAAGGTCGCGACCTGCGTGTCCGTCAGGCGGCAGTACTCCTCCTCGAATGCCTCGCAGATCTCGTCGAGCAGCGTCAGGCGCCCCTTGGCGATCAGCAGGTTCAAAAAGTTGGTCGTGTACTTGTTGAACCCGGCCTCGCGCGACAGCTTGGCCACCACCGCGCGCTTCTTCTCCTGCTCCATGGCCGGGTCGAACAGCAGGCTGCGCAGCTTGGCGTTGTCGCGCACCAGGCCCGCCACCGCGTCGACGTCGGCGTGCACCGACTCGAGTTGGCTCTTCTCCTCGGCCAGGTCGACCAGCGCCTTGGCGTACGAGTCGGACACCTCGTTGCGCTTGGCCTGTTATTGAGAGGTTGTTGTGAAGGAGGAGGGGGCGGGGAGTGGAGGAGGGGAGGGGGAGGGGGAGGGTTGATGGTGAGCGCGGGCGTCTTTCGGGGCATCTTATTGTTCGACGGCGCGGGCGGCGGCTAGGCGGCAGCGGAGGAGAGAGAGGGGAGAGAGGGAGGGGGCACTGCCATTCCCGTTTCCCACCGACAGCGCCGATGCGCGGCCGCGATGCGCGGCCGGGCGGAGCGGCGCGGGTCGCCTGGCGCGACCGCAGGCGGTTGGCGCGCGCGCGGCCGGATCGCGCTTGGTTTGGGGGGAAAGGGTTCGGCGCGTGTGCCGCGAAAGCGCAAGTCCCTCCTCCCCCCTGAAGGGCGGCGAGAAGGGGGGGAGGGGGGAAAATAGTCCCACAGCTCGCGCTTCTCTCTGCGCGACCCTCTGGGCGGCGACGCGTGCCGCGACACGGCCACATTGGCGCACACAATGCCGCGGTCGCCCCAATCTGGGACGGGGCGCGCCGGCGGCAGAGCGGGTGGCGCCAACCAAAAAGGGAGGGGGCAGTCTGCTCGATTCTGCCGGCCGGGTTCCTTTTTGCCGCTTCGGGTTCTGTCCTGTTGCGCTCTCTCCACGCTCACTCGCACGCAACGCCACGCAAGAAGACTGACCATACACACAACCCGGCGCGGCGTCATGACCACGTTGCGGCTGGCCCCGGCCGCCGCCGCGGCCTTGTTGACGCGAAGAGATTGCATTCTGAAGGAGAACTCTGCTCCCGCCTGCCTCTCTCTCTCTGTCCTTGGTTCAAAGGGGGGTGCTTCTCACGCACAACAGCGAGCCAGGGACCGGCCGCGCGTGTTTGTCGTGTTTGGGAAGAGGGAGGGAAGTGGTTTGGGGAAAGGTGAGGGTGGCAACGGAGGGAGGGAGGGCCGCTTTTGGAGCGGGGGGGGGGGAGGAGAGGGGGGGCGAGAGTTGGAGGGTGCAACTCGCACACGCCGATCCCCTTTCGGCAACCCTTCGCACCAAAGGAGCGCGATGGACGACGGCGACGACCCCGCACGCAATCGGCGACGCTCGGCATCTCGAGCGCGGGATTGGCGCAGGGAGGGAATCGAGCCCCTTTTCGAGGGCGTCGCGCCCCTCCTTCCTCCGCCCGTGCGCGCTCGCCGAAAAAAAGAGCGTAGGCGCGGCCGGCAACCAGCGCGTGGCGCGAGCACGCGATGGCGGTACAGCCGGTCCAGTCGTGCACGCCGCGCTCGCGCGGCAACTTGCGGCGGGCAGCGTGGGGCGCGCGGGGCCGCTCAGGCGTCCATGTGCGCCACCGCTCGCCAGCCTCGCGCCGCGCGACGCGCGTGTGTTTGGCCTGCGGGCAGAGCGTCAAGGTGGGAGGGGCGGCCGCGCACAGCCCTGCCTGAGCATGGCGCGCCGTCGGCGTCGGCGGCAGCAACGCCAGCGGCGTGCGAGCGGGCCTCGGCGGCGGAGGACCTCACCCGCTCCGGCGCGGCGTCGGCGGGGCGCGCGATCGGCGCAGCCGTCGGCGGGGCGGCCGTTGCTGCGGCCGTGCGGGGGAGGAGGGGCGTCCGTTCGGCGGCGGCGCCCCCGAGACGCGATCAGCGCGCGCGCGACTGGCCCGTCTCTTCTTGTGGCGCCAGGAAAACAAGAGGCCTGAGCACGCCCCCCCACCTTCGTCACTTTCACACACATGCGCTTGATCGGCCCCTCGCGATCGCGCCGCCTTCCACAAGCAAGCAAAGTAAACGGGCACACGTGCGTCTCATCACGGGAAGGAGCGCTCTCCCCTCCATCCTCATCCGCTCGATCACACTCGATCGCTCGAACCCGCCCCTTGATTCCTTGCGTCACCACCCTTGCCGCGCGTGTAGTCCTCCTGACGATCGCGCACCGCTAGTACGAGCCACGCCTTGCTCGCCGCGATGGCGCCGGACGAAAAACACGGGCGCCAGTTGCTGGCTGTCGCCGCGGGAGAAGGCCGCCTCGACGGCAACGACGCCGACGCCGACGCCGACCTCCCGCCCTCGCCGCTCGCCACGACCATCGCAGTTTCGGCAACGAGCGGCGGCGGCACTGGCAGCTGCGACAACGGCGGCGCCGGCGGCGGCGACTGGAGCGACGAGGGCGTGACGGCCGCCCTCGACCGCGCCGTGTCGGCGGCGCGCGACTTTGAGGGCGGCGGCGGCGGCGATGGCGGCAACCCCGCGGGCAGCGGCGGCGACGGCGGCGCGTCTAGGCCGGCGGAGCGCCCGCTCGACCAGCGGCAGCTGCAGCAGCGTCTGATGCTCGCCGAGCTCGGCGCTGCCAGCAGGCGGCCCCTGCGCTCGCGCCAGTGCCCGTCCACGCGCACGCGCTCGCGTCCTGCTCGGCCCTTGGCCGCATCACCAACCAGGGCGGCGGCGGCGGCGGCGGCGGCGGCCGCGATGCCGGCGCGGTGCAGCGCGCAAAGCTTCGAGGACGTGGACGACGAGGACGACGACGACAGCGACGACGGCGACGGCGGCGACGGCGCCGCCGGCGCGGCCTCTGCCTCGTGGTCCCCCTCGGGCAGCGCCAGCAGCGGCGGCGGCTGCCGCGAGGACGACTGTCAAGACGATACTAAGGCCTTGACGCGCTGCAGGTCGCGCGGCCCGCTCCGCCTGTCTGCGCGGCTGCAGGGGCGGTCGCCGTCCCCGCCGTCTCCGCCGCCCCCGCGCCTACGGCGGCGCGACGCGGACGACGCGTCCGGGACGCGGCCGCCGCCCTCCTCTGCCCGGCAGGACCGAGCGGGGCGCCTGCCCGCCTCCGCCGCGCCCCGGCCCCTCCTCACCATGAGGCAGCAGATCCTCGCCGCGCTCGGCGCGATGGGGGGCACCGCCGTGCACTGGCGCGAGGTCCACGCGCACTTGCTGCTGTCAGGCTGGGGCGGCGGCGGCGGCGGGGGCGGCGGCAGGGGCGGGGCCGCTGGGGGCGGCGGCGGCGGCGGCTCGGCGGAGAACAGCCTGCTCAAGCAGCTCAACCAGGTCACGAGCGACTTGCGCTGCCCGGGGCTCGACGTGATGGCGCTCGGCGGTGACTGGCTGGGCAACCGCTGCGCGCGCCGAGCGCGCGTCGCGGCGCGCGTCGCGGACGCCCGCGTGGTCCGGCCGTCGCCGGGCGTCTTTGCGATGGTCGGGCTGCGCTCGGCGCTGCTGGCGGCGGCGGCGATCCCGACGGCGGCCGCGCCGGCGGCCGCGGCGGCCCGGACGGGGCACTCGCGGCCGCCGCTCTCGTCACCGCCGCCGCCGCGGCAACCGCTTGTGCTGCGCTCGGCCGTGCTCGCCGCGCTCGCCCACGTCGCGGAGGCTTCGCCTGGCGGGCGGTGGGCGCCCGTGCAGGCGTCCCGGGTGCTGAGCGTGCTGCTCGGCTGGCAGCAGCGGGGGCGCGGCGGGCGGGTCGCGCGCCCCCTCCCGCCCGCGGTCGCCGCCCTGCCCGCCGCCCTCCCAATCCACGGGCGCTGCGTCCAGGACGTCCTGCAGGCGTGTTGCTTCCGCGGGGCGGGCGGGAGCGGCCTGGCGCCGCCGGTGGTGCGCCAGTTCGGCGAGCGGCACTACGCCCTGTTGCGGCCGGTGGCCGCGGCGCCGCCCGGGACGATGGCGGCGGCGGCGGTGACGGCGGCGGCGACGCCAGCGGCGGGTTTTGCGGCGGCGGCCGCGGCGGCGCGCGCAAACGCAGTCTCCCGGGCGCCTGCTCGCGAGCGGGCGCTCAGGCGGCCGGCCTCCGCCTCTGCCGCCGCCGCGCCGCAGTGGCAAGGCGCGGCGGCGGCGGCAGCGGGCGCGAAGCGCGGGCGCGCGACGGCGGGGCTCGAGGACGAGGACGAGGAGGACGACTTGCGGGCCGGCCCGCGGGCCAGGTGCAAGGGGGAGCGCGACTGAGGAGGACGGACGAGAAAGGGGATGACGTCAACCACACACACAAGATCTAGCAAGGGCAACATATGTTTACAGCACAAAAGAACGAAAACCAAAAACCAAAAACCAAAACACCAAAAAAAACAAAACCGCCGCCCGGTTCCTCCGCGTTCCTCTCGTCGCCCGCGCGCCACGCCCCCCTTTGCCCGCGGTCTCTCGAAACACCTTCGCCCCCATCGTCAGCGCAGCAGCGCGCGCACCACGGCCTTGGCGTTCAGCCGCGTCAGGTCCTGGTATGTCTGCCCGCACCCCACGAACAGGATTGGCGCGCCGCTCGTGTACGTCATCGACAGCGCCGCGCCGACCTTGTCGTCGATCGTGTCGAACTTTGTGAGCACGATGCCGTCGATGCCGGGCGCGCGCGCGGGGCGGCCGCCGCCGCCCGCGCCCGCGCCCTCGCCGCCGCCGCCCGCCCCCCCGCCACCGCCCGCCGCCGCCGCCGACGGCGGCGCCAGGTCGGCCAGCGCCCGCGAGAACTTGACCAGCTGGTCCACCGCGTCGTTGCCCACGAGCGCCTCCCCCACGAACAGCACCAGGTCCGGCGCGTTCACCGCGATCAGGTTGGCCAGCGCGCGCATCAGCGGCTCGTTGTCCTGCATCCGGCCCGCGGTATCCACCAAGACCACGTCGCGCCCGTCGCGCGCCGCCTGCCGCACGGCTTCGCGCGCCACCTTTGCCGGGTCGCGCTCGTACCCGCGCTCGTACAGCGGCACGCCCAGCCGGGCGGCGTGGGTCTTGAGCTGCTCCACCGCGCCCGCGCGGAAGGTGTCGCACGCCGCGAGCGTGACCTTCAGGCCGTGCTGACCTAGCCAGTAGGCGATCTTGGCCAGGTTGGTGGATTTTCCGACGCCGTTGACGCCGCAGAACACGACGACGTAGGGCCTGCCGCGCTCGCGGGCGCGGCGGGCCTCGAGCAGCACGTCGGCGCTGCGCTTGTTCAGCACGCCCGACACGGCGTCCTCGAAGGCGCCGCGCACCAGCGCGCCGACGCCGGTGAAGGTGGCGAGCCGGCGGCCGACCAGCGAGCGGGCGACCGAGTCGACGACCTGCGCCGCGATGCCCTCGGCGACGTTGCGCTCCATGAGCTTGCGGCGCATGTCCTGGAGGGCAGGGTCGAGGTCCTCGCGCGTGAGGGCGGACGAGCCCGCCACGCGCAGGGCGAGGGACTGGACGAACGAGCCGAGCACGCCGCGGGGGGCGGCGGCGGCGGCAGCGGCAGACGCGGCGCCGCCCGCGCCCTGGGCCTCGAGCGCGGCGGCGGCGGCCTCGCGCTCCTCGAGGTCGTCGTCGTGGGCGCCGCCGCCTAGGAGCGCGTTCTCGTCGTCCATGCGCGAGCGGCCGCCGCCGGCCCCCGCCGCCGCCGCCGCGCCGCCGCCGCCGCCCGCCGTCGGCGGCGGCGCCGAGTAATCGAGCTTGGCCTCCGCCTCGGTGCGCCCGCCGCCCGGGCCCCACTTGCGCACCGATTTGCCAGAGGCGGCAGCGGGGGCCGGCTCTTTGCTGCCCTTGAGCTTGGCTTTCAGGCGCGAGAGGTCAAACGCGCCGCCGCCGCCGCCGCCGCCGTTGGCCACCTGCGGCTGCCCCTGCTGCTGCTGCTGCCGCTGTTTTGCGTCAGCCGCGTCCTCCTCGTCCTCATCGCCGGCGGCGCCGTTTTTTCCGGACACCGCCGCCGCTCCTGCCGCCACAGCCATCACCGCCGCCGCAGCCGCTGCCCCGCCTCCGCCGAGCGCCTTGCCCGACGGCCCGTCGCCCGCCGCCCGCCGCGCCGCGTCGGCGCGCGCCTCGGCTGCGCGCTGCAGCGCGTCGAAGCGCTTCCCGAAGGCCGCGTAGTCAGCGGGCGCCCCTTTGGCCGCGTCGTAGAAGGACCCGGCGAACTCGTCGCGCGCGGCCGCCAGCAGCGGGTCCACGTACAGCAGGGGGAGCGACTTTTGGTAGCCCGCAACGAACACCAGGTCGAGGCCGTTGTGGAAGACCCACTTGAGCGTCTGCGCGGGGCCCTGGCGCGGCGTGTGCGTGTAGGAAGCCTCGCCAGACCGCTCCTCGAGCAGCACCGTGCGCACGAGCGCGTTGACCGCGTCGAGCTGCGCCTGCGGGACGGCGGCGGCGGCGGCGCTGTTGGCGGTTGCGGCGGCGGCGGCGCTGGCGGCGACGGCCGCGTGGTGCAGCGTCCACAGGAGCACGCCGCCCTTGGTGAAGATGGAAAAGTTGTCGAGCATCGTTGTTCGATCGAACGGCGGTCGCGTGGCCGCTCGCGGAGGAGGGGCGACGGCGTCGCGCGCGGGATCCCGGGCTCCCCCTCCGCCCGCAGGGACAGTTCGGTTGTGTTTTGCTTTGCTTATGACGCTGCGTTGGCAGTCGTTGTTTGAGCGAGGACGACCGTAGCGCTGACGGATCGTGCGTGGTTGGTACGCGCGTGTGTTTGGTGCTTGCGTTTGTGGGGAAAGAGGAAGGGAGGGGCTTGAATCAGAGAGCTGTCTCAAGAACGGGAGAAGTCGAGAGCAGGGCAAAAACACGTCTCCTTGCACACACAACCACACAAGCGCGAGCAAGCACGCTTTCCAATCCTTCCCCTTGTTGTACAGCGCGCCCTCTTTGCGTGCCCAGAGAGAGAGAGTCCAAGAGACCGACATCACCCCTCTCCTCCTTCCCCTCTCCCGACCTTTCGTTGCGCGACCGCGAGTCGCCCCTTCTCGGCGCCCCGTCGACCGCCGCGAGTGTACCCACGCACCTCACATCCATCCTCAGCCAGGCAGGCGCTCGGCGCGCCATCGCGTGGGCCCCTGGCGATCGGGGAGCAAGGTTGACGCGCGTCCTGGAGGCCCTCGCCACGCAAAAACCTCATTCGCGCGCATCCTCTTCCTCCCCACGCCACGCCGCCCCCCATCAATAAGAAGAGACCTGGGGACGCTCCGCTCGATCCCACCAAGCACGCGCCGTCACGTAGCGCAGGCGCAGCCAGCACCAGCATGATGGCGTCGGCCATCCTTGCCGGCGGCGGCATCGTCGTCGCCTCGTCGTCGTCGTCTCGTGGCAACAGCGTCGGCGCTAGCCCCGCCCTCCCCCTCATGCGCCCGCGGCGCCTGGCGACGCGCTGGCGTCCCATCACGGCGGCGGCCAACCCGAACGGCGGCGCTGTCGGTGGCAACAGCAGCAGCGGCGGCGATCCGGCGAGCCAGGACGCCGCCGCCGCCCCGAGGCGGCCGAGCGGCGTAGGCGGCGCAGAGGCGGCCGCGGTCGGCGGCGGCGGCGGCAAGGGCGGCGACCAAGGGCAGGCCGCGCCCGCGCGCGCGAGCAGCAGCACCAGCAGCAGGCGAGATGACGGCGGCAAGGACCGCGCAAGAAGCGGCGGCAGCGGCGGCAGCGGGCGGCGGCGGCGCTCAGCCTCTTTGCTCCCGCCGGCCGGCCCGTCTTCCTCCTCCTCGGCGCCCAAGACGCCGCCGCCGCTCCTGCACCCGCTGCGCGTGGCGATCAACGTGGCGTTCTTCTTCGCGATCGTGCGCCTGTGGCCCTACTCCGGGCGCGCGACCAACCTGATGGCCCCCTCTGCCGTGGCGGCAGGCGCGACGACCGCCGAGCAACAGCAGCCTGCGTCGGCATTGGCGTCGGCGTCGGCGTCGTCGCCGGGCAGAACAGCAGCAGCGGGCGCCGCCGCACCCGCAGCAGCAGCGCCGAAGCGCAGCAGCACCCCGCCCATGGTCATCGTGAGCGTGCCCTTTAGCGAGTTTTCGCGGCGCCTCAAGGCGGACGAGGTGGCGGCAGTGACGGTCGATCGCGGCGCGGCGCGCGACAGCGGCGCAGGGTCGGGCGGCGTCGTCGGCGTTGCCTTTACGCTGCGGCCCGCGGCGCTCGAGCGGCTCACGCGCGGCTTTGACTCGGCGGCGGACGGGGATGCGGCGTCGCCTTCGTCGTCGTCGTCGTCGGCCGACCCCTACGGCATCCCGCCGGCCCTGCAGCGCCAGCTCCAGAAGCAGAAGCAGCAGCGGGAGCGCGAGCAGCATCAGCAGCACTCGTCGTCGTCGTTGCTGTCGTCGTCGTCCGCCGCCGCAACAGCATCGCTCGCCTCGACCCCGCCCTCCGTCCGCGTGACCTTCCGCACCGTCCGCCCGCCGGACTACGCGCTGCCCTACGACCTGCTCGAGCGCAACGGCGTTACCTTTGCGGCCGGCGGCGGCGGCGGCGGCGGCGGCGCGGGCGAGGCGCTGTCGACGGCCCTCGTGTGGGGCGTCTACGCGGCGCTGCTGCTGTCGGCGCTCGGCCGGCTGCCCGCCTTTCGCGGCAGCAACGGCGGCGGCGTGGGCGGCGGCGGCATCGGGTCGGGGCCCGGGGGAGGGGGGGGCGGCGGCCTGGGCGGCGCGGGCTCGGCCGCGGCGCGCGGCGCGGGGCGGCGGCACGGCGCCGCGCCGCAGGGCCGCGCGCAGCAGGGCCAGTCGCCGCTCGCCGCACTGACGGGCGCGCTCCAGCGCCGCCTCTTTGGTAACGGCGGCAGAGACGGTGGCTCGGCCTCCTCTCCCTCCCGCGGCGGCAACAACGGCCCCGGCGCCTCTGCGGGGACCGGCGCCGCCGCCGTTGCCGCCGCCGACGGCACCGCGCCGCCCTCCCCGCCCGCCGTCACCTTTGCTGACGTGGCCGGCGTCGACGAGGCCAAGGAGGAGCTGCAGGAGGTCGTCGACTTCCTGCGCGCCCCCGCTCGCTTCGCACGCCTCGGCGCCCGCCCGCCCTCGGGCGTGCTGCTCTGCGGCCCGCCCGGCACCGGCAAGACGCTGCTGGCGCGCGCGGTGGCTGGCGAGGCCGGCGTCCCCTTCTTCTCGATCGCCGCGTCCGAGTTCATCGAGCTCTACGTGGGGCTGGGCGCCCTGCGCGTGCGCGAGCTCTTCGCCGCCGCCCGCCGCGAGGCGCCCTGCATCCTGTTCATCGACGAGATCGACGCCGTCGCCAAGGGGCGCGGCGACTCGCGCCGGCTGTCGGCGGGGAACGACGAGCGCGAGCAGACGCTCAACCCGCTGCTCACCGAGATGGACGGGTTCGAGACCGGCATGCAGCAGGCGTCGGCTGCGCGGGCGGCGGCGGCGCGGCGGCGGGAGCTGCAAGACCGGCGGCGGGCGCGCGGGAGGCGGGCGCGCAGGCGGCGGCTTGCGGCGGCGGCGGTAGGGGCGTCTGAGGCAGCGGGGGCGGCGCCGCAGCAGCAGCGCAGCCCAGCGGCACAAGGCGCTGGCGGCGCCGAGGCCGCCGCCGCCGCCAAAGCCGACGCGTCCTATTCTTCGGACGACGACGACGGCGACGACGAACCCAACGCCGACCTCGACGACAGCGACAGCGGCGGCGAGGACGACGACGGCCTTGACGACGACGACGACGAGGACGAGGAGAGCGAGGACGCCGCCGAGGCCGCCCTGATGGCCGAGGCCGACGCGTCCGCCGCCGCCGAGGCCGCCGCCGCGGGCGTCGTCATCGTGCTCGCGGCCACCAACCGCCCCGACGTCCTCGACCCGGCCCTCCTGCGCCCGGGCCGCTTCGACCGCCGCGTCAGCGTCGAGCGGCCCGACCGCGTCGGCCGGGAGCAGATCCTCCGCAGCCACATCGAGCGGCGCGCTCTCCCGCTGGCCCGCGACGTGTCGCCCTCCAAGCTCGCGGCCGGCACCACCGGCTTCACGGGCGCCGACCTGGCCAACCTGGTCAACGAGGCCGCCCTGCTCGCGGGCCGCAAGGGCCTCCGGGCCGTCCGCGCCGAGGAATTCGACGCCGCCCTGATGCGCAGCGTGGCTGGAATCGAAAAGAAGCGGTCGGTCCTCTCCGGTTCCGAGAAGCGGACCGTCGCGCTGCACGAGGCCGGGCACGCGGTCGTCGGCGCCGCCGTGGCCGCCCTGCTCCCCGGCGTTGCGGCCGCGGCCGAGCGCCTGTCGATCGTGCCGCGCTCCGGAGGCGCGCTGGGATTCGCCTACACCCCGCAAAAGGCCGACGACCGCGCTCTCATGTACGACTGCGAGGTGCGCTCGCAGCTGGCGCTGCTGATGGGCGGGCGGGCGGCCGAGGCGCTCTTCTCGCCCGCGATCTCAACGGGGGCGTCGGACGACATCCGGCGGGCGACCGAGCTGGCGGTGCGGGCCGTGTCGGAGTTTGGCCTGTCGAGCGCGGTGGGGCCGGTGCACGTGGCGCTGCTGGGCCAGGGCGGGGGGGGCGGGGACGACGGCGGCTTGCCTTTCTGGGCGGGCGGCGGCGGCGGCGCCGGCGCCGGCAGGGGCGGCGGCGACAGCGCCGCGTCGCGCGCCGAGCGCGAGGCGGGCCGCCTGCTGCGCGGCGCCCTGGCCGTCGCGGCGGACACCCTGCGGCGCAACGCCGGGCTGCATGCGTCGCTGGCCGCGCTGCTCGAGGAGCGCGAGCGGCTTGACGGCGCTGACCTGGCCGCCGCGCTTGCCGGCGCCGTGGCCCCTCCCTCGCTGCGCGCCTTTGTGCTCGAGGCCGAGACGCCGAGCGACGAGGCGGCGGCGGCCGCGCTGGTCCCCTTGGCGGGCGCGGGCAACCCGAACGACCTGGCGCTGTGAGTTTTTGCGCCGCATCGAGCGCGTCGAGCCGCGGTGGCGCGCTTTCTCTCTGTATTTTTTTCTCCTCGATTCTTCTTAGCGCGCGCGGCGCAACGCAGCCCCTCTTCTCGTCTTTTTTTGGCGCGCTTGCCGCAACCTCTCGAGCGCGCGCCGCGCGGCGCGCCTTCTCTTTCCTTTTTGTTTCTTGTGCCACGCATCCGTTTTGTGCTTGGTGTTGTTTTTCAAAACCCACGATAGAAACAGCTATCCTCGCGTTCTCATCGCGCGACGGCCGTTTCGAGCGGCGCCATTGCCGCCGCCCCGTCCGCCTTCTCCGCCGTCTCCGCCTTCTCTGCCGTCTCCGCCGTGCCCACCCCCACCCCCACGCCCGGCGCCGCCCCTCCACCGCACCCGCATCGGCACCGCGTTCTGCGGGTGCGCCGTAAGCGCCATGCGCACGCGCTCGCCGCCGGGCGGCCCGGCCCACTCGAACTCAAACCGCCGGAAGAGCGCCGCTAGAATCACCTTGGCCTCGATCGTCGCGAAGCGGCTGCCGATGCAGTCGCGGGCGCCGCGCGAAAAAGGCACGTATGCGTACTGCGGCACCGACAGCGCGCGCGCGGGGACGCTCGCCCGCCCGCTGCCGGGCGCGGGCGGAGGCCGCCCCTCGTCGTCCAGCCACCGCTCGGGCGCCCACTCGCCCGCGTCCCCTCCCCAGTACCGCTCGAGGCGGTGCAGCACGTAGGGCGAGACGACGGCGATCTTGCCGCGCAGGTCGTAGCCCGACACGGCGCCGCGCTGGACGTCGTCGGGGCCCCGGGGCTCGAGGGAGGGGTCGGGCGCCGCGCCTACGCCGTCGCCGTCGGGCGGACTCGGCGCGGGCACCGGGCACACGCGGGCGATCACGCCGATGGGCGGGCGGAAGCGCAGCGTCTCCTTGATGACGGCCGTGAGGTAGGGCAGGGCGGAGAGCTCCTCCCAGGTGGGCATCTCCGCCTCGCCGGGGGCAGAAGAGGAGGAGGACGCCGGGGCGGCGTCGGCGTCGGCGTCGGCGCCTGCGTCGGCGTCGCGAGGGGCGGCGGCGGCGCCCTGGCGGCGGCGCACCTCGAAAAGGGCGTCGATCTCGGCGACGAGCTTTGCGCGCCGCCGGTCGTCGCGCGACAGGTAGTAGACCGCCCACCCGAGCAGGCCCGCGGTGGTGTCGTGCCCGGCGCCGAAGAGGGTCGCCTGCTGCGACAGGAGGGCGGACCGGTCGATGGTCTTGGCGCCGCTGGCGACAAAGGAGAGGACGGCCATGGAGAGGATATCGTCCGCCGCGGGGCCGTTGGCGGCGGCGGCGGCGGCGGCGGCGGCGGCGGCGGCGGCGGCGGCGGCGGCGGCGGGCGGGGTAAAGGCGGGCGAGGCCTGCCCCGGCGCTTCGAGAGTGGCAGGCGCCCCGGCAGACGCGGCGGCGGCGGCGGCGGCGGCGACGGCGGCGAGCTCGTCGAGGCTCATCTGGTCGTCGTCGCGCAGCGTGGCGCCGTCGCCGGCCGCTCCGGCGCCCCCGGTTTCTTGGCGCGGCTGCTGCGACGGCTGCTGCTGCTGCTGCTGCTGCGACGGCTGCTGCTGCTGCTGCTGCGACTGCGGCTGCTGCTGCTGCTGCTGCTGCTGCTGCTGCGACGGCTGCTGCTGCTGCTGCTGCGACTGCGGCTGCTGCTGCTGCTGCTGCTGCTGCGACGGCTGCTGCTGCTGCTGCTGCGACGGCTGCTGCTGCTGCTGCTGCTGCTGCGACGGCTGCTGCTGCTGCTGCTGCGACTGCGGCTGCTGCCCGTCGTGCGGCCGCGCACCCCGCTTGGCCGCCGCCTCCCCCCCCTCAGCGGCGGCCGGCCCCCCCGGCAGCCCGGCGAACGGGCACGCCGACGCCGGCGAGGACGAGGACGAGGACGAGTCGACGACCTCGACGCCCGCGGGCAGCACGCCCGACCGCCGCATCGCCTCGAGGCGCCCGTCCAGCACCGCGCCCAGCTCTCGCTCGAGCTCGGCGCGCAGCCGCGCGGTCTTGCGCACGTTGAAGGGGAGGTTCTTCAGGCGGTTGAAGGGCACGTTGTCCAGAAACCAGGCCACGTGCGTGCCCAGGTCGTAAAAGGCGCGGTAGAGGCCGTCCGCGAGCGGGTCGCGGTCGGCGCGCGCGAGCAGGCCGCGCGGCGCGCCGAACCCGACGCGGAAGATGATCTCGACCGTGGCCAGGACGGCGAGCTCCCACACGCGCGCGACGCCCGGGTCGTCCTCGCCGCCGCCGGTGCTGCCGCCGCCCTCGTGGTCGCCCGCGGGGTCGGACGGCGACGACGCGGGGGCCGACGCCGCCCCCCCAGCCGCCGCCGCCGCCGTCAAAGCCGCCTCCGCCTCCTTCGCCGCGTTGTACGCGGCCGCCTCGTCCAGCGCGGCGACGAGCTCGCGCGTGGCGCCGCAAAAGCCGGCGTAGGCGCCGCGCAGGAAGGCGCCCGAGAAGGCCGGGTTGTACGCGTCGCGCTGCTCGCGCCACTCGGCGCCCTCGGTCAAGACGAGCGACCGCGGCCCCAGGAGCGGCTCCAGATCGCGGTACAGCGGGGACTTTTGCCACCGCCCGACCTCAAAGATGGCGCGGACGGCGGCCGGGTCGCCGATCAAGGCCACGGGAGGGGTGCCCGGGACGCGCCACTGCAGGATGCCGCCGCTCTCAGCGCCGACGGTGGTCGCCCACTCGTAGAGGATGTTTTCTATGCTGCCGTGCTGGGCGACCGACATGAGGAGCGCGGGCATGTTGCCGAGAAAGGGGGTGCGCGGGGCGAAAGGCGGCTGCTTCAGGGCAAACGGGGGAGGGGCGGGCGCGGCGCGGTCGGCGTCGGCTCGTGCAGCGGGACGAGGCGGCGGGCAGCCGGACGACGAGAGGCGCGGCCGCTTGTGCTGTCGGCTGACGGGAGTCGCGCGCGCGGCGGTCGTGGGGCGCCCAGAGGCGCGACCCGACGCGCAGTGGCCGAGCCCCCGCATTGCGGCGTTTGTCCTCCTTCTGCGGCTGTCGCGCTTTCCGAACGAGTGCGTGGATGTGAGGCTCAAGTGAGCGCCGCGATTGGAACGGGTTCAATCGGCGATTACACAGAGACGGGCGGACACGTGGCCTGAAGAGCGGACGGGGGACTCGTGGGGGGAAGAGGGAGGCGGCGGGGAAGCAAAAAGAGACGAGGGCGGCGTGGGATAACGACGCGCGCCGGCGATCCGACGCACGGCGCGCGCCGCCCCCGCCTTGCCTCTCTCACCGCCCCCCCCTTGTGATTTCACTTGAGGGCTCAAAAAGGGTTCTCGAACGCGCGTACCAGCGCCGGGATGTCCGCGCCCAGCACGCCCTCCACCTGCCGCATCATCGCCGGCGTCAGCGCCGGAAACTTGGACAGGTCGTGCCCCGCCAGCGCCGCCCGGAAGCGCGCCAGCTCGGGAAAGTCGCCCGCGGGCAGCCGCGCCTCGCGCTGCACCTCTTGGAAAACCGCGGGCAGGCCCTCGTCCAGCAGGCGCCGCTGCGCGCGCTCCTTGCCAAACACCGCGGGAAGCCGCTTGCGCAGGGCGCCCAGCAGCAGCATGTGCACGCGCAGGGCGCGCACGCGCTTGACGAACTCGTTCACGCGGCGGTCGCACGCGCGCGCGGGGATGTCGAGCAGGTCGCCGAGCAGCTCGGCGTGCTCGGCCTCGAACAGCGGCTTGCCGTGGGGGTTGCGGGCCTCGCTGATGGGGTTGCCCGCGTTGAAGGAGCCTGTTTTGTTTTGTTTTGGTTTTTGTGTTGGTTTATTAGGGCAGGGAGGGAAGGGTCGAGTGTTTTTTGTCGCGGAGGGACGCGCCGACACGCGTTTTTTTTCCCGGTTGCAGCGCACGTGTTTTTGTTTTTTGCAGCGTCGTCCTCCTCGTTCTTCCTTCGAAAAGCGACTTCGTCCTCGCCGACCCCCTTTCCCCCTCCCAACCAACCAACCAAGCAACACACAACACCCACCGATGTACACCTTGCACGTCTCGGGCGACCGGAACACCTTGGACAGCGACCACATGAGCGCGCCGTAAACGCGCATCAGCTCCTGCTGGTCCACCATGTCCGCCTTGTTGAGCACGACGCGGACTTTTTCCTCGTGCCCGCGCAAGGCGTGGACGCACGCTTTCAGCTCGTCCGAGACGTCGAGCTTGAAGGGGTCGAACAGCAGCAGGACCATGTCGGCGCGCGACGCGAACCACTCGACGGCGCCGACAAAGTCGTACTGCCGCTCGACGCGCTGCTTCTCGCCCGAGAGCACGCCGGGCGTGTCGACGAGCGTCACGCTGTCCAGTAAAGGGGCCGGGCACGTGGTCCCCTCGAAGCGCGACAAAAAGGCCGCGCCAAAGTGGTTGAGCGCCTGGTAGGGCTGGTCAGGCTGCACGGCGAGCGTGTGGCCGGGCGTGCGGCGCTCCTCGAGGCCGCCGCGCACGACCACGAACCGGTCGGTTGTGGGCTCCGGCCCGACGTGCGCGCCCGGGTAGGCCCGGCCCAGCAGGTGGCGCACAAAGGTGGTCTTGCCCGTGCTGTACTGCCCGAGCAGCAGGACCGACGGCTTGGCGTCAAAGTCGGCCTCCTGCAGCAGCGGCTGGAAAAAGGCGTCGAGCCGGAACGCCTCCTCGAGGGGCCGGACCTTCCCGAAATAGACCGCTTTCAGGCCGTCGACGACGCTGGTGCACACGCGCGCGGGGATGGGGGCGGGGCGGGGGCGGCCGAAGGCGAGGCCGGCCTTCTTGAAGAGGTTGCCGGACGACCCGGGCGCGCCCTGCTTGGAGGTGGCCGGCGCTGCCGCCGCCGCTGCGTCGGCGGCGGCGGCGGCGGCGGCGGCGGCGGACGCGTTTGCGCCGGCGTCCGGCAGGAGGTCGGTGCAGAGGCCCGCCATGCGCGGGGCCGCCAGCGTGGGGCCCAGCCCCCCGCCCACGTACGAGTCGTACGTGCCGCTGTCGGCCGAGACCATCTCGTCGGTCGAAAGGCGCTGGCCGCCGCCGCCCGCGCCGATGGTGCTGCCGTTGCCGTTGCCGCCGCCGTCGTTTCCGCCGCCGTTGCCGCCGAGCGCCGCGCCCGCGTCGCGCGGCACGAGGCCGCCGCTCGCCTGCGCCAGCGAAATCAGGTCCATGGCCCGGAAGAACGACGGCTTGTCCAGGTACCCCGCGCGCGCAGAGTTGGACAGCTCCCACACGCGCGCCAGCGCGGCGCGCTCGAGGCCCGAGCGCGCGAAAAAGGCGACGGCGTCGGCGCCCGTCACGCGGCCGTCGCCATCCGAGTCCGCGGCGCGGAACCAGTCGTCGTAGATGGCGCGCTTGGCGCTCACGGGCGCGCTGGTGTTGGTCGGGGCGCGGATGCCGGCCTTGGAGGGGGAGGAGGCGGCCGGGTGCGCTGCCGCCTTGCCGTGGAACGGGGCGGCGCCGGCGCGGCCGCTCATGCCGCTCTTGCCGAGGGCGCCCGGCGCGGCCGTTGCCGCCGCCCCGTACGAAGAGGGGTCGGGCGACATTGTTGCTGTTGTTGGTTCTTTGTCCGTATCCGAGACGTGTGAACGCTATGCGCGCGCGCTGCACTTGTTCTTCTTCTGCGGCTTGGGTATGTGCCCTCTTTTGACTCTGTGTGAGTCGGGGGCGCGAGACGCAACAAAAAAGGTTTCGACAGGAGGCTTCGTCGGAACGGTCCTAAAAAAAGAACCTCTGTCCTTTCGTGTTGTCTCCTTCCTCGCCGCGGCTCGAGCGCGGTGTGTGTGTGTGTGTGTGCGTGCGTGTACGTGTGGACGTGTTACGTGTGACGTGATTTTGCGTTCGCGGGGATTACACGCGCCATTCAGGGGCGTGCTCGGCGTTTCTGAGCACGAGTTGCGTCCGCCTCCCTCTCTCCCTACCGCGCGGACGCCTCGCCGCCGCCGCCGCCCTCGGGGCTCGCCCCTCCTCTCCTCCTCCGCGCGCCGCCCCCCCACCAGGCGCGCCACCCGCCGACGCCCCCGCCCCCGCCGCCGCCGCCTCCGCCGCCTTTCCCCCGCTCGTCGCGCAGCCTCCGCGCCTCCTCCGCCCTCGCCTCCGCCACCTCGGCCGCCTCGCGCAACGACTCCACGCGTCGGAGAAGGGAGTCTGTGTCGGCGCTCCTCGCCGCCGCGCCGGGCCCCTGCGCGGCCGCCGCCGCCGCCTCTGCGTCGCGCCTCGCCTCGGAGGACGCGCCGTAGCGCTGCTGGTACAGGAGCACGCAGCTGATGCCCACGTTGCCTATGAGCGCCGCGAGCACCACGCGCTCGAACCGCTCGTTGGAGCGCAGGGCGCGGGAGGCGGAGGACGACATGCTTTTGTTTTCTTTGCGGGTGGTGCGGCGTCGGCCGCCGCTCGACGGGAGCGCGCTCGCGAGCGCCGCTGCGCGCACGGCGGCAAGACTCCCTCTCTTTTGCTTGTCGAGGTCAATCCCGCGCCCGGATGGGTACTCGAGGGGGTCGTGCGTGTGATCGTGGTTGGCTAGCAGGAGAGGCTTGTGATTTGTCAAGGTCTAGGACCCGAGGCGATTGAGGAGGTGAGGGAAAGTGAACGCCTCTGTTGTGGGAGGCTCCTCGGCTGTTATACGCCGCCGTGCCAAGGAAATCCACTCCAACTCTCCAGTTGACGGAGGATCGACGACAACCAGCACCAGCACACCACAGACCAATCGTCCCTCTTTCCTTGAACGAACAACCGACATCGACGACACGGAAAAAACGGGCAAGATCACAACAAAGGTCCTCCCCCACCCCATCCCATGAGCGCCGCCGCATCATAAGCGTCCCAATGATGGCTGCCGCAAATCCGGGCGCGCGCGCCGGCCCGCGGCGGCGGTACCCCGAAGCAGCAGCAGCAGCAACAATGAGGAGGTTCAGCAGGAGGAGGAGAGCAGGCCATTGGGTGCTGCTGCCCGCGACGCTGCTACTCCTCCTGGCGCTGTTCTCGGCCGGGGCCGCGGCGGCAGCGGCCAAGGACACGCCGTCGTGGGCCGACCCGGACTGGAGCATCTACATGACGGCGTGAGTTGCTGTTTTCGCGACATCGAAACGTTTGCGCGTCGGCGTCGCTCAACCGCCGCCGCCGCCGCCGACGCGCGATCGATCGTCAGCAAAACCAAGTCCCAGACCTCTTGCTGCGTTCGCGCCCCCCGCCCCGTGTGCCTCGGCCGATTCAGCAACGGCCAAACAAACCCACGACCACCACTTAAAACCAAAACAAACAAAACAGCTCCCAGATCCTCGCGCGCACAAAGCAGGTCGCCCGCGCGCACCCGGCGACCGTCCGCCGCTCCGTCGCGCGCGCGTACGACGGCGACTACGGCGCCAACGTGACGGTGCTGGTGGTGGAGCCGGGCGGGCTGCGGGACGCGCCCGCGCTCACCGGGGCGCAGGCGGAGGCGCGGGCGGCGGTGGCGGCGGAGGTCAAGGCGCGCGCGACGGACGGCCGGCCGCCGACGCCCGCGGCCGAGGCGGCGGCGGCGGCCAACGGCAACGGCAGCGCCGACGCCGCCGCTGCCGTTCCTTCGGGCGTGTGGACGCCGCCCCTGCGCTCGGACGACGACCGCGTGCGCGTGCTCATGGACTTTGGCCAGCACGGCCGCGAGTTCATCACCTCGGAGGTCGGCGTGCGCCTGCTCGAGGTGCTGGCGGCAACGGGCTCCGACGCGCCCGACGAGGGCGCGGCCGACGCCGCGCTCGCCTCGGCGGCCGGGCTCTCCGTCGGCTCGCCCCGCTTCCGCCGCCTGCGCGCCGTACTCTCCCGCCTCTCCCTCGTGCTCCTCCCCCTCGAGAACGAGGGCGGCCGCGCGCGCGTCGAGCGCGGCGACCGCTGCGAGCGCAAGAACGGCCGCGGCGTCGACCCAAACCGCAACTGGCCGCTCGACTGGGGCCGCAAGGAGGGGGACTACGACCCGGCCGAGGAGTACCCGGGTCGGGCGCCCGGCTCCGAGCCCGAGACGCGCGTGGTCCGGGCCCTCGCGCGGACCCTGAGGCCGCACGCGTGGGTCAACGTGCACAGCGGCATGCGCGCGCTCTTCACGGCCTACGACCACGTCGCCAGGGTGCCGCGGGGACCCGCCGCGCGCGCGTCGCTCGCCATCCTCGCGCGTCTCAACGCGCGCGCCTGCCGCGGCCAGTGCGCGGTGGGCTCGGGGGGCAAGTCCGTCGGCTACCTGGCCCACGGCACCGCCACGGATCACATGTACGCCACGCAGGGCGTGCCAGTGGCGTACACTTGGGAGATCTACGGGGACGAGACGGCGGATTTCGACGACTGCTTCCGGATGTTCAACCCTCTGGGAAAAGAGCAGTTTGACGGCGTGGTGCGGGACTGGGTGCGCGCGTCGCTCGGGGTGCTGGAGCTCTTGCCGACGCACCCGGCGGTGGCCCCGCTGTTTGCGACGGGGGCGGACGCGCGGCTGTTTGGGCCCGTGGACGGGAAGCGCGAGCCGGAGGAGGCGGCCGAGGCGGCCGGCGCCGAGCTCAAGGCGGCGGAGCTGCAGGCGGAGAGCGCGCGGGCGGAGGAGGAGGAGGAGGGGAAGGCGAAGAAAAAGGGGGAGAGGGATGAAGGGGGGGGCGAGGGGCGGGGGGCAGGAGGGACGGAGGAGGGCGCCCCGGTTGCGCGGGACGTGGAGGAGGGGACAGAGGCGGCGGCGTCGGCGGCGGCGGCGGCGGCGGCGGCAGCGACGGAAGCGAGCGGCGGCGGAACGGCGGCGGCGGCGGCGGCGCTCCTGCCGCGCCGCATGGGCCCGCAGCGCCAGCAGCTGCTCGTCTCGCCCGCGGCCGGCGGGAGCGGCGGCGCGGCCGGCGGCTCCCTCCGCGTATCCGCGTCGGGCGCGGGCTCCCGCCTGCTCGCCGCGGCGCCGCTGCTGGTGGTGTGCGCCCTGGTGGTGGGCTTGGCGGCCGCCGCGCTGCTCGCCCGGCGGCGGCGCGCAGCGGCGGCGGCGGCGGCGGCCGGCGTCGGCGGCGGCGGCGGCGCCTACCTCCCCACGTCGCTCGTCGACCTGGACGAGGGCGGATTCGGCTTCGGCCCCGTCGTTGCCCCTGTCGGAGGGAGGAGGGCCGGCGGCGGGGGCTTGTCCCTCGTGGGGGTGGTGGGGAGGCGGCCTTGAGGGGCGGGCTCCCCCCGGGGAGGTGGCCGCCGCCGGCGCCGCCAAAAAAAACGACATGGGATCGAGAGAAGCAAAAAAACGAAAAACGACAAGGGAACGACAACCGCGGTTGCTTTGCTCTCCCCGCCCCCTCTTTACAAAGTTAAGCGCCCCTTACTTTGGGCCCATCGCATTTGCAAGAAAAAAGCCGCATCGATGCGTCTTGCGTGCGTGCGCCGTCGTCGTCCGCTCACTGTCTCGTCACTTGCGGCCCTTGCCGCCGCTCGCGCCGCCGCCCTTGGCGCCGCCGCCGCCGCCGCCGCCGCCGCCGCCGCCCTTGGCGCCGCCGCCGCCGCCGCCGCCGCCCGTGGGCGGCGTAGTCGTCCGGGGCTTCTTGGCCACGGGCTGCGGCCCGCGGCCGACCAGCGGGGAGCGCGGCCGCGGCGCCGCCCGCGGCGCCGCCGCGGGCGCCGGCGCCGCCGGCGGACGGGGGGCTGGCGCGGCCGGCGCCTGCGCCGCGGTCGCGGTCGCGGTCGCGGCCGCCGCCGCCCGCTCCACCAGCGGCGGCGCCAGCTCCATCCACATCAGCACGCCGCCGGAAGGAAGCCCGCTGTTCGCCGCCCCCGCCGCCGCCGCCGCCGCCGCCGGCCCGCGCCGGCCTGGCCCCCAGCCTCCCGCGGGCGAGACGTACCCGGGCACAAAGACGATCGACCCGTCCTCCGGGTCGCGCATCGTGTTGCGGGGCAGGGCCCCCGCCTCGGGCGTCGCGCTCGGCAGTCCCTCGGGCCACCCGCGCGCGCCGCGCGCGGCCAGCGCCGCCCAGTGGGCGGCGAACCAGCGGGCGAGGGGGTCGGCGAGCTGCTGGGGCTCCAGGCGGCCGCCTCCCGCGCCCGCGCCGGCGTCGGCATCGGCGTCGGCGTCGGCAGCGGTGGCGGCGAGCGAGGGTGGCGGGGGCTCGAGCGGGGCGCCGCGGAAGAAGGAGCGCGCAAAGGCGTCGCGCGTGAGCGCGGGCGGGCTCGCGCCGGGGCGGCCGTCGCCGTCGCCGCTGGCGGCGCCGCGCGCGCGGCGCGAGCGACGCGCGCGGGGGGTCGGGGGGTCGTCGCCGCCGTCGCCGCCTTCGGGCTGCTGCTGCTGCTGCTGCTGGCGGCGGCGGCGCTGCTGCTGCGGGGACGGCGGGCCGGCGTCGGGGCGCGAGCGGGGGCGCTGCTGCTGCTGCGGGGAGGCGGCGGCGGCGGCGGCGGCCGTGGCCGAGGCCGGCGCCGAGTCGGAGGGCGCGCCCGCCGTTGCGGCTCCCGCGGCTCCCGCAGCCTTCTCCTCCTGCTGCTTGCCGTCCCTGCCCTTGACCGCCCCCGCCGCCGCCGCCGCCGCCGCCGGCAACGTCTCGACCAGGCCCTCGCTCTCGGCGGGTCCCTCCTTGGCATGCTGCCGCCGCGGCTGCTGCTTCTTCTGCTGCTTCTGCTTTTTCGGGGGGGAGATGCGCGCCCCCGCCGCCGCCGTTGCCGCCGCCTCCTCCTCCGCCGCCTTTTTCACCGCCCGCTCCATGCCCGCCACCGCCTTGGCGAGCGGCGACCACGCGCCCCGCCCCAGGAACTTCCAGTCCGGGTACTTGTAGCTCCCGCGCCACAGGCGGCTGCTGTCGCGCCGCAGCCACAGGCGCATCGCTTGGCCCTTGCGCGTCTCCGCGGGCAGCAGCAGCTTGACCTCGGCGCGCCGCTCCCGCCGCACCTGCGCCTGGTACCACACGCCGCTGCCCGCGGGCTGCTCGATCATGGGCTGCTGGCGCTTGCTGACCTGGTAGAGGGGCAGGCCCAGCGTCTCGCCGGGCTCCGGGTCGGGGGGCGCGTGCAGGACGCGGCCGTCGTCCTTGGCCCCGTCCTCGGCCTCGTCGGGCTCGCTGCTCTCGTCGTCGTCGTCGTCGTCGTCGTCCTCGTCCTCGTCGTCCGCGTCCTCGTCCTCGGCCTCGTCGGCGACGGCGGCGGCGGCGGCGTCGCCGTTGCCACGGCCTGCTGCTGCTGCGGCTGCGGCTGCGGCGGCGGCGGCGGCGGCGGCGGCGGTGGAGGCTGCCGACGCCCGCCTTGCCTTGCCCGCGCTGGCCGGGACCGCCGGCGACGACGAGCGGCGCGATTGCTTTCGCAGTTGCTGCTGCTGCTGCTGCTGGTGGAGCCGCTTGATCCCGTCGGCGCCGGAGACCTTGTGCGACCCCGCTTCCCCGTCGGCGTCGAAAGACGTACCTGTCGTCGCGGCCGCTGCCCCCCCGCCCGCGCCTGCGCTAAGTCCCTTGCCGCCGCCGCCGCCGCCGCCGCCGCCGCCGCCGCCGCCGCTGATGCCGTCTGCGTCGCCGTCGTGCTGCCCCTGCCTGCCACATTCCTGCTCCCCCGCGGGGCCCACTTCGCTCGGCTGCCCCCCGGACCCCTCGTTGGTCGACGGCAGCAGCTCGGTCGGCTCCGGCTGCGCGTTGTCGTTGTCGTTGTCGCTGTCGTTGCCGTTGTCGTCGCCGTTGCCGTTGCCGTTACCGTTGCCCTTGTAAGTCTGCCCGGCGTGCGCCGCCGCCCCCGTGGGCGGCGCCGGCGCAGGCTCCCCCATCCCCGGCGAGCCCCCGCTTCTTTGGGTCCGCAGTAAGGGGGGAGGGGACGAATGTGTTGTTGAATTTGCGAAACGGTTTTTCTTTTTCGAGCAAGGCCGTTTTTGTTATTTTTGAAGCGCGCGGCAAGTCGCAGGGTCTGTTGTCGTGGGTTGGGTTGAAGCTGGGGGACGAGGGAGCGTGGGTTGAGTTGGAGATCTGGTTCGAGAGAAACGGCTCCTTGCTTTCTGCGAAGTTCTGCGCGAGCTGCAGAAGAAGAGGGGAGCACGGGAACTCTCTCGCACAAACATGTATTTTGCATCCTTCTTTCCTCCCGACGAACAACACATAATCCACGAGGCGCGCGCAGTGCACCCGCGCGGGGCCAGGCAGCTCTCCTGCCCTCTCTCTACTGGCGTGGGCGCGTCCGCGCGTGCGAAAACCTTCAACCGAACTCCTCCTCCTTCCGTGGAGACACACCACCGCACGCCACGAGCAAAACACATGGCCGACGGCGGCAACGACGGGGCCATCGCCCGCGTCATGGCCGACGCGGCCGTGAGCCCGGACGAAGCGAGGTTCTACCTCGAGGCCGCCGGCGGCGACGTGGACGCCGCCATCGCGCTCGTGCGTGAGAACCGACCCCCGCCTCCGCCTCCTCCGGCGCGGCCAGCGGCGCCAGCGACGGGGCCCGGCGCCGGCGCCGGCGACCCGTCCGGGTACGACGAGCCGCGGACGCGGCACGACGCGTTTGCGGCGGTGCGCGCGGCCGAGGAGGAGCTTGTGCGGCGGACGCACCGGCAGCGCCAGCAGCAGCAGCAGCAGCAGCAGCAAGCGGGCGGCGGCGGCGGCCCGCACCAGGCGCCGCAGCCGCCGCGCGGCGGCCTGCTCGGCTTTGCCATGCGCCTGCCCTTTGCGGTGCTGCGCACGGGCGTGGGGGTCGTCGCCTCGGCCGTCGGCGTGGGGCTCGCCGTCGCCGCCTTCTTCGGCGACCGCGTGCTGCCGCGCGCCCTGATGCTGGCCGCGCGGCGCCTTGCCGAGCACGCCCGGCTCGCCGCCGACGACTCGGACCCGGCGGCGCAGGCGGCCGAGTTTGCGGCGGCGTTCGCGGAGCGGCACCTGAGCGAGGACCGGAGCGGGGGAGCGGCGGGCGGGGCGGCGGCGGCGGGAGCGGGCACGGTAGCCGCGGCAGCAGGACAAGAGGCGGGGGCACGAACGACGCCGGCGACCGCAGCAGCAGCAGCAGCGACCGCAGCAGCAGCACCAGCAGCGCCGCCGGCGGCCAGGCGCTCGCCCGCGTGGGTGGCCGCGGGGTGGCGCCCCGCCGCGGCCGCGGCGCACCGCGACTTTCGCCTCCTGTTCGCCTACCTGCACGCCCCGCGCCACCAGGACGCCGACGCCTTCTGCCGCGGCGTGCTGTGCGCGCCGGATTTTGCCGACTTTGCCAACAACGAGTTTGTGTGCTGGGGCGGCGACGTCACCCGGAGCGACGCCTTCTCGCTGTCGCTCCGGCTGGGCGTGACGCGCTACCCGGCGGTCGCGCTGCTGTCCCGCAGCGGGGCGGGCGTCAAGCTGGCCGCCCTCGTGCAGGGCGCGCCGGCGGGCGACCCGGGCGCGCTCGCGGCCGCGCTGCGGTCGGCGGCCGAGCCTCATGCGGCGCTGCTGGCGGCCGAGCGCGCCGACGCCGAGGGGCGCGCCGCCGAGCGCGCCCTGGTGCGCGAGCAGGACGACGAGTACGAGCGCAGCCTGGCGGCCGACCGCGCGCGAGAGCAGCAGCGCCGCGAGCAGTGCGCGCGCGAACAGGCGGCAAAGGCGGCGGCGGAGCAGGCCGAGCGCGCCGAGCTCGAGCAGCGCGAGGCCCGCGAGGCGAGGCGCCTGGCCGAGGCGTCCGCCGCCGCCGCCGCCCGCGAGGCCAAGCGCGCCGCCCTGCCTCAAGAGCCTGCCCCCGGCGCGCCCGACGCGGCCGCCGTGCGCGTGCGCCTGCCGACGGGGGCAAACCACCAGCGCCGGTTCGACGCGCGCCGCGACACCATCGCCTCGCTATACGCGTGGGTCGACGCGCTCGAGCACGCCGCGGCCGACGCCGCGGTGGAGCAGGGGGCGGCGGGGGCGGCGGCTGCCGGGGAGCAGGAGGACGAGGCGGCGCTGACCGCGCGCCTGCTCGCCCTCGAGCGGTACGTGCTGGTGCAGGCGTTCCCGCCGCGGCGCGAGCTCGCGCGCGCGGCGGGCGCGGGCGGCGGGCAGACGCTCGAGGAGGCCGGCCTGGCGCCGCAGGCGGCGCTGTTTGTGCGGCTGGTGGACGAGGAGGAGGAGGGGGGGGAGGGGGGCGCCGCGTAGGGGCATGTCATTGAATGGCGATGAGAAGAATAAGCTTCTGATGAAAAACAACACGACGCAACAATGACAGACAACATCGACGACGTCTATAGAGACCGCCGGCGGCTCATCTTCGCGCTTGCCGCCGCCGCCGTTGCGCTGGTCCCTCGAAGCAACAAAAAATCAAGGCGGGAACGGAAACTCACTTACACAAATATTTCCTCGCTCAAAATTGGTGTTGCTTGTCGGCGCGCATATCTGTGTGTGTGTGTGTGCGTGTGCGTGTGCGTGTGCGCGTGTGCGCGAAAGAGGACGAGAGAAACCAAAAAAAGGACACCAAAGACGCGCGCTCCCCCTCCCTTCAAAATCAAAACGAACAACAGGACAGAGAGAGACCTCAAAAACGGCCCGCCGACCCGCCTCACAGCAGCAGCTGGTCGGGGCTCTCGACCACCGCCTTGAGCGTCTGCAAGAACTCCGCCGCGTGCGCCCCGTACACGATGCGGTGGTCGGCCGTGAGGTTGACCTGCATCACCCGCCGGACGCCGAGCAGCCCCTGCTCCGTCGCCACCACCGTCGGCTTGGACCCGCCGACCGCCAGGATGGCGGCCGTGCCAGGGGGCAGGATGGCGTCAAAGGTGTCTACCCCAAACATGCCCAGGTTGCTGATGGTGAAGGTGCCCGTGGTGAACTCGTCGGGCGCGAGCTGCTTGGCGCGCGCGCGCTTGACCAGGTCGGCCCACTGGCGCGACAGCTGGTAGATGTCGGTCTTGTCCGCATCTTTCAGCACGGGGGTGATCAGCCCGCCGTCGGGCATGGCCACCGCCAGCGCCACGTTGACGTGCTCGTTGTACGTCATGCCGGCGCCGTCCGGGGTGGGCGCGGCGAACAGCACGGGGTGCGAGGCCAGGGCCGCCGCCACCGCCTTGGCCAGCAGCGCCGTCATCGTCACGCCGTGCGGCTTGAGGCGCTTGTACAAGGCGTCAAACTTGTCCGTCTCGATCGACATGGCCACGCGGAACTCGGGGACCTTGAGGGACTCGAGCATGTTGCGGCTGACGGCGAGCTGGAGGCTGGTGAGGGGGACGGTGGTGCCGCGCAGCTGCGAGACGGTGGTGGGGGGCGCGGCAGCGGCGGCGGGCGCGGCGGCGGGCGCGGCGGCGGCCGGGGCGACGGAAAAGGCGGCCGGGGCGGCGGCGGCCGGGGCGGCGGCGGCCGGGGCGGCGGGGCCGCGGCCGGCGGCGCGCTCGACGTCCGAGGCGGTGATGCGCCCGCCCGGGCCCGTGCCGCCGATCGCGGCCAGGTCCACCTTGAGCTCCTTGGCCAGCTGCTTGGCGTAGGGCGTCGCCACCACGCGGCCGTCGGCGCGCGGCGCAACAGCCGCCGCGGCGGCCGGCGGCGGCGGCGGCGGCGGCGGCGGGGCCGCGGCGGCGGGCGCGGCAGCGGCAGCCGGGGCCGGGGCCGCGGCGGCCGGGGCAGCAGGCGCGGCGGCGGCAGCAGGCGCGGCGGCAGGAGCAGCGGCCCCGCCCCCCGCGCCCGCGCGCGCCTTGGCCTCCTCCAGGTCTGCCTCCGTCTCGGCGACGAAGGCGATGGCCGAGCCGACGGTGGCGCGCTCGCCCTCGGCGATGACGATGCTGCCGAGGATGCCCTCGGCGAAGGACTCGACGTCCATGTCGGCCTTGTCCGACTCGACGACGACGATGGCCTCGCCCTTGGCGACCTGTTTTTCGGTCGTTTGGTTTTTTGGTTTGAACGGGCGTGGGGGTGGGGGGGTGGGGCGGGGAGACGGCGCGGGCGGGCGGGTCCGCGTTGGCGGCGGCGTTTGGTTGCGAGGGGGGGTTGGTGTGTGATTTGGAGAGGGGCAATGGTGAGTATTTGAGGGGGAGTCGGACGTTGCCAGCAAGTGGGGCTCGCCGTCAGGCGGGCCGTGGACGTGGCCGTAGAGAGAAGGACGGGGAAACAACTGCGGCGGCGGCCGGTTGTTCGCCCGATCCGAGCGTCGCCGCCCGTCAGCGCCCCGCTCGTCTTTTTTTTTGTTTCTGCCACCGCCGCAGACCCAAACTTTCGGTCGTGATCGCGCGTTCCGCACCTTGTCGCCGACCGACTTGAGCCAGGACACGACCTTGCCCTCAGTCATCGTCGAGCTGAGCGCCGGCATGAACACCTCCTTGACGGCATTGGCGGGCGGGAGCACCTGCTCGCTGCGACGCACGAGGACCGAGGGCGAGGGCGAGGCGCGAACCGCCTTCCTGGCCGCGCCCTGCGCCGCGGCGCGCTGCTGCTTCTGGAGGACGGCCTTCATTGTGCGATCCGAAGTAACGCCGGAGTTTTGGGGCGCCGATCGGCGGGAGGGAAAGGAGGGGAACGGGCGGGAGAACTCAAAACGCTCAAAAACGATTTGTAGGAAACGCAGAGAGAGACAGACGATGGGACGTCTGGTCTGCACTTGGTGTGTGAGTGGGAGATGAGTGTGTCTGGCACTGAGGGATCGAGATCGGGGGGGCGATTTTTGTCGGGAGAGAGAAAGAGAGAGGGGGGGAAAGGGTGGTTTGCCACCCCTCTCTCTCCCCTCTCCCCACGCGCCGCCCCAATCCGCCGCCGCTGCAAAAAAAAACAAGGCGGGGGCGGGGGGCGGGAGGGGCGGAACAATGAAGCGCGCCGTCTCCCTGACGGCAAACCCGACGCCTGGTGCTATGCGAGTCTGGACGCGCCACACACACGATCGCCCCCTGATCGCGGGTAGAAATTGAACCGACGCCGGCGAGCGGCGCGCGGACGCCGGCGCCTGCAATCGCTCGACGCGCGCAACCGCCAAAAGCCGCTGACGACGCCGCCGACGCCGCCTCTCCCGCGCCAACACAATCCCTTGACGGTTTTTTAACCGACAACAACACCAACTGCATCGAAATGAGGAGACCGAGTTGACCGAGCGAGCGCGGGGCTCCCTCCCCCTCCCGCCAACAGGGCGCCCGACACACCAACAAAATAATGGTGGCGTCGAGCGCCAGGCCCTCCTCCGGAGGCGGCCAGCAATGGGCGCGGGGCGCGCAGCCCCGGCACGTCATCATCGCGTGCTGCTTCCTGGCCACGTTCACGGCCTACGTCGAGCGCGTGGGCTTCTCGATCGCCTTCACGTCGTTCGCCCGGCAAGCCGGATTTAGCGAGCAGGTCAAGGGCGGGGTGATGTCGGCCTTTTACTGCGGCTACGGCGTGTCGCAGGTATGAGAGGGATATGCGCGGACAGGGGCGGCTTCCAGTCCTGCTCCGTGATTGCGGATCGATGCGCGCGCCGCGCTCGCTCGCACAGGAAAAAAACTTTGCCCGGGTTGACCGCCGGTGGCCGGCGCCGGTGTCGAGGGTCGTCTCGCGTCGGTTGCGTCGTTCGCCGCCCTTTTCACCAAACCAACAACCTCAAGAACAAAACAAACCACAGATCCCGGGCGGCTGGGCCGCGCAGATCTACGGCGGGCGCAAGACCCTGCTGGGCTCCTTCCTCGCGTGGTCCCTGCTGAGCCTGCTCACGCCCATGCGCGGCGCGGTCGGCGGCGGCGACAGCGGCGGCGGCGGCGCGCGCGCCTGGCCGGTCGCGGCCGCCCGGTGGGGCGTCGGCGCCGCGCAGGGCTTCCTCATCCCCGCCGTGCACACCGTCCTGTCGCAGTGGGTGCCGCCCCACGAGCGCGCGCGCGCCGTCTCCCTCGCCACCAGCGGCATGTACCTGGGCAGCGCGGCGGCCATGCTGGTCCTGCCTGCCGTCGTCGCCGCCGCGGGGCCCGGCGCCTCTGTCTGTCTGGTCGGCGCGCTGGGCCTCGCCTGGGCGGCGCTCTGGGCGGCCGTCGGGCGCGAAGTGCCGCACCGCGAGGCCATCATCCCGCTGTCGGTGGCGGCGGCGGCGCCCGGGGGCGGCGGCGGCGCCAACGGAGGGGTGGCGTTTTCTCCCGCGTCCAACGGCGGCGGCAAGGGCGGCGGCGGCGGAATGAGCGGCGGCGGCGGGGGAGAACGCGAACGCGAGCGCGGGCGCCCGGCAAGCCCCCCCCGCGACGAGGACGCGGGCCAGTCCGCCGCCGCTGCCGCGACGCAGGGCAAAGGCCGCCCGGCCGCCACCCCCTGGCGCCGCATGCTCGCCACCCCGGCCGTCCTCGCCATCGTCTGCAACAACTTTGCCTTCCACTACGCGTTCTACGTCGTGCTCAACTGGCTGCCGACCTTCTTCTCGGCGGTGCTGGGCGCCGACCTGGCCGCGATGGGCGCGCTGCCGAAAGTGGCGCCGTACGTGGCCATGTTCGCGTGCAGCAACGCCGGGGGCTGGGCCGGGGACTGGCTGATCGCGCAGCCGAGGGGTTGGCGCGTGGCGGACGCGCGCAAGGCCGTCAACGGCGCGGGTATGCTGTCGGCGTCGGCCGCGCTGCTGCTGATGCCGCTTTGCCGGCGGCCGGCGACCGGCGTCGCCGCCGGCGCGCTCGTGCTGTCGACCCTGGGGTTCTCGCGCGGCGGCTTCTCGGTCAACCACATGGACATCGCGCCGCGGCACGCGGGCGTGGTCATGGGCTTCAGCAACACGGCGGGCACGCTCAGTGGCGTGATCGGCGTGGCGGCAACGGGGTGGATGCTGCAGCGGGCGGGCGGCGCCGAGCGGCCGGGGGGGTGGTGGGCGGCGCACGGCGTGGCGGCGGCCGGGTGCGTGGGCGCAGCGGGGGTGTTCCAGGCGTACGCGCGGGGGGACAAGATGTTCGACTGACTGACGCTCTGACTTGGTGTTGTTTGGGACGAAGACCAGGGATACGCGCGGACACTCGCACGAATAACGTATCCAAACGATCGCTTTTTTCTCGCGCTCTTTTGCTTTTGTCGGGTCTCTCGCTCGTGTCGGGCGTCGGCGTCGCCGGCAAAAGCGCCGCGGGCCCGAGCGCGTCGAGTTTCCTATAAAAAAGCGCCGTCACACACTCACGTACTCACGAGCTCATTCCCACCTGTTCGCTAGATCTCGATTGAACATCGCGCGCCCCTTGCCGATTGGACACGCAACCCCCTCCCGCGCGCATCGAAACCGCAAATATCTCGAAAAGGAGACGCCAATCGTCCGAGGCGCCTCTCAATCTCCACGCTCGCGCACCGCGCGCCATGCAAGGCACCCGCGCCCTGGCGGCGTCGGCGGGTGGTTGCGCGCCCGCGCGCGCGCGCGCCGCCGCCCAGCGCCATCGCCAGAAGAAGCAGAGCAGCCGGGCCAACGCCATCGCCCGCCCACGGCAAGACCAGCAGCGGCAGCAGCAGCAGCCGCCCACGCCGTCGCTGTCGCAGCTGCTCGAGTGGGCCCGCAGCCGCGGGGCCAGCGTCGACCGCGTCGCCGTCGAGCGCGACGCGCTCACGGGCGCCGAGGTGCTGGTCGCCGCGCGCGACGCGTCGCCGGGCGACGCGCTGCTGTCGCTGCCGGAGGAGGCCAACTCCGCAGGCGCCTCGCCGCTGTGGCTGACCCCCGCCGCCGCGCGAGCGGCCCTGCTGTCCGGCGCGCCGGACCCGGCGGCGGCCGCGGCCGCCGTCGACGCGCTCGAGCCGTGGCTGCAGATTGCCGTCTACCTGATCGCCGAGCGCGCGCGGCTGATGTCGGGCGCGGCGGCGGCGGCGGCGGCCGCGGCCGCGGCGGCGGGCGGCCCCTTTGCCGCCTACGTGGCCTCGCTGCCGGAGGAGCTCGACACGCCGCTGGCGTGGTCCGAGGCCGAGCTGGCCGAGCTCGAGGGCACGCAGGTCCTGGCCACAGCCCTGAGCTACCGCGCCTTCTTCGACCAGCGGTTCGAGCAGCTGCTGGCGTCGCCCGAGGGCGCGGCCGTCGGCGCGCTGCTCGCTGGCCGCGCCCCGGCCGGCAGCGGCGGCGGCGGCGCGCCTCTCAGTCTCGACGCGCTGCGGTGGGCGGCCGCGACCGTGCGCGCGCGCACGCGGGGGGGCTTGGCGGGGGAAGGCATCGCCCTGGTCCCCCTGGCGGACGCGGTGCCGCACCGGCGCATGCCGAGCGCGTCGCTCGCGGTGCGGCTGAAGCGGGCCGGCGGGCTGTTTGGCGGCCTCCTGCTCGGCGGCGGCGGCGGCGGCGGCGGCGGAAGCGGCGGCGGCGGCGGCGGCGGCCGCCCCAGCAGCACCCGCGTGCTCGTGGTCGAGGCCTCCCGCCCCCTGCGCAAGGGCGAGGCCGTCACGGTGGACTACGGCCCCACGCAGACCGACGGCGCCGTGCTGCTCGAGTCGGCCACGCTCGACGCCTCGTTCGAGGCCGACGCATCGGCGCCCTTCCTGCCCGGGTATGCGCTCTCACTGTCGATCCCCGCCTCGGACCGGTGGGCGGACGACAAGCGCGGCGTCCTGGAGCGCGCGGGCCTGCTGCCGGAGGACTCGAACCCGTCCTCGAGCGTGGACTTTGTGCTGGCGCGCGGGGGCGTGGCCGTGGGCGCGGCAGACGCGGCCGAGTTTGCGTCGCGGGGCGGCGCGGCGGGCCTGGCCCGCCTGGCGGCGCGCGAGGGGCGCAGCGCGCTGCCCGAGGAGCTGCTGGCCGTCCTGCGCCTGACGCACCTGTCCGGCGGGGACTGCTTCCTGCTCGAGGCCGTGCTCGAGAACGAGGTGTGGGGTCACATGCTCCAGCCCGTCTCGCCCGCCAACGAGGAGGCCGTCTGCGCGGCCGGCGCCGACGGCGCGCGCGACGCTCTCGCAGCGTACCGCCGCGCGCGCCTCGCCGACGACCTCGCCGAGCTTCGGTCTTTTTCCGCCGGAGGGAGCGCCGATCCCACTTCGAGCTCCTCTGCTCTCTCTTCTCCGTCGTCGTCGGGGCGCGCCGCCCGCCGCCGCGCCCTGGCCCTGCGCGCGCGCGTGGCCGAGCGCGAGGCGCTCGAGGCGCTGCTGGCGTCGCTCGAGGGAAGGCGCGCGGCGCTCGAGTCGCTCGAGTACTACCAGGAGCGCCGGCTGAAGAAGCTCAAGCTGATCAAGCCGGACGGCTCGACGACGTACGACGGCTTTTTCACCGACAGCATTGCGTGAGAGGAGGAGAAGCAATACAGGGAGTCGCTTGGTGCCCATTTTTCTTCTATTTTTGTAATCTCAGTGACATGATCAGGTTTTGCGGGTGATTGCGTCAAACATTACACAAATAACAACTCTCTCTTGAAGTCCATCATCTCATTATCGCCCCGCCTACCCCAGCTCGACCAGCCTCACGCGCCCGTCCTTGGTGCCGTAGGCAAAGCCCGCCGCCGCCGCCGCCGCGCCGCCGCCGCCCCAGACGCCCGAGCCGCCGCGCCACGCCGCCGCGTTGACCTCGTCCGACAGCGACGGCAGCACGCGCGCGAGCGACAGGTCGTCCGAGCGGTAAAACTCGACGACCGAGTGCACGGGCACGACATCGGCCGCCGGTGCCGCCGTGGATCCCCCGGGTGAGGACCCTGCGGCCGCCACCGCCGTCGCCGCCAGGCTACACAGGTGAATGTGGCGGCGGCCGTAGGCGAGGATCAGGTGGGCTCCCGTGGGGCTGTACTGGACCGTGGTGAGGCAGTGGCCCGCGGGGATCGCGCGCGCCCGGAGCAGGCGGCGGACCAGTGGCTGCACGACGACGGCAGCGGCAGCGCCAGCAGCTCGAGCGACAGGCTGGGCGCGTAGTCGAGGGCCTGCGTGAGACGCCGAGCGCTCGGCGGGCGTCGCCGGGGCCGCGCCCGCCCCTGCCGCGCCTCCCGTCGCGCGTGCGTCCTCCTCGCCTGCCGCTGCCGCTGCCGGCGCCGCCGCTTGCGCCGGCGCGAGGAGCGGCCGCTCGATCGAAAACACGCGCAGCTCGTAAACCGCATGCTCGAGCCCCGCCCCTTGCTGAGTCAGCAGCGGATGGCCTGGCTGCAGGCTTGCCGGGCGGCAGGCGACCACGGCCGCCAGCATCCGGCCGCAGGGGGAGATCGAGGCGGAGACCTCGGAGCAGAGGACGACGTAGGGAATCTTGAGCACGCGCGGCGGGCGCAGGGAGGCCGGGGCGGGGCGGCGGACGGGGAGGGCGGCGGGCGGCAGAGGCGCCGGGCGCGCGGCTGCGGCGGCGCCGCCGTCGCCGTCGTCCGTCGTGCCGGCGAAATCGCCTTGGCCCCGCCCGCCCTCGTCGCCGCCGCCGCCCTCCTCCTCATACCGCCACAGCCGCAGCGTCGCCAGGCACGGCAGCGCCTGCGACCCATGGCACGCCGCGATCGCTGTGTCCCGAAACGCCTCCGCGGCCGCCGCCAGCGCGGGCGCGGCCGCCGCCGCCGCCGCCGTCGCGCCGTCGCGCGCCGAGGGCCGCGCGCCGCCGAGGTGAACGGCGCGGTCGCCGCCGGCCTCGTCGGACGCCCAGTGGCGGCGGTAGCCGGGGAGCTCCCCCGTGGTGACGAGCGGCGGGTGGTGCGGGTCGTAGAGGCTGGGGGGCCGTTGCGGGTGTTGGGGCGGCGGGGGCGGCGGTGGCGGCGGCGCCGGAGCAAGCGGCTGCGGCGGCGTGAGGGCGGGCTGGGCAGCTGCGGCGGCGGCGGCGGCGGCCGTCCCCTGCGCGCGCGGCGACGACGACGGCAGCAGCCACTCTGGCGAAAAGGTGCGCGTCGACGCCGGGAGCGCGGCGACGAGCCCTGGCCCGGCCGTCGAGGGAAGGCGACCGAAATCCCGGAACGCGCCTGGCCCTGCTAGCCTCGCGGCCGCCAGCTCCAGCTGCAGCTCCAGCTCCAGGTCCAGCTCTAGCTCCTGCTCCTGCTCCTGCACCTGCACCTGCTCCTGTTGCTGCTGCTGCTGCTGCTGCTCCTGCTGCTGCTCCTGCTCCTGCTCCTGCTCCTGCTGCTGCTGAGGCGGCGGCCTCGGAGACAGCGGCGCGGTGGGAGTGGCGAGGAGGACGTCCGCGGTCGCGCCCACGATCTCGGCCGACAGCGAGACGGCCGCGCGCATTGCCAGCTCCCTGAGCGCCGGCGCCCCCCCGTCCCACGCCTCGCGCTCCTCCACGCGGAGCTGCTCCTCCGCCGCGCGCGACGCCCACTGCCGCACGCGCGACGCCCACGCCGCGTCGCGCATGAGGGACGCGCCGGGGCTCTGCCCTGCGCGCGGCGTGCGCTGCTCGCCGTCGCCCGTCGCCGCCCCGCCGGCGCTTGGCGGCTCCGACTCGCCCCTGTCGCCGCCGCCGCCGTTGCCGCCGTCGCTGCCATCGCCGCCATCGCCGCCGACGCCCCCCAGTCCTCCGTCGCCTCCCGCCCTCGCCCAGGCCTCCGAGGCGGCGCCCATGAGCTCCGGGAGCAGGTAGGAGGGCACGCCGCCGCCGTAGTTTGCGGCGGCGGCGGCCAGGCCCGCCGCTCGGTCGCCGCCCCCGCCGCCCTCTGCCTCGGCCAGCCGCAGGCGCAGGGTCGCCAGCGCGGCTGCCACGGCCGCGGCGCGAGGGCCGCGCGCGCCGTCGTCGTCGTCGTCGTCGTCATAGTCGGCGTCGTCGCCCCGGCCGCGACCGGGCGGCGCTGCCGTTGCCGCCGCCGCTGCCGCCGCTGCCGCCGCCGCCGACGACGACACACCTCCTTCCCGTCGCTGAACCCGTCCCGCTGCGCACATGCGCGCGGCCACCTTGGGCGTCAGAGCCCTGGGCAGGTCGCGCAGCGAGACGGCGGCGGGAGAAGCAGAGCCAGGGGCGCCTTCTCGGCCTGCGGCGGCGGCGCCGCCGTCCGCCCCGCCCCCGCCGGTCGCCCCCGGCATCACCTCGGCCGTCAGGAGCAGCGGGACGTTGGCCACCGGGTGGGGGGCCACCATGCGCAGGGTGTTCTTGGCGCGGTAGATCTCGACAGGGGCGGTGGCGGCCGCGGCGGCGGCGCTAGAGACGGCGGCGGCGACCCGCGGACCGCCCGGCACGGGCGGCAGCGGCGGCGGCGACAGCGGCAGCGACAGCGGCAGCAGCCCGCCGGCGCCCCTCGGCGAGGCCGCGGGGCTCGCCTCGGCCCCGTACCGCCAGGCAAACATGCGCCTGCCCGCCTGCACGGCCAGGACGTCGCCGCTGGGCGCGAACGCCATCGACGCCACGGGACGCCGAAAGTCGTGGCGCGCGACCAGGCGCGGCGTCAGGGGAGGCGGGGGTTGGCGGCGGATGTGGTGCGGCGGCGGCGGCGGCGTCGGCCCCTCGTCTGCGCCAGGCGTGCCCCCGTCTGCCCCGCCGCGCGCCCGCCGCTGCAGCGCCAGGCGCGGGGGCGTCGGCATGCCGGAGCCGTCGCCCGACTCCGCCGGCGGCGGCGGCGTCCATGGGTCGAGGCGCCACACCAGCACCGCGCCGTCGAGGCCGCCGGACGCGAGCGTGTCGGCGCGGCGCGGGTGCCACGCCACGCACCACGGCGTTCTCGCGTGGCCCCTCAGTACGCAAAGAGCGTTTCCCGTCTCGCCGCACCACACGCGGATGGCGTGGTCTCCGCCGTGCGAGCACGCGAGAAGCGACCCGTCGGCGCCGAAGCGCGCTGCAATGGTCGAGCGCGGCGCGGGGGCGCCGTCGCCGCTGCGCAGGTCGAGGTAGCGCGAGCGGGCGCGGCGGAGGAGCGCGGCCTCGGCCCAGACGAGCGCGGCGGCCGAGGGGTCGGTGCTGGTGCTCGGGCAGGGCGGAGGTGGGAGAAAGCGCGGGCACCGTCGGGACGCCGTCGCCGCCGCCGCCGCCGCCCCCCGACGGTCCCGCGCGCCCCTGCGCGTGCTCCCGCCGGCGAGCTCGCGCCAGAGGAGCAGGGACGCGACGTTGGCGGCGGCCGCGTCGTCGGCGTTGTCGTCGTCGCCGTCGGCATCGTTGTCGTCCACCGCGCGCGCGCGCCTGCTCATGGCCATGAATGCGCGCGTCTGGTGTGAGTGCGGGAAGAGAAGTGCCCTCCCGAAAGCGAGAGCGTCTCTCTTCTCTCTCTCTCTCTGACGCGACACGATTTTGCAATGAAAGGGGGGCGAAACTATAATGGCAGGCGGAGAGTATCACTAGGCGTGAGAGGGGGGCGCGCTCTGAGGACAACGCCCGTTCTGCGGCGGGCAGAAATGGAAATGCGCGCCTCGGCGCCTCGGCGCCTCGGCGCCTCCCTTGCGATCAATCATCCCCTCTCCTCGCCGTCAGACCACGACGATTTGACAGGAGTCTGCCCATCCGTCGCCCCCCCCGCGAATGCCCCCCCGCCCGCCGCCGACCGCGGGATCCTCGGCGCGCGCCCGGCGACCGTGTCAAAAAACGCCGGCGGCGGCAGAAAGCCCGTTCCTGTCACGTACAGGCCGAGCGTCGGCGCCAGCGCCACGAGCCGGTAGCGCACCATGCGGCGCGAGAGCTCGCGGCGGCCGCGCGCGGCGGCGTAGGCGCCGGTGAAGACCGTGGCGGCGACGGCGAGGAAGCCGGCCGTGCAGCCCAGGCGGACCAGAGGGTGGGCGTCGACCTGCGTGCGTTTTTCGCCGCCGCCGCCGCCGCCGCCCCCGCCGCCCGCTAGCATGGGGGGCGACGGCGGCGTGGCGCGCGACATGCCGCCGTCTCTTGTCTCGGCGCGCAGGCAGGGGTTGGTGCCGGCGGCACTTGAGGTCAGGGATGGCGCGCGCGGGGGTTGCCGATGACCAGAACGCCTGAGATTAGGGAGGGCGCGGGCGGGCGGGAGTGCCGATGACCAGACAGATGAAGAAGAGAGGCAGAGGGAGAACGTGCTGCTGCTGTGTTTGATGTCCAAGAGGGAGGGGCACTGATGCGTTGTATGATGTATGGAGGAGCACGCAAGTTGCAGCGCTGTTGACGTCGGTGAGGGACCGCTTGTTTACAGCATGCCGCGCGTGGCGGAGGCGGCGACGTTCGTTTGGCGTTCCGCGCGCGCGCCCGCCGACCCCCCCCCGTGAACCAAACCCCTCGCTCGACTGTGTCACGGCGCCTCCTCGAGCGCGCGCCGCATGTGCGCCGACAGCGCCTGCGCCACCCTCTCGAGCTCGCGCTTGGCCGACAGCCGGAACCGCAGCGCCAGCTCGCGCCGCTCTTGCCGGTCGCGGGCCGTCGTGCGCCCGGCGGCGGCGGCGGCAGAAGGAGCAGGAGGGGCGCTCGCCGCGTTGGACGCCCCTGCCGCCGCCGCCGCTCGGTCGGCCCCCGCCTCGCGCAGCAGCCGCTCGTCCTCCTGGATCGTCGTGCGGAACGCGCGCTTGTACACGAGCGCGGTGTAGCCGCTCAGGGCTCGCGCGGCGACGGCCTCGTGCGCGGCCGAGACCGGAAAGTTACCGCTGCTGCTGCTGTCTCCGCCGCTGCCGCCGCCGCCGCCAGGCATTGGCGCGCATAGCAGCAGCCGCCCCGCCCGGCCGCCGCCCTCGGCGAGCGCGCGCACGGCCGCCGCGACCGCCGGGTCCTGCTTGGTGAGCGCGAGCAGCCGGGCGGCGCCGGCCAGGCGCGCGTCGACCGTGTGCCGCGGGTCGCCGCCCAGCCGCACGGTTGCCGCCGCCGCCGCCTTCGGCGTCGCCTTGCGCTCGGCCGCCGCTCTTGCGCCGGCGGGCGCCCCGAACCCGCCGCTGCCGCGTCCTCCGCCGCCGCCGCTGCCGCCATTTGACCGCTTCAATGCAGGCGGCGCCTGCCCCTCGCCCCGAGCAGGCGCCACCGCCGCGGCCGCCTCTCCCGCCGCCTCTCCCGCCGCCGCCCCTGCCGCCGCCGCCGCCGGCTCGTCCGCCGCAAACAGGGCCTCCAACGCCCGCCGCTGCCACCCGGGAAGGTCGCGCGCCCGCGTCACGCCCGGCCCCGCCCCGGCAACCAGCGCCTCGAAGGCCGCGAGCAGCAGGTCGGGGTCCCAGGCGGCGTGGCAAGGGGGGCCTACCGTCGCGGTCGCGGGACCGCCGGGCGGCGGCAACGGCGGCGGCGGCCGGGGGACGAAACCGTAGCTCAAGAGCGTGTCGGCGGGGCCGTGGTTGCCGTAGCAAATGGCGACGGCCTCTCCCGGGCTGATGTCGCGCGAGGCGCGCAGCACGACCGCCATCGAGGCGGGGGAGGAGCCGCCGCCGTCGTCGCCATCGCCGCCGCCGCCGTCCTTGCCGTTGCCGTCGGACGCCGCGACCCCTGGGCGCTGCCGCTCCTGCTCGCCGCCCCCCCCCGGCTCGCCCCCCGCCCGCTCCCCCGCTTCTGCCGCCGCCGGCGAAAACGCGCGCACCTCTGCGTTGAGCCGCGGATCGCCCTCGGGAACGTGGTCGGCCATGTCCACCAGCGGCGCCATGAGGTGGGCGCGGCGGCCGGACGACCCCGCCGCCGCCGCCGCCGCCAGCCCGAACGAGCGCGACGTCACGACGGCCAGCGCCCAGGCCAGCAGGCGCGCGCCGGCCTCGGCCGCCGAGCCGTCGCCCGCGGCGCGGGCCTCGCGCGCGAGCGCCGACCGGAGCGGCGAGCCCCCCGCCGCCAGGTGGTCGCGCGCAAGGGCGCGCCGCTCCTCGGAGGCGTCCTGCCGCTCTGCCGCCCGCGGGCACGTCCCCTGCAGCTCGCGCAGCTCCGCGGGCGACCAGAGCAGCGGCACCTGCGGCAGCGGCACGCCGGGCGCCCGGCCGGGCAGGTGCGGAAGGTAGCCCGCCTTGAGGGGCGACGAATTGCCGCCGCCTAGGCCGTCGCCGCCGCCATCGCCGTTGCCGTCGCCGTCGTCGCCGCTCAGCGCGTGGTGCAGCAGGGCCACGGCCGAGCGCCACTGCCAGCCGCCGCCCGGCGGGCACGCGTCGACCAGGGCGCGCGGCGGCTGGGATGGCTGCTGCTGGTGCTGCTGCTGCTGCTGCGACGGCGGCGGCGGCTCCGAGTCGCCGACGCACAGCCGCGCGGGCACCACGGCCAGGTGCTCGCCCGCCCGCACGGCCGCCGAAACGCGCAGCGTGCGAACGGTCGTCGAGCTGCTGTCGGCGGTGCGGTACACGAGCTCGACGGCCGGGTGCACGACCGCGCCTTGCTCGCGGCACCAGGCCACGAGATCGGCGCCCAAAAGCGGAGGGGGCGCGCCGGCGACTGCGACTGCGACTGCGTTCGCGGCGACGACGTCGGCTTTTCCCGCCGATGCTGCCGCGGCGCGCGGGGCGCGGCGTGCCTGCCTGTTAATGGGGTCGACGAGAGGGAACCGACGCGTGGGCCATTGGCTTGCGGCGTGGCACTGGGCGCGCATCGGTCCCGACTGGTGTGTGCGTCCGGCCTTCCGTGGAGTAGGAAAGAAGGGCGCGCTCGCGCCTCGACAGCAAGGCGATAGATACAAAGTAGTAGACGCCCTCGCTCGTGCAGAGCGCGCCGGTTGTTTTGACGGGTTCAAGGCGCAGGGAGGCGCGCGATCGACGCGCGCAATCATTGCGCCGCAATGGGAGCGCGCGCCGGATGTTGCCGCTGCGCCGGATGCTGCCGCTGCGCCGGATGTTGCCGCTGCGCCGGGGTTTCGCGCGAGACGGGGGGTTTCAAACCCAAAACAAGATTACACGAGAACAGCGGGCAAGGAAACCAATCCCGACCCTACTTCGGGTTCCTCAGCACCAGGATGACGTTGTCCCCGCGCAAGAACATCTTGCTCACGAAGCGGTCCCTGTGCACCGCGCGGCCGCCCGAGCGCCGCGGCGCCTCGACCCACATCTCTTTCACGCCCTCGAGCAGCATGTTGCAGTGGCGGTCGAAGGCCTTGACGCGCGCGAGGAGCTTGTGGTTGTTCCGGCAGTTGATCAGCACCTGCGAGTTGGTCTTGACGCTGTGCGTCAGCACGCTCAGCGGGCCCGCGCTCAGCTCCTCGGCCTCGCGGCGCTCGCGCTCGTCGACGCTCATGGGATCGACGGCGGCGGCCATTGTGTTACGGTCGGTGTTTGTTGGAGCGGTTGCCGGGGGCTGGTGGCCCGTCCGCTTTTTCGTCGGGCTCTGCCTCCGACTCAGGTCGAGAGCGCGGCGCGTCTCGCGTCCCTGCGTCTCCGGGCGAGTGCGCGCGCGCGGCGGCGGCGGCGGACGGTCGGCGACGGCGTTTGCACGGCGGCGGCGGCGGCGGCCCTGCTCTCGCTGTCCTTCTCGGTCGTCGGCGCACGCGGGTGGCTGCACGGATGCGGTGGTCCTCTAGGCGCGAGTGGACAACACTTGCTCTGCTTGGCTGCTCTGGATGGGGAGGGGGGATCGATGATCGGGACGGTGAATGATCGGGATGGTCGATGAAGGGGAGCGATCGTGTAAACGTGGAAATAAGGCGTGAAGTCGGGTGCTTATTTGATGTGCACGTGTTGCGTGTGGACGGAGGACGAAGAGAGGAAGAGAGGAGCAAAAGAGAGGCGGTAGGCAAGAGCAGACAGGTGGTGGCCTTGCTGGCCGCCGCCGTCCTCCCCCCCACGCACTCAGACAATCGCCATCAAGACACACACGCAACTCTTACACTCGCGCACGCGACTCAGCATTCCTCATTTGGAGCGCGTCCACGCCTGCAGTACAAGAAGAGCGGGCAAAACCAAAACGGCGCCTCTCTGCCGACACTGCGATTCGTGACCGCGGCTCCTCCTCCACCAGCAAGAGAGAGACAGCACGGCAAACCTTTCACCTGCCTAAAGCAAGCTCCGGCGCGGTTCCTCGCCCATTGCAATCAGGCCAGGGGCCATGGAGAGCGACCCCGCTCCGCCGGCGGGGGCGGCGGCGAGCGCCAAAGGCGGAGGCAAGCAGGTGAGCGATCGATCGCTTGCGTTTGCGGCGCGCCCCCAAAGCGGCAGCCGTTCAAACCGACCTCGCGCCCACCCCCCCACCTCCGCCTCACGCATCACCAACAGGACGATAAGACGAGCGCCGACTACTACTTCGACTCGTACTCGCACTTTGGTGAGAGGAGAGAGAGAGAGGAGAGGTTTTTCAAACCGCGCGCGCCGCCCCGCCGCCCCCCTGCTCTCGCCGAAAAAAAATTAGAAAACGAAACGCTCAAAAGACACGCAACCCGCAACCTCAACAAAATCGCAACACCGCCCACACCGCAAAACAGGCATCCACGAGGAGATGCTCAAGGACACCGTGCGCACCCGCTCCTACATGAACGCCATCCTCAACAACCGCCACCTTTTCAAGGGCAAGACGGTGCTGGACGTTGGATGCGGCACGGGGATCCTCTGCCTGTTTGCGGCAAAGGCGGGCGCCGCGCGCGTCGTCGGCATCGAGTGCTCTTCGATCGCCGAGCAGGCGCGCCAGATCGTCAAGGACAACGGGTTCGAGGGCGTGGTGACCATCGTGCACGGCAAGGTCGAGGAGGTGCGCATTTTGGCTTCCTCCCCCGCCCCGCGCCGCGCGCGCGCTGTCGGCTCGCACAAAAACGGAACGAAACGGGAAAAAAAAAAGACACCCGGCTTCTTCCTCATCTCTCTCCCCCCGCCCCCCGCCCCCCCTTACCGGATAAAAACAAACAAACAAACAGGTCTCCCTCCCGCCCGACGTCGACAAGGTCGACATCATCGTCTCCGAGTGGATGGGCTACGCCCTCGTGTACGAGTCGATGCTCGACACCGTCTTGGCGGCCCGCGACCGCTGGCTGCGGCCCGGGGGGAGGCTCTACCCGGACCGCGCGCGCGTTTGGCTCACCGCGATCGAGGACGCCGAGTACAAGTCGGAGAAGATCGACTTTTGGGACAACGTGTTGAGTTGTCGTGACGCCTCTCGTCTTTTTCATTGGTTGTTGTTGTTGGGGGGTCGAAAACAAAGCGCGCAAACAACTCACGCGCCCTCTCTCCTACCCCGCCCCCCCCCCC
>Ga0105053_10000787_pt1 | contig 51371 bp, 22 predicted proteins | sample BON01_FD_78093 | JGI IMG/M metagenome (GOLD analysis project Ga0105053, IMG submission 78093) | Freshwater microbial communities from Lake Bonney liftoff mats and glacier meltwater in Antarctica - BON-01 | ecosystem: Environmental > Aquatic > Freshwater > Ice > Glacier meltwater | place: Lake...
ATACACCAGCTGATCGATTTCCTGGTCAATGCGGGTGATTTCATTTTGTAGCTCCAGGGCTTTGGCTTTTTGTTCGTTGAAATAGGCCATCCAATCGGCTTCTTCTGCCAGGCTTAATTTGACCTTCGCTTTCTTCAACTCTCCCAAAAATCCCTTAAAATCCAAAGAAGGCCAGTTTTGAAGTTTAGTGGAAGGTTTGAGAATGGAAAATTTGGATTGGAGGTGATTGACAAAATTCCTGTTTATAGTAAAAAGCTTTTGATTTGTATCGGATATTAATACAACTAATTCATCGTATAGATTTGGATTAGATATGTTAATGGCAAATGGTAACTGATAAATATGAAAGAGCTTTACTTGAGCTAGAGCTTCGCCTTTCTCTGGATTCATTGACCAATAAATAAAATCTATTAATTTTGAATTCAAAATAGCCAATAGAACATTAAGATCAATTGGTGATCTACTACTCTTCAAAACAATATGAGTATTATCTCTTAAAATATAATCTGAACTCACTTTAGTTCCAATTATTTTATCACTTGTTTGTCGAAATATAAGTTTTTCTTCCGCCTTAAATATCTCTTTATCTCTTGGAGCTGCTAGCCATGGACCATATTTTATCCAATAATCATTATCCCATTTATTTAAATACCTATGAAATAGGCTTCCTCCAATAAGAGGAGAGAATGTTTGATCAATTTTTGATTCGGATGTAAAAGGCTTAATATCCATTGTGATTTGATCTTGTGCCGGAATGCCTTTTCCCTTTTCATATGGCTTAACTCCATTTTTAATATCAAAGTAATCTCCAACAAAGTTGGATTTAGATAAAATTTTATCTTTTATCTGCAACTTACTCTCATTCATATATAAATTAATATACTCTTCCTTTCTCATCCGTTCCTGAGAAACTAAATTAGAAACATACTTCTCATTTAAATTCCCAATATTTACTATTATATTTTTTGAAATTGCTAAGTGCTCATCAATCTTTCTAAGAAAAACTGAGTCAACATCTACTGTTGCATCTACAAATACCTTTTCAGTATGTTGAGTGATATTTATGACATGTACCTTATTTGAAAAAATATAATTTCTAAATGTTTTTCCGCTTTCAACTAACCTCCATGTATTTGGCGCAATGAAACCTAAAACCCCATCAATTTTAATGAATTTCTCTATTCCTTCAATATAAAAAGCAATATATGTATCATTCAATTTTTTTGAATATCCATAATGTTTTAATTCATCATACAAAAATATAATATGACTTTTAGGAATATCTGCCCCGTATGGCGGATTCCCAACCACCACATCAAAACCAGATTGCTTCGTACCTCGCAATGACGGATCGAATACCTTCGGAAACTCTTTCTCCCAATTAAAAGCCAAGTCTCCGGCAATTTCGGGATCATCTATTAGGGAGTTGCCGACTTTGATATTTGAATTCAGGCTGCTGAGTTTTCTGCCTTTTTTGGCTGTCCGGAGCCAGAGCGATAGGCGGGCGATTTCTACAGATTCCTCGTTGATATCCACTCCGAAGATATTGTTTTCGAGGATGTGGTTTTCTACATTGGGCAAGATAAGTGGTGAGGCGAAGAGTTGGGATTCAAGTTCATCGATATAGCGGTGCTCGCTCATCAGGAATTCCAGCACTTGGTTAAGGAATGCGCCTGAACCACAAGCCGGATCACAGATGGTAAGTTGCAGCAGCCAGCCCCTGTACTGGTCTAGTTTCTCTTTTAACCTTTGGATGGTTTTCTTCTGTCTGCCTCGCTTTCCTTCAGCAAAATCCTCGTCTACGATTTCATATGCTTTCTTTTTTTCCTCGCATAGCCTACCGAGCGTATTGTCTACTATGTATTTGGTGATGTATTTGGGGGTGTAGAAAACACCATCCCGCTTTCGTTTGGTTTTGGACTTGTCTACATCCTGTCCGGCGAGTTGGGTGCGAACATTCTCGATATCGTTTAGACTGTGTTCGAAGATATGACCGAGTATATTGGTGTCTACCTCGGATTCGAAGTCGTACTCGGTAAGCTTTTGGACGTGTTTTTCCAGAACTGTATCGGATATTTTTAATGCATCCAAAATTGGATCAGGAGCAAATAGTCCACCATTATAGGCGTGGATTTCGACTTTTCCGGGCTGAATGCGTCCGGTATTGAGGTAGCCGAAGTACTTTATGAAGCGTTCATATAGCGGCGTATAAGCATCTAGTTCTTTGAGTTTGCTCCACTGCTTGACGATTTCCATGATGGAGTTGGGAGGCAGTAATCCCTTGTCCTCCGCAAAGAAGATAAAAAGGAAGCGATCTAGTAGTTTTTGGCTTTTTTTATAGAGTTCTAATTCATCCTGTCCGGGATTCTGGGCCACCGTGTCTTGCCAGAGTTGCTGCTTAAAGGAGGAGTAATCAGCGTAGAGTTGTTTCGTTATAAGCTCTTCGACGATCAGGGATTCTTCTTTGACCTTTTTGGGCAGGCCGCCTAGTAGGTTGTCTTTTTGGAGGAGGAGCCAGCAAAGTGTAAAGTCTTCCCATTGCATGGCGAAAACATTGAATTCCACAAAGTCTATGGCATTGTCTATATAGAACCGAAGCTTCTCGAAATTGCTGGTGATGACGTAACGGCATTCGGGCTGATTGTTTTTGTAATTGAAAGCCTGGTCACGGATTTTCTCAAGGTCTTTGGTATCCGTCCCTTTTAGTTCGATTACAGCAAGGGCATTTCCGTCTTTGAGAATGGCACCATCGGTTTTTTTTGCATCACGGACATTCTTAAGCTCAGTGGTGAGGTTGTAATCCGGATTGGGATTGATGGTATAGCCGAGAATATTGACAAAAAGTTCTCGAAGAAAGCCTTCCTGAAATTGTTCTTCTTTGGCCGCCCGGATATTGGTATGGATTTGTGGGTTGTGAAAATACTTTCGATAGGCCTCAAAGGCCCCTTGCATAAGTTGATGGTCCTGTGCAGCGATGTATTTTTTGCGTACGGAGTTTTGAAATAGCGCCATTAAAAATTACAAGTGAAAAACAAGTAGTAAAAACATGAGTCTTTTAAAAAGCCACACCTTAAATCCGGAGTTTTGTCGTATTAAACCCTTCCAGGTTTCGGTAATTGTAGCTATTTCAGGTTTAAAAGATTTAATTCTTAAAAATAGAAAGAATGAGCTCTTAAGTTTAATTAAAACTAAAATTTATTCTGGTTTTTTATGAGAAAGCCAAATTGATGAGCACAGTAATCCAATCCGTCTCCCCATTTTAGGTCTAAGTTACGCGTTGCTAAACTTAGACCAGATCGGGGAAATACGCCAAATTCATTTATTGGAAAGCCCAATTGTTGAGCAATACATTACGCAGTATCCTATGGATGGCGATAATTTAGTAGTTAAACCACGCTTCGACTCCGCTCAGCGAGACGACAAGAAAGGTAAAGTTTACATCAATGACACCCAGTATTTTGACAATGTTCCCAAGGTAGCTTGGGAGTTTTACATTGGTGGTTATCAACCCGCTCAAAAATCGCTCAAAGACCGTAAAGGCCGTAAATTGGAGTTTGACGACATACTGCATTATCAAAAAATCATTGTGGCGCTTTCAGAAACAGACAGATTGATGAAAGAGATTGATAAAATAGCTTTTATGGAAATAACCTGAGATCGAGGAAAGATCTAAAGAAATCGAATTATTCGTCGCTGCTAAACGCTGTAGGAGGTACAATGAAAACCATTTATCAATAGCCTCCTGCTTTAGCTAGAGGAGGGTAGGGAATTTACAAGACATTCTGGCTTTAGCCAAATCATTAACCCGGAGAGCTCTCAAAATGGTATTTCCCAAACCTAAACCATTGGAAAGGTCTTTTTAAAAAAATCATCCATTTTTAAAAATACATAATTCTAACGAACGATCTATTAAAAGTACCATTCCTAATATTTCCATTGTATCTGTACTACTAATCTAGTGGTTTTTAATAGTTTTAAAAGAAACAATGGCTCATTTGGTATATATTTCTTTAGTTTTCGTAAATGATACTCTAAAAGTATTTGAATCAGTCATTTACTGAGCAAAGGCTACTATCTGAATTGTTTAAAAATTGTGTCAGTCCTCATTAATTTTCCGCACATTTTCTTTTATTATATCATCAAGCTGCTGACTGCTTTCAATAATCAAATTACACAAATTGCGGAGATTAGAGTCCATTTCCATGGTTTGGAGTAGTTGGGCGAGGCCAAGAATATTGGCAAGAGGTCTCCGGATTAAATGCGATTGGCTGAATACAATTTTTGAAATAATGCTTTCTTTATTCTTAACTATACTTTTTGAATTTTCATGTTCATGTTTTTCAATTACAAAATCAGTAATATCATATCCTATGCAAAAGATTCCTGCAGGCTCGCATTTTTCATCAAACAGTGCCTTGTATTCCCACTGGGTCCATATATAGCCATTCTGCCCATCATGCTTCCTTATTGTAGCAGGAAACGTTTCTTCCGGGCTTCCATAACATTTCAAACTTACCTCGGTACAAATTTTTACATCATCTTTATGCATGCTGATCATATAATGTTTCCCTTTTAATTCAGCATCTAGGTGTTGAAATCGTTTTTGATATCGATTATTTACATAGCTGAATTTTTCATCCATACCGATAGATACGATATAAAATGAAGACGAATTATTCAGTAATTCTTTCGTTTCTTCAAATGCTGACATGAATACCTTTTATTTTTCCTTTAAATATACACATATATAAAGGTAATTAAAGCTTGTCTTGAAGCAAAAAAAACCGTCGATTATCTCATTACCTGTAAGGACAGTTCGAGGGAATCTGCACCCATTTTCTTCAGAGGGTTATAGGGGGCTACCCTTGAGGCTTTACAAACCAGTGCCACCAAAAACAGGTCTAAGTCGTACTGCCTGCGTCATAGCTATATCACCCAACTGCTCAAAATAGGCACTGTGACATTATTACCCTCAAAGAACTCCTCGGCTATGTGAATATCACCACCACCTTGGTCTATCTCAATTGCCTGTCCCGTTCTCGGGATGGCAAAAGTCCACAGGAATACCCAATTATAATTTATTATAAATATTGTCTTAATATGTTGGTTGATTACAATCCCTCATTTTCTTCGTAAAGTTCTGTAATGTTTTCAATTTTATTGCTAATATTTTTTCTTTCTACAATTTCTGCAACCCATGACTCAACCAAAATTAAACTTGTGGCGTTACAGGCTTGAAGACCATAAGAATATGGTCGTAAACCATTAGTATGCGTGAAGTTTATGTCAAATAAAGAACTGTTAGGAGTGCCATTTTTATTAATGGTTCTATAGCTTGAATCAATGTCGATTCCAGACAGTTTTAGGCAAGTGTTACTACCATTTTGTATAATTTTGCTAGGGTCCACTTCTGCCAATAAATTATTAGTCTTTTTTGGATTGGCAAATTTAGTGGTGGCTCTTCGTACCGTTCCATTTTTTACTAATGATTTAAATGGATAATTTTCCAATTCTATGTTTTTTTGTCCACCACAATTGACAAATAACTTATACTTCAATTCTTCAGTCCTACTATTCTCTAATTGCACAACAATTTTGGTGTAATTATTTCCAAAGGAGTCATCTTCAAAAGTAACCAATCCGGCCTTTAACTCGATACAGTTGGCTTCGTATAGGGCTAAAACTATTTCTGCAGATTGTAAAGGTAAAGCCGCAATAACGTTCATTAAAAAAGGCATAATCTCTTTATGTAAAAAAATATGGTCTTCAGCTGGTAGTAATTCTGAATGGTAATTTAAGCTATACATTAAATCATCTAAAGTTTCCATCCAGTAGATAGGAATTTTATTATAAATTGAATTTTTAGCAGTTATCATTTCAGATTTCATGCCTTCAAATGAATTAACATATTCGTGCTTTTCGGACATTAACGCTACTAAATCTTTAAAGGTAAAGGCTTGCTGTTGAAGTTTTTCAACCACATCTAATAATTTATCTTTAGTAAAAGCAGAAATCAATGAGGGACGACATAGTTTTTCAAAGAAATCTTCAATCCTCATAAATCCTTTATCATCTATCAAATCCAACAATTGCTTCCGGCTAAAATGGCGATAAATTACACGTAATGGTTGTTGTTGTTCATATTGTAAATGTGGGAGCCAACCTTCTGCGGAGTGTAAAACTATCTTAAAATTTGAAGCCTCTTTATGTTTCAAAAATTTTAATTTATTGTCAACAGAAACAAACTCTCCGTGGCGATGTGATAGAGATGTCACAACATCAAAGGCACTTAAGGAAGCGCCGAGAGTGCCTACAGGGAAATTGTAAAATTTCTTATCTTTAGGAAGTATTTTGTTAATTGGCCAAGGAGACGCATAATATCCAGCCTTTATATTATCCTCTTCATTCCACATGTGTCCGCTAGCAATGATAACAGCAGAAAATACACGTTTTTTATGTTGGCTGTCTGTTATAACTAGTTCGCCTTTTTTTGCCTGTAATATGTCTATAACTTCACTTTCACAATGTTCATAAACTTCGACGCCCATAGATTTCAAAGCAGTTAATAATTGACTAAACTGCTCTTGAAAATAATAACCCAAAGCTATTCGACTATAAACCTCTGAATCATCAATAGGCAATTCATTTACATTGAATTTTATTAATGTTTCTTTATTTTGCTTACGAAGCCAATCTCCAAAAGTTTGTTGGAGAGTAGGAATTTCTTCTGATGAAATATTTGCTCGGTTGTATACGTCTGTATAATTAGGGTGATACGGCATTCCAAATCCTAGAATTTTCTCCTTTTCAAAAATAGTTATTTTACCTATTTTATTTTTAAATACATCTATATGAGTCCAAATATTTTGGAGTAGATAAAGTGAAGTCGGACCACTTCCTATTATAGCTATATTTGATAAATCAACCATAGTCAAAAGTTTATATTTATTATAAATACCCTCACCAGCGCAAATAGATATGCCTTAACGTATAAGTTTACTGATTGCTCGCATCGTATGAATATAAGCACTGTTATTTATATTCTCACTATGTTTGGACGACCAATCAAGAGGGTTTTTGATGGTATAAAAAGCGTTTGTAGCTTCATAGGAATAAATCCCCGTCGTTTTTGTGGAATGTTGCCATAAAAACACTTGGATAAGTCTAAAACCCGAAATGTGAATTGGACTTTCTGTTACGTGATGGATTAACGTTGGGTAAGGTTCAGGAATTCCTCTTGCACAATTCGGGATTATTCTTCAGAAATAGTAAAACCAAGTTTTTCTAATCCTCTTTGGATCTCAGGTGCAGCCATGAATAGATCCCATCCCAATCCTGTTCTGTGGTTTTCAATCATGGCAACAATCGGTCCCTGATCAATGGCTAAGTAACGCTGTGGGTACCAGTCTTTCTCCGGACTCAGGGCATCATAGAAACCGTACCGGCCAAACACTTTTTCTCCATAATTGTAATATAAATTCTTTATCACTGCCATACTTTCTTCGGGAGTATAAGGAATGGAAGACAAAGCTGCGGTAGGCGAAATCACCCCCATATCATTTTTCGGTTTGTGGGCCGAATAACCTGTAACGGTATAACTGGCTGTCAACCCCCAGAGGTCTTCTCCATATCCCTTAAATCCCCCTTCGTTTTCTACACACCATTGCCTATTAATCAAAGTATGGTTTCGGTTATGTTCCCAATAATCAGCATATTGGTCTTGTAATCCTTTTGGGTTTAAGCCCAAGTAGGAATAGTGTGACCAAAATAATGGTCCTCCATATTCAGGAGAGCCATTGTGTTTCAAAGCAAGATAAAACCCATAGGGAGCAGTATCATTGACAATGCTGCCATCTCTCGCCCATCCTTTATGGTAGACAGTTGCAGGCACACCGTATAAGGGTGATGAAGCAGCCAAAACATAAGTAATCATACACTCATCATATCCTTTGATCCCAAAATTCTTTTGCCAACCAACGTTAGGTGACCAATGCCAATATAGGACATCTTGTCCACCTTGTGTGTACCAACTCCATTCCATCGTCTTCCATAATTCATCTATCTGATTTGCAAGTTGCTTCTCCCTTTCACTACCGCTTTTGTAGTATTCTCTAACAGCCAGTAAGCCCTGCATTAAAAAGGCTGACTCTACTAAATCTCCTCCATCATCATCGTTTCCAAAGGGCTTTACTTTACCGCTTTCACCGTGAATCCAATGGGACCATATTCCATGGAACCTGTCAGCCTTTTCAAGAAAGTCCACTATACGCTCAAGACGTTCTATACCTTCTTCCTTACTCACCCAATTTCTTTCAATTCCTGCTAAAAGACCAAAAATCCCGAAACCAGTTCCTCCAGTGGTCACAACATTTTGGTCATTTTGTGGGTAGACGCCATCCATATGAATTCTTTCTCTTCCCATTCCTGAATTGGGCTCCGCCCCTTCCCAAAAGTAGCGAAAAGTATAGTATTGGACCATGTCCAGCAATTCCTCATCAGTCATGGAGCGGGTAGTTACAGTCGATTCTCCCAAACTCTCTTTTCCTTGATTTAACTGGGCCTCAATTTTATAGGAGAGCTCGAGGTCGGTTCCAAGGTCATTAACGAAATCCAGGTAGATCGTATCGTTTACCTCGGCTCTTTTGGTATAGCTGTTGTCTTTCTTTTTTACTAAAACAGCATAGCTTTTAGCGCCCGACACAGGATCCCATTGCAGTTCAACATGCCTGTCATAACCCTTTGTAATTATCCTGTCAGATTGGACTATTTTACTTTCACAACTTGAAATTAAGAGGCATACGACAATCCCCCATTTCCATTTATTTAATGTCTTTTTCATTTTACCCCTATTTTTAAAATGGCATTAAACTTCAATAATTTCAATAGCTAAACCCTAATTTATCCAGGCCCTCTTTGACCTCATCGTTTTGCATAAAATGTTTCCACAATAAAACGACAGCCAAGAAGTTTGGCTGTCGTATAGGCACGTTTTTCTTAATTGCTTTCTGCAGTCATGATCGATTGAATCTCTTCTCGAGTCAAAGCTGTACTAAAAATCCTCAGTTCATCCATCAAGCTTGCAGTAGATAAATGACCCCAACCTGCGAATCGGGGAGCTCCAGAACCTACGGATAGCAAATCACATCCAGTCCAGTCTACCCCAGAAAAGTTATTTTGGCTAACGATTTCTCCATTGATATAAACTGTGACTTGATCTGTTGCTATGGTAAAAGCTATATGGTTCCAGCCAGGGATGGCAGGATCAATATCCGCTGCACTCCCTCCATCAAACCAGCTGTCATTGGTACCATTGCCCACATTGAGTTTTATCCTTTGCTTGCCGCCTGCATTTTCTCTAAACAACCTGAACCCTGAAGTTCTATTATTCATGGCAGTTGGATTGTCCGCATCAGGTGGGCCCATGACCAAAAGCCCTGCTCTATCAGGACTGGCATTCAGATTGTACCAGAATACGGCACTAAAAGATTCATTTTTTAATCCTTCGGTAGGGAATTTTAGGTAGGCATTTGTTTTACCTGCATAGGCACTGCCCACCAATCCACCAGCAAATTCAGGTGCACCTGCAATATCAGGTGTTTGAAGGCGTACCAGTTCTACAAAGTCTCCATCAAATGGCAAATAGAAAATCTCACCATCATAAACCGGTTCGTATGGTTCTGTTTTTTCGAAAGTCACTGTTTTAACTGAAGATTTTCCAGACATGTCTGTAGCCACTACTTCAAGGACATGCTCTCCATTGGTAAGCGCTTCAAAAGTGTGCTTTTTCAAAAACCTCCTGTAATCAGTAAATTCTTTAAAACTGGCTATTTCAGTACCATCCATGGTTATGGAGACTTGGTCAATCTCAATATCATCTTCAATGGCTATGTCTATATTGATTGAGGTTACCTCTTCCACTACACGAATTTGCGTGCCCTCATTTGGGAAATTAATTTGGATCTCAGGCGGGGTATTGTCTGGGCCGGGAGCTACAAAGGCGATATCGTCAATATAACCATCTGTACATGAAGCGGCGATCAAGGCCATCAACATTATAAGGGTGAACCTTTTATTTATCATCGGATTACATATATTTTTTACCATTAATTATTGTTAGCAGCTTTTTTGATTTGAGGCAAAATATCCTGCTGCTCTAAAGGATATGGCAAGAATTTATCTGCCTCTGATTCATAAACTCTTCCGTCGTAATTCAGTGCATCAGTTTGATCGTGACGAATTAAATCGTAAAACCTGATTCCCCATTCCATTCCAAATTCTGCAAATTTTTCATCCAGAACAGCCTCGAGATTTACCGCGTTAATGTTTCCTAAGCCCGCCCTATTTCGAACCATATTGACAGCATCATCTGCCGAAATCACTCCTCCAGTTGCGCCACTTACCAAAGCCTCAGCATGTATTAGCAATACCTCTGCATACCTGATACAGGTAAAATTTTTATTTTCTCCATAGGTAAATCTTCCGGGAGTAAGTTGGGTAGAAGGTAAATAATGCTTTCCACTAAGAAAATTATACCTTGGATGATCGTTAAACACATCACCGTCAGCGCTAGTATTGGTAACCCAATTGGGAAGCGATGCATAGTTTGGGTCTGCTTGTACCTCTGCTATTCCATTCGGGGTAAATAGAACCGTGGTGGACAACCTCTCCTGCTCATTTCTGTCAATCATAAATTTCACATATTTGAGAGATGGTTCCCAGAATCCCCAACCACCTCCAGCACCTGAAACTGCAGGGGTCCAGTTGGCAGGTCCGAAAAAATCCCAAAGGTACCGGGTATTGGTACCACTCGCCTGGCCAAAATCTGAATATTGTAGCTCTAACAGGTTTTCATCATTCAGTTTACCTGAAAGTTTGAAAAGCTGGTAATAATCTGGTTCCAGACGATACAAATCACTGCTTATAATTTCATCTGTGGCTTTTACCACTTCTTGGTAATTTTTCATCTCCAAATTTGCCAGTGCTTTTACCGCCAATGCAGTATACCTGGTGACACCACCTTTCCCTTTTGTCCTTTGATTGGGGTGAATGCTTGGAAGGTCAGGGATAGCCTCATCCATCTGTTGTGAAAGGTGTTGCATCACTTCATCGAAATCTGAAAGAGCTACATTAAACAAGTGACTGGGCTCTGATGAATTGGGTATCAATACCGCTCCCCATAATCGGGTCAAATGCATTAATTCATAGGCCCTTAGCACTTTAATCTCAGCGATATATTGACGGGTATCAGCTTCACTGGCTCCTGCCTCACTGTATTTTTCAATCTCCTCCATGGCACCATGCCAAAATAGGAGATCAGAGTACAAATTGAGCCAGGTAGAATTATACATCCAGAAATTTCTATTGTATTGAAAATTATCAGTTTCTGTAAGTGGCACCTGGTCTCCTCCAGCATTAACATCATCTCCTCTGACGCTAATAATGGGGAAACTTTCCCACTGAAGTGAATAAAGCTCATTGTATGCCCCATAAAGCAATAAATCCATATTCTGGAATTGCGTATAATCTGTATTTTCGGCAATGAATTTATTTTCTAGAGGCTCATCCAGCAAATCTGTACAAGATTGTCCAGCCAGCCCAAGTATTAAAGCCAAAAACAAAACGATAGTATATTTATTGTTTTTCATCTTTGTTTCGATTTTAAAGTTTGATGTTTAGGCCGATAGTATAAATTCCAGGAATGGGATATACCTGACGGTCTATGCCATTGGCTACTTCGGGATTAAACCCGTTGTAATTGAAGATTGTCAATGGCCTGTCTGCAGTGAGTGTGACTCTGGTTTGAGGGAACTTCACTCCCATCACTTCCTTATCGACAATGGCGTAGGTTAAGCGTACATTTTGAAGCCTAAAATAGCTGCCATCTTCTACAAAGTAATTGCTTAAATTCTGGTTCCAACTTTTTCTCAACCCAGCGGCTGAAGGATATTTATCAGATGTTCCCTCACCTCTCCAAAGATTATCTGCCAGTTCAGCATCAATATTCGTATCATTGGTAAAAATTATCTCTCCCCTCTTTCGATTGAGAATACTATTGCCTACCTGACCTTGAATCAAAGCTGAAAACTCAAAATTCCGATAACTAAAGCCAGCATTGAATCCATAAGAATACTTTGGTAGAAATGAGCCAAGGACTACCCTGTCTTCATCATTTATTAGCCCATCACCATTCTGGTCCTTAAATTTCAAGTCACCTGTTTGAAGGTTATTGTCCGTGATAAACTGTGGAGTATAGCCGTAATTGTTAATTTGTTCCTCTGTTTGGAATACGCCATCCGTTTCATAGCCGTAAAATGCCAGATAAGGCTGTCCCACTATAGAACGCTGTCTGAATTCAGCTGAGCCTGCATCTAAACTTTCCGGGCCACCTAAACCTAAAACTGTATTTTTAAGGGTGGCTATATTTCCACTGAGGTAATAGGAAAAATCTTTGGCGATATTGTCTTCCCAGTTTAGAGACAATTCAAGGCCTTCATTTCTAATTTCACCAACACTCCTTCTTTCACTTGCCCGAATTACAGGTGGAATGATGCTAACAGCCAGGTTTCTCGTGTCTCTAATAAAATAGTCCGCATCAAATGACAAGCGCTCACCCAATAGTCTGGCGTTTAAGCCAATATTTCTCTCAACGGTGGTTTCCCAACGATCGATCAAATCAAAAGTAGGATCCAATCTTCGCCCTATGACCAAAACACCATCATAAGCTCCCCTGTTTTCCACCAATTCAGGGGCACCAACTGAGGAATTAATTCCATCGTTACCTAATTGTCCCCAAGACCCCCTCAGTTTCAGAAAATCGATGGCTGGAACATTAAAAAAGGATTCTTCAGTAAGCACCCATCCTGCACCTAATGTGGCGAAATTTCCCCATTTTTGCTGAAACTTGTTGTTACCGTCTCTCCTAAAAGTTCCATATAACAAATAGCGGTCGTCATAATTGTAGGCCACTCTCGAGAAATAGGATTGATAAAACAACTTATTTCCACCATCTCCTATTCCATTAAGGTCAAAATCGGTGGAATTATTTAAGTACCAAAACTGCTCCTCCTCCCTCATTGGATCAGGGTTAAGGTTTTCTCCCCTTGCAAATAAAACCTCATTGGATTCACTTCTGAAGGATTGGCCTAACACTACGGTAAGGTTATGTAAGTCAAAATTATTTTGATAGGTTAGGAAATTGTCCCAAATCTGATCATGACTTGTGAAGGAATTCCTGCGCAAAGAGGATTGCCTTTCTTCTCTACCATCACTGTAGGCAAATCCCACATTTCTGGAATTGATGCTCCCCATACTAAAATTGTAAGAGGTTTTAAAGGTCAGGTTATTTGGTATGATTTCAATTTCAGAATAAAAATTACCCAATAACTTGGCAACTTTGTTTCTATTGTCAGCATAGAGCAAGTTGTAAAATGGATTTTGGTTGCTTCTATACCCTAATTGTTGCGCATTGGACAACCTATTAGGAGAGGCATCTGTGTTCGTGGCATCATAAACGGGAAGAATAGGTACTGCAAAGTAAGACCTAAACCAAGCCCCATTGTCTCCGTTGAACTGCTGAGCGGTACTTAAATTCAAATTACCACCAACCGTCATCCATTCTTTAACATCTGTATCAAGTTTGATTCTGAAATTCATTCGTTGATAACTGTTGCGGGTTTCTTTCATTAAACCTTCCTGATCAAAATAACTTGCTCCTAAAGAATACCTGGTTTTAGTACTCCCTCCATTAAAGGATAGGTTATGGTTTTGTATGGCAGCAGGTGCCATCATTTCTCCATACCAATCTGTATTTACTGCAGGTATTGAGGGATCTACATAACTTCTTCCAAATCGCTGAATGGCATTTTGAATAAATTCCATATCCGCTACAGCACCTGTCTCACTGATGTACTGGACAAATTGTTGGGAATTCGCCATTTTCAATACATTTTGCGGATTTTGAATGCCATAGTATCCATCATATACTATTTCAGGCTGCTGGTTGTAATCCCCTCCTTTGGTTTCTATTACCACCACGCCATTTGCGGCACGCACTCCATAAATAGCGGAAGCCGAGGCATCTTTCAGCACAGATATGGTTTCAATATCATTGGGGCTAAGAAAATCTATGTTGTCAAAAAACATCCCGTCGACCACATAAAGTGGAGCTCCTCCCCCTTCGAATGAGCCAATCCCACGCACCCTTACTGTAGGCGAGGCACCAGGTGCCCCATTACTAACGATTTGAACACCCGCGACCCTTCCTTGTAAGGCTTGCATGGCCTGAGAATTGGGGGTTTTAATGATGTCATCAGACTTTATTGTGGTAATTGCAGAGGTAAGGTCCCGTTCTCGTTGGGTACCATAGCCGATAACCACCACTTCATCAAGTCCCTGAGCATCTTCAGCGAAGTTTATATTAATTGTGCTTTGGACCCCAACGACAATCTCTTGGGTTTCAAACCCGATAAATGAAAATGCTAAAACAGATTGTGCAGATGTGACCTGCAATTCATAATTGCCATCAATATTTGTGACTGTCCCATTTCCAGTGTTTTTTTCAAGAATATTTACACCTGGAATTGATTCACCAGACGGATCTTTTACAGTTCCAGTAACCGTGAGCTGCTGTGCTTGTAAGACCGAGCTTTCGGAAAGCATAAGCCCTCCAAATAAAAATGCTAACCAAAATAATGAGAAAGAGATTTTGGGTTTAAAATTTCCTTTTTCTATTGTAAAGGGAATTTCCATAGGTTTTTGAGTTTAGGTAATTTTAATAGTTTATAGGTCAATCAAAGCCAGTTTGATTTTAATATGAAACTAAATTAAAGTGATGGCAGGTTATAAAAAAAGTGCATGAAACTTTAACTAAAACGGTAAAAAACCCATCAAATTTCATCAAAAAATATCACATTAATATCAGTAAAAAAGCACTTAAATTGGAAATTAAAGACATATTTTTAAAATTCATCCCAGATGGATAGCATAAAGAAAAATCTGAGAAAAGTCAGGAAATCCTATTGCATAATCCAGTTTCAAAAAATCTAGAAGTATGGGCTAATAATCTACCAATTCAAAAAGAACGATCTCCTCCCATCCCGGATCCAAATCAGATTGGTTGGCTATGCTTGTTTGGATTTTTTTCCGAAAAGCCCAAATCGTATTTCTTCTCAAATCCAATGTTGTCGCTAGTTGATCCAAGGTAGATTTTTCATGGGTAATATAAGAAGCGTAAATAATATAGAAGGCTTTGTCTAGTGGAAATTTAATGCCGTGAAATACAGTACCGGAGGTTACTGAATTAATGTGACCACATTTGGTACATCTTCTACTAAAAACCTTAAGTGTTTTACCATACTTCGTATGTTCACATTGGCGGCAATGAAAACCATCCCCCCATTTTAATTCTTCCAAATACCTGTAACATGCTGAAGTTTCAGGAAATATCTCTCTAAATTCTGAAAGTGTTAATGACTTTTTAGTTAATCTAGCACGAAATGAAGCTTTAATAGAGCTTTTCAACTTCCAATTGTCTTTATCCAACAAGGCATTGATGCGCTCAATTTCTTCATCTTTTTCCTGAAGTTGGCTATTATAAGTTTCCAGAAGTTCGTTCTTTGCTTGAAGTTCAGCAGTCCTTACACTCACCTTGGACTCCAGTTCCTTGTTTACCTTTTCTTTTAGGGAAATATTCTCCTTGTATTGTATAAGGGATCTTTTTAAAGCCTTGTCCCGGATTTCTTTCATCAACCTAATCCTGTCTCCTAACGCAAAAGATAAAAGCACCATTTCAACCAAGAATGCAAAGTGAAGACTGTAATAAATAATAGTATTGTGAGGTATAATGGCGTTGTTTGCTAATATCTTTATACTTACGCCTATAAATAAAACACCATAGGCCATAACAAAAAATCTGGCTGCATGATATTTTTTCACCAACAAAAATATTGATGTCGATAAAATTAATAAAAAGGGTAAGCTATCAAAGTAGGTAAGTTCAAAATATTTATTGTCTACAAATAAACCTAAACAGAAAAGGCCAATTTTAATACTTAAAGAGAGCCACAAGGAATAGTGAAAGGCCAATGCCTTTCTTTTGGTATTTAGAAATCTCACTGTAAACAAAACAGCCCATAACACTATTGAAAAACTAAAAATACCATTCACAACTGCATTCCATTTTGGGAAATTTGGCCAAAAATACTGAAAACCTATTCCATCCAAACTCATTGCATAAAGCCCTACACTTAGAAGGTATAGAATATAGTAAACGTATTTCATTTCTTTAACTGCCAGAAAGATCAAAAGATTATAAAAGGCAATGATCAAAATCATACCATAAAATAGGCCGTAAAGAAAATATTCGCTTAACGCATAATGAACAAAACGGTTAAGGGATTTAACCGCAATTCGGATATCGGCCTTTTGTGATGAGTTAATTTTAAAATAAAAATTCGAGATTCCAGCTTCATTGTTTTCCAATAGCAACTGGAAATTTTTATGATTGAAAAGTCGTTGTGAAAAAGGATTACTGTCCCCCATTTCCTTTACTGTATACCCGCCTTTGGCATTAGGAACATAAGCAATAATATGATCGATGCTTTGGTCATAAAATTCGAGTAGCCATTGTTTTTTGCTTTCTGGACTGTTATCGATCGAGAGTTTTACCCAATAGGTATTGTCAGTATTGAAATGATTTTTATTAAAATCAGGCCTGATTTTAATAAACTGTTGAAACCTTTCCTCACTTATATCATTAAAATTCAGTCGATTTGTACTGTCTTCAAAAAACTCAAGTTGATTGATAGCATAAATTCGTTCATTCCAGCCATCATCAATCTTTAGGGTAGCAGCACCTGATATTCTTTGACCTAAACAAAGGGAGTTTGAGATCAAAATTAACGTTACAATTGGCCAGACATGTCTTCTCAATGAATTATACATTTCTACTCTCTTTTGCAGACCATTATGCGATAGACGAAAATAACCACTTTTACGGCGTAGGAATTAAAAAATCAAAATAGGCAAAAACCATGCTTAATTTGGAATCAACCCAAATTTCATTTCCAGCGACTCCCTCCGTTGCGGCGCAAGGCTAGGGGGAATTAAAAATTCCATAGAATAGAAAGGCGTAGTTGCAAACTACGGCCTAGACGGGGCCATATGGGTGGCTGAGCGTAGCCGAAGTCTCCGAAACCTAATTCTACTGAAATAAGAAAGCCGTTGATATAGGCTAACCTTAATTCCCAAACCACCCTTTTTTTTCAATAATTTTGGCTAAAGCCACATTTTTTATTGATCTAATTATAAATGGGCTGAAGCCCATTCCTATTGAAGTTAGCTCTAAGAGTGATTCGCCCCGGCTAAAACCATGAAAAGTGAAAAGACCTTATTTTTAAATGGTCTCATTTTTTAGCTGAAGGTATAAGAGAATTTAAAACGACTCTGGCATTAGCAATTCAAAACCCAAAGACTTCTTCAAATAAGAATAAGCCAAAACCTTCTTACTTCAAAGGCTATGGTATTAAAATGTTAATTCCAAGTAATATCCCCACTAATAATATCAATTGAAGATGGGTTAACCCTTTCTGCATTCGTAGCCAAATTAATTTCATTACTTGATTTCGAGAGTACAAAAAGATCTCTCTTAAATACCTCTTCTACTGAGCAAACCCTATCTGCGCAAGCAGTGCTCAATACTAAATTCCATCCATTATCGACTCTGTCTTTGTTGGGGACACTCGTATAAATTAACCCTTCAGTTCTTAAATCTTGAATTGCTGGATTTATACGAATTGCATTAAAAAAAGCGCTTGTTTTAATATAAATGTGAGGGTCTAGTTTGTTCTTTTCCAGCAAAGAATTCATTCTCTTAAGAAAAACTGCTTCAATATCTGATACTTTGACCTTTTTTAAAAATCCTTTCATTCCCATATTTCTAAAATCAGGAATTATCGAAACTAGAATATCTTCTTTGGTAATATATTTAATCGTTGTAGCAGATATCACGTCTCCTGGAATAACATCCAAGCTTGTCCATTCAGAATGAAGTTCCATATATGTAGTCCATTCAAAATTAGATGTATAAAGAAATGACTGCCTGGGTCTGTTAGTCCTTGAAAAACCATTTACAAATTCCTCTGGCGGATAGGATAGTTCAGATGTGTTATTGAATTGTTTATGTCCAATATTAGTACGGGTTCTGTAAACTCTACTTCCTTTTTTTAAGGTAATAGAAAAAATGGGGTATACACTTATTTGATTGAAAAGTCTAAATGCACGCTCATATGATAGATTTGATGAATAATCTATAGATTCAAGTTCCTCAAATAGCTCGTTGACATCCATTTTCAAATTTTATATAATCCTGACTAACTATCTATTAAATACACCTTTACTTATATTTCAATTATATCTGTACCACAAATCTAGTGGTTTTTTAATAGTTTTAAATGTCCAATTTAGCTACTTGGGTTAAATACCCTTTGTTTATGTGGAATGATGCCGTAAAAGCCCTTGATTCAGCCAAAAATCCGAAACATGCAGTGACCTCAATCTACCAAAACCTGCTTTACTTATCCCCAGTCTTGAATTCTAGACATAAAAAAATCCTGAAAACTAACAATTTGTGTTAATTTTCCGGATATGATTAATTTTTTTAGCGGCTTAAATTTGGATTAAAACCACCTGCTAAAGATATTGGTTCTGAGTCTTTGAGGCTTTTCTTGTTCTGCAGTCATTTCATAAGGAAGCTGCCATACTTTTCCCTCACTGTCCCCAAAATAAAGTTGGCTTTTGCTGAAATCATTTGGATCTCCATCTGCCCAAAAATATAGAAAAGGATCTGTTCCATTCGACACTCTTCTTATGTAATTGTGGTTTCGCTTACTTCCTTTGGTTAGTTTTTTTGATCTGTCCCAGGTTTTACCGGCATCTGTACTCTTCCACATTTCCACCTCGCCACCAGCACCATATTCCTGTGGTGTGTTATTCGTAGGACCTATTACCATCCAATCATCACCATCTACCCACAAACTTCCCATGTCATAATTTTGGTCAGACTGAGTTATTATATGATCTTGCCATTGGCTACCATCCCAATGAACCACATGCCAGTTTCTAGGGCCGTTATCAGGGCCAGGTTGGTGCCCTATACCTTCTACATACAGAGCAATAGGGTTTCCTTGCGCATCAAAATTCACATCTTTAAGATATACATTGCGTTTTTGGCTAAAATACTCTTTGACCAATCCCGAAGTAGATGGATCCGTTACGGGTAAGGATATCCTATTGCCATTGATATCCGTCCAGCTTTGGCCAAAATCTTCTGTCTGATAGTAATATAGATTGGTTCTCAGGTCCACATTGCCATTTGGATGCCAGTTACAGAAAAAAACAATTTTATTTTCATGCTGGCTGCTGATTTGGTAATGGCCACTATTTTTATCTTCTGACCTTTTGATACCAACTATTTGTTTATCCGGAGACCAATCAATGCCATCGCTACTTGTTTCAAAATACAACTGACGTACTCCTGTATATTTTGTAAAAAGGTTTAGAAATCCCTTCCCAGCAATGTATTTTGGCTGAGGGTAAGTCATCTCCTCTTCGGAAATCTGCTCAAAAGAAGAGATACTGTATGGAAAAGTACTTTTATACTTGAAGCCCATCCTTGTCCTTCCTCTTCCACTTACAAACACCCATACATAGCCTTCCTCATCAATTGCAAGGCTTGGATTGTCATGGGGATCATCTACTCCCAATTTATCATAGACTATTACCGGCTTGGATACCATGCCGGTATTGTGATCAAACACACCTATCATACAGAGAAGGTATCTTTCATCCTCACTCCTTGTGCCACCATAAACAAAAAAAGTGCGGTTTACTTCAGGAGAATAGATGGCTAAGGGGATATGCTTTGCGGTATAGGTACCAAGGCCTCCGGAATATTTATCACCAAATTCAGATTTTTGACCTAGGGTAAACCAAATGCCTTTGTATCCATCAACGGTAGGGTAATTTTCCTGTGCTAGTAAAGTATTCGCAGAGGAACAAAAAAGTATTAAAAAACTAATTATTAAATAATTAAAGAAAAGCTTCATAAGGGTTCGTTTTTTGACGTCCCTAAAATATACATTAAATGGAAGGAATGAAAATAAAATTGGCTGATCAGCCGTACCTTTTAACATATCATTTGCAAAATAGATGGTATTTCTCAGATTAGAAATATTCTGCTGCAACATGAATTATCATTCGTGAACCAAATAACGAGAGAACCCAAATTAGCCATTGGCCAATCAATTCAGGGTTGAACTACCAAGTTTATGGATCGTATTTTGAATGGCACCTTTCATCTCCTGGCCTTCTTCATTCTCGATAGTATATTGTACTTCCATTCCCCAAGTTGGTTTTATTTCCGGGATAACCAATTCCAAGGAGTTTTTGTCCTGCCCTATGCTTGCTTTGGATACTTTGAGGATTTGACTATTGTAATGTTTGGACCCATAATTTCTTGAACGCAATAGGTCCCAGGTCTTTACTATATAATTCCCCGTATCTTCGGCCGTTTTGCGGTCAATTTTTTGTGTAAAATGAAGGGTAATCCCTTTTTTATGTGCATTTATCCCCACGGGGACCATTAATGGTGCATTCATTTTTCTAATACGGTAAAGCCCTCCCAACTGAGACTGTGTGGTACCCCAGGCTGATAATCCACAAACATACAATTGTCCATCTTCAGGATTGAACCGACCGCGCATGATCCCTGTAGAAAATCTAGGGATAGGCAACGCTACAATTCCTCCCTGGACCTGACCTTCAACAGTTTCAAAGGGTACTAAAAACACTTTGCCATATCCATAGGAAAAATTCAATAATTTACCATTTAAAGCGCCCCATTTTTTGCTGTCTACCCATAGCAATTCCGAAGGTGATCGATCCCATTCCCTATCTACCCAGACCATAGGTAATTCCATACCCGTGTTTGAGCTATCTGATGGTGGATCATAACCAAACATATTGCCATTAAAACTACCTTTTTTTACCCAATTTATCCGATTCATAGGGTTCCAGTGTCCTTCTTGATCAGTTACAATAAAGCTCCCATCAGGATTGATGCAAACTCCATTAGCCGCCCGAAAGCCAGTAGCAACTATTTCAGTTTGCGCTCCATCTGCACTTACCTTAAGCAAGGTACCATGCTGGGGTACTAGTGCCTCTCTGGCATGTCGGGCACTTTTAGCATAATAAAAATTGCCTTGCGCATCTGTCTGCAAACCCATTGCAAACTCATGAAAGTGATCTGTTACCTGATGGTCACTATTGAAACTTTCATAAAAATCAGTTTCCATATCTCCATTTAGGTCGTGCAATTTCACCAATTGATCTCTACAGGTGACAAATACTTCCTCATCGACCACCTTGATTCCCAAAGGTTGAAATAATCCGGAAGCAATTCGCTGCCAGGTGAGCCTATTGCTATTTGTAGTAAATCCTTTAACCAGCCAAACATCTCCATCTGAAGAACATACCACACCGGTATTGGCATCCTTAAAGAAATCCAATCCACTTAATCTCAACTGATTCTTCCATAGATTATTAAACGGAGGATTTAAAACATCTACCTGAAAAGCTCCTTCCTGATCACCATTTACTACAGCCGACGTCAATATTTGTGGATATCTTGAAGGTCCACCTTTAGTAAATTTATCAAGGCAAAACGTTGCTTGTGATGTAGCTGCATATTCCTGCAATTTACTCAAACCATCTTTAGCCAAGTACAATTTAAACTTTGCTGATATATCAGGGGTAATCTCCACGAGCACAAAACCATTTTCTTCTACGAGCCTAGCCCCTTCTCCTTTTAAAGCTACTGCGGTACCTATTGGCGCTGCCCTTATTTTCATTACTTGTGAAGAAGCTGTTACATTGAAAGTTCTTGTAAAAACAGACAATTGATCCACCATCTCTAAACCAAAAGATTCCAATATATTTGCATCTCCTATTTTATAAGAAATGACTACCTGATCATCAAAAGTATACACCCCTTCAAATCTTGCCCAATGTTTTGGCAAGGGGCCAAACCTTCTTTTATCCCTGGCCATAAATCTTGGATCATCAAACGAACCTGTCTCAGGATTTGCCCAACCTGGGCTTACAGGATTTTCAAAATGAAGATCACCTATTGTCCGAGGTGAAATATTATGCTTTCCATTAAATAGTATACCTTCCCAATCAATAAAACCTTCGCCGGTCCATGCACCTGCTACCCGCATAAGGTCATGGTCAAAAATCATCCATGCCTTGCCATTGGCTATCCCTCCTTCTCCCTGATCAAGCCTTACAGCTATACCTTTGTAAGCAAAATTAGCATCAACAAGATTTTCATCAGGTAAGGGCTGAATCGGACCCGTGGATCGTACTCTTGGGGGAGCATTTTTAGGAACAACTTCATATGTATTGATTAGAAAATTACCATAATCCATCTCTGTCCAGGGTTTATAATCTTTGGGAGCTGGGCCACGGGTTGTTCCTTTAGGTAATTTGGACAAATATGCTTTAGTGACCTCAAAATATTGTTCCGGGTTACTCATTTTTACAAGCTTCTCCGAAATATAATGTATAAGATCATATTTTTCTATAGGCGACAGTTGTGGTAGGGGAGGCATTGCTCCATACCCTCTACTTAAAGTTTGATAAATTGAAAATGGATCACTTCCAACCTTGAACTCGCCCTCCCAAAATTTAAATGCTGTAGGTATTGATCCTTCTTGTTCGGGTGTCCCGTGACAGTTCATGCAAATATTTTCATATAAATGTGCCCCTGTTTTCAATGATTCCCCATTCCGATCACCAATCGCCTCGATTAGTCCTTTGTGATCAATCCTCTCTTCGTAATCAGGGAGGTCATCATTAGATAAAATAAAATTTATTTCCATCTTTTCATCACTTGTAGCATTTTTATCAGATATACTACATCCTGTCACAAGAAGCAAGGCAAAAAATAACAACAAATTATTGGTAAACTTTAACATGATCTTAAAATTATTTTTTGAATCATTACTGAATCTAGAAATATGCAATAGAGAATCTATTGTTTATTGAAAGCACTTCCCAAAAAAGATCGAGACAGGCTACTACGAATTCTATCGCATAATTCCATCTAAATCATAAGTTACACATTTTAAATAGTAAGAATCAGCCCTCTAACCAGATTTTTTATGGACACAGGGCCAGTTTTAGCTTAATTCCTCTGTTCATTTTATTCCCCAATTTGCTACGCTGCTCGGGATAGGCACTGATTCACTGTGGTGTTCAGGGCAGGCCAAAATACAAAGACGAACCAAAAAAGCAAGGCTGTCAAATTTTATTTCAAGTGATGGATAAGGTTTAGTGAATAAAGCTCTTTTACGCAGCCAACATTTGATTTTTGAATGCCGTTAAATCCGGGTTTAATCAAAAAAAGTGAAGGTTTAGCTAAAAACCATCACTTTACATTTGTGTCAAAACCAAATTATAATGGCTACACCGAAATTATTTTTCTTATTTCTAAAAGCAAATATTCTGGTTAAATCATAAATCAAATTTAGATTTTAAACTAATAAAATCCTGTAAACTGAAAGGTTTTACCCAGAAGTCCTCTACTCTTTTGTAAGATTTTGCTTTAAAACGATCAACATCTTCGATCGATGATGTAATGATAATTACCCTAAGGTCAAACGGAATATCTTTGCTCTCAAATTCATCTAAAACTTCCCAACCTGATAATCCAGGCATATTAATATCCAGGAACATCAGATATTTATTTCCACTTTCTTTTTTTTCAAGAAAACCCAATACCTCCTCTCCATTACTAAATGAAATTATCTGATGAGAAATCCCTGCTTTCTCCATCAATTTCTTTTGTAATAAAATCACGATTGGGTCATCGTCTACCAAAATTATATCCACCTTCTAATTATTTACCTGAACAGATTAAACTTTATATCCAAAGTTAGCCCTTACTACCAAGCCCTTAAAAGACTTAAATCAGAACAATTATTTAATATACAGTTTTATATATTTAAAATACATTTTTTCAAATGTAAATCAAGAATAATGAATTAAAAAAATAAAGCACTCTTTTTTTCTTAAAATCATACCTATTCCGCTTTTCGTGATAAAAAATATTTGTTGTATTATAAATTTGAATTTTGAAAAAATAAAACTTCCGAAAGATTCAGGTAACGTAAAAGCCAAAATCAATTGTGATTTTTTAAGTAGAAGGAGGATAGTCTATGGAATATAGAACTATTTTTCCAACAAAGAATAAAAGCACCAAAACATAACCGTCTTGGTACTTCTATTCATAATTTCTATCCTTATAATCGAATAATTATTAGTCTTTTAAACTAACTAAATCACCAAACTTCCCTTAGTGGTCGAACATTTGTTCGTAATGTGGAATAGTCGCCAGGATTCCACCACTCTTTTCATAAAATGATTTCCCAGTCGGGTATACGCCATTTTTCGTTTTAACCCATTCTTCGTTTGCCATTGGGTGATAGCTAACCATTTTATCCCAATTTTTGTAATATTGATGCCCATTGGTCTCTTGTAATCCAAGGGGCATGTCTGGAAACGAGTGTAATCTTGCAGCTACATTTTTATTCCAATCTACCAAAATTGGATTTACAGTCAAATCAGCACAGAAGCAAGGAACATTTTTCTCATAGGCCGCTTGGGCTATTTTCATGGTCATGCTCATTGTTTTGGCAATAGCTTTAAGTGCAATGGCAGAATAACCTTGTTCGATTCTTTCAAGTGCATCCTCTACTGTATGTGCACTTTCATCGGCCGCTATTCGTACACCTAAATCACCAACAAAAACTTTATTTTTTTCACCAAAAGGCTCTTCAATTACTGCGATTTGATCAAATGCCCCTATTTTTTTCGCATGGTCTAAAAAGCGTTCCAAGGTTTCTTTTTCCTCATACCTCTCATTAACATCAAAATAATAAGGTATTTTACCATTTTTAGTATAAGGCGTTTCCCTATCGCCCAAAGTTTTATGCACCGCAGTAAGAAATTCAATGTCCTTGGCCAACATTTCCTTCTGTGTTCCTGCGGCACCCGTTTTAAGCTTCATAATAAAATGCCCTTCATCGGCTGCCGCCTTGATATCTTGTATAGGGGCTCCAACACTAAATGAAGGTATGCTTGCTACTTTGTCATGTTTTTGAGACAGCCCAGGTCGATACGCTTCGGGGATCATCTCATCAAAATTTTTCATACCATTCTCTTCTCCATACAATAACCAGATCGCATTGTCTACAGGAACGAGTGAATTAAGCGCAAAGGTGGTCTTCAAATCCGGATTTCCTGTGATTTTAACGCCATAGGCATAGACTTCCGGTAAAATATCATCAAGTAGGCTAATAGGGTCTACAAAACTATTCCCTTTTATGATTTGCAAAGCCCTTTCTGTCATCGCATACATCAGCGCATTACCTCCTGTAGTAGAATGACTTTGAAACACTGCTTTGTCTGACCATAAGGTGCCTTGAGTACCGATTCCGATTTTATGTATTCCACTATCCGACTGCATCAAAGCGACTGCCTGCCATGCCTCTGTGATTGCACTACCTTTAAAACGGTAGGGATATAATGGTTCTCTTTCGAAGTTTGAATCAGTATGGGTTATTTTTATTTTCTTCATTACTTTGTTTATTTTTTTAGAATTACCAAAGCTAATGGAAGGGGCAATACCTAATCCACCAGCAGCTAGCGCTACACTTGACCGGTTCAAAAATTCTCGTCTACTGAATCCGTTATTTTCGTTCTTCTTCATGGTTGATAGTTAATTGGGGATTTTATTTAAGGTATACCAGGCCTCAGAAGACCATAATGAATTTCCTGTATTGCTTTTTAGATCAACAGGCAAATTAAAATATACGACATGATTCTCTTTTAAACCAGGAATCTTAAGGGCTATTTTCATGCCATCATCAGCCAATATAATATGCTCTGGTTTCAAAGTTTCCAAGTCCAATTTTGGCCCACCATAAGCAGCAGTAGCTTTGTACCTATACTGCTGAATGACAAGCTTGTCTAGAATAGCGTTTAAACCCGCTTTCTTGAGTGGTTCTGTAAAAGCAATTTCAAAACCATCCGGCTTAGCCTTGATGGTTAACATCTCAAAGGTGCTTTTTCCATTGTATTTGATTTTCTCTAATCCAAACTGTTTTTCCTTCCAGCTCCAACCACCAACCATGCCTACTTCGCCTACGTACAAAGCCCCATCAGGCCCCCATACGAGTCTATTGACACCTGCAGTAAATCCTTGAGAAAATCTAAACACAACACCTTGATACTGCCCTTTGATTTTTTCCAAAAAGTCACGCTTGATTCCACCATTACTGACGTCACCATGTAGCATCTGTCCTTTATAAGGGCCATCTTTCATTAGAATAGGCTCGGAAGGTGAATTCCCTATTTCTTTATCAGGTAACCATATAGCTGGAGGACTAGCCATTGGTGGGTTTTGCTCCTGTTCTGCACTCAAGCCCCAAGCCATGCCATTGTAATTGTCTTTTTGAACATGAATTAATTTATTGGCAGGCAACCATTGCCCTTGGTTGTCTGTCAAGAATATTTGCTCATCCACACCTATGCCTATTCCATTTGGAGTTCTAAGGCCATAATCTAGTCTTTCGATACTTCCGTCTTTGCTAATTTTAAGCGTTCTGCCTCTGTCAGGGAGTTGTCTGTCCGTGGACAATAACCGCATGGCCATTGATAAGGTAATGTAAAAGTGGTCCTCCTTATAAACCAAGCCAAAGGCAAATTCGTGAAAATCACCCGATGCTCCCCAGCCATCACAAACCACCTTGTATTCATCCATTACCCCATCTCCGTCGTGGTCTGTCAATTTGGTCAGCTCATGTTTTTGAAGTACGTAAATAGATCCGTCCACTACTTCCATTCCAAGTGGTTCGGCCAAACCTGAGGCTATGCGTTGTATTTTGATTTTTTTAGGATCGCCCTGCTCAACTCCTTCTAAAGCATAAATTCCACCAATAGCGTCCCAGGTACTTACTAAAAGCCTACCGTCTGGCAAAAATGCCAACCCTCCAACTCTGGGTTGGAACTCCTCATTGTGTAAAACAGTCAGGTCATAACTTGGGTGGACACCTTCCAAGGGTGCGCCAAAACCAGGCTTTAACGAAACAGGCTCCTCTTTGGATAGATTAACCTTTTTTGCCTTTACTGTTGGCTTTTTCGAGCTTACATCAGCATCTTTAGGTCTAAAAGTAAAAACATAATCCAGTATGGTTTTAATTTCATTATCCTTCAAATCAGGGTGTGGGTTCATGGGGGTCGTTCCCCAGACTCCCGCGCCTCCACTAATTATTTTCTTTGTAAGATAAGCCATATTGGCTTGATTCTTCTCATACTTAATAGCGATCTGCTCAAATGAAGGACCTACCATTGCATTTTTCTCTTCGTGGCAGGTATAGCAATCACTGTTTTCCATCCACAAAATTCCCAAGTGATCATATCCTGCACTAATAGCAGGTTTTTTCTGCTTAGGGATAGGCTCAAAGAAATCCGAAATTTTGGATTGGTCAGCCACTGTTATGAATTCTTGAGAATCCGATGCCTGTTGTAAAGTCACCTCTAAGTCTGCTGAGGGACTATTTACAGTGAAATTCCTTTCAAATCCAGTTTTACCATTTTCATTGATTGTGAATTCAGGGTTTTCTTCAATAGAAATAGCTTCTCCATCCGGTAAAATCAGCTTATACTGTAAGGTAATGTGATTGTTTAGAAGCAAATAACCTTCATATTTCAAATCGACGTGCACTGGTTTCCCATTTCGACTTACTGACCACCGATTGTATAGCTTTCCATCTTCATAAAAGGAGGCTCCCCAACTAGTAGGTTGTATGTTTTTTTTATTTGTAAATACCGTACCTTCCTTGGTTACTCCACCCTTCCATACTTTATACAATTGACCAATGCTCAGATCATACGCAGCGAAATTAACACTATCAAAGGCCAGCGTTAGCATTCGGGGCTTTTTGTCCAACACAGAGCGAAACGCCCAAGGGTCCATTGTTCTGGTTGCGGGGTCACTTTTGGGAGCTTGGCAGGCATTAAAAATCCAAACATGAGCGATGAGGACCAAGGGCAATAAACCTTTTTTTAAGCTTAAATTACAGGTTTTGAAATACATTTTTTTTTATTATATTAATTCTATTAAATAATTACACATAGTTGTTTTAATTTGCCTCATTCCTGTTTCTCCTGAAGGAGAGATGATAAGAGGTATGTGTAATTATTTATCATACTGTATATAACTAAAATGGACCTTTTTCAGTAGTTATAAGTGCTTTTGTACCGCCAGGCATTTCACCTCTGGTCCTTTGAACTTTAAGCGGTTTACCGTCTTCTTTATTGTACCAATCTTGTGTTAAGTTAATAGGAACAGAATCATCGGTTTCAATTGACCACTTTTCTAAAGCAAACCTCAGCTGAACCAACTCATTGTTATCATCGGTCAGGGTTGCTCTGTTCAATAGCTGGTATTTGTCGTCAGCTACTAAGTAGAACTCCTCAAAGGGGCGAGGTGAGACAAAAATATCTGCTTGTGCGGGGTTAAGTTTACCTTGGTCCCTTACACTCCTGAGATCTGCATAGGAATCGCTGGAATTGGAATCTGCAGGTCCTGGGTTGGAAAATTGGGAACGGTTGTTTTTTATGTACAAATAATCTTTCGTTCTTACCATTCGCTCATGGGCTTCATGATCATGCCAATTGTGCTCAGCAAAAACATAATTTCTAAAGGGTAAATCAGGATTTTTTAGAACAGATAAAAAACTCTTTCCCTGAAAGTTATCAGGAGCTTTTATCCCTGCAAGTTGCAAAAAGGTTGGGGCAAGATCTATACTGCTTACCATGGCATCAGCTACTAAACCACCCTTCAAAGACTTTGGCCATTTTACTAACAATGGAGATTTGATACCTGAGTCAATGAGCCTGGTTTTACTTCTGGGAAATGGCCGACCATTGTCTGATAAAATAAAAATAATGGTGTTATCCAATTGACCCTGCCGTTCCAATTCCTCTTCTATCTTACCTATGAAATGATCAAACCTCGTCATTTCATCGTAATAGTTTGCCAGGTCTTTTCTAGTAGCCGGCGCATTTGCAAGATAAGGAGGCACCTCAACATTATCCGGGTCATGGGCTCCAGAGAAATCATTTTCTGCCCAAGGCCGGTGGGCATCCAAGGCGGCCAACCAAAGAAAAAACGGCTTATCCATAGGTCTTTCCTTCAAAAGAGGCACCCAGTAATCTTCCCCTCCATGGCCTATTTCAGGTTTTTTATCATAAATCAGGTCAAAACCCTTGCGGGGAACTGCACCCATATGCCACTTCCCTGACTGCCCGGTAAAATAACCTGCCTCTTTCAGTAACTCAGGAAAGGTGAGTATATTCTCCGGCATGGATGTATGTAATTCAGCAGCCCCTGTATTGTGGGGATATCTGCCCGAAATAATACTGCTCCTGCTTGGACTACAGGAACTTGTCGTCAAATAAAAATTAGTGAACTTAATTCCCTGCGAAGCGATCCTGTCTGTAACAGGCGTGGAAGCAATCACATTGCCATAACTACCCAAATCTTCATAGCCAATGTCATCCGCAATAATCATGACAATATTTGGTCGATTATCCTGAGCCCATGTCAAAGTATTAGCGGCAAGGAAAGTTAACATCAAAAACAACATGCTACCTGTCTTTATCATTTCTCGTTAAAGTCTACTTCAAAATCACTGTCATTGACCCAGCCTGTCTTAAAAGATTCTCCTTTCATAAATCGATTGTAAAAGTTTCGCTGACTCTCTTGGGCATATTCGTAATTATCGAAAACCGTACCATTCCCAAACATTCTGGGATCCTCCTGCGCTTTCAATTGTTCGAATAACTCATCCTTTAACGCGTCCTTGATATTTTGATATTCTGGATGCAAAGCCAAGTTATTTAAGCCATAGGGGTCTTTTTTCCTGTCATATAGCTCCTCTTCGGGTCTTTTACCGAAAGAGAGATTCCAATACTTTAATTCACCTGATACCCTTCTTTGATTGAGGATCACTGTTTTTGTAGGGCTTCCATCAGTATTGAGGTAACCTGTTTCTGGATTGCCGGCGGGCCATCTATCTGTTTCAAAATTATGGATATAAGTATACGCTTCATTTACTATTCCACGGATAGGATATCCTTGATCATCCGGCCTGCCTATGTCGTGTCTTTCTTTCCCAATCAACACTGCATTTCTGGAAGGATCGGTTTTCCCTCCTTCTTCTGCTTCAAAAATTGGTTGAAGACTTTTTCCGGCAAAAGGAGCCATTCCTGAACTATCAAAACTTACCTTTCCAACCTCAAGAAAAGTTGGTGAAAAGTCCACAAAACTTACAAAATCATCAATTACTCTACCGGGATTATTTATCCCTTCCCCCCATCTTATGGCCAATGGAAGGTGGTTTGAATATTCATATCCTTGCCCCTTGACTCTTGGGAAAGGCATGCCATTGTCTGCGGTAACTACAATTAAGGTATTCTCTAGCATCCCTCTTTTTTCAAGAGAAGCTAACATCTTTACTAAATGTTGGTCAAAGTATTCTGTTTCAAAGGCATAATCCAAAAGGTCGTTTCGAACAGAATCATTGTCCGGCCAAAATGGCGGTACCTTGTCAATCATATCTGTGGTTTTCCCTCCTAGCGCTACTCCAGACCCGTAAGTATAAGCACGATGTGGTTCAAAAGAGCCATACCAAAAATAGAAAGGCTCATCTTCTGGCTTCTGGTCCAGAAACACTTCAAAATTGGCTGCGTAATTTATTGGACTAATAAAAGGCGTTGGAGCTTCCATTTTCAAATCACTGAATCGCTTTCCTGTCAGTTCTCTTTTCCCTGCATCCCCTGGAGCCCATCCCTTGCCTGTAAACCCCGTGAAATAACCATTGTCTCCTAAAACTTCTACATGTGACAGGAATTTCTCAGGAAAAAATGGCACATGATTGGCGGCCTCTTCCAGTTGCCAGGAATTCCTTCCTGTGATGATGATGGATCTAGAAGGCGAACATTTAGCATTTGGAGTATAGGCTCTGGTAAATAAAAGCCCCTCCTTTGCCACCCTATCGAATCCTGGGGTCTTGATCCAGTCTGTTCCGTAGGCACCTGTATGTGGGAAAGACAAATCATCTGCAATTACAAATAAAATATTGGGAACTGCTGGCACCTCCTCCTTTTGCTTACAGGAAACCAGACAAGCAAACAAGCACACTAACAATCCTCCCAAAACACTGTATTTTACAGACATAAAACTTAAGTTATATCAATTGGAGGAAACGCAACGAAACCCCGTATGCTCCAATCCCGTATCGGCAGAAGATTTCATTTTACCACTTACCCTATACCCTTCACAATAGGACACATTGCATAAGAAAGACCCACCTTTTACTACTCTTTTCGGAACTGTAGGTTCTTGAGGATCATAACTGTCTTTTGGGCCTTGAGGATTTACGGAAACCTCATCCGTTATCTTGCTGTAATAATCTTCACGGTACCAGTCATTGGTCCATTCCCAAACATTTCCTGCCATGTCATACAGGCCATAAGGGTTTGGATCAAAGGATTTAGCTGGAGCCAAACCTGTAAATCCATCCACCCCTTTATCTGTCACTGGAAAATCTCCCTGCCAAATATTTGCCATAAATCCACTTTTTTCTACAGGGTCATCTCCCCAAGGGAAAGATTTTTCTTCAAGTCCTCCTCTGGCTGCATATTCCCATTCGGCTTCTGTGGGTAATCTTTTCCCTGCCCATTTTGCATAGGCCTTGGCATCATCCCAAGCCACTTGTACTACGGGGAAATTTTCTTTTCCTTCTATGCTACTGCCTGGTCCTTGGGGCATTCTCCAACTTGCTCCTGGTGTCCATTCCCACCACTGGGCAGCATTGTTAAGAGGAATAGGTTGGTTAGGAGAATGAAAGGTAAGTGAGGCAGCTACTAGTACGTCGTCTGGTGGTTTGGGTGTTCCGGGAGGCAATTGTTTTTTTATTTCTTCCCAATCTGGCTTTTTCTCTGCTATGGTTACATATCCTGTAGCTGCTACAAACGCTGCAAATTGTGCATTGGTCACTTCTGTTTCATCTATCCAAAAACCATCTACCTTGGCTTTATGAGCCGGTAGCTCGTCTGCTCTACCTCGATCGTCTGTCGATCCTCTGGTAAATTCACCACCTTCAATCCAAACCATCCCATCATGTGAAATTGGTGCGTCTCGCTCTTCGATAGCTCCTGAGGCGGCATTAGCAGATGGGTTAAACCTGTCTGGAATATCACCATGGCAATTTTCTATTTCTCCATCTTCAACTTCATCTTTATTATTGGAAGAAGAACAAGAAAATAGCGTAAAGGCCAAAAGGCCAATTAGAGACAAAAATTTTATTCGATTGATCATTTTTAGGTAATTAAATTAAACCAACTTACAATTTAAAGAAGATACGTGCAAACACCTATAGTTCCACCTATTTTTTGATGAACGCACGAATAATCCATTTTGGATATACTCACCATGTCCCGTCTAGGTAGGCTAATCTACGGTTGACTTCATTATTTACTACTTTTAGCTCCAAGGAATCTGAAGAAAATCCTTCGCCATACGGACTATGGTCTCTAAAGTAAACCAATGTATTTAAGCCTATCAAACTCGCTACAGGGTCATTGGATTCATTGAGCCATTGGATCAGTGCTGGCATAGGGTTTCTGATCCCGATCCTCCCAGAAAGTTCAATGGCCTTTAATTGTACGATAGATGACGTTTCATTTTTCAAGTCTGGTAACCGAGCATAATCTACGCCCATTTTTTTACCAAAGGTACAAGCGACAGTATAGGCCCAATACCGTTCCAACTCGTCTCCACTATTGATGCTTTCAATAACTTTATCATTGACTTCATCCCAGTCACTTGTGGCCCAGTCAGAAATAGCTATTAATTCCTTTATTTTATCGTGGTGCTTTTCTCCATATTCAACCGGATTTTCCATGGCGTTATTGACCAAAATGTTTTCAGGAAGAAATCCCAAGTCATTCTTTTCAAGCATCCACTTATTGAGTCGTTGCCGCAGGTCTTTTAAAATCATCTTTTGATCTGCTGCCAAGTTATTTATTTCGAAGGGGTCTTCCTCCAAATTATAAAGCCTTTCTACGGATTTCCCTTTAAAGAAAGCCGCTTCTTGTGGATTCAATTTCCCTTCATTATAAAGCGTTCGCCATGATGCAAAAGCCAGCATCTTATAACGGTAATTGTTTTGCAAGCCATCCGGATAATAGGGTTGGTAGCTACGGATGTATTTCCATTTACCTTTCCTGACGGATCTTACCATTTCATATTTTTCATCGAATCGATCCGCATGTCCATAAGTTTCATCCCTTTTTTCAAGCGCTGCTTTCTTCAACCCTAAGCCCAAGAATGGATGACCATCCATTTGTTTAGGCACTTCCAATCCTGCGAGATGCAAAACTGTTGGTGCAAAATCAATAAAACTTACAAATGCCTGTGGTTTTTCTTGTATGGCGTAGGGCACAAGATCTTTGAAGTTTTCTGGAATTCTGACAACTAAAGGAACATTAAGACCTGTCTCGTTCAAATAGCCTTTACTACCCGGCAATACCCCACCATGATCTCCAAAATAGAAGACAAAAGTGTTTTCAAGTTGCCCTGCTTCGGCTAATTCTTCCATCTTCTTTCCAACCCATTCATCTATCTCCCTTATTTTGTCTCTGTGATAAGCGACAGTATACCTAAATAAAGGAGTATCTGGAAATTGGGGAAATAAAAATACTTGTGCGGGATCATCCTTGACCTTGTGATTCATCATCACATCGTTTGTAAAGTGCAACCTGCTTTCATGGGTTTCATGGAAAGTTTCCTGATGGAAAAAGGGTTGATTTTCGTCTGGCCTATTTTGCCAGGCGGCCTTTAATGAAGAGTTGTCCCAAACATCCTCATTCTCTACAGCATTGTAATCCTTCTTCGCATTATTTGTCGTATAATAACCCGCCTTCCTAAGGTAGGCAGGAAACATCTCCAATCCTTCAGGCATGGGAGCAATTTTGATTTTCCGGTGCAGGTGCATACCTGTTCTGGTAGCCAGTGCTCCTGTGATAAGCGTACTTCTGGCCACTGAACATACCGGTGCATTGGAAAAGGCATTGGGATAAAGTAGGCCGGAAAGGAGCATTTTCTCAATATTTGGTGTTTCTACGCCATTGGGATCAAAAAGCTTCATAAAGTGCTTTGAGTTGTCCTCAGAAATAAGAAAAACAAAATTAGGAGTAGATGGTATCAGTTCCCCTGGTTCACTGGCTTTCACGCTTTCGCTATCCAAAAAAGCAATGGACAATACCAAACCGAGGAACAATTGAAATCTGTTTTTTGACAAATAATTTAGTACAACCATTTTTGAATTATTAAGAGATCCTTATGCTATGGTGAAAAGGTGTGAACCCTGTAAGAAACGCAGTAGGAGATTCCATTTTAGGCAATGCTCCTCTAATGGCTACCCACTTGTGCTTGTATAAACCAGGTCCAAAATTAATAGAAGAACCATTCCCAGTATATTTGCCCATTCCCTCTTTCAAGAACACAGTATCCTTCATCCCTTCGTGTGGAACCGTTCCTGAAAATGTCCCTCCTTGCCTAAATATTAATTCTAGTGCAACTGGCACATTATTCGTCCCAGTAATTGCAATGTCAATTAAAAACCCATCCCCTTCCTCTTGGATGGTGACCGTACTACTCAATTGCTGGATTTCAGATTGTTCACGTTCCTTTCTAGGCATTTTTGACCAAACCCCATCTCCAGGTATCTTTTCTTTTGGAAATGGTTGGTAGTAAGGACCTGTCAATTGACTAGAAAGAATATATTTACCATTCTCCACTTTATATGAGTCGGCGGAGAACTGCCCCTTCCCAAAGAAGGCACTTGCAAATCTCAAGCCCTGAAGCACTAGCTCTTTTTTATGAAAAGTAAAAAAAACAGTACTTCCAGAAAGGATAGAGGCATCATAATCATCCCTCCTCACCCTTATTAAATTGGAGTTACGGAATTCCTTGGCGTAATTTATCGGCAATGCTTTTGCTGGTGGCAATTCCTTCCAAAGAGAGGGGTCTTCCAAGAAATAGTATAGAAAACCTGTGGCCTTTTTAAAGGAAGTATTCTCTATTAACCGACAGGCAGCTGCAAACTGACCGTCACCTGTCTTTAAGGCCATGTAACGAAAAGGATAATAATACTTTTCCAAAGTGCCAACGATGGAATTATCCTGTCTTCCCGAGGCTTCTGTCACAATCTCTCCATTAGGGTGAAGGTAATACAGATTCATTTTCAGGTTTTTGTACACATAGTCTAGAAGTTCCGGTTTATCAAACCCTCTGGAAATGCTTATCAATACCCTGTCGCTTAAAGAGGAATAAATATAGCTGCTTTTCTCCTCGAATTGCCCATCTTCGTCCAAGTCTATTTGCTCAGCAAGCCATTCTTCTGCCCTTAAACGATACCCTGGATCTGGGTTAATTTTATACAATTCTGTAAGCCCCGAGCAAACCACCCAACGGTGATTGGGCGTATGGATGCCACCAACTTTTAAGGCCTCTCCAGCATTTATTAGAAATTGCTTAAGTGGTATCGATACACTTTGTTTTTCTGAAACTTCAGACTTGTCTAGAAGCCGCCAAACCGGCGCTAGCCACTTTACTATAAATCCTGTATCAGGCGTGGAATGAAAATTAGTAGACACCAAGTCAATTGTTCCATCCTCATGCTGTAATGTTAAAAAGTAATCACAGGATAAAGCCAATTTTTTTCTCAATGCTTGATCATTGTAAAAGGCTGATTCTGGGCTAACTAACGCACAAATCCCAGCTCTGAGAAAGGATGTGATAGAATGAGCAGTGGCCATTTCATAGCCATCTAGTACTGTGCCATAGTAAGGCGAGCTTTGGTCATCAACATATCTTTCCAAGATACTTCGGACTCCCTCATCATTGTTTGAGATCATCTGAAGTAACCAATCAGGCTTACCGATTTTAGGATTTTGAGAAGGGTATTTTAATGGATTTAAAGACAAGGAGGCAAATGGAGCCAAAAGTGTTAATGTTCCATTTTTCCTGATGAAAGCTCTGCGCTTCATAAATTTTCGTGGATTTTGGTTGATTTTGGGAAACAATAAAGGCTAAATATACAATTTTTTTAATGCAGGAAAAGCTTAGAAACTTTCTTTTTAATGTCCTAACTAATACTATAAATTGGCAATAACCATTCCATTGAATAATGCAGTTTAACCAAAAATTGTCGTTTGTCGCATTTTACTTAATTGCGAGAGTGTGTGTTCAATTCAACCTTTCAACCCACTTATCATCGGATAATTTAGAAACATTAGGCATCCTTTTCTTAATCCCTATCAGAGAATTAATAATCCACAGGCTCTAAGTTCATCTTTCATTGTGGGCGTAAAGAACTGATCAAAATGCTTACAATCCTCTTCAAAGCTATTACTAAAGTGTCCATAGGTAATTGGAATAGCCGATTTTTCCATTTTATTGAGAATCCCAAGTAGCCAATCAGCAACTATTTGCTCTAGTGTAAAGTCTATAACGGCTGAAGTCGTGTGAAAAGTAAGCAAAACTCTGGTGTAGGATTTCTTTTTTTTACGGATGAGTTTTTCTGAAACGATTGGCTTATTGCCTAACCATACCATTTTTGCACCATCCTTTGTTGGGCTACTGTCCACTTTTTCAAGACATGCCGCTATGTATTCAGGACCAATGGTTGGCCTAGGGATATTGAAGTCAAACCAATCCTGCAAAGGAAAATCGAAACCAATCCCGTGCATGAAATTAAACAAGGATTTTTTCAACCCATAGCTAAATCTGGAATGATCTATTCCGGTCTTGTCTTTGAATGCAATGTCATTATTGGCAAAAGAGACCGGGTTTTGATTTGGAATAATATGGTACTTCTCTGGTTCCAGTCCAATTGGACTGTGGGCCGTCAAGGCAAATTGATGCCAAAAACCAGACCTCAATACCCCTTCTTCAAAAAGTTGCCTAACCATTTCCAAGCTGTCTATAGTCTCCTGAACTGTCTGGGTAGGATAACCATACATTAAATAAGCATGCACCATAATACCGGCTTCGGTGAAATTTCTTGTCACCTGAGCCACCTGCTCCACTGTAACCCCCTTGTCAATCAATTTTAACAGTCGGTCTGAGGCCACTTCCAAACCACCAGATATCGCAATACATCCCGATGCACTTAACAACAGACATAAATCAAGCGAAAAACTCTTTTCGAATCGGATATTTGTCCACCAGGTAAGCGTAAGTTTTCGTTTAATAATCTCCAAAGCCACTGCCCGCATAAGAGCAGGTGGTGCTGCTTCATCCACAAAATGAAAACCACTTTCACCAGTTTCTTTTACCAGTTGCTCCATGCGATCAACCAGTATCGTTGCTGTCAGAGGTTCATATAATTTAATATAGTCCAGAGATATATCGCAAAAAGTACATTTGCCCCAATAGCAGCCATGCGCCATGGTCAATTTATTCCACCGTCCATCACTCCACAAGCTGTGCATGGGGTTGGCAATTTCTATAACAGAGATATATTTGTCCAAGGGTAAGTCCCTATAATCAGGTGTCCCCAATTCGCTTTGTTTGTAATCTCTTTCTTCGGAACTATTGTTATAGATTACTTCCTTACCATCATAATAAAAAGTACGTTTTAACTTAATATCCGCCTTTAAAGGGTATTGGTCATTTTCGACCAGCCTCAAAAGAATTTCTATTGGTTTTTCACCATCATCTAGACAAATGAAATCAATAAAGTCAAATACCCTGGGATCAGAAATTGTTCTTAATTCAGTATTTGGAAAACCTCCACCCATTACAATTTTTACCGATGGGTAGTGCTGTTTTATAAATTGTCCACAGCGAAAAGCACTGTATAGGTTGCCAGGAAAAGGAACAGAGATGCCAACCAGTTTGGGCTGGACCTCTTTCATTTTGCTATTTAATAAATCTAAACTTATTTGATCGATATAAGTATGCTCCGTGTTTAACTTTTCATACAGTCCATCAAAGTTATTTGCACTTTGGCCCAGGGACTCTGCATAGCGGCTAAATCCAAATTTATGATCAACACACTCTACGATAAAGTCCGACAGGTCCTCTAAATATAGGGTAGATAAGTGCTTCGCCCTATCTTGCATCCCCATATTGCCAAAGGCATAATCAAGGTCATCCACTTGTTCAAATCTAGAAGCTTTTGGTAGAAAGTTGTCGGTACAAATTTTCCTCGCTAAAGTGGCGTTATTTCCTTGAAGAAAAAGTATCACTGCATCTATTGATTGAATGTAGGTTTCTTTAAGGGCCAAGATCCTATGGGCGTTTTCAGAGTCTATTTTGTTATTTTGTTTTGCTAGCGTAAAAATTTCGTTCAACCCTTTTTTGGAAAAAACAGCCTGAATAACATCTATCCCCAGATCCATTTGGTAACTACTAATTCCTTTGGTATTCAAAAAACCTTTAAGGTAAGCGGTTCCCGGATAAGGCGTGTTTAATTGTGTAAATGGAGGGGTAATTAAAAGCAAATCTTTCAATGGGTCTGTTTTTTAGCAAATACAAAAGTAAGTGAAAACCATTTACTCCTCTATATTTATAGAAATAAAGGTAGCGATTCCAAACCGAAAGCCTCCTGAGCTGTATTTTCTATTCTCGAACCCTGCTCCCATTTCTAGCCTAAAAATCCTGAATAAATTATCCAGTGAATAGCCCAGCTCCCAATAATGAGGAGAACTGTCCGTTTTCAGGTAATTAAAAAAGATGTTTTCCCTAATTCCTGAAAACCTCAAGCCTGGCAATTGGGTAAACAGAAACTTTCTAAACTGGTAATGAAACAAACCTCCAATATACATGTCAGTAGTACTAAAAGTATAATAATCCAAAAACCTATAATTACTGGCTGCCCCCATATTGCTAAAGATAGTTCTGTTTCCGCCAAAATGTTTGAAATCCATAAAATAGGCCTTGCTCTCGTTTAAAAAAGTGCCCGCATTTAAGTTAAAGGCTAATTTTCCACTCACACCGAAGGGAATAGAATGCTTTAAGCCCAATTCAACTTGCTGGAAATCGGCGATCTCTGAACACTTATAAATGATGGGCAAAGCTTGCTTGTATTTCAGCAAAATCAATGGGGTTGAATCCAATAAAGGAATTTTACGACCATTTCTTATCTGGTACTTTAGGCCTGGTCTCCAATCAATGTTCAAATCAAATAACACCCCTTTGTTGGCCAGAAAACTGGTTTCTTCACCCCCATTTAGATTGGGCTGATTGGGACTGTATTCTTTTGTTCCTGTATAGAAAAAACTGTAATCACTGTTGTTGGTCAATGGACTTCTTTCCTCAATACTAAAACTTGTCCTGTAGGTAAACTTGTCCCCCATCCTATGTGCCCAGTAAAGTTTTACAAAAGTTTTTTCATACAATTTCATGTAATTCTCTCTAAAAAAAAGAGAATAAATTGCATTTACTTGTTCACTAATAGGTTCTTCGGCGTTGTACTGGTAAATGTATTTTCCGCCATCCACTCCCCAACTATAACCTTCCCTTCCTTTGGTAACTGACCTACGGAAGCTTAAAGTCATATATGCTTTTTCACTGGCAAAACCATACCTAAACTCCGGCCTAACATTCCAGGATTTCACATGATTGGTAGCACTATCAGCTAGTTTGATTACTTTCTCTTTGCGATAAAAACCTGAAAATCCGACTTTAAACCCCTCAACAGTATTAAAGGACATCTTTGTCCAATTGGTGTGAAACCCTGCTGATCTTCCTCTGCCAAAATTATACCTCCCTCCGGTCAGAAAATCAAAAGCCTTGAACTTCCTTTTGGCTTTTTGAGCAATGCTATCTACTTCACTGTTTTTTGCTGCCTCCACCAATGCTAAACTATCATCTCTCACATAACCTAGGACTTCCTTAATGGTCAGGGGTGCTGGCCGAATACTGTCCCAATAAGCACTATTCCTTTTAGTAGCCAAAGAATCTATGATGTGTGACCTGACGGACAGTATATCCTTATCTTCTCGTTCCCTGGTTATTTCTTTTTCATAAGTAGCAAGCAGTTTCCGATACTGTTTTCTACTGAGTTGATCTGCCTCTTCCAATTGTACAATTGGTGATTCCTTGGTAGCTATATTTTTAATTTCTTCAGGGATATCAGTGATTTTCTCGTCCAAAATTTCTATTTCGAAAATAAGGTCTGGATTGAGTTTTAAGTCATAGTCCCTGGTGGAAGCCAAGTATTGAAATTCGCCTTCAAAACCAAAGAATTTCCCGCCAAAATTATAGGTATGGGTAATAGGCATCCAAACGTTTTTCATTACTGGCGCATATTGCTGCCTGACGCGTATGTCAAAGCCCAAAAGAGAGGTTTTAAGATCCAAACTATGGATGGTCCACAAATCTTCTATGATATAAATGTAACCATCAAAAACCCTTTCCCCTTTCGAACGCGGAATAACCCTGATTTTATTGACAAGTACCTCATTTTCAAGAAAAGTACCTTCTAAACGAAACTTATAATAGGCAAAAGCTGATCTAGCCAAAGGAGAGATAATTTCATTTACTTTATCATCATAGAAACTAGCTCCGATGTAGGGAGCGGGTGACGTTTGATTATTGTCTCCACTGGAGCGAATGCTAATAACTGTCTCTTTGATTTCATTTGGTTGTTTGAAATCAATTCTGGAAACTGACTCCGACGTGTAGGCCTCATTTAGACCAATACCTTCCCTGGCCAACTTCTTTTTAAGAAAGAAAGGTGCATCGGTTAGTTCCCCGGTACCTTTGATATACACCATCATGCTATAAGCTTCTACCTGAAGTTGATGGTACTTGGCTTTCGCAATGGCTTTCCGGATGACAGTTAAGGCAGGGTCCTCCGCCCCTTCCCTCACTTCCACTTCACTAAGCCCATAAGTTTGCATCTCCAAACTGACATTGACTTCTACCCAGTCATCTTTCACCTCAATAGTTCGTAGTTGAGCGGTATAGCCTAAGTACTGAAAGAGGATATCATAGTGTCCATTTGGTAGCTTCCATTCAAAATATCCATTTTGATTGGTGGGTATGCCATCATTTAAATTCCTGGCAAATACCGTAGCAAAAGCCAAGGGCTGACCATGCTCATTAGATAAGAATCCTTTTATTCCTTGCGCATTTGAAGGCCCTCCTGCAATGGCTAAAACTAATATCACCAAAGCTATCCTAAAAATACTTATTGAAGCCTTTATCATTCCATTATTGCTTTCCGAAACAACCCAAATTAGGCAGAAACCATTCAAAAACCTGCAGCAATCATAAGAACAACTGATTAAATAGAATAGGAGTCAGTGCAAGTTTTAACCCAGATTATTAGGTCTACAATAAACTTAGCATTTATCCATCAATTTAACCTTTGTTATCAGAAATAGGTGAAATTGATTAACAATATTTAACTGGTTAGGGCATACATTATTGGGCTTCATAGGCCCATTTAACCTGTTTCCATACTTCAGGTCCATCATTTTTAAGTTTTGGACCTGGAGTACTTCTACCATTTTTGATTAGACTGATCATTTCATTTTTTAATGACAAGGCCACCTCCGGAAAATCATTGATTAGGTTTGTTTGTTCTGCCGGATCTTTAGAAAGATCAAAAAGCTGCATATCTGGTAAACCAACAAGCTCCTTGGCGGATCGTGGAGCAGTCCAACCCCCTGAACCAGGCCATGCAATTAGTTTCCAATTGTTTTTTCTAATGGCAAACCTACCTTCAATAGAATGGTGGATTACAGAAGGCCTCACTTCAGCGTCCATGACACCATTGAGTACCTTCAAAAAACTAAAACTATCTTCTCCTGCATTTTCAGGCATTTTTTGATCCAATATATCTGCAACGGTAGCCATAAAATCTGTTGTACAAATAATTTGGTCTGTGGTTTTTCCTCCCGAAATTTTAGATGGCCACTGGACGATAAAAGGCACCCTGTGTCCACCTTCATAAATATCTGCTTTATGCCCTCTAAAACCATTACTGGGATCATGTCCAACTTTGGCCAATTCTGCAAAATTAGCTTTGGGAGAACAACCATTGTCTGAAGTGAAAATCAAAAGCGTATTGTCTAATACACCCTTCCTCTCCAGTTCAGCCACGATTTTACCTACAACATCATCTACCTGCAAGACAAAGTCTCCATACATGTTTGTATTGCTTTTACCCATAAACTCAGTAGTTGGTAAAATGGGGGTATGTGGCGCTGGAAGGGGGAAATATAGAAAAAAGGGTTTCTCTTTATTGGCATTTTCATCGATAAAATTAACGGCCTTTTGTGTCAAATTAGATAAAACCTGAACATGTTCAAAATCAGCTCCTGTAGGGCCTTTTCTCCAAAAACCTTTGTCATCCACATTCACTGTCATTTTTTCAGGTAAGGCTGTAACCCTATCATTTTCAATATAAACATAAGGAGGAATATCCAGAGAGCTGCTAAATCCATAAGCGTAGGTAAAACCTACTTGGTTTGGCCCATTCTTGATGGGTTGGGAGTAATCAACCTCCAAAATAGTATTCAGGTTATCGATGTCTTCATAGTTTTGCTTAAAAGCCCAATCCCATCCCAAATGCCATTTACCTATAAATCCAGTATGGTATCCTGCACTTTCAAGAAGCTTCCCCACAGTAAAACGTTGCTTATCTATCAAAGCAGCAGAAAATCCACCCAACACACTACTTTTAAGTGTAGATCTCCAATTGTACCTACCCGTAAGTATGCCATAGCGTGTAGGCGTACATACAGCGGAACTGGTATGCGCATCTGTAAACTTCACCCCGTTGTTTGCCAGTTTATCGATATGAATGGTTTCAATTTTGCCCTCTGAATTATAACAAGAAGCATCCCCTATACCCATATCATCGGCTAGGATATAGATGATATTTGGGGCTGTATCTCCCTGCGCAAGGCCAATACCTACGTAAAAAAACAAGAAGAATGCTGAAAGAATATAGGTTTTCATAAAGTGGTTCATTATCAAATATTTTTTACTAAATGAGGTAAACTTTGAGTCAAAATCCTTTTGTTGAGTTCATTTCAAGTTGTAAACCATAAACAATTAGAGATCCAATTTAGAAATTAAATAATCAAATCAAAATTCAAGGATTTACCAGTAGACCCATTGTATCAAGTCAAGCAATTTATCCAAAATTGTTGGAGTATAAGAAAGTAGTCAGTGAATCGGAGTAAGAAACAGCTACTTACTCATCAAGATAAAGGCGCAAAGAAGTAATATCCAAGGGTGCATATACTTGGAGTGAAAATATAGCCATTATTATAATGGTTACTATTGATTAGTGAAAAAATAACAATGGTTACCAACACCAATCAAACATTCATCTATTTAAAGAGGATGGTTTATAAAAAAATGATTTTTTATAGTAAGCACACCTACTCTACCATGTGTTTTGAAAATAATCAGGACATTAGTAATTCAAAAATTTCTCTTAACACATTGGCCAAAACATCCACGAAAACTTTCAAAACAGTTAACCGGACAAGTTAGTTAAAATATGAGTTCGGAATTTTTCTTATATTGTTATAGTGCAATTTTGAAATATTTAACCTAACGTTGTTTTTAAAAGTTTATTTTCAACATCTAAGAATAGCGAATTTCCAAATATTGTATTGAGGTGATAGGAATATTCATGTATTATTTATTATGAAATCCCTAGGTACCTTCAAGTACTTGAAAGGTCTACACCTAAAGACAATCCACAACAAAATGGAAAAATCACATAATAGTGAGCCAAGAGTAAGTGGAGATATAAGTAAATCCATTCCTGCCAATTTTTCAAATTTAGTGGCATATTTTGTTTCGTCACTAAGTTACCCAAGAGATAAAACTATTGTAACACAGTTAGAGGAAGTGGTTGCAAAGTATCCGGAAAATATTGCCTTTGTATTTGAAGAAGACACCCTGACTTTTCGTGAACTAAATGAAAAATCAAATCAAATAGCTGCATATTTGGTGAAGAAAGGTGTTTCTACGGAAAGCCTGGTGCCATTTTGTATGGAAAAATCCATCGATATTTTGATAACAATATTTGGTATTTTAAAAGCTGGCGGAGCTTATGTGCCCATTGACCCAAACTATCCCACAGAACGGATTCAGTATATTCTAGACGACACGAGGGCAACGATATTATTGGTCAATAATGATTTAGACAAAAAGTTAAATACATTAGAAAAAATTGAATTATGGAATTATTCATCCCCTCCGATGGAACCAGTTGGTGGGTATATTCCAAAATTCAAACCTACTCCTGAAAACCTTGCTTATGTAATCTATACTTCGGGCTCCACTGGACATCCAAAAGGAGTGATGGTGCCACATAGAGGTCTAATGGATCATTGTTTTGGATTGATAGAAAGTGCCAATCTTTCAGAATGCACGTCTTACGCTATCACAGCACCAATTGTTTTTGATGCGGCACATTCCCTTATTCATATTGCTGTAATTCAGGCTGCCACTATCCACCTTTTGTCAGACAGTGTGATTTTGGACAGCGAGAAATTTACAGCTTATCTGGAGAACCAAAAAATTGACTTTCTGAAAATCGTCCCTTCCCTTTGGTTGAGCCACACAGAAAGTGGTTTAACTCCTCCTTTGCCGGTAAAAAAATTAATGTTTGGTGGAGAAAATTTTCCAGTATCTATAATTTCACTGTTAAGAAAAAGTGATTTTAAAGGCGATGTTTTTAACCATTACGGACCAACTGAAGCTTCAATCGGTAAATGTATATACCAGGTAGACCTATCTCACCCCTACAGTCAGGTGCCTATAGGTAAGCCATACTCTAATACTTTCATTTTACTTTTGAACAGCACCCTTGAAAGGGTAGGAGCAGGAGAGATTGGTGAAATATACATAGGTGGAGAGGGCATAGCCAGGGGTTATCTTAATTTACCCTTGATTACTGCTAAAAATTTTATTCCTGATTTTATTTCAGGGAACAATGGAGGCTTTTTGTACCGAACAGGTGATTTAGGGAAATCTTCAGACGATGGCAACCTCCTTTATCAAGGCCGGATCGATGATCAGGTGAAAATAAATGGATACCGTATCGAACCCGGAGAAATTGAAGCATGCATTTACCAGTACGAAAGCATTAAGCAGATTGCCGTTGTGGCCAAAACCAATAGGCAAAAAGTTTTTTTGGTTGCCTATTTTGTTCTTGAAGAAAGCAATAAAGAGGAAAATATTAAGGATAAACTCAAAACAAAGCTTCCTCCCCATATGATTCCCCAGTACTGGGTGCAAATGAAGGAAATGCCTTTGACCAACAATGGGAAAATTGATAAAAAAGCCTTGCCCGAACCAGAATGGAATACTTCTAACACGCACAAAAATCAACCCCCAAAGACCGAAACAGAAATACTACTTTTGGGCATATGGCAAAAAGTTTTGGGTTGGGAAAATATTGGTATTCATGATAACTTTTTTGACCTCGGAGGAGACTCATTGCTTGCCATCCGATCAATCGCAGCTATAAAGCAATTACTAAGCAAACGGATTATGGTTAGGGATTTTTTTGATTTCCCAACTATTACTTCCTTAAGTCAAAGAATCGATAATTTAGAAGAACATTCGCCAATCATAGAGAAAAAAAAGAAAACCAAATTTATCCCACTATCCTTCAATCAAGAGGCATTGTGGGTCATCCATAATTCAGAAGGAAGTTTGCAATTCCATTTACCCATGGTTTTTTCAATCAATGGAAAATTGGATATAAAATTAATTAAGGCAGCCTTTAAAGAAATCGTCAAACGCCATTTACCATTACAGACAATATTTGAAGTTACTGAAGATGGTTTGGTGCAAAAATACCTTGGGTCAGAATCCTGGCTATTACAGGAGTTTATAACGCCACAAACCGAAAATCAGATTGTCCATGACTGGCCTTTTAAGTCTATGATAGAACGGCCATTCGATCTATCCTCAGATTATATGATAAGGGCTGCTTTATTCCAAATTGAGCCACAAAAACACATTTTCGGAGTAGTTGTCCATCATATTGCGTGGGATGGTTGGTCTACTACACTTTTCAAAAATGAACTATCACTGCTATACAATCAATTCAAAGCAGGAGGGAAACCAATGGAAGTTCAATCACCAGTTTTTGATTATACTGACTTTTCTTTTTACCAGAGAAATCTTCTAAATGGTGACTTTCTTAATCATTCACTTCAATATTGGAAAAAGAAGCTGGATGGAGTAATACCCATTCAGCTTAGGACCGATTCACCTGAAACGTTAGAAATTACTTCATCAGGAGCTTCTAAGGAATTTGTTATAGACAAGAACACTACTGCCAAATTAAAAATCCTTGCAAAAAAACAAAAGGCAACACTTTTTATGGTTTTATTAGCGGGATTCAATGCCTTGCTAAAAAGACATACCAGTCAGGAAGATATATGTATAGGTGTTCCAGTGGCCGGAAGAGAGCACGAAGGATTGGATCAATTAATAGGCTTTTTTGTAAATACGCTACCCATCAGAACACTTGTTAAAGGAAATTCTAAATTTGATGATTTACTTAATGATGTAAAAGTCAACACACTGGAAGCTTTTGAGCATGGCCATGTTCCTTTTAGTGAAATAGTTAAATTATCAGATGATTTTAGAATTGCAGGTAGAAATCCAATTTTCCAGGTGTTGTTTGTCATGCAAAACAATGAAACTTCAGAATTAAATTTTGATGGGTTAGAAACGAAAGCATTAAAGGTATCCCAACAGACTGCGGGTTTTGAGTTGACACTCGAAATAAAAGAAACACAAGATCAATTACATGGAATGTTTGTGTACCAGACATCATTATTTAGTCCTGCCACCATTGCCCACATGTCTGAACACTTTATTCAACTTTTTAAATCCATAACAATTGACGCTCAAAAAACCATAAATGATATTAATCTCCTAAGTGCGCAGGAAAGAGATTTTGTGCTAAACAATGGTAAGAATTTTAGTCTTCCTCTTGAATTATCTGAAAGTACCATTGTAAATCTAATAGACGAACAGGTAAAACTATTTCCAGAAAAAACAGCCGTTCATTTTAATGATGAAGGCTTAACCTATGCGGAATTAGATTTACAAGCTAACATTGTAGCCAATCATTTGATTGATAAAGGAGTGAAACGAAACACCTTTGTTCTCATTTGCCTGGATAATTCTCCTCAAATGATCGTTGGAATATTGGGAATCATCAAGTCAGGGGCTGCTTATGTACCTTTAGACCCATTAATCCCAAAGGATAGAATTCAATATATCCTTGAAGACACTAATGCTTCCTGGATTATTACAGATAATGAAACCGAAGCTTTTGTTCAGGAGAATTTTTCTGCCCTAAATATTTTAACCCTTGACACAAACCTAAACGAAATAAAAAATAGAAAACCGAGAAAACCAAAGGCAAATCCTTCTCCCGAAGATACAGCCTACCTTATTTATACCTCTGGCACGACTGGTAAGCCTAAAGGTGTAATGATTAGTCACAGAGGCTTGTTTTTATTTTCATTTTCTAGACGAAAGTATTATCCAGAAAGCACTTCTATTCTACTTCTCTCCTCTTTTACTTTTGACGGATCTGTTCCAGTCATTTTTGGAGCTTTGGCAAGTGGAAACACATTGGTTTTAGGAAGTTCACAACAACTCAAAGATCCTAATAAAATAAAAAAATTACTGAATCACGTAGAGTCAATATTGTGTGTCCCTTCATTTTATAGTTTTTTGCTTATAGAAGATCTTATACCTTATGGTAAAATCAAAAGGGTGGTCTTAGGGGGTGAAAAAGTAGATAACCATTTGTTGGCCTTACATTTTGAAAAGCATAAAGAGGCGAGGTTATTCAACGAATATGGCCCGACTGAGGTTACAGTTTGGGCAACGGTTGCTGAATTAAAAACCGCTAAAACCCATATTACTATAGGTAAACCAATCGAGCACATAAAAGTCTATGTTGTTGATGAAAAGGGCAATATATGTCCATTGGGTATTCCCGGTGAGCTATGCATTTCTAGTGATAGTTTGGCCAAAGGGTATTTAAACCGCCCTGATTTGACCGCTTCCAGTTTTGTCCCTGACCCTTTTTCGAATAGGGAGAATAGGAGGATGTACAAAACCGGCGACAAGGCTAGATTACTCCATGACGGAAATCTGGAGTTTTTGGGAAGGTTAGATAATCAGGTTAAATTAAGAGGTTACAGAATCGAACTAGAAGAAATTGAGGCTATTCTGAATGGAGAAGATTTTGTCGAAAAGGCTATAGTTACTTGTTCCGGGGAATCTTCAGAAGATCAAAAGCTGGTGGGTCATGTGATTACCAATAGCAACTTTGAGCAGCTATCAGAAGAGCAAAAGACCAGTCGACTGGTAGCCCTACTTTCTAATAGCCTACCTACGTATATGGTCCCGGACCATTGGCAATTTTTAAATGAAATGCCGCTAACAACTATTGGCAAAATAGACAGAAAAAAACTTTCAATAGTTGACATACGAATAGCATACAAGGCGCATGTTCCAGAAGCTGAAAGTCCTACAGAAAAAAGGTTAAAAAGCATTTGGAAAGACCTTTTAAAAATTGATCAGGTTGAAGTTCATGATAATTTCTTCAAGATAGGTGGTCATTCCCTACTTGCAATAAGATTAATCAATGCCATTCGAGAAGATTTTCAATATGAAATAAAGTTTAATCAAATATTTCAGCAACCAACAATCCACCAACTTTCCGTATTGATAAATGAGAAGACCACAAAGCCTCCTTCAATCAAGCCAAATAAAAATGCTTCGCGGTCTAAGGAGTTTCCACTTTCTTTTAGTCAGGAAGGCTTATGGTTTACAGATAGGTTAGAAGGATCAAAGCATTATCATATTCCTTTGGTATTGAAACTAAAAGGGAGCCTACATATCCATTCGATGGAAACTGCCTTGCAGGCAATTTTGAAAAGGCATGAGGTTTTGCGCTCCATTTATCGTTACGATGGTGAACATATTCACCAGGAGGTTCATGATTTTGACAACTGGCATTTGGAGATAAAAGATTTTTCCACTGAAAACATAGAGGATCAGTCACTTGATGATTTTATTCAAGAGCAAATCAACCTACCATTTGATTTAGCACATGATGCAATGTTTAGGGCAATGTTAATTCCCCAAAATGATGAAGTCAATATCCTCCTCATGACTTTTCACCACATTGCTTTTGACGGATGGTCGGTTGGGTTAATAATGAAAGAACTTGAGGCATTTTACGCTCAACAAAAAAACGAAAACAAAATAGCTTCTGACCTTTTGCCTATACAATATGGAGATTATGCCATTTGGCAAAGAGCACAATTACGTGGTCCCTCGTTCAATAAAAAAATTGATTATTGGAAGAAAAAGCTAAGTGGATTTAAATCAATTAAAATAACTCAAACAAAAAGTACCATAGACAGTGGTAATACCCCGGGCAATACCCAATCATTCTTATTACCAACTCATCTCTCAGAATTTGTAAAAGATTTTGCTCATAAAACCGGTACAACTGTATACATGGTTTTAATGGCAACATTTAAAACACTGCTTTACCAACTGACACGGCAGACTGATATTTGTGTAGGTACTGTAATTGCAGATCGGAATTTCCAACATACGGAAAAATTAATTGGTTATTTCATTAATACCCTACCTATTCGCTCACAACTTAATCCCAATTCCAATTTCGCTGATTTTTTAAATGAAGTGAAAGTTAATTGTCTTGAGGCATTTGACTTTCAAGAAGTTCCCTTTGAAAAAATTGTAGCAGCTGTCCAACCTGAAAGAAAATTAGGGGATAATCCCCTTTTTCAGGTAATGTTTTTACTTCAAAACACTTTTGAAGATAGGGATTGGAAAATCGATGATCTTGAAGTAGAAATGCTTGAAATTAAACCGAAAAGAGCAAAATTTGACCTATTGTTTACTGTTTCAGAAGGAGTTAATGGTCTCAAAGGTTTGATGGAATACAAAACATCTTTATTCAATTCAGAAGAAATCGATGAAATAATCAGAAAATATCTCCAATTATTAGAGGTCCTTTATCAACAACCGTATGAACCAATTGATCATTTGTTCATGGAAAAGGAACAAGAGAAAGCCAACATTTCTGAAATTATTTCAGATGCGTTTATTGATGAATTCAAGACAGTTCAAGAATTAATTCAAGCAGCAGCTGCCAAATTCAATAACAAAGAGGCCATTATTTCAAAGAATGAATCCTGTACATATAAAGTGTTAAATGAAACTTCCAACCAATTGGCTGACCTGCTATCCCAACAAGGTATAGGAAGGAATGATATTGTGGGAGTTGTAATGGATCGCTCAATTGAGATGATCACATCCATTATGGCGGTATTAAAAGCTGGGGCTGCCTATTTGCCAATTGACACTGACTTTCCAGAGGAAAGGATCAGTTATATGCTCAAAGATGCCGCAAAAGTTCATGTAACGCATACCAAGTACAAAGGAAACTTCAAGTCTCAGTCTAAGGAAATTCTTTGGGAGGATTTCAAGGCACAGCAGGGAAGTTTTTCAAAAGAAAATCCATCACCTAATAACGATGCCAATGATGCGGCCTACATTATCTATACCTCAGGGTCCACGGGAAAGCCAAAGGGCGTAATTCTTACCCATGGCAACTTGTATAACTTCCTTAAAACCATAAGCCATAAACCAGGGATTAATTCCGACAATAAATTCCTCGCCGTAAGTTCTGCTTCCTTCGATATTGCACTTCTGGAATTAATTTTACCCTTTGTGCATGGTGCTCAGATTGTAATCCTTGATCAATTTGAAAGAAAAGATCCGCGAGTAATCCTACAATATTTGACGCATAAAAAGGCAGACATTATGTTCGCCACCCCCACCCATTGGAAAATGCTATTGGAAAGTGGCTGGAATTCACCAGTGGACAACCTGCAAATAATCAGTGGTGGTGAGGCTTTAAGCAAAGAATTGGCCAGTCAGTTATTGCCTCTATGCCATAGCCTGTGGAATATTTACGGGCCTACAGAAACCACGGTTTTCTCTACCATAAAAAAAATTGAAGCCGATCAGCCCCTCATTACAATAGGCCGAGAAGTACTGAATACTAAAATTTATTTACTTGATGAAAACCAAAAGCCAGTACCAAAAGGTATAGAAG
>Ga0105053_10000801_pt1 | contig 50840 bp, 55 predicted proteins | sample BON01_FD_78093 | JGI IMG/M metagenome (GOLD analysis project Ga0105053, IMG submission 78093) | Freshwater microbial communities from Lake Bonney liftoff mats and glacier meltwater in Antarctica - BON-01 | ecosystem: Environmental > Aquatic > Freshwater > Ice > Glacier meltwater | place: Lake...
GGTTTCATTAGTCCCTTAACTTTAGATTAACCTGGTGAATTTGTTGTAACGCGGGCTAACTGTAATAAGTGGGTATTAATAACCTGCGCCATTTATGAGCGGGTTAAGAGCACTGTCTACAACCCACATAATCCATGGTCTAGATGCCCGTAAGACAGGTACGAAGCCCAACAATCATGAATAATTACACCGCCATAACGTGGAATAATATCAATGGCCTCAATGGCTGCTTTGCCGCGTTTTTCATGGAGAAATTTAAGCGTAATATCACCCGAAGCATAGACATGAATCCAGTGATTTTTCTTGTCGACCTTTAAGGAAGTTTCATCGACATGCGTGTAATTTGTCTTTAATAATGCGGCTTTTGCTTCATTTTCCCAAGCGGCTAACGCAAGATGTAGACGCATGATAAAACTCAACATGGTTGACTCTGCTATCATGCGACCAATCAAAACAGAAACCATGTCTGCCACACGATTTAATGACATCATTTGCATCACAAGCAATTGAATCACGTAAGCCTTAATCCCATTGCCATACTGTACTGGCCCTGCCATGTCTTTTGGAAAAGAAGCTTTTACGGTATTGTTGCAAGCGGGGCATTGTTTGACCTCAGCATCGATGTGCTCTTCCGTTTTTTCGAAAATGATATCAATCATTGTGCGGCGCTCAATACAGATGCAATCAACCTTACTTAAGTCTTTACCGCAGGTTGTGCAAGATGATACGGGTAGTACGGTTACGGTTTCCACCGTTCGGGTATTTCCGGCCATCGTTACCGTCTTTTGTTTGCCCCCTGAATTACTCTTATTCGTGATTGAGGTATCATCAGGTGTTGTTTGGGATGGAGGTATACTGGAATTTTTCGATGTTTTTTTTGTTTGCTTCTCCATGAAGATACTGAGCACAAGCTGAAACATCATCATGAGTGTATTAACAAGCATAGCTACTTCAGTTGAGACTTTGCCAGCTTTCACCTGCTCGTCAAAACTCACTTTTATTTTGTCAAACTCATCTCGAACTGATTGTTTATCGATCGTAGCCATCAGACATTACGTTTAAAATTCAATAACGATAGTGTAACACGGGTTTTTATGACCTCCTGTACCGCCACTGATGCCACGAATTCATCCTGATGCAGTAAAAAAATAAAAATTTCTTTTATGTGATCTACAGCGATCTAAAAAATGTCTTCCTTGCACTATTTGAGATGCATTTGAAAAAATACATTTTTATGCCTGAAAAGTGCTGTCAATAGGTTTCTCAGAATTTTTTTTAAAATTTTGGATTTCTGGCTTAAAAACTAGGAGATTCTTCACTTCGGTCAGAATGATGCAGAGGGGCCCGAGCAGTTACATTATTAATTAATAAGCAGGTAATGCTTTGGTTTTTGCTTTATCTTGAAGGTAGGCGAACAAAGCTAACCATATACCGACATCAGGCCTGTAGCTATTGCTTGCAGAAACCTCACGATATATTATCCGCTTATAGCTCATCCGCATAAAAGGATATGATTTTGAGTGCTTTTATATCATCAATTGCAACCGCTGTACCGGAGTATGAGGTAAAACAAGACAAAATTGTGGAATTCTTATCTTCGGCGATGGATCTCTCTTCAAAAGAAACGAAACTTTTACAACGCGTTTATAAATCAACAGGAATAGACAACCGATATAGCGTTATTTCTGATTACAATCGTAACGTCAAGGCGTTAGAATTTTTTCCTGAAGTCTCTGGTGACCCATACCCAAGCACCTCAGAGAGAATGGACCTGTACAAAAATAATGCTTTGTCTTTGGCTCTTAAGGCGATAACCAAATGTTTTTCCAAAAAGGAAAACTTTGATAAGTCAGCTATTAGCCATGTCATTACTGTGAGTTGTACAGGTATGTACGCGCCCGGATTAGATCTTGAAATCATTGACTCTCTGGGCCTGAACTCGAATACCTCGCGCACAGCAATTAACTTTATGGGATGCTATGGTGCGTTTAGTGGCATGAAGGTAGCTGCTGCTTTTTGCCATGCTAACCCTAAAGCAAAAGTATTGTTGGTGTGTGTGGAATTATGCTCCATTCATTTTCAAGAAGAGTTAAGCAGAAGCAATATAATATCCAATGCCATTTTTGCTGATGGTGCTGCGGCAGTTATTGTTGAAGGGGAAAAACCCACGCGAAACTATGTAGAATTAGAGCGATTTTATTGCGATATTGTTCCTGATACTCACAAAGAGATGGCATGGTGTATTGGAGACAATGGATTTGAAATGGTATTGGATTCATATGTTCCTATGTTAATTCGTAAAGGGATAAAACAATTTTGTGAAACGTTATTATCTGAAAGCAAATTAAATCTAAGCGATATTGATAGTTTTGCTATTCATCCGGGTGGCTTAAATATTCTTAAAGGTTGTGAGGAAATTTTATCGATACCCGAGCATAAAATAAAAAGCTCATATGACGTGCTTAGCCAATATGGAAATATGTCGTCTGCTACGTTTCTTTTTGTTCTAGACGATATATTATTAAACATAAAAGAAGACGATAATATAAATATATTAGGGTGTGCCTTTGGGCCTGGCTTAACCATGGAATCAGCCCTCATGCGGGCTCATTGATTTTACAAAAACAAACACGAGGAAGAATTTTGTTGCATCGCTCTGAAGAAAAAGAACTTATAGATCTAGGAGAAGCTCATTATACAGAGCAAGAATTTATAGATTGCCAAAAAATATTATTTCGTATTAATAAGCTTCTTGGCACGTTTAAAAGTACTTTAAAAATACTAACGAAATTAAAAAAAACGCATTCCATTATGGATGTCGGTTGTGGCGGGGGCTTGTTTATACTTAACCTAAGCCGTTACTTACCCAACATTAAATTCATCGGTAATGATATCTCGCTGCCGGCTATATCTTTGGCTTTGCAAGAGCGCAAAAATATGGAGGTAAGTGAGTCACACGTACAGTTTCAATTGCTTCCTGAACCTACATTACCTTTAGATGAAAACTCCGTAGACATCGTTCTTGCTACCATGGTTTGTCATCACATGAGTGACGCCGAATTAATTATTTTCCTACAGCAAGCAATAAATACAGCTAAAGATAGGGTTATCATTAATGATTTGCACCGACATCCTATCGCCTATGGATTTTACTATATATTCAGTTCACTTTTATTTAAAAATCGCCTGATTACCCACGATGGATTAATTTCAATTAAACGCGGGTTTAAACGCCATGAATGGCAGCACGTATTAAATCAGACTGAGATTAAGCATTATAAAATCGAGTGGTGCTTTCCATTTTTATGGAGAATTACATTATGGAAAAAGTAGTTATTCTTGGTGGTGGAATTGCAGGACTTTCTTGTTTAAATGCTTTGCTTGATATTGGGGTTGATGCTTTACTCATTGAAGCCAATACAATTGGTAGCCCTAAAATGTGCGGTGAGTTTTTAGCACCTAAAGCCGTTAGTTTATTACAGCTTTGGGACATTGGCCCCATCGTTCCTATTGATTCGGCTCAATTTTTTACTGGAAAAAAACAGCTCTCCATCGCCTTTCCAAAACAAGCTGGCGCAATAGCACGTGATGAAGTAGAGAGACAACTAGCGCAGCGTGCATTTAAGCTAGGTGGCCGAATAAGAGAAAATACTTCAATAACAAATACCCTACCAAAAACCGAAAATACGCTACATATAATTGAATTAAGCTCTGGAGAAACTGTTGAAGCACATACCGTATTTTTTGCTATAGGAAAATTTGGTAAATTAACGAACAACGCCACTAAGCCCATATATACTGGAATGAAACTACATTTCAAACCAAAACAAAACCCAAGCTTATTACACATGTATTGTTTTGAAGATGCCTATTTAGGTGTGGTGCCTATATCAAATGATGTATGTAATAGCGCGCTTTTAATTAAAAAAGCAAGTTTAGGTAAATCGTCAATTTTTGACTATTTCCAAAAACTGCTTTCATCACAGCCTAAGTTAAATGAATTATTTGATGGCATTGATTTTGATGGTTTACCGCGAATTGAAGGTCATGCACCGCATTTCAAATTGAAAGATTTACCCGATTGGCTTGACTCTTATTGGATAGGGGATGCCTTTGCTTCTTTATATCCAGCAATAGGCTCAGGTTTTTCACATGGAATTCAAAGTGCTAAACTTGCAGCTCAATGCTATCAAAACACTCAAGTATACGAGTACCACAAACGCAACTTAAGTGATGTTAAACCTAAACTATTTTGGGGTAAATGTATAAATCACATATTACAACGGCCATATCTTACCGCGTCTTTGATACCTGTGTTGCAAAAACAACCCAAAATGTTAGACGTTATTTTGAATAAGATAGGTTATATTAATTAATAAGCAGGTAATGCTTTGGTTTTTTCTTTAGCTTGAAGGTAAGCGCGAGCAATCGTGTAAACGTTGTAGACCATCACGCTTAAGAGTAATAAGTGCAGGGATTTTGCGTTGAGATGACTCACAATAGGTAAACCCAGTAATACCCCGATGCAGCCAAAGAAGCTAATAAAAAAAGCTTTTTTAAGCGGAATTTTATCTTGTTTTAGAAAGATATATGTAATCATGGGTTGTTGCATAGCACCTGCCGTGGCCATGATAGGAAAGGCGACAACAGGGGAGATGTTCATTAAGAATAAAACGCCTTGGACCATCGCAAACATACCAATACCGATGGATGTTAGAGAACCGCATAAGACCATGGCGATAAAGCCAAGAACAAGCTGCCATGAATGTAGAGCCGTGACATCGCCTGTGCGGGGTAAAAGTCCGAGTTGATCGCAGGTTAAGAGGGTAATGATGGCTGTAAAGCAAACAATCATACTGAGCCGAATGTTTTGCTGATTTAAACGCGTGATCACATACCCACCTAAAATTCCCCCGATACATGCGCCAATGACTAACGTAAGTAATGTGGTTAAATCCACTTGAATGAGTTTCATAAAAAAAATAGAGGCAAGTGTTGCAGGTATCAATTGAGCGCCGTTATTGATAGCAGGAAGCTCTTTGTCTTCAAATGTACCGAATATTTTTGCCATAGCAATCAGGACAACAAAGCTGCCTATGCCTAGCGTGTCGGAAATAAACGCAAGCAGGCCGGTGATGGCGAGCTTAAATTTTTCGGAACGTGGGATAGGTGCACTGGCAGGTTCTTGATAAAATTTATAGAGCATAGCAAGCACACATGCACCTGATAAGCATATAATAATGAGCATGATAAACTTGATAGCCATCGTACATCCTGCCTTAATAAGTAGCACGCGATAATGAGACTTGATAATATACAGTTGGATATGATTTAAGTCAAGATTTTATACAGATAGAATCAGGCGTTGTGACAACGTGTCAGCTCGTTTTTGAATGGTTGCTGTAAAAGGGCTATCGGTTAGATGGGTTTGAATTTTTTCTATCATGCTTATCGTTTCTTTTCGAACAAGGGCTTTAGATAAACGCGCTGCTTCGGCCATTTGCATGATATGCCGTGGGTATAAAACATCAAAATTATATTTACTGCCTATTTTCATGGCCATTTTAGTCGCAAGGCTTGGGTAGTATACGGTTGAAATCATGTCGTAAAACGGCGCTAAACGTGTGTTTTGTTGGTCATATAGGATTGAAAAATTTTTGCCATGGGCATCGTTATTGCCGATGATTAAATTAAATAACACACCTTGGAGTAAGGCTTTTATATCTAATACAGGTAGTGTTGATACGTTTCTAATAAGCTGAAAACATGAGGCTAAATCAGGTCCACCTTCGCGTTGGTACTTCATTTCGGGGATAATACCGAGTGCCTGGCAAAAATCTTCTTGGTGTAAGCGCTGGATCTCATGATGATTATTGATGCGATCATAGCGTTTAATCAGTAAATAAGGCTTATTATTGGCATGATGCAACGCCGCTTCAGCGGTATTTAAACCTATTTTTTTTGCTAAATTCAAACAAAAACACTCGTTTTCAATCAGAGAAATAAAATCTTTATTAATAGGTTTGAGTATGTGCGTGCTGGGTGCACCGTTGATGGGTATGGATGTTTTCTTGTCTATATAAGCTACGGCGAGTTTATCTTGCGCACCTGCGAGTGATAAGCGAATGCCGTCTTCACCGACAAGCATGGGTTTTTGATGCATGGTATCTAAAATATTGGCCAGGGCCTGCTCATCGAGCGTACGGTATTCGGGATTTAAGTTATCTGGCGTTACGGATGATGGCAATAAGCTAACAGCACCAGCACATTCACCACCGATTGCAGATAATAAAGCAAAATCGTTTTTCTCGCTAATTCCAAGTTGCCGGGCAATGGATGCACGCAAATGCGCCTCGGGTAAGATACCACTAAAAAAAGGGCGGCATTGTTTTGCGTCGAAAGCGTCCGCTTGTAACGGGAGTGATTGGGATAATACGAGGTTTTTTTTATTGCTGGCGTAGGCGGGAGTATAAGTAAAGGCCATATCACCCTGTGAATCAATCGATAAGCATCCAATCAGCGTTTGGTGTAAGTACACATCAAGTTTACGATCCAAGGGAATTAACCTCCGGGTGAGATAGGCTGCATTGAATATTCAAAACTTGCAAAACATCTAATATTTTACCTATTTGGCAGGTAGCTTTGCCTTTTTCTAATTCAATAATAAAGCGCAAGCCTGTACCGGCGGCAAGGGCTAAGTCACTTTGTGTGACACCGAGCTGCTTTCGTGTACTACGAATCATATGACCTATGTCTTGTGTTGACTGGATTGATGTATTCATATTTATAAGCCTGCAGTTTGCTTAATTGTTCCCGTACGGTAAGTTTAGACGTGTATTTTATATAAAGCAATAAAAAATTCCCGATCGGGAATAAGTTAGCATGACGCGTTGATTATTATGGATGTGTTACCGCTCGGGAATGGGGAGTAATAATTGATAATTAAGAGCATAGGGTGGCGGAGAGAGAGGGATTCGAACCCTCGATACGGATTAACGTATACACACTTTCCAGGCGTGCGCCTTCAGCCGCTCGGCCACCTCTCCGGTACATCGCTGGCAAGGGTATAATATTATGTAAAAATAATCAACTAAAAATCGGCTATACTCTAAGTAATTGATGTCGTTGTAGGAGTAAATTAATATGTTTAGACGAGGTTGGGTATGGGGTTGTGTTTTAAGTGCTCTATTGTTTGCTCCGGTAGCAATGGCTTTTCCGTGCTTTATTACGATTGCCAAAGACAGTTGCTGGACAAATTATACGGTCATGATTGAAGTGCTGGATGCGGAAACCAATGATATTTTAGCGACGATTGTGATCCCTAAAGGGGAGTCTTGGTCAAGAGCTCGGTTTGATGCGAAAGCAAAACAGCATGTAATGCTTAAAGCTCAGTTTAAACCAGCATTTTGGAAGTCTGAAGAAAAAAAAGTGTATTATGCGAAACGGTATTGGAATTTACCTGATGCCATTGAAGGAAAAACTACGGCTGTGCATGTAAGCATTTGTTATCCCGAAAACTTTTCAGCTGTTCCGTTGCCTCCCGGGGCTAATTCAAAATGTGCTTGCTCTAAACCGGACATACCTACAGCGCTTGATTAGTTACGTAAGTTAGCTCGCGGATTTGTGTAGCACGCTGTAAAAAAATCCATCCATAGATGCTTCCCCTGGAAAAATTTGCCAACCCAACCCTGTGGTGTGTCCCCAGGATTGCTGTATTGGCGATGGCTTGCAATCTGCATGGCCTGTAACAAAATGAGCAATTTGATGTTCGTTCTCTTCAGGAAGAATACTACACGTGGCATAAACAAACACGCCATCTGGAGCCAGCAGGGGCCATAACGCTTCAAGTAAGGCTGCCTGAGTTTTTGTGATGGCATGAACCTCTTCCGGGGTGCGTAAAATTTTAATATCCGGATGGCGGCGAATAACGCCTGTAGCAGAACAAGGAGCATCGAGTAAGATGCGGTCAAATAAGTTGCCATCCCACCATGACTTAGGATTTTGGGCGTCACCTGCGATAATCTCAGCGCGTGAGTCAAAACCCAGACGCGTTAAATTTTCACGCGTACGTGTCAGGCGTTTAGGCTCAATATCTAAGGCAATACAAGCATGAAGCTCTGGTTCTGTTTCAAGAATATGGCAGGTTTTACCTCCTGGGGCGCAGCAGGCATCAAGAACGCGCAAACCCGGTTTAAGATCAAGTAAGTGCGCTGCAAGTTGAGCTGCACCGTCTTGCACAGAAACATCACCGGTTTTAAATCCAGGAAGATCAAAAACATCACAGGGCTTATCAAGTATGAGTCCATGCGTGGTATGTTTAATCGGTGCTGCAGCAATATTTATATGTGCGAGCTGTTCTTGATAATTTTTAAGACTCGTTTGTTGGTTATTGACCCGTAAACTCATCGGAGGATGCGCATCACCTTCGCGAACAATAGCTTCCCAATGATCAGGCCAAACTTTTTTCAAGCGACCGAGTAACCAGGCTGGATAGTTGTAGCGAAAATTGGCGTTCGTTTCTGCCTGTTTATCGATCGCTTCTTTTTCTCGACAATAACGGCGTAACACAGCATTGATCAGGCTTTTTGCCCAGGTTGTTTTTTTTGTATTGAGTAGCGCTACGGTCTCGTGAACCACAGCATAATCAGGAAGATCTAATTCACGAAGTTGATACAAACCCATGAGCAGCGTGATCCAAATATCAAGATTTTTGGGTGGTTTTGTAAGTAATTGTTTAGCTAACGCATCGAGGCGAAAATAATGCCGACATACGCCAAAGCATAATACTTTAGCAAACGGTGTGAGTTCGGTTTTGAGGTACGACAACGAGTGGCCGTCACCTAGCACTTCTCGCAAAGCGGCCAGTGCTAATTGACGCTCGTTTAGATTCTGATTTTGTTTTTTTGCTATTTGATTTGTCATTGAAGCTTGAGACCTGGGTATAGTGTTTGTTTTCTGGCGTTTAACCAATCAGAGACTGAGAGGGCTTTGCCGCCTGCAAATTGAATGGTTTGAATGCATAATACACCATCGCCGGTTGCAACGAGCATGCCTGAGGCACCAAGTGACAGTATGCTGCCAGGTTCTGCATCGGTTGACTGAGCTTGAGCTTGAGCTTGATGAACACGTAGGGTGTGCTCACTCGCTTCAGTTCGTGCAATGGGCCAGGGATTAAACGCACGAATTTGGCGTTCAATATCAATGGCAGGTTTGTGCCAATTGATGATGGCATCTTGTTTTGTAATTTTGGGTGCGTAGGTTGCAAGCTCATGATTTTGGGCAATAGGGTGAGCCCGGCCTTCAGCGAGAGCATCCAGCGTTGCGAGTAACGGTGCTGGCGCCAATTGAGCTAATGTATCGTGTAAACTGCTCGCGGTGGCATTGCCAGGTATCTGGCACGTCGCATATGTGAGCACAGGCCCTGTATCCATACCAGCATCTAATTGCATGATGGTTACTCCGGTTTCGGCGTCACCGTGCAGTAAACTTGCTTGAATAGGGGATGCACCGCGCCAGTTTGGCAAGAGTGAAGCATGTACATTGATGCAGCCAAGCCGTGGAATATCAAGTACCGCTTGGGGTAAAATTAAACCGTAAGCAATCACGACCAATACATCCGGCTTAAGGGCTCGAAGCTCGTCTTGGATGGCTTGATTTTTGAAATTCAACGGTTGATACACCGGAATATGATGTGCTTCAGCCCATAGTTTTGTGGGAGAGGCTTGCATGCGACGACCACGACCCGCAGGACGGTCCGGTTGTGTGTATATAGCTGATACATGATGCTTAGATTCAGCAAGTGCATCCAAAGCAGGGCAGGTAAACGCCGGCGTTCCTGCAAAAACAAGATTTAATGAAGTCATAGATTAGGCTTAATATTGTTGTTGGCGTTTAAATTTATCGAGTTTTTTCTTGGCCATAGCGCGCTTGAGTGGCGACAAGTGATCAACAAATAATTTACCGTTAAGATGATCTATCTCATGCTGAAAACAGTGGCTAAGCAAACCATGCCCTGTCATTTCGAACATTTTTCCCAAACGGTCTTGCGCTCGTACGGTCACGGTTTCAGAACGTATCACGGTATCAAAAGCACCAGGAACAGATAGGCAACCTTCTTGTGATTTGACCGTTCCGTCAGATGCGATAATCTCTGGATTAGCAAGCACCAGCTGTTGGCTTTTATCACCGATCACGTCAATCACCGTGAGCATGATGTTAAGACCGATTTGAGGTGCGGCAAGTCCCACACCTTTGGCGTGATACATGGTTTCAAACATGTCGTTGATTAATTGCTCAAGTTTTTCGTCAAATACTTCTACAGGGGCATTTTTTTGCCGTAAGCGCTCATCAGGAAGGTAGATGATTTTATGTATAGCCATATAAAACAAAGCCCCAAAATATCTAAATCTAGAAATATAGTAGATGACAATAGAATAAGCTAATTATACAATAAATCATTGCTTCACGGCAATGAATTAGCTCGTACCAGCCTTTATTGGATATTACACGGATGACATAACGGATTAAATATGAATAATAAACATGCTCTATTGGTGTTAAATCGCCTCCCTAATGTTGGGCCACGAACGATTGCAAAACTTTTGCGACGTTGGCCTGATGCTCAAACAATCTTTCGTTTATCTCGGAAAGACCTGCTTCATGCAGGTGTTCCTGAGCGTCTTGCTGGTGTACTGGTGAGCGCAAAACCACATATAATTGAGGTAGATCTGCGTTGGCAAGAAGCGCATAACCAGCATTTATTAACATGGTTTGACACCGCGTACCCAGCTTTATTAAAAGAAATACCGGATGCACCACCGGTACTGTATGCCTGGGGTGATATAGGCTGCCTTGAGGGGCCTAAACTTGCGATGGTGGGTACACGTACGCCATCGATTGCTGGGGCTGAAACAGCTTGGCAGTTTGCGCGAGAGCTGGGGGAGCAAGGTGTGACGATTGTTAGTGGGCTTGCCCGAGGCATTGATGGCGAGGCTCATCGGGGCTGTCTTGCCGGTCAAGGACAAACCGTTGCTGTATTAGGAACAGGAATTGATTGCATTTATCCTCGGCAACATGCAAAATTAACGCAAGAGATTAAAGCAAAAGGGCTTCTTTTGAGTGAGTTCCCTCTGGGAACACCTCCTGCTGCTGGTCATTTTCCACGTAGAAATCGCATCATCAGCGGTTTATCTGAAGCAACACTTGTTATCGAGTGCTCGCTTAAAAGTGGTTCTTTGATTACAGCACATTTGGCTTTGGAGCAAAATCGTAATGTCATGGCACTACCCGGGTCGATTCATAACCCGGAGGCAAAAGGATGTCATGCTTTACTGCGGCAAGGCGCTGCATTGGTTACCTCGACGAAAGAGGTTTTAGAAGAGCTTTGTGTTGAACGCAGGTTTGAGGAAATAGGTAAAGATGTTCGTCCCTTAGAAGGGGAATCGGGTTCCCTGATCGCGTACATTGGTTTTGATGTTACCACCGTAGATAAAATCGTGGATCGAAGCAGTTTACCGGTTGAGGATGTGATTAATGATCTTGCAGAATTAGAACTCCTGGGGCACGTCAATGCCGTCCCTGGAGGTTACATAAGGTGTAAACGATGAAAGATAATTTGCTCGAGATGTTGCTTACCTTGTTTGAACAAACATTAACACACTTAAAAGAAGCGTCTACTCCAGAAGAAGGCAAAGACTTAGAGTTAAATACAGCACACGTATTAAAACGACAAGCGAAGGTTGAAGCTTCTTCAACCACAGGTAAAAAAGCAACGCTTGAAATAATTTGGTTTCGTTCAGCAAGCAAAAAAAGTGAACGTATTTTCACGCGTGAAGAACAGATAAGATTCACCCGTGCGAGCCATCAATTGTTGAAAAATTTAGGTCGATTGGGTGTGCTTTCTTCTGATGCGATGGAATTTGTGATCAATCGTTTGATGTTTTCCGAATCTCGCTTTATTAACTTACAAGAAACAAAATGGGCCGTGCGGAACACGCTGGCGGAGAGTTTACCTTCTTCCCAATTGGCTTTTTTAGATCTTGTTTTATATCAAAAAGAAGACGGTTTACCGCTGCATTAATTAAAAAAAGGTTTAATCTGCATGAGCAAGCATTTAGTTATCGTTGAGTCGCCAGCAAAAGCCAAAACGATCGAAAAATATTTAGGTAAAGATTACCATGTATTGGCCTCATACGGCCATGTTCGTGATTTACCAGCTAAAAAAGGTTCGGTGAATCCAGACGCTAATTTTGAAATGACGTATACGCCCATTGAGCGCAATGCAAAGCATGTTGAGCGTATTGCTAAAGCAATGCAACGATCAGATTCACTTTTGCTCGCGACTGACCCTGATCGCGAAGGTGAAGCAATTTCATGGCATGTACATGAATTAATGAAAGAGCGTAAGTTACTCGAAGGAAAAACAGTTCAGCGTATTGTTTTTAATGAAATCACAAAGTCAGCGATTCAAGATGCGATAAAAAAACCCCGTGATGTCTTAATGAATATGGTCAATGCACAACAAGCTCGACGTGCATTGGATTATTTAGTAGGTTTTAATTTATCACCGTTATTGTGGAAGAAAGTACGTCCTGGTTTATCCGCGGGACGTGTCCAAAGCCCAGCGTTACGCTTGATTGTCGAACGTGAAGAAGAGATTGAGCGTTTTGAAACCCAAGAGTATTGGCGTCTTCAAGCACTTTCTGAAAGCAAAGGCGTTCCGTTTGAAGCACGCCTTACGCATTATAAAACAGAAAAGTTACAGCAGTTTACAGTAAATAACACCGAACAAGCACATAGCATGCGCGATGTTTTATTGGCGGAAGCCAATGGTTCCCTACGTGTTGAAAGTGTGGATAAAAAACAACGTAAACGAAAACCAGCAGCTCCGTTTATTACCTCAACACTGCAACAAGAGGCTGCTCGGAAATTAGGCTTTACAGCCCGTAAAACCATGACCGTGGCACAGCAGTTATATGAAGGGATTGATGTAGGGTCTTCGGGTACCGTTGGTTTGATTAGTTATATGCGTACAGACTCCGTGCACTTAGCATCCGAAGCGTTGACTGAAATTCGTGCTTATATCCAAGAGCGCTACGGTGCTGAGAATTGCCCTAAAGATATACGTGTTTATAAAACAAAATCTAAAAATGCCCAAGAGGCGCATGAAGCGATTCGTCCAACCGATATTCAACGTGCTCCCGATGCAGTGCAAGCAGCATTAACGCCCGATCAATTTAAACTGTACGGGCTTATTTGGAAGCGTACGTTAGCTTCTCAAATGGTCGATGCGATATTAGATACCGTTGCGGTAGATTTTGTGTGTGGCGAAGGCCAACGTTTTCGTGCAAATGGTTCAACCCTTGTTTTCCCTGGATTTCTTTCGGTTTATGAAGAAGGAAAGGATGATGCCAAGGCTGATGATCAAGGTGGTGATACAAAACTTCCTGCGTTTAAAGTCGGCGAGTCGGTTACGTTATTCGATATTCGTCCAGATCAGCATTTTACCGAGCCACCACCACGTTATTCAGAAGCTAGCCTGGTTAAAGCGCTCGAAGAATTTGATATAGGACGTCCATCAACGTACGCATCGATTATTCATACGCTGCAGCAACGCGAATACGTTACCGTGCTTAAAAAACGTTTTACACCGACGGATGTTGGTCGCGTTGTCAGTAATTTTCTAACCAAATATTTCACGCGTTACGTGGACTATCAGTTTACAGCACAACTTGAAGATACGTTAGATGCGGTCGCTCGGGGTGAAAGCGAATGGATTCCCGTGCTTGAAAACTTTTGGAAGCCTTTTATTGAACAAATTCATACCATTGATGAGCAAGTTCAACGCAAAGATGTAACGACAGAAGAGACCGATGACAAGTGTCCTAAATGTGAAAAGCCGTTGGCTATTCGCCTAGGGAAACGTGGTCGTTTTATCGGGTGTACCGGGTATCCTGATTGTGATTACACCCAAGATATGAAAGGTGGTGAAACATCTTCAGAGCCTGAAGTGGTTGAAGGGCGTGAGTGTCCTCAATGCGCCAGTCCGCTCCATATTAAAATAGGTCGCTATGGTCGATTTATTGGTTGCGGTGGTTACCCTAACTGTAAGTTTATTGAGCCACTTGAAAAACCGGCTGATACAGGCGTGCTTTGCCCTAAATGTGATGCATCAACATTGCTGAAGCGCAAATCACGACGAGGAAAAGTATTTTATTCGTGCGCTAAATATCCTAAATGCGATTATGCATTATGGAATGAGCCCATCGATAAACCTTGCCCTCGATGTGCGTGGCCTTTGCTTACCATGAAAGAAACCAAGCGCTCGGGTAAGCAAATTCTTTGCCCTAAAGAGGGCTGTGATTTTATCGAAAAAGTGGAAGAATAATACACTGCATTTAATCTTTATATGCCCTATCGGGCACCGTCTCCCTGCCTTGGGAGACGGTTTATAATCAAAAATACTCGGAGTTACAAGATGTACACCAGACGTATGTTAAAGTCTAAAATTCATCGTGCGCGCGTCACGCATGCCGATTTAAATTACGAAGGCAGCATTACTTTATCACCTGAATTACTTGAGGCTGCCGATTTATTACCCAATGAAGCGGTTCATATATGGAATGTAACAGCAGGAACGCGTTTTGAGACCTATACGATTGAAGGCAAGCCTGGATCGAGTGCTGTTTGCGTCAACGGTGCGGCAGCACGCTTGGTCGCGCCAGGTGACTTGATTATTATCGCGTCGTTTATTGATATTCCTAATGCTGAATGCCGAGCTTTTAAACAAAGCATTGTGTTTGTTGATGAGAATAATCAAATTAAAGCATTGCGCCCAGAAATAGCTGCTGATTTGGAATGTGTAGGTTAGAATTTTTTTTGTTATTGGAGAGTACCCATGAGATGTACCCTGAGTATGATTAAAAACACGATGCTTTGCGCATCTTTATTCGTAACACAAGCCGCATTTTCAGCTGATAATTTTACCACATGTCCTTCAGGTGCCGAGCTAAAAAAAGCATTTTCTTTGGACGGAAAAACGTTTGATGCAGATTTAACGTACACAGTTCCAATGGGGTTTGATCTTAAAGCCAACGCGATAAAAATGTCGGTGTTTAAGAAAAACTGGGTTGAATCTGGATCGTTTAATTTTATCCTATCTAATTTAACCGTACCTGCAGGGGAAGATGCTGAGGAGATTGGTTTTGCTTTGATTGAAACACTACAAGCTGATAATCCAACACCGGTATCATTTCGTGTGGAACAAGAGCTGTCTATACCGTTGTGTACGTACTCTTCAACAGAAAATAGTGAAGTAAAAGCCGTGGTTTTTTATGACACGGACACAACGGAATAATCTGTTGTTATTAATCCACCGGTTTTTTTTGACATGCTTTGTGTGAACTATCATCTGTCGCAGACACATCCACCGGATTTTGTTGCCCCCAGTGAGCCCAGCGGTTTGCTGGGGCCGCAATGATTTGATGCGAAGAGAGTTCATCTAGACTGTCGTTAAAACAGCCGGTAAGAGCCAATCCACTGAATAAAAACACCATCCATTTCATGTTGTATCCTTCTTAGATCTCAATTAAGCAATTAAGCAATTAAGCAATTAGAAAAAGTTTATAGGATTTAAGGCTGCTTTACCAATCTTAAACTTGTGTTATTTAAGCTATTTTATTTATACTGTTTATACTTATATTTTCATAATTTAGATCTACGATAGGACGATAAGCATGGATGATTTATTGTGCATTGACGAACACCTTCATGATGACGAACGCATGATACGTGATAACGTTGCGCGCTTTGTTACAAACGATGTAATGCCTCATATTACCGAAGCGTTTGAAGAAGCCGTTTTTCCTAAAGAACTTATAAAAAAAACAGCTGCTCTAGGGCTGTTAGGTCTTACCTTGCCTGAGCAATACGGTGGTTCGGGTGCGTCTTATGTTGCTTATGGCTTGGTGTGCCAAGAGCTCGAACGCGGCGACAGCGGCTTGAGAAGTTTTGTTTCTGTCCAAAGTTCATTATGTATGTATCCGATATTTCGTTATGGCAGCGAAGAACAAAAAATGCGTTTTTTACCTAAAATGGCAAAAGGTGAGCTTATCGGTTGTTTTGGGTTAACAGAACCTAACGCAGGTTCAGATCCTTCGGGAATGCATACGTATGCTAAAAAAGTAAAAGGTGGATATTGTCTCAACGGGTCAAAAATATGGATTACAAACGGTAATATCGCTGATGTTGCTGTTGTTTGGGCCAAAACAGATGAAGGTATTCGAGGTTTTTTAGTTGAAAAAGATTTTAAAGGCTTTACCTCAAAAGAAATGAAATTAAAAATGTCGTTACGTGCGTCACTGACCGGAGAGTTATTTTTTGATGATGTTTTTATTCCTGAAGAAAATCTTTTGCCGGGAAGCAAGCGCGGTTTAGGTGCGGCGCTAAGTTGTTTGAGCCAAGCGCGTTATGGGATTGCTTGGGGCGCCATAGGCGCTGCGAAAGCGTGTTTTGATCTAACGCGTGATTATTTAATCGAACGTAAGCAATTTAACAAGCCGCTGGCAGGCTTTCAACTGATTCAAAAAGATTTAAGTCTGATGTATACCGAAATTATGAAAGCTGATTGCATGAATCTGCATATAGGACGATTAAAAGAAAAAAAACGAGAGAACCCAGCCATGATTTCTTTAATTAAAGGCAACTCATGTCGCGAGGCACTTAAAATTGCACGTATGTGTCGGAATTTATTAGGAGCTAATGGCATTAGCTTGGAATACCATGTGATTCGCCATATGATGAATCTTGAGTCAGTATTTACCTATGAAGGAACAGATAATGTGCATTTGTTAACGCTGGGTCGTCATATCACGGGGATTAATGCATTTAGCGCTTGATTCAGCTTAAGTGAAAACGGTATTATACATAGGAAGTCGGGGCGTGGCGCAGCTTGGTAGCGCACTAGCATGGGGTGCTAGGGGTCGAAGGTTCAAATCCTTCCGTCCCGACCAGTAAAATTGATCAAAAAATGTCTTTACTTCATAAAGTGGCCTCGTTAAAATCTTTACGCTTAAAACATCATGCGTTATATATATTCACCAAGCTTATTAATAGCTTTAGCTTTTGATTTATTTGTTTTCAACCGAAGAGAAAATTCATGTCTTTTTTTAAAATCGTAAAATCACTTTTTTTAGTGTGTTTATGCAGTATTGGCCATGCACAAAATACAGAACAAGCCATATCACCATGGTATCTTGACACCGGTATACGATATTGGCTTGGAAAAAGCAATTTCGAGTTTAATTTATACGATTATATTGGCACGGAGCATCTTTCTCGTCTCACCGACCAAAATGTTACAACCAACACAGCAGAAGGGTTCTGGCGCTTAGGCCATCAAGATGGCGTCTTTCTTAAAGGATACGTTGGAGCCGGCTCTAATATCGGCGGTGAATTTATTGATGAAGATTATCCACCCGCACTTGATGTGTATTCACGCACTAAAAGTGATCAAAATCATGGTCGTTTAAATTATTTAAGTATCGATTTAGGTTATGATCTTATTCAACATGAACGCTATAAAATAAGTCCGTTTATTGGTTATCATTATTGGCTCACACATTATAATGGTTTTGGCTGCACGCAAACAGCGGATAACCCCGATGCCTGCACAAGCTTGGCCTTTTCTAATGCAACCGATACACTCAACGATACAGCCACCTGGAACTCTTTACGGTTTGGCTTGAATGGAGAAATACGACTTTTAGATAATTTAAATCTTGCTGTCGATGCAGCTTATATTCATGCTTACCTTTTAGGGCACGATTTCCATAATTTAAGATCAGATATTCGTGGTGAGTTTTTCGACGGTGTGGGTGATGGCGCTCAAGTTGATCTCGCGCTTAATTGGCTCGCAACACCCAATTTATCGATGGGAATTGGGGCACGTTGGTGGAATGTGAATACAGAAGGCTACGCGCATTTTGAAGAATCCGCTGTCGAGGGGCGACCACAACGCGTGGATACCACACAACAAAATTATGGCCTGATTGTTCAATCTAAATATAGATTTGATGATAGTAAACAACATATGACATCAACCGATAAAGGTGATGTAAGTAACAGACCTGCACATTGGCGCGGTTTTTTTCTGGGTGCAAACCTAGGTTACGGCATGAATCCCAATAATGCATCGATTCTACCTTTGCAATCCACCCCAGAAGATCTTGCGTTCTTCTCGCCTCGTTTAGTACACCTTCAATCATCTGGTTTTTTAGGTGGAGCACAATTGGGTTATAATTGGACCAAGAACAACGTACTGTGGGGTATTGAGTCCGATATTGATTATGCGGCCATTGGTGGTACCAATAGTATTACATTCGTACCTTATCCGTATTTACTTAATAACTCAGTAACTCAGCAACTGAATGCCTTGGCAACAGTAAGAGGGAGGCTCGGGAAAGTTGTATCCAACGTACTACTCCCTTACGTAACGGCAGGTGTTTCATTTGCTAATACTCAACTGACCTATGCGCAAACCATCGCCTACATAGATCATCCGCTATTAGAAAACACGTATGACCGCTCTATACTCATGACCAACTGGGTTGCAGGTGCTGGATTAGAATACGCGGTGAGCAATCATATGAGCTATAAACTTGAGTATTTATACTTAGATTTAGGCAATCAATCGATCGAGACAGATTATTATGCGGTTGATTCAGCTTTTGCAAGTAACGTGCTCAGGCTTGGAATAAATTATCATTTTAATTAAAAGCTCTTAAAGCATCAAGGCGCTGTCGAGGCGCCTTTATTTATCTACCATTGCACTGTAAAGTATCGATAAAATCATACCTATCATCGATATAATTAAAATTATGGAAGACCGTATTGTTCTTGCCACAGGCAACTCAGGAAAAATAAACGAATTCAAAGCGCTTTTATCATCTAAACATTGTATTCCTCAGGGAGATTTAGGCATTAATGATGCAGATGAGACGGGTCTTACGTTTATTGAAAACGCATTAATTAAAGCTCGCCATGCGAGTCGCATCTCAAATATGCCGGCTATTGCAGACGACTCAGGCCTAGTTGTTCCTGCACTTCAAGGCAAACCGGGTATTTATTCTTCACGTTTTGCGGGAGAACACGCAACTGACCAGGATAATATCAAACATCTTCTTAAATTATTACAAACGCAAACTACACCAATCAAAGCTTATTTTTATTGCGTGATTGTGTTTATACAGCATGCAGGTGATCCAACGCCTTTATTTGGAACAGGGCGTTTGGATGGCCATATTGTGACTAATCCAACAGGAACGCATGGGTTTGGTTATGATCCAATTTTTTATCTTTCAGAATATGATTGCACCTTGGCTGAATTGCCTTCAGAAACAAAAAATACGCTTAGCCATCGAGCACGTGCTCTGCAAGCGCTAAGCATCTAATGCATAAAAAGGTAACTGACCATGGATAAAATAATACATCCCGATCCAAACAAGATCTTTCCCATTGATGGTGTGACGCGCACGTGTTTTCTTAAGAATATTATTACAAAACCTCAAGTTAGTGTTGGTGATTACACGTATTACGATGATCCTGAAGATGTGTATAATTTTGAAAAGAACGTGTTGTATTTGTTTGATTTTTCAACGGACAAACTGGTTATAGGAAAATATTGTCAAATAGCCACAGGTGTTCGCTTTATTACAAATGCGGCCAATCATCCTATGAATGGTGCGTCCACGTATCCATTTAAAGCATTTGGAAAATCTTGGGGTACAGCTCCACTAAACGTCATATGCAAAGGCGACATTGTGATTGGTAATGACGTTTGGATTGGTAATTCTGCGACCATTATGCAAGGCGTTCATATTGGTGATGGCGCAATTATTGGAACCAATGCGTTAGTTACCAAAAATGTTGAACCCTATACCATCGTTGGTGGTAATCCTGCAAAAATGATTCGAAAGCGGTTTGATGATAAAGCGGTGGCGTTTTTAATGCAGCTCGCGTGGTGGGATTGGCCTATGGATAAAATAGCCGATAATTTAGATGCTATTTCAAACGGTGATTTAGAGGTGCTAAAAAAAATTCATACCTAAATGCCATGTATTGATCTTAAATTATATTTTGTGTAAGATAAAAGAACTTGTTTGTTCTGGTTTTTATTGATGGTTTGTTACTGGAAAGGTTCTGCGGGCTCACAAGCTTTATTAGAAACGCATAAGGCTGATGTTGATCTTTTATTGAACGGATATTATATCGAATCAGACCTCGAAAAGTTTAAGCATGCTTCGCGCCATATTATTTATAGTTATCGTTTAAGTGGTGCAGACCGCTTATTATTTACGACCCATAAAAAGAAACTACATGTCTTAGAATTTCTTCCTAATCATGATTACCAAAAAAGTCGCTTTCTAAAATCAGGTGTTTTACGTCAATATTTAAGCAAAATTGGTGAGCCGCAAGAGGAGCTATTTACTGCTTTGTCAGAAGATGATGTTAAACCTGATTTTTCTGGCGAGCCATCACGTGCTACTCCAAGCGAAGGGTTTGATTATTACAACCAGCAGTTTATTCATTTAAGCACAGAGCAATCAGAGGTTGTTGAACGCGCGTCTTTGCCGTTAATTTTAAATGGCGCGGCAGGCTCAGGCAAAACTTATATAAGTTTTGCGATGTTTCAGGAAAAGCTTGAATCTGTTTCTGATCGGCCATCTCGTTGTTTATACATCAGCAAAGAGGAACGTTTGGTTTCATCCATGCGCTTGAATTGGGAGACGTCTTTTTCACCAGAGAGAGATGAAACACAAGGAACGGTTGTATTTAAAAGCTATCATGAATTGTTGGCTGAGCTTGCTCCAGATAAAGCGATTGTTTCTCAAGAATTTTTTAATCAATGGTTTTTAAGCTTAAAAAACAATACGTTGATTCCATTGAGTTCGGCTAAAGAATTTTATCAAGAGTTTCGTATTTGTTCCGGCTTAACGGAAGAGGCTTATCGTGATTTAGGGGAGCGCCAATCTTCGATTATTCGAGGAGAAGGCCGCGCAGCACTTTATGCGTGCTACTTAAGCTATTTACGCGTGCTGGATTCAAGAATTGATCCCGCTTTCTCGCCTTTGCAAGATAAAGAGAGAGAGCTTTATGATTTTATTGTGGTTGATGAAGCCCATGGATTCTCTTCGTTACAAAATGTATTACTTGCAGGCTTAGCCAAAGACCATGCCATTGTATATTGTCTCGACGCCAATCAAAATTTAGAAGACCAATACTCTACGCGAAGTATATTAGAACTTCAGTTAAGAGATCAGCGTGTGCGTACAATAACGATAGATAAAACGTATCGCTGTACACAGCAAGTAGCTAACGCGCTGGACGGCGTGCTTGAGAATAACCGGCGAATATTGGGGGGCAAGATTGATAAGGTAGAAGCGTTATCTATGTCTCCGTCTGCCGAGGCCTTAATAGGTGAGTTTTATATGATGCAACCTGCTGACGTGCCTGAACAAGTTTGGTTGCTTGAGCGTGCAGAAGGGGTTCATTTGGCAGTCGTCACGCACCCAGCTTATTTAGAAGAAGCAAGGCGCGTATTTAAATCTAAAAAACTTGTATTTACCGTTGAAGAAATCCAGGGGCAAGAATTCCATACGGTGGTTCCGTATAAGTTATTATTAGATGATGCTTCTAAAATTATATTAAAAAAATCACGCTCTAAACTTAACCCAGAAGCTGAGTCTTCGGCGATTAATCGTTCAAAAGAAAAAACAGGGCATCCTGATGCACCGTGGGCTCATCGCGTTTTCACGGCCTGTTCACGTGCTATGCATAGTTTAGTGATTGTTGATGAACCTAATATTTACTGGGACAGATTAATTTCTAAAACATCTGCACCATCGGTCGCGCCTGTTGTCGTCGAAACAAGCACACGAGCGGACTGGGAAGCGATGGCTGCCCAACAGGCTTCTCTTGGAAACGACGTGATTGCAGCGCAGATTCGAGAAGAAGAATTAGGCGTTCAGCAGAAAACGCCACCATCACCAAAATCAGAAATAACTGCGGTAGAAAATATTGCGTCTAAATCCAAAAAGAAAAAATCGCCACCAAAATCCACAAAGGCGATGGTAGCGTGTCCTGCCAAAATTATATTTGATGAGAAATTAGGCGCTGATTTGCTGAAAGCGATCAAAAAAGGCAAGAAATTAAAAGTTATCGCACCATTGATTGATAACCCCAAGACTAATCTAAATCAATGTGATCAAGATGGTTTATCGGTGCTATATCGAGCCGTTCTTAGTCGTGATCTTCATGTGATTCAGAAATTGATTGCTGCGGGCAATCGAATTGATTTAAATCAAGCAGCAGATAAGCATGCTAATACTGTATTAATAGCCGCAGCTTACGAAGGTAATGATCAAGTGGTTCACGAATTAATTGCGACAGGAGATCGTATTGATTTAGATCGCGTGAATAAAGGCCATTTTACAGCACTAAGAATAGCAGCTCAATTGGGTCATTATAAAGTGGTTCGCGAGTTGATTGCAGCGGGCGACAAGATTGACTTAAATAAAACTGGCGAGCAAGCTGTGACAGCACTCATAGCTGCAACCAAACTGGGTCATCTAGAGGTCGTTCGTGAGTTACTCGCCGCGGGCAACCGAATTGATTTGAGAAAAGTTGAATATTTAGGGTTCTCAGCATTCATCATGGCAGCGCATAATGGTTATGATAAAATTGTTCGTGAATTTATTGCGACGGACGAGCATCGAATTGATTTAAATCAAGTCAATAAAGAAGGTTTTACAGCACTCATAACCGCAGCATTTAATGGGTCGGACAAGGTGGTTTGTGAATTGCTTAAGGCTGGTTCCCGAATTAAGTTAAATGAACGCAACAACGAAGGTTATTCAGCCTTGATACTCGCAGCTCAGAATGGCCATATTAACGTGGTTCGTACATTAGTTGCGATGTACGGTCGTATTGATTTAAATCAAACTGACCCACAAGGCTTTACAGCACTCATGACGGCACGGATAAAGGGGCATCCTGATATTGTCGACGTGTTGCTTGAAGCGCAAAAAAAAGTCAGTTTGACAGCGGCCCTTGGATTTTTTGCTTCAATCGATAATACTTGTGAAAGTGATACATCAGATAGTCATAGCCTCGCTCAGGGAAAAAGTTCTGCTCGATAACAGTGTTTAAAGGAAGCTACAATCATGTTTTTCTTTCAATCTGAAAAAAAAAAAACGTATCCAATGGCGTCATTGGAGAGGAATGGTGATGCCGGTCAAATTGTTTGGGGATGCGTTGCCTGATTTATCTCAATCAAGTTTCAGTAGCTTGATTTTGTAAATTTCTTAGAGAATATTATAATGGTCTTTATCAATTTTTTAAGCGTTTTTGTAATATTAGCCATGTTTATGGTGCTCTGGTTTTTTTGGAAAAATGCACTGGATCCTCTCAACGTAAAAAAGCCAAGATTGACGTTTTTTTTGTCAATTATAGCCTGGATTTTTCTAATGGGGCTCAATAATTATTTGCTGTACCAAGGTATGAGCGATAATTATCGTCGTATCATTGAGCTGATGATACCACCGGTCATTGTATTACTATGCGTTAAAGATAGCTTTAAATCAATTGGGTTTAGAAAAAAATGGAGCAATATTGATCTCGCGTGGCTGATTCCTTCGGCTGTGTTTTTGATTGCATGGCTTTTCTCTAAGCCTGCTATTACGACGGATAATTTACTTCTAATAGCTCAAATAACACTCTTTGCCGGTGTGTCGCAAGAAGTGTATTATCGAGGATTTGTGCAACCTCGAGCAGAAATTGTTTTGGGTGGTGGATGGGGGCTTGTTTGTGCTTCCGTTTTATTTGCTGTTTATCATCCCATTTCAAAAATCGTTACTCAAGGTTTTGAAGTTGAAAGTCTTATTTTTCTGGTTGTTTTCGGACTTATTACCGGTTACAGCTTTCGACGAAGTAGAAATATCTTACCGTTAGCGTTATTTCATAGTATGTATGACATATTCAGAATGGTGCATTGAATGAAATATACAGAAACTTGATTTGATCAAAAATTAATCTATATTAAACAATGAAGTCCATCGTTGTTTAAGGATTGATCATGGAAGCGTTAAATTATTATGTTAAAACACGTCATATGTTGGCGTCACTTGGGTTTAGTTTAGCTTTATTAACCATACCGGGTGTGTCATCAGCCTCTTCTGGCTCAAGCATTCAATTAGCAGAAGCCACGACAACCAACACAGCTAAGCCTTTTACCGTACTCGCAAGTAACACGTTTGTGTTTAGTCCGCGTACGTTAAGGTGGAAAGCGATTAATGACAATGGCAAAGTGGTTCGAACCGGGAAAGGGTCGGGCGGCAAGAGCTATTGTAAAGATACGCGTCGTGCCTGCTTAACACCGACGGGAACCTTTAGTATCATCAGTAAACGCGGGGCGAATTGCCGTTCCAGCAAGTATCCTATAGGTAGAGGTGGTTCACCGATGCCTTACTGTATGTTTTTCAGTAAGTATTATGCAGTGCATGGGTCATATCACGTACCAAACCATAACGCGAGTCATGGTTGTGTTCGTATAAAACCCAACGATGCACGTTGGTTATATAACAACTTTATGCGTATCGGTACAAACGTAATTATTAAATCATACTGATCGTGCTAAGACGTGCTTTCATGTTAAAATCATAACATTCTTATTGATTTTGGCTGAAGCACGTTATTATGATTACGATTAAAACCCCGGAACAAATTGAAAAAATGCGTATTGCAGGTCGTTTGACCTCCAAAGTATTGGAAGCGTTAAGTGCCGTGATTAAAGCCGGCATGACAACGTTAGATGTCGATACGTTTTGTGAAGACTATATTCGAAATACGTTGCATGCTATTCCGGGCAGTAAAGGTCAATATGGCTATCCGTACTCTGTCAATACATCACTTAATCATGTGGTATGCCATGGAATGCCTTCAGCCGCGCAAGTACTTAAGAAAGGCGATATTGTCAACGTAGATATTACTGTAATTCACGATGGATTTTATGGTGATAGCAGTAAGATGTTTTGTATTGGCGAGGTGCCAGTATTTGCTAAGCGCTTGGTTGATGTTACGCAACAATGTTTGTATGCGGGCATATCTGTGGTCAAGCCGGGATGTACTTTGGGCGATATTGGCCATGCCATACAAAGTTTAGCAGTTAAACATGGCTATTCTATTGTTCGAGAGTACTGCGGTCACGGCATTGGTGAAAAAATGCATGAAGATCCACAAGTCGTGCATTATGGACGTCCTGGTGTGGGTGAAGTGTTAAAAGAAGGCATGACGTTTACGATTGAACCGATGATTAATCAAGGCCGAGCTGAGCTGAAGCATCTTGAAAAAGAGTTTACGATTGGCGAGCCACCTCGAAAAGGTAAATGGCCGATTGCCCTAACCAAAGATAGAAAGCTTTCTGCTCAGTGGGAACATACGTTACTGGTAACACCTACAGGCGTTGATGTGTTGACCCTGCGAGAAGAAGAGCGTGATATATTTGAATATATTGCGTTAGATTATTAAAGCTTAGATTGAGATGCCAGCCAGCAAAGGCTGGTATCTAGAATGTATTGTCTTAATTACTCGTCGTCATCACCCATGCTAAATGATGAACCACAACCGCAGGTGGTTTTAGCATTTGGATTGCGAATCACGAAACGTTCGCCTTGGATTTCTTGAATATAATCAATTTCAGCTTGTTTTAAATACTGAACGCTCATGGAATCAATCAAAAGTTTGACGCGTTCGCTGCTGGTCGAGCAATCTTGCTCAATCACGGTGTCGTCTATGTTTTGTTTTTCATCAAACGTAAAGCCGTATTGGAAGCCTGAACAACCACCGCCCGTGATATAAATTCTGAGCTTAAGCTCCGGATTGCCTTCTTCTTGAATGAGCGAAGCGACTTTGTCAGCAGCACTGATTGAAAAATTAATACCTGATGTGGGTGTCATAGCTTTTCTCGATTAGATTAAAAATTAAAGTAAAAATTAAATCATATTAAAATAGTATACATGATTAACGAATCATCTGCTCAATCACCGCGCCGCCTAAACAAATATTTTGCTCATAAAATACGATGTACTGACCGACGGTAATCGCGCGTTGCGGTGCTGAAAACATGATGACATGCTGGTTCTGATCTTCGGGAGATATTAAACACGCTTGCTCTGCTTGTCGGTAACGTGTTTTAGCCATACAGGTTTTGGGGAATGCGTCGTCAGTCATTGGATTTAACCAATGGATTGGGCCGCATATTAAGCCGTTGCTATATAACATCGGGTGATCAGCACCTTGGGCAATGAGCAGGGTATTGGTTGCAAGGTTTTTTTCGACCACGTACCAGGGAGCATCAGGTGTGTTACGTACGCCGCCAATGTTGAGGCCTTGACGCTGACCCATGGTATAAAACATGAGGCCATCATGTTGCCCGAGTATCTCGCCGTCGGTTGATTCTATAGGACCTGGTGTGGCCAGCATGAATTCATTTAGAAAGCTCTTGAACGGTCGTTCGCCAATAAAACAGAGTCCTGTGGAGTCTTTTTTTGCAGCATTAACTAAATTGAGCTTTTCTGCCATCACGCGAATGTCTGGTTTTAAATAATCACCAATAGGAAAATGCGTTTTTGCGAGTGCCTCAGATGTAATCGCATGCAAAAAGTAAGTTTGGTCTTTATTACGATCTTTGGCTTTGCATAAGCGAAATTGACCGTCTTTAGAATCTACGCGTGCATAATGACCCGTTGCTATGCCGTCGGCACCTAAACTTAAGGCATGCTCTAAGAATAATTTAAATTTAATTTCTTTATTACAAAGTACATCTGGATTAGGGGTTCGACCGGCTTCGTATTCTGCAAGCACGTGTTCGAATACGTTATTCCAGTACGCTTCTGAAAAATTAACTTGATGAAGCGGAATATTAAGTTGATCACAAACCGCTTGTGCATCAGCGAGATCGTCTGCTGCGGCACAATAGCCAGGTTTGTCATCATGTTCCCAGTTTTTCATGAAAAGGCCTTCGACCTCATAGCCTTGTTCAATAAGAATCCAAGCTGCAACAGAGGAGTCAACGCCTCCTGACATGCCGATGATAACTTTTTTATTTTTTTTACTCATAGTTACTCATGAAATATGATTATTTCTGCTTCAAAAAAGCGTATTTTAGCAAAAAATATGAGAAAACGGGAGATTATGTGTAAGAGATGTGTAAGAAAACTTGGATTTAGTCAAAAAACTCGGTAGAATCCAGGCCCAATGAAATCAAGTTGGTTAGGAGTAATGCAATGGCAGTCCAGCAAAATCGAAGAACACGTTCAACCCGTGGTATGCGTCGTCAACATGATGGCTTAAAAAAACCTGAGCTTTCAGTGAATGCAACAACTGGCGAAACACATCTTCGTCATCACATCACACCAGACGGCTATGATTGTCGTGGCGAACGTCGTGTGCTTGTGACAGAAACGGTTTACGAAGAAGATCAAGAGTAAGCGCGCTTGAAAACAGTAACGGTTTCAGTCGATGCCATGGGTGGCGATCACGGCCTTTGTGTTGTGATCCCCGCGTGCATCGCGGCGGTGAAAAAAAATAAAAAGTTAAATTTGCTTTTAGTGGGTGATGAGCAACAAATCACTGAGCTTCTTTTACAAAAAAATATGTTAAGTCATCCTCAACTCAGCATTGTTCATGCCCCAGAGGTTGTGGCTATGGATGAGCTTCCTTCTCATGCACTGCGAAACAAAAAACAATCGTCGATGCGTATTGCCGTTAATTTGGTGAAAGAAGGGCGTGCTGAAGCTTGTGTGAGCGCAGGAAATACAGGTGCCTTAATGGGGACCGCGCGTTTTGTTCTCAAAATGCTTTCAGGTATTGATAAACCCGCAATTATTGCTGAGGTTCCCACCAAAAATCCAAATAGTCGAACACGTGTGATAGATTTAGGTGCAAATGTAGATTCAAGTGCTGAGCATTTGTTTCAGTTTGCTGTGATGGGTTCTGCCTTAATTAAAGCATTGGATCACAAAGACAGGCCTAAAATTGGCGTGCTCAACGTGGGTGTTGAAGAAATCAAAGGCAACGAGCAAGTCAAACGCATAGCACAGATACTTTCTAAGTGCAGTGTCATGAACTATATAGGTTTTGTTGAAGGCGACCATTTTTATTCAGGTGATGTTGATCTGATTGTCTGTGATGGATTCGTCGGCAACGTTGCACTCAAAGCAAGTGAAGGTATCGCGAAGCTAATGTTTACGGTACTTAAAGAATCGTTTATGCGAGCATGGTGGACACGTGTCATTGGTTTAATGGCTCGTCCTGTTTTAGCACATCTTAAAAAACGTATGGATCCTGCACGTTACAACGGAGCAACTATATTAGGACTCAATGGTATAGTCGTCAAAAGCCATGGTGGTGCTACTGAATTAGCATTTGAGTTTGCTATTGAACAAGCTTTCTTACAAGTTGAAAATCGTGTGGTTGATTTAGTACGCGTGCAAATGGCTACGTTTATTGAACAAGGACTTTCACTATGAGCACACTGAGTACCGCATTTGTATTTCCTGGCCAAGGTTCTCAATCACTGGGCATGTTACGTGATTTAGCCGAGCAGCATCCTCTTGTGCTGGATGTTTTTTCTACGGTATCTGGTGCCGTAAATTATGATGTATGGGCTTTAGTACAAGCTGATGCAGAACAACAATTAAATCAAACCGAATTCACACAAGTGGCTATGTTAGCCGCTGATGTCGCTATATATCGTGTTTTGGAAGCCCATCATATTCATGCCGATATTTCTGCCGGACATAGCCTCGGAGAGTACGCAGCTTTAGTCTGTGCTGATGCACTTGATTTAGCTGATGCAGCACGCTTGGTTCAAGCGCGTGGACAGCTCATGCAGCAAACCATTCCTTTAGGGGTCGGCGCGATGGCTGCTATCGTAGGGCTTACGGATGAACAAGTACAGCAACTATGTCAAGAAGCATCTACCGACACACATGTGGTGAGCCCTGCAAATTATAATGCCATTGGGCAAGTGGTTATTGCAGGTCATGCGGAGGCTGTCAGAAAAGCCATGGTACTTGCAGAAGCTAAGCAAGCCCGACTAGCAAAAGAAATTCCTGTAAGTGTACCTTGTCATTGTGCATTATTACGTGATGCGGCCACAAAATTTCAAGAAATTTTAGAAAAAACAACGTTTACAACGCCTAAACGTGCGGTTATATGCAACGTTGATCTGAGCACGCATACAACACCTGATAATATGCGTCGCTTGCTCGCAGAGCAGCTGTATAAGCCCGTACGTTGGGTTGAGACTGTTCAGGCAATGAAGCAAGCCGGTGTAACTCAAATTATAGAGTGCGGTCCAGGAAGCGTATTAGCAGGACTTACGAAACGAATCGACCGAACGATTCCAGCCATGAGCGTGAATAATCCCGCGCATCTTTCAAAAGTTTTAGCCTTAAAGGAATAACCCCATGATCGAGCTTAACGAAAAAGTAGCCTTAGTTACTGGCGCGAGCCGTGGCATTGGTATGGCCATAGCAAAAAAATTAGCGGCTCAAGGCGCTTACGTCATTGGAACCGCAACAACGCCCGAAGGCGCTGCAAGTATTACCACTTATTTAGAACACGATAAGTTAGCAGGGCATGGTGCAGTACTCAACGTTACAGATAATGACAGTGTTGATGCATTATTAGCTTCTTTGAGTGATGCTGGTAAAACACCATCGATTCTTGTGAATAATGCAGGCATTACAGCCGATAATTTATTGCTTCGCATGACGGATGATGAATGGGACCGTGTGATCACAACCAATTTAAGCGCTGTTTTTCGTATGACACGCGCCTGTCTTAAGCCTATGTTTCGTGCTCGTTGGGGACGTATTATTAATATTGGCTCTGTTGTGGGCTCAAGTGGTAACCCAGGACAAGCTAATTATACAGCTGCCAAAGCGGGCGTGATAGGATTTTCAAAATCACTTGCACAAGAAATTGGCAGTCGAGGTATTACAGTCAATACCGTATCACCAGGTTTTATTAGCACAGATATGACCGATGCATTACCTGATTTAGTCAAGTCAGAAATGCTCAAACGTATTCCAGCAAAACGCTTTGGAACACCGGAAGATGTTGCCGCAGCCGTAACATTCCTAGCCTCGGACTTGGCAAATTATGTTACAGGTGATACAATTCATGTAAATGGTGGTATGTATATGGATTAAATTATTGAGACAATACGCACGTGATAGACTTGCGTTATTTCAATAATCGAATAAACTACCCATAAGTTCTAAATCGTTAGAAATTATTTTATCAACCGAAAAGAGGAAGTATAGGATATGAGTACAGTTGGCACGGTAACAGAACGCGTTCGCAAAATTGTTGTTGAACAATTAGGTGTAAAAGAAGATGAGTTGAAAAACGATGCTTCGTTTGTTGATGATTTGGGTGCTGATTCGTTAGATACTGTTGAGCTTGTTATGGCTTTGGAAGAAGAGTTTGAAACAGAAATTCCTGATGAAAAAGCTGAGCAAATCACAACTGTTCAAGGTGCGATTGATTACATCGATTCTAATACAAAAGCTTAAGATTAATCTATGACAAAACGACGTGTGGTAATAACAGGTCTTGGTATGTTAACGCCTGTTGGGCTTAATGTAGAAGAGACGTGGAAGAATATTCTGTCTGGGGTAAGTGGTGCAGGTCCTGTTGAGGATTTTGACACGACCGACTTCCCTTGCAAAATTTGGGCAAAACTCAAAGGCTTTAATCCAGAAGATCATATGCCGATGAAAGATGCTCGAAAGATGGATCCATTCACCCAATATGGTGTTGTCGCTGCCACCGAAGCATTGCGTGATGCAAACCTTGATATTGATGATAAATTATCTCGTCGAGCGGGAGTGTGTGTTGGTGCAGGCATTGGTGGAATACAAACAATAACCAACAACCAAGATCGTTTGGTTCAGTCGGGTCCACGTAAAGTATCGCCGTTTTTTATTCCAGCCGGCATTATTAACATGGTGGCTGGGCAGATTTCGATAAAACATAATCTCAAAGGTCCCAACCTCTCCATTGTGACCGCATGCACCACAGGTACACACAGTATTGGTGTCGCTGGCAGAATGATTGCCTATGGCGATGCTGATGTGATGGTGTGCGGTGGTTCTGAGATGACGTTGAATCCATTATGTCTTGCTGGTTTTTCAGCCGTTCGAGCTTTGTCACGTCGCAATGATGATCCCAAAACAGCATCACGGCCTTGGGATAAAGATCGTGATGGCTTTGTGATGGGTGAGGGTGCGGGTATTTTAGTACTTGAAGACTATGAGCATGCAAAAGCTCGTGGTGCTAAAATTTACGCAGAGTTAGCTGGTTTTGGTATGTCAGGTGATGCGTATCACATCACGTCTCCTGATGAAGATGCCGAAGGCGCTACCGAGTCGATGGCAGCAACACTTCGCGATGCCAATATCGAACCTGAACAAGTTGATTATATTAATGCGCATGGTACTTCGACCTATCTTAATGATAGGAACGAGACGATAGCTATCAAGCGTTTATTTAAAGATCATGCTTATAAATTAGCCGTGAGCTCAACTAAATCGATGACAGGTCATCTTTTAGGAGCTGCTGGTGCTGTTGAAGCGATTTTTAGTATTTTAGCCATTCGGGATCAAATTGCTCCACCTACCATAAATTTAGATAATCCTGATGAAGGATGTGATTTAAATTATGTACCTCATACGCCCCAAAAGCGCAAAATTAATTATGTTTTAAGTAATTCATTAGGCTTTGGTGGAACCAACGGAAGTTTATTGTTCAAAAAATTTGAGGAATAAATGCCTGTGATTAAACCAGGTCGGTTTATTGTCCTCGAAGGACTGGAAGGGGCTGGAAAATCAACAGCCCTGACAACCATCAAACGTTTTCTAACACCTCTTATTCCAGAACTTATTACGACACGCGAACCGGGCGGCACACATGTCGGTGAAGTTGTTCGTGATTTAATTAAAAAAGCACCTGAAAGCGAACCTCTCGAAGCCCGTTCTGAGCTACTCTTATTTTATGCCGCACGCATTCAGCTTATTGAACAAGTCATTCGTCCTGCCTTGGCACGTGGGGCCTGGGTTTTAGCCGATCGATTTGAGCTTTCAACGTGGGCTTATCAAGGCGGAGGACGAGGTCTAGATCATGCGATGATTGAGCATTTATCTTCGTTTTCGGTGCGAAATCTTGAACCTGATCTGGTGATTTATCTTGATCTTCTACCTGAACTTGGTTTACAACGTGTGCTAGAACGAGGTAAAGCCGATCGTATTGAGCAAGAAGCCATTGATTTTTTTCATCGTGTTTATGATGCTTATCATCAACGACTAAAAACCATGGAGCAAGCCGTACTGATTGATGCCACTAAACCGCTTGCCATGGTACAGCACTTAATTCGTACATCGCTAGAACGTTATTTGCGTGCTTTATGAGCTTAGTTTCGTCTGATACAACAGCGTTACTATGGGACAAGCTCACGCATCTTTCGGTATTAGATTTCCCTCAATCTATTTTGTTTTTAGGGCCAAATGTCGACCATACGCTAAACCTAACCCAGCAGCTAATCAGGCGTTTATTGTGCTCATCAGCAGAAAAACCTTGTGGCCAATGCCGCTCTTGTATTTTTTTAATACAAAACACACATCCTGATGTTTTATTTATTACGCAAGAAAAACCTACGTCAGCGATTAAGATTGATCAAATAAGAAGTCTTCAACATCATATATATCAAACGCCTTTATGTGCGACGCACCGCATAATCATTATTCATCCAGCCAACGAGTTAAATCGTGCTTCGGCTAATGCTTTATTAAAAATATTAGAAGAGCCACCGAAGCATGCTATTTTTATTTTACTTGCTGAGCATTTAAATACGTTGCCAGCAACCATCATGAGCCGTTGTCAACGCTATCATGTGCCTGAACTAAATTTTACATCTAATTTAGAATTACCTGGATATTTAAGCCTTGGTCAATATTATTCTGAAGAAAGCCCGAGGGGGCTTTTAATGCAGAAGCAAGAAGAAGTTATCCATCAAATATGTGATTTATCAGAAGGGAAAATATCGATTTGCCAACTGGCAGCTACTTGGGGAGATCACGGCCTACATGATTGGTTATGGTTTTTTCAATTATTTACGGCGAGTTTATTAAAGCACCAACTACGACCCGAAGACCCTGTCTTTTTAGATGCACGGGTGCAAGCACTAACACATGCTCATACTCCCGTGCATTTCTTTAAGCAATTGGATATTATTCAAGAACTAACAAAAAAAATTAACCTAGACATTCCTCTCAATCCAACGTTAGCACTTGAAACGTTGCTTATGGGCTATGTATAAAATCAAGGAGCAGGTTTGATATCCCCTATAGTCGACTCACATTGTCATTTGAACCAGCTTGATTTAACATCATTTGATGGCAACCTAGATAACGCAATGAATGAAGCTCGTGCGGTGGGTGTCGAGCATTGTTTGTGTGTATGCATTACGTCTGATGATGTGCCGGTATTGCATGAGTTAACATCACGCTATCCGGATGTAAGCATGTCTATTGGCGTACATCCCAACGAAGTGGCAACCGATCCCATGACCTATGCAAAATTGCGTGAACTTGCAAGCGCTGAGGCATGTGTTGCCATAGGCGAAACAGGACTCGATTATTTTCGTACAGAATTAGAAGAAGCGTGTGAGCTGCAACGTCAACGCTTTCGTGAGCATATTCGTGTGGCACGTGAATTAAAAAAGCCTCTCATTATTCATACACGCCAGGCAGCAGAAGATACGTTGAGAATTATGAAAGAAGAGGGCGCTGATGAGATCGGTGGCGTTATGCATTGTTTTTCAGAAAATTGGGATATTGCGCAACGTGCTTTAGAGCTAAATTTTTATATATCGTTTTCTGGAATCGTCACGTTTAAAAACGCCACAGTTTTACATGAAGTTGCTCAAAAAGTTCCGTTGGATAGAATGCTGATAGAAACTGACTCGCCGTATTTAGCGCCGGTTCCAAATCGTGGCAAACCTAATCATCCCGCATGGGTTCAGTATGTTGCAAAAGCAATCAGTGAATTACGTAATGTCAGCTACGAGACGATTGCAAAAGAAACCACGCAAAATTTCTACCGTTGCTTTAACATGAAGCGATCATGAGTTTATATATTGGTTTAATGTCTGGTACAAGCATGGATGGTATGGACGCTGCTTTGGTAGATTTATCAAGAAATACGCTTATAGCGGGTATCACGCGGCCTTATTCGCAAGAAGTACAAACCCGATTATCTCGTTTTAATCAAGCAGGGCTTATATCACCTATTCATCTCATGCAGCTTCATACTTTAATTGGCCAAGACTTTACTAAAGCAGTGTTTGATGTTTTAAATAAAGCGCATTGCAAACCAGAAGATATTATCGCTATTGGGAGCCATGGCCAAACACTGTATCATGATCCCCTTGCTCCGATTCCAACGACGCTACAGTTAGGATGTGCCCATACGATTGCCGCACAAACGGGTATAACGACCGTTGCTGATTTTAGAACACGTGATTTAGTCTTAGGCGGACAAGGTGCGCCTTTTGCGCCGTGCTATCATCACATATTATTTGAAAAACATGAAATGCCTCTCGTCCTGGTTAATATCGGTGGAATTGCCAATATTACCATCTTAAGAAAAAATCAACCGCCGATAGGGTACGATACAGGCCCAGGTAATACACTCATGGATGCGTGGATTAAAAAACACCGTCATGTTAGTTATGATGTTAATGGTGACTGGGCATCCACCGGTAAATTAATCGAGCCGCTGCGCGATCGCCTTCTTAAAGATGCTTATTTCAAGCAGGCATCTCCGAAAAGCATCGGAACCGAATATTTTTCTGAAGCCTGGCTATCATCCTATCTTGAATCAAACGATTTGCCACAAGATGTGCAAGCAACGCTCGCAAGCGTCACCGCGATATCCATTGCCCATGCGATTCAAGCTGATGCTCCTGAATGCACGCGCATTGCTTTATGCGGTGGTGGTGTTCACAATCACTTTTTATTTCAGCAATTAAAACAACTTTTACCTCAATGCTCTATCGAGAGTACCCAAGCATATGGTGTCGACCCAGATTATCTCGAAGCTATCATGTTTGGATGGTTTGCCCAACAAACCATCCGAAACAATACTGTCGATTTAACCCAAATCACCGGGGCAAAAAAACCGACGGTATTAGGTTCAATTTATCCTAAATGAATAATATTGGTATGAATATCCACTAAAAAGTAGCGGCTGAAATCATCAAACGAAAGCATTTCAGGCCACTGCTCACGTTGCTCACACATACGCATCATCTCAAGTTTAAAAATAGGACGATAAAACTGCTGTACAAAAGGCTTGATCTCATCCACTTGTTCAAAGTTTTTAACGACCACCGTCGCATTTTCTGTAAGATGAGCTAATTTTATTTGATCAATCACCAGTACATCTTGATCACTATCATCGTCATGATCACTGAGGTTGCTTTCTAAAATTTCTTGCATTTTTTTAAGTAACAGTGCGCGTGGTTTCACACGTAATAATTGCTTCCCATCTTGCATCGATGGCTCAAGCAGCACGATATTTGAATGAATCTCAAATTTAAAACAGCATAAAAAATCAAGAAATGTAGCTTTAATATCTAACGTAGCTTCTACGCCCAACCAGCGTTCAATTTCATACTGAAACATGTAAGAAAAATGACGCTCGATGGTATCGAGTAGTGCATCATCTGTTTGATGCACTGGAATGGTATAGGCTGTGGTATCGCTCTGAATTGCATTCAAATCAGGCAATTTTGCGTTAGGTAATTGTTCGGCTAAAAAAGAAAGTAAGGCCGATGTGGGCTTAAGAAATATGACTTCACGTTGACATTGTTGCATTATGACGCTCCTAGCAAGTAACTCTCATCATTTAGGTATTGAGTACAACTTGGAAAAGCTATATCTACATCTACAAATACAACAACATATTTACTGACAACTTATCCCTTTTTTTCAAGGGAAGGCTATCAGGTTACCACTGTTTAAAATTTAAATGCAAGGGCTTACAGTTATTTTTTTAAACGAGATCGTTTAAATTACACCGTACTTTTTTTGATACGACTTCATGCGATCTAAAAGTTTGTGTTCATCATGTTTTTCCAAGTAAGTTATAAGATCGGTCAAGGTAATAATAGAAAACACATCAATGCCTTCGGCTTGTATATCTGTAATTGCTGAAGTGTTGTGAATACCGCGTTCTTGCCGATCTAAAGCGATGATCACGCCACTCAGTTGACCTCCTGCATGCTCAATCAAGGCTTTTGATTCACGAAATGCAGTACCTGCTGTGATCACATCATCAATCATGATGGGATGCTTTTTTTCTAAAGAAGCCCCCATAAGTTGACCCCCTTCACCATGATTTTTTATTTCTTTACGGTTAAACGTAACATCAACATCATAGCCTTGACGGGCAAGTGCTATCGCGGTTGCTGTGGCTAGTGGAAGGCCTTTATAAGCCGGTCCAAAAAGATGATCTGTGCGTGCTTTATGGTTGATAAGCGTAGCTGCATAAAACTCGCCTAAGCGCAGTAAAGCTTTGCCTTGATAAAACAATCCCGCATTAAAAAAATAGGGGCTAATTCGGCCTGATTTCAACGTAAACTCACCCCAAGTAAGTACTTTGTTTTCGAGGATGAATTTTATAAAATTTTCTTTAGATAATTGGATGGATGTCTTCATAATTTTAGAAAATCCTTATGAAACAGTTAACAAACGTTAAAAAGCTGGTATGCTAACGAAAGAGGGTTTGTGTGCCAACCCTTTTAATGAATAAATATCTGTTTAAAATACTAAGGGATGATGGTATGTCAGATCGAAAAATAGGCCATGTAAAATGGTTCAATGAAAAAAAAGGATTTGGATTTATTATTAACCAAGCCGGTGAAGATGTTTTTGTGCATTACAAAGATATCCAAGGTGTTGGTTTTAAAACCTTACAAGAAAAAGAAGAAGTCAGCTATGTACTTGACCGCGGCCCTAAAGGTCTTAAGGCGCACGAAGTTATGCACCTTGAAGCCAATGCCGAAGTTGAAGTTGAAGAAGCTTAAATAATACGCGACGCTTCGATCCAATCCTGGGCCGGTAAATAAGTGCTGTAAAGTGCTTCTTCACGCGTATTGCTATCTGGCGCCCATTGATAGGTCCAGTTGACTTCAGGTGGTAAGGACATCAGAATGGATTCTGTACGTCCCCCTGATTGTAAGCCGAACAACGTTCCACGGTCGTATATTAAGTTAAATTCAACATAACGACCTCGACGATAGCGTTGAAAGTTTTTCTCTCGCTCACCAAACGAGATGGCTTTACGTCGTGTCACAATGGGCGCATAAGCGTCAATAAAGGCATTGCCTATGCTTTGCATGAGCATAAAGCTATGCTCAAAACTTTGCTCACAATAATCATCAAAAAACAAACCGCCTATACCGCGTGCTTCATGACGATGCTTAAGATAAAAATAGCGGTCACACCATGCTTTAAACTCAGGGTAAATTGTATCACCAAACGGCTCACAAGCTCGCTTGGCTATTTCATGCCAAGCAATACAATCTTCTTTAAAACCATAGTAAGGAGTCAAGTCAAAACCACCACCAAACCACCATTGAACAGGCTGCCCATTTCGTTCAGCAATAAAAAATCGTACGTTCGCGTGTGAGGTCGGTATATAAGGGTTATCGGGATGAATCACCAAAGAAACACCTAAGGCTCGAAAACTGCAACCCGCGAGTTCTGGGCGATTAGCCGTTGCAGACGCCGGTAATTGTCCGCCATGAACTTCTGAAAAATTAACACCTGCTTTTTCAAATACACCACCTTTTTCTAAAACTTTTGAGCATCCGCCGCCACCGGCTTCTCGCGTCCATGAATCTGAAATAAAAACAGCTTGCCCATCAAGTATCTCAAGCTCTGAGCAGATATGATCTTGTAAATTTAAAAGATACGTTCGAATCTGATCTACGGCATTGATAGGCAACGGAAGGGTATTCATGCTTTTTTTTCCATACAAAGTGAAAAATCAAGCATATTTTAAGCTTAACTTTGGTAAAGTACAATTCTCAGTATTTTATTTTAAATTTAATTAATTTAGTTAGGTAAGTTATGGCTTTTTCTTCTGTACCACTATTTTCACCGCTATCAATTGCTCCCATGATTGATTGGACAAACGTTCCGTTTCGTATGCTGATGCGTCTGCTCGCGCCCGAGGCCTTGCTTTATACCGAAATGCAAACAACCAATGCGATATTGCATAACCCAAAACGAGCACTTGATTTTCATCCAGCAGAAACCCCAGTGGCCATGCAGCTGGGTGGTTCTGATCCACAAGCACTTGCTGTTGCTGCGAAACAAGCTGAAGATGCTGGGTTTTCAGAAATTAATTTAAATCTTGGTTGCCCCAGCGATCGCGTTGTATCAGGAAATTTTGGAGCCTGCATGATGCGATCGCCTGAATTAGTCGCTGAGTGCATATCAGCCATGAAAGCGGCTGTATACATTCCTGTGACGGCGAAAACACGCATTGGTATTGATCATGATGATAGCTATGAGTTTTTTGAGAAATTTATAGCTTATTTAATGCAAGCAGGCTGTGATAAATTAGTTGTTCATGCACGAAAAGCATGGTTAACTGGCTTAAATCCCAAACAAAACCGAACCGTTCCGCCGATTCAACACGATTATGTTTATCGCATAAAAACCAGCTTGCCTCAAAATATACCTGTTGTGATCAACGGGCATATCGAAAGTATTGAAGCGATACAAGCGCATCTTAAGCATGTGGATGGTGTGATGATCGGAAGATTAGCCTGCAGAGATCCTTATGCGATTGCTAAAATTCATCATGAATTATATCCAGCTATTGCTATGCCTTCGAGAACAGACGTGCTTCAAAACTATATTGCCTATGCGCATTCTGAGCATGCAAAGCATGAAACCATACATCGTTTATTTAAACCTATACTTAATCTTGTGCATGGTTTACCCGGTGCACGTGCATGGAAAGGGGAGCTATTAAACATCCAAAGCATTCATGACAAACAAGATTTAAACGACTTAGTCGAGCGATTAGCGCAAATGGAACAGTCTTAATCTTAATCTTCGAATGGATTTATCGTTTAAAATCTAGTAAATTAGGCCTCTCTTACTGCGAGTAAACACAAGGATTATTGGGGCTATGTTAACGACGTTGATAAAAAGTGTATTAGGAAGTCGCAACGAACGAACTTTAAAACGCATGCAAAAAACGGTTCAAATGATCAATGCATTAGAACCCAGCATGCAAGCCTTAACCGATGCTGAACTTACGGCTAAAACAGCCGAGTTTAAAAATCGCCTTTCTGCAGACGAAGGCATCGATGCCCTTCTTCCTGAAGCATTTGCCGTGGTTCGAGAAGCCTCAGTCCGAACGTTGAAGTTACGTCACTTTGATGTGCAAATGATTGGCGGCATGGTGTTGCATGAAGGCAACATTGCAGAAATGCGAATGGGCGAAGGTAAAACGTTGGTCGCTACGCTGCCTGTCTATTTAAATGCTATCTCAGGGCGTGGCGTGCATGTTGTAACCGTCAATGATTACCTAGCTAAACGTGATAGCCAGTGGATGGAGCCTATTTTTGAGTTTTTGGGTTTAAACGTGGGCGTTATTCATGGTGATATGACGCACTCCGAAAAACAAGATGCATACGGTAAAGATATTCTTTACGGCACCAACAATGAATTCGGCTTTGACTATCTTCGGGACAATATGGCGTTTAGCCCCGAGGAAAAAGTTCAACGTGAACTTAATTTTGCCGTGGTGGATGAAGTTGATTCGATTCTGATTGACGAGGCACGTACGCCGTTGATTATATCGGGCGCAGCCGAAGACAGCTCAGCTCTATATATTAAAATTAACAAACTTATTCCTAAACTTATCCTTCAAAAAACAGATGAAGTTGAAACTGAAGAAGAAGCCGGTGATTACACGCTGGATGAAAAACAAAAACAAGTACACTTGACCGAAACAGGTCATCAAAACATTGAACTCTTACTGAATCAAGCCGGTCTTCTTGGATCGGGTGATAGCCTTTATCATGCGAGCAATATCATGCTCATGCACCATGTGAATGCGGCGTTGCGCGCACATCTTATGTTCCATCGTGATGTGGACTATATTGTCCAGAACAACAAAGTAGTGATTGTTGATGAGCATACAGGTCGTACTATGCCTGGACGACGTTGGTCTGAAGGCTTGCATCAAGCGGTTGAAGCTAAAGAAAATGTGTCGATTGAAAATGAAAATCAAACCCTCGCATCCATTACATTTCAGAACTTTTTTAGACTCTACGATAAATTGTCGGGCATGACAGGTACAGCAGATACCGAAGCCTTTGAATTTCAAGAAATTTATAATTTAGAAGTGGTTGTGATTCCTACCAATAAAACCATGATAAGAACAGATGATGCTGATTTGGTTTATCTTACACAAGAAGATAAATACCAGGCCGTGATTGAGGATATTAGAGATTGCGTCAAACGAAAACAGCCCGTTTTAATAGGAACAGCGTCAATTGAGGCCTCCGAACACCTTCATAAATTATTGAAAAAAACTAAAATTCCACATCAAGTACTTAACGCTAAATTTCATGAAAAAGAAGCACATATTATTGCAGAAGCAGGACGACCGGGTGCGGTCACCATTGCAACCAATATGGCCGGTCGAGGAACCGATATTGTGCTTGGTGGAAGTTTAGTTGCGCAAATAGAATCGCTTCCTGATGAAGCAACCGATGCAGAACGGGATGCCTTAAAAACGGAATGGCAAGTATTGCACGACGACGTACTAAAAGCAGGCGGTTTACGTATTATTGCCTCAGAGCGCCATGAGTCTCGGCGTATTGATAATCAGTTGCGAGGACGCTCTGGTCGACAAGGCGATCCTGGAAGCAGTCGTTTTTACTTATCGCTTGATGATAACTTGATGCGCATTTTCGCATCTGAACGTGTGACATCGATGATGCGACGTTTGGGCATGAAGCCAGGTGAACCTATTGAGCATAAGCTTGTCAGTAAAGCCATTGAAAATGCCCAGCGCAAACTTGAAGGCCATCATTTTGATGTAAGAAAGCAATTACTTGGTTATGATAATGTTGCGAACGACCAGCGAAAAGTCATGTATTCACAGCGTGCCGAAATCATGAATATGGCAGACTCACACGAGACTGTTCTTAACATGATGACAGCAGTGATTGATACGTTAGTTGAGCAATATTTTCCATCGAATAGTTTAGAAGATCAATGGGATATTCAAAGCCTACAAACACTGCTGACCGAAGAATTTAAGCTTGATGTGTCACTCAATCATTGGCTTGAAGAAGATCATAGCATTCAGCCTGAGCAAATCAACGCGCGTCTCAATGCGTTAGCAAAAGCACATTATCAACAGAAAGAAGATACCTTGGGTCGAGAAATGCTGGTTCAATTTGAAAAATCTATTTTATTACAAAGCATGGATCACCACTGGCGAGAGCATTTGTCTGCCATGGATTACTTAAGACAAGGTATTCATTTAAGAGGCTATGCACAAAAAGATCCAAAACAAGAATATAAACGCGAAGCATTTCAGCTTTTCACGACATTTTTAGAAAATCTAAAATTTGATATCGTTAAGCTTTTACTTTCGGTTGAAGTATCGTTGCCTGAAGATGTAGACGCTGTTGAAGAACAGCGCCGAGCTGAACATATTGTACCGCTTAAACTCGCTCATCCTGCCGATGAAAACCTATTGAAATCAGACGATGCATCGGCAACAACAACATTCCGACGCGACCCTCAAAAGGTTGGACGAAATGATCCTTGCCCATGCGGTTCCAATACAAAATACAAACTATGTCATGGTCGTTTAACATGATGCATGTCGCACTTGCATTTATTACAGACGCCTCCGATCGCATCTTGATCACGAGGCGTTCGTTAGATGTTGATCATGGTGGCATGTGGGAAGTACCCGGTGGCAAACTTGAACCAGAAGAAGCGGCATCTGACGCACTCACACGAGAAGTACTTGAAGAAGTGGGTCTTGTTATTGAAAAATATAGCTATCTTGGCGAAGTAAAGCATAGCTATCCTGAAAAAGATGTTTGTTTACATGTTTTTAGGGTAACTCAATACTCGGGGCAGGCGGGTTGTCATGAATCCCAACTCGATTTACGTTGGGTTACACGTCAAGCATTTGATACGTTTAACTTCCCTGAAGCCATGCCCAACGTTATGCGTCTTGTGGAATCGAGCAGCTGTTCATTAAGCGCTTGATTATGGCATTCACTCCCACACACAACACGGTGAGACTTGCCAGAATTTCTAAAATAATCACAAACGAAGCCTCATAATGTTGCTTAATCGCAAGTAAAGATAAATCACCTGGTGGAATAGCGGTTATCGTTGCTAATTTTCCTGACAAGAAACCTCCAATGCCTAAAGATACAAAGAAGATCCCCATCATGGTGCTCACGCGACTTCGATTAGCAAGTACAGTGATGGCACACAAGCCAACAGGCGATAGCAGCAATTCAGCTAAAGAAATCATGAGATAGGCTGGAATAATCCATAACGGTGACAATAAACCTTGTGTTTGTGTACTCATATGAGCCACAAGAACAATCAATGCATAAGCACAGGTCATGACAAACATCGCGAATAAAAACTTATTTCCCGCTCGAATTGTGTTTTGAAATGGGTACGCTTTTATTTTTTTACGGGATAAAAATAATCCAATAACAAGCATGCCAACGCTTTGAATCGCAACATAATAAGGCGGAGGAAAAGGAAATCCACTAAGATTCGGTTGAATCACGCGTGAAATAAACAGTGTAAGGGAGAGAAACATTTGAAAATAGAAAGCCCAAAACATGGCTGATATGACGCAGAGCAACAAAATGACCATGGTCTTTCGGCCTTGCGATGACTCTTCTTGTCGTGTGCAATACACCAAGTAGCCTAAAGAACCTACAGTTACCGCAAAGAAAACACTGTCTGCGAGCGCAGGTAAGCGCATAATTAAAACAGCAACGCTCCATACAAACACAATCATACCCAAGGCCTGAAGTGTTCGTTTAAAACTGTACTGATATGGCTTGTAATCTCTAATGCGATAACATCGAATACCCAGCGAAAAAATGATGATACCTAATGAAATCCCTATCGCCGCGCTCATAAACGATACGGACCAACCAAAATGACGATTCAAATAACTTGGGAGTGTTGTTCCTAAAACAATACCACTGGTAATGCCCATGTAAAAAATAGTGAAACCACGTTCTCGGCTTGCTGAATTTTCAGGATATTGGTTACCTAATAACGATGAAATATTGGATTTTAATAAGCCCGTTCCTACAGCCATGCCGGCTAGAGCAAAAGGTAAGCTGTAATCGGATGCATAAAGACCTAAAAATAAATAACTCATTAATAAAAAAACTGCGCCAAGCAGGGTTGCTCGTTTTTGACCAATCAAATGATCTGCAATCCAGCCACCCAAAACAGGAGAAATATAGGTGAGTGCTGTAAATGATCCAATGAGTGCATAAATACGCTTGTCAGGCCAGGAGAAGTAGAGAGCCAAATAAAGCGCAAGTAATGTTTGAACCACATAAAAACCGTACCTTTCCCACATTTCTGTAGCAAAAAAAACACGTAGAGCTGGAGGATGTTGATGCTTAGTTACTTCCACATAATACCTTTTATTAATTAAATCCAGCAGAAATCCTAACATAATTATCACCAAATAACGAGGTTATAACAGAATGCTGTGGTACAATTGCGACCACAGTATTGAAAACAGCGTTTAGGAAAAACTATGACTGTTGAAATTTTTACAGATGGTGCATGCCGAGGAAACCCAGGTCCAGGTGGCTGGGGCGCATTGCTTCGTTACAATGGTAAAGAAAAAAAAATTTCAGGCAGTATGCCGCATACAACAAACAACCGCATGGAGCTACAAGCTGCCATCGAAGGCTTAACCGCACTTACACAAACCTGTACCGTTGATTTATATACCGATTCTCAATACCTTCGCCAAGGCATGCTGAGCTGGATGGCACAATGGAAAAAAAAGGGCTGGCGCAACTCCAAAAAAGAACCGGTAAAAAACGCTGACCTTTGGCAGGCATTAGATCAACTCGCAACGCAACATGAGATACGCTGGCACTGGGTCAAAGGTCACTCAGGACATCCCGAAAATGAAATAGCCGATGAATTGGCAACCGGTGCAATTGATGCATATTTAGCAAAAGAGGCTTAAGATGTTACGCCAAGTTATTTTAGATACAGAGACAACAGGGATTGGTCATGCCGCAGGTCATCGGATTATTGAAATTGGTTGTTTAGAGCTCATAGACCGGCAACTAACAGGCGAGCAGTTTCATGTCTATTTAAACCCTGACCGAGCGATTGATGAGGGCGCCGCTAAAGTTCACGGTATCCGAAGTGAGTTTTTACAAGACAAACCGCGCTTTAACGAGGTTATGCAGGATTTTATAGACTTTGTTGATGGTGCTGAGCTGATTATCCATAACGCACCGTTTGATGTTGGCTTTTTAAATGCTGAATTAAAGCGTGCATCGTGGGCTAAACCTCTTGAATCGCACTGTTCTATTTTAGATACCCTTGTTATGGCCAAGAAAAAGCACCCTGGCCAACGCAATAATTTAGATGCGCTGTGCAAACGTTACGACGTGGGTAATAGCCACCGGAAGCTGCATGGCGCATTACTTGACTCTGAGCTCTTGGGTTATGTATACCTAGCCATGACCGGTGGCCAAGCTACGCTTTTTGGCGAAAATGAGGACAGTGGTCGTACTGGACAGAATCAGGAATTTAATCAGCAAGCTCCGGTTTTATCGAGTACGTCATCGATTTTACGTGCTACGGAGCTAGAGCTTGCTGAACATGATGCTTTCATTCAGCTTTTATCAAAAAAATCAGGCGTTAATCATTGGAGTGAGTTATGATGTCGGAAGAGCAGCCCCCTCAATATATTCACCTGGATCCAATTAAATATATTGAGTTAATTATTCATCATGTAGATAAAAAAATAGTAGAAGGGCAAGAATTTTTAGAGCAAAAAAACTACGTGGAAGCACAAGAAAAGTTTGATAACGCCCTTAATCATTATGAAGTTCATAGAAAAGATTTAACTAAACTTCAATTAACCTTAACACCAAGCGTGCTCGATCTAAGTAGCGATGATTATCAAGTGCAGCAAGATAATTATATTGACAAATTAAATACGCTTATTAAAACCGTTAAAAAATTAATACTCGATAGAAACCATAATGCGAGTGACGCAGAAAAGCAAGCGCAAGAGATTAAGCGCCTGGCAGACCTTGTATTAGCTGAAAAACATAAAACCAAACTTGAACGTCAACTGAGTCAAATAAATCAAGATATACATAATCTTAATACCTCCCGTACGGATACAGGTAACATTATTGACCGAGATAGCTCAGAAAATCCCGTTCAATCCGCCCTCAATATGTCAATTTTAGCTGGTTTTATAACGGCCTTAGGTATTACCGCTGTTGCCATTGCCTTTGCTACGCTTAATCTTGCGGGACTCGCGATGCCAGGTGTGGCGCTTGCAGGATTTGGTCTCGTGACAACCGCCATCGGATGCAGTATTTTTTGTAGTTCATCTAAAAATATTGATGAATTTACCGACAACATATATAAATCATTTTATACATCGACGGCTTAATATCATTCCTATGCAATTTCATCTTGGAAGATGGGTTCTTGCAGCATGCTTGTTTAACCATGCTGTTTTTGCTGGCGATGTTTCAGAAAAAATTAATACGCTGATTCATGAACAATTACCCCATGCAACCGTTGGTATACACGTTAAAGATGCTGAATCTAACGCTGTTATTTATACTTCATGATAGATAAATATATAAAAAATGCATAGGGAGGGCATCAATCATGACATTACAGGCATTAGCATTTTCTGACATGAAAGGCTGGCTTAAACCTCGAGCCAACGACGCAAACAAAGGTTCATTTGGTCATGTGCTCATCATTGGCGGTGACTATGGCATGCCTGGATCAGTTCGGCTTGCAGCCGAAGCGGCGTTACGTGTTGGGGCAGGGCTTGTAACCGTTGTCACACGCCCTGAACATGTGGGCGCAGTTGTCAGTGGCCGTCCGGAACTTTTATGCTATGGTTTAAACTCACCTGAAGAAAATGCATTCAGAACATGCCTCGCACGCGCAACCATCATTTTATTGGGCCCAGGCCTTGGAGGTAGTGACTGGTCAGAAAGTTTGTATGATGCTATTCATGAGCAATCTTCAGCTTCTACAACACCTTTATTAATCGATGCGGATGGCCTCAATTGGCTTACTAAAAAACAAGCGGACTGGCAGTCACGCGCTCATTGTGTATTTACCCCACACCCCGGTGAGGCTGCTCGCTTATTAAACACAAGCATTGTTAACATTCAAGCCAATCGCGCTCAAGCTATACAATCACTCCAAGCACGCTTCGGTGGCGTATTTGTTTTAAAAGGTTCCGGGAGCTTGGTATACACCAATCACAAAATACCTCGAATATGTCACGCAGGCAACCCAGGCATGGCTTCAGCAGGCATGGGAGATGTATTAAGTGGCGTGATTGCGGGTCTTATGGCACAAGGCTTAACCCCGTGGCACGCCACTCAAATGGGTGTTCTTTTACATGCTGAAGCGGGTGATGCAACACTTAAGAAGCAAGGCGGACCTGGGCTTCTTGCGTCGGACTTAATCCCCGCCATACACAGCTTAATGGACCAGTGCTAACCTAAGTGACTTCATCATCAAAAATACGTTTTTTACGCGCAGATTCATGGCGCTCGCGTAATTCAATATCAATATATTTATCGGTAATAGCACTCGAGCTATGTCCGGCGTCATCGCGCACATGCTCGCGAGGTCGAATTTTAACATCATCAGAAATACCCGTATGCCGTAACCAATGGACCGTTGCTTCATAGAGCGTTTCAGCTTCTTCTGATAATTTATCATGATGCAATTGCTCGATAGCCGCATCAAATGCATATTGAACTAAGATTCGAATTTGATTCGTGCTTGTAATAGGACCACGTCCACGATTTTTAGGTATCAAAGGGGCATAATCCGCTGGGGATGGCAGGGGAGAATACGCTAAATATTTTCGCCAGCGCTTAAGCGCTTCCAACATGGCCTCACTTACCGCAATTTGGCGCTCTTTGTTGCCTTTCCCTACGGTGGTAAACCACCAATTACCATCACCATCACGTGTAAAATGATTCATTTGCGGTGCCCAACGTGGATTGGCCGTCAACTCAGAGATTCGAAGATACATGGCATAAAGAGCGGATAAAATAAACAACGTTCGCTCGTGCTCGTCAGGAAATTGTTCAGCAAGTTTTTGTGTATTCTCAACAATGTATTGCCATTGCAACTCAGACAGCCGCCGGATCTTACTGGCACCTTGGATTTTCCGAATAAAACGGCTTTTTTGACGTACCAGAGCAAAAGGATTAGCACGTGCATGCTCTTCCTGGACAAGGTACTGATAAAAGCTGCTTAATATTGCAAATAAATCATTGAGCGATGCTTGAGAGAGCTCAAAGGTTTTAATATTAGGTGTTTGACCGCGTCTATGGGCGGCTTTTGATACGGTGGCGACAAAAGGGCGCCAAGCAGGATTGGGCACGCGTTGCCCATCTTTTAGAATAAAACGCGCGGGTTTTGAAACACCGATCCAGTTTTTAGGTGGTGCTTGGCAAAACTCGATAAACGCTTCAATGTCTTCACGTCCTAAATTATTTAAACTTTTTTCATCAATTAATACAACCCAATGTAAAAAACGTTCGACCTCACGCCTGTAAGCATTAAACGTACCTTGACTGCCTTTGTAAGCCTGTAAGAATCGAGCGGCTATCACGATATCATCAATAGGATAGGGCGCTTTGAGGTAACTCCAAAAACGCACACCTTCTGATTGCTCTTGAAGGTGCTCGAGTGTATCAAAAAGGGGCTGTGGTGTGCTGGTGTTACTCATAAATAGGGGCTTTAGGTGTAGGCATTTCTTATCTTCCTAAATTTAGGTGATGAGTGCAATAGAAGAGTATAAAAACACCGAACTAAGATTTGCTATGGTTCGTTGGGTATTAAAGCATCGCTTACATAAGTAGCTTAATATAGTATGAAATTCAATCAAGACACAGAAGCTGAGTTGGGTTATGTGGATACGTTACTTACAGCTTTCAATGTGTGCATTAAAACAAAGCATGGTATAGATTTAACAAAATTACCGTTTATACAATATCAAACTGATATTTCATCCCAAACATCATACACAGCAAGTCAGTTACTTGGATCTAATATTAGAACAAATAACATAGCAGCTTTTGTTTTTTACTCAGCGCGAACTAATCATACGGAAGCTACACGCATAACCAACAGACCTGGAAATGCGTTTCAAGCAAAGATGATGTACAGATGGCTAGAACCGATAGTTTTGGGAAACATGAGGTCATCCACTACAATCATAGCTATTTACACTAATGGTGATAATGGGAGTTATCACCATTAGTGGAGGTGTTGGAGAATCTAGATCATAGAATCCGGCCTCTCGCGTGGTAAATCCAGATCCGGATACTCTGCTCTGTCAACAAGTGGATACTCATCCTCTATGATGTACATAAGTGATTCACTTATGCTTGTTAACATATCAAGATTGTACGGCTGACCATCTGTTTGTGGACATGAGATATTCATATAAGCAAGAAAAAGACTCTTCCATTCTTGATATTTTGTATATGAGGCATGGACCGTTTCATTGGAATCAGGAAGACAGTACTCTATCTGCTCAACACTTTCTTTTGTTTTCTCAAGATTTAAGTGTCCAGAATTCTGCAATTCACCTTCCCCATGGTTACTTCCTGTCACCCATGTATGTTTTTCATTAGAATAACGTTGGAAAAATGTGACTACGTTATTTTCACCATTGAGCACACTGATAAAAGGCCGTCGCGATCCATCCGTACCGCGAATAGCTCGGTATGACTCAGGAAAAATATCAGGCGTTAGGTAATCAATATAATTTCTTCGTGCGCTCTTCTCGCGCCACCACGCTTTAGTATTAAAATCATTCACAGCGCCCTCTTCAGCTGTCTCTGGCATGTTTGGGACATCAAACCGAGGTGTTTGGAGTAACCGCTCAGGATTAATTGTTTTAAACAGGCTGACGTGAAACCCTTCTGCTAAAACTTCCTTTAAAGAATTTTGCAGTGCCTTGCTCCAGAAAAGAGCCAATGGATTGATGTAGATGAATACACTTTCTTTAAACCCGTTATCTTTCAGATTAGGCAATGCATTATTAAGAATCTCTCTTATTTGAAATGCCCGGTTTAACGCATGATCATGCGTGATTTCAATAAGTTGCTGTGGCTCAAGGTAGCTTAATATAGATGACAAGATGTCTGCAGGAAATTCAAATGCAATTTTTTTATCATCGACTATACGATGATGTAACAATGCATGCTTGTATTTATGTTCTTCGTCATGTTTGAGTACATCTAATGTTTTATTGTACTCATTAATAGAAGCATCCAATGCATCCCACCCTAATTCTATGGTGGTTTTTGGCAATAAGAAATAATGGTCTAGAATGCGATATGTTGTCACGAAACTTAGCATGTAATCGAGCGGACGCAACCAACCCCTTACTTGAGAAGTAGATCGATAAGCTTCTCGCTGAGATTCAGGAAAATCATCTGGCTGTAACTTTGACTCATCAGAAAACAACCTATTGAGCAGTTGATGTTTAGATACATGGAGCTCTGTCAGATCCAAGGGCTTTGGGTTGATAGATGACACGTTGCCTTCTGCTGAATATCGAATTGCATGAACGGGTGAGAGGGCCCTCATCAAATCTACAGACCTTGTAAACGCTTCTAGACTGTTAGATATCGGCCCTTGTCCTGCTGGTATAGAATCTGCGGATTATTTGTATTTCGCCCTCAATAGAGAAGTAACGCATCAATTTTTGATGTGATTTCAGAACTTGTTTTATCGATGTTTATAGGCATAGCGAATTCCATAAATTAAGGGCATGCGTTATAACAACACATGAACGCGCTAAATTAAACCAATAAACACAAATAAAGCCCATCTTGAATTACGTATTCAAACTGTTTTGTGCTTTATTTACTTCTTCATCATCTTTACCAGAACAGGCACGGGTAGAAAATATTGAATTCAAAGTTAAATTTGCACTCGGCGCCTCTGGATTAGCCTGACGCAAAGCTTCGTGAAGTCGTTCATTTTCTTGTAAGACACTTAAGTAATGCCCTGCCCGACCATTCAATTCTTGAACAGCATGACTCGAGCTTTCCTGACCGTACAGTTCTTGGGCAAATGTTTTAGCACTGCTTTTAATAATGGAGTCAATCACCTCTGACGCCACCCCATCTTGCTTTAAGGCATCACCGATTTGAGATGCGGCAATATAAGCCATTGAATGAACACTCGGCATGATTTGCGTTAACGCTTCATACTCAACATAGTAAGTGTTCAGACCCCCACTTAAAACAGCCATCAATAATCCAATAATCGGTTATTAACGCCATAACCAATCGAGTACTCGACCGATTTTATCCAAGGAAAAATGAAAAATAAACAAAAAAA
>Ga0105053_10000808_pt1 | contig 50576 bp, 56 predicted proteins | sample BON01_FD_78093 | JGI IMG/M metagenome (GOLD analysis project Ga0105053, IMG submission 78093) | Freshwater microbial communities from Lake Bonney liftoff mats and glacier meltwater in Antarctica - BON-01 | ecosystem: Environmental > Aquatic > Freshwater > Ice > Glacier meltwater | place: Lake...
AGTTCCACGATGCGGACATCGGTCTCCGGATACATCGGACCCACCGTGCCAATGACGAGATTTTTCCATGTTCGGACCGCAAGGACAGGCGCGGTCTCGGTGAGGCCGTAGCCTTCGAGCACCGGAATTCCAATGAAGTTGAAAAATTCATCCACATGCGGCTGTAGCGCACCGCCGCCGCTTATGGTTCCTAGTAATTCTCCGCCTACGTCGCCACGCAGTTTTTTCAGAACGATGGGATCCAGGATGCGCAAAGGAATGCTGAACAGGGCAAGGTTTATAAGATGCCGCATCCCGAGGCGCAGGTTCTCGACCCGTCCCCGGCCGACAACATCCAGCTCCTGCCCAGCAAGGAACCGCTGAGCCCGATTCACCCGGCGCGCGGCATCGTATGCGAAATCAAACAAGCGCCGTCGCACCGGCGATGCCGTCGCCACGCTTGCGTAGATCTTCATGTAGATGCTCTCCCAAAGGCGCGGCGCGGACGCCATCAGGGTCGGCTTTACCGTCTTGAGATCCTCGCTGATAGTTCGAATCGTCGTGTAGTAGGTGCACATGCCCCAACTGATAGCGATCATCTCGAACACCCGTTCGTAACTGTGCCAAATTGGAAGGATCGATAGATTTCTGCCGCCGGGATCCAGCGGAAAAGGCAGATTGCCGACCTGCGCCGCCATATTGGCGTGGGTGAGCTGAACGCCCTTGGGGGTGCCCGTCGTGCCGGACGTGTAAATCAAGGTAAATAGATCCTCCGGCTGCACGCCCGCGATGCGATCTTCAGCGCGGCGATCTCCTCCCTCGCGCAACGCACGTCCCTGCATGATCAAATCGTCGAGAACCAAGGCGTCATCACCCCCCGGTGGCTGGCCATCCATGAGGATGATATGCTGAATTTCCGCCAAGTGGCACCGCCGCACCTTGGAGAGCATGATGGGATTCTCGACAAAAACCACGCGGACATCCGCGTGGGGGAGGATGTATCTGATGTCGGCGTCGGTGACGTCCGCGCCGCGTGGCACGTCCGCCGCACCTGCGAGGATGACGCCGTAATCGCAGATGATCCACTCCAGACGGTTATCGGAAAGGATGCCCACGTGGTCGCGCGATTCCACACCCAGGTCGATGAGTGCCGTGGCTAGGGCGAGGCCCTGATCAAAAAGACCTGCGTAGGAGAGAGGGGCAAAACCGCCGTCTGCGGTGCGTTTTGCGAATGCCGGTTGATCGGAATACTTTTCAGCCGCCTCGCGATACAGGACAGCTAGGTTCTCCGGGCGGATGCGTGAATCGGGGGAGGTCACGATCTAAAAAGAGGTTCGTTAAGGTCCGCTACGTTTGCCGGGGACGTCCAGCCTCACGATAGGTGATGCGGGCCTTGCTCAGATCGTAGGGTGATAGCTCAATCGTGACGGTGTCACCAGGAACAATACGAATGAAATGCTTGCGCATCTTTCCAGAGATGTGCGCGAGAACGAGATGCCCGTTCGGTAATTTTACCCGAAACATCGTTCCGGGAAGGACGTCCGTTACGACGCCCTGACTTGTTATTGCTTCCTCTTTGGCCATGTGCGAGCGATGATAAATATCTGATTATTTATCGAAAGCAACTCAGAACACGATAAAGTTCAATTCTGGGGCATGGGTAAATTTCAATCGGCCCTCTTATGCTTACCAGTTTGCCGAAGTCTGAGCGAAGTGTTTAGCTTTTGCGGATGATTCTAAAACTTCCGCCCGATCAACATGCAGCCGCAGAGCGATATCGCGCGTGGCGATCCGTGCATCGATACTCTCGCTGTAAGATTGCATGGGATCCGGCGTATATGGAAATCCGGGATCGCATTGTCACAGCACCACCGATGCCGGTCCTGGATGTCGGCTGCGGCATGGGGCTGTTCGCAGCGTATTTGCGGGAGAGTGGCGTTCGTGTTCCGATCACGGGTGCTGACCCGGCAGAGGATAAAATCGGAATTGCTCGGCAGGTCGTGCCGGACGCGACGTTCCTCGTCGGCAGTGTGGATGCGCCGGATGCGTTCCTCGGTCATGTCGTCGTGCTGGATGTACTGCATTATTTTGATGCTGCCGGACGCGAAAAATTCCTCTCAGACGTGATCGCGTGCGTGGCTCCGGGCGGAAGCGCGTGGATCCGCACCACATTGCGTGACGGGAGCTTGCGCTACTGGGTAACACAACTGGAAGAATTATTTGTCCGCACAAGCCGATGGATTGTGGGAGGAAAATGGAACTTCCCGACCGAGGAACAAATTGTTGCGCCGTTTAAAGCAACCGGATGGGCGTGCCGGTCGGAGCCGATGTGGGGGCGCACTCCATTTAATAGCTATTTATTTGAATTCAAACGCCCAGCCGAGCCTCAATAACATCAGCCAAAACAGCTACTCCGCGAGCGAGGTCCTCCGGCGACACATGGGCATCCGGGCGATGGCTCCAGCCATTTCGGCACGGCACAAATATCATGGCCGTCGGACACACGCGGGCCATGAAAAGGCTGTCGTGATAGGCGCGGCTGATCATCCGGCGGGAAGGAAATCCGCGGGCTTTCGCTGCGAACTCATCAGGCATAAGCACCGCGCCAGCATGGCCGCCCTCGCCGGTGATGGTGATTCGAAAGGCAGCCGGGGCGGCAATTTTTTCCACCGCACCGGTATCAATCCCATCGCGCTCCAGCACGGGTCCCTGTTCGATGTGGAGTTCGACGAATCCTGCATACGCACCTCGGTGTAGGCTGACCTCGCTCAGAGGACCCTAAAACCCGGCCTGCGTCCGCAGAATTTCCAACGTATTTTTGTCCGCATTCTCAAGCGCCGCCGCAGCGGCTGGCTCCAGCGCCCCACCAAGCAAGCGGCTTCCCAACCAGCCGGGGCCAAACCGGGTGGGTTCTTCTGCGGTGAAAAGGATGATGTCCAGTGATCGCTCCGGCTGAAATCCCTTCGCACGCAACGTGCGCGCCGCCTCGACCGCTCCAAGCTCACAAAGCTTATCCTTGGCGTGCTTTGCGCCCTTTGCGCGAGCTCTTATCAATCATCCCATCGGGTGGCGGTTGATATCTTTGTAGTATAAATAGGTTGCAGGGGTCTTGCCGATGGCGGCAAACCACTGCGGGCAATACGGAGCCATCCAGATGGCATCGCCCGCAGACACCGGATGCCAATCATTATCCAACCGATAAATCCCCTCGCCCTCGAGCAGGATGAGTCCGTGCTCCATGACATGCGTTTCCACAAAGGGAAGCCGGGCTCCCGGTTGGAAGGTGAAAAGGTTCACCGCCATGTCGAATGACAACGACTCGGGTAGCAGAGTTTTTAACACCGCGTCAGGATCGCCTAAAAATGCCTGTCCTTGAATCTCGTCGGAGTTCCCAAATACCGGCGATGGCTCTCCCGCGAGTTCATCTTCATCAAAATATTTCTGGAAAATCGTGAGACGGGTTCCCGGCTCAGGTCGGTCCACCTCCCAGGCGATTCCTGCCGGGAGGAAGGCAAATCCCCCGACTTCCAGAGATTCGGCATGATCTTCAATTTCGACCAAGCAGTCCCCTTCCATGACATAAATAAATGTCTCCACGTCTTCAGATTCAAAGGTAATCCCACCTTCTTCTCCGAATGTCACCATGAGCTGAGTCAGGTTTGCCCCCATCGCGGGTGAGATCAGCGTGTTGACCAGCGCGCCTTCAAACCCTGAGATCGTGCTGGGTACGTGGCCGTCAGGCGCGATCAACGCGTACCGTTCCGTCACGCGGGTGCGTGTCATGCCGTTGGATAAAATAATCATATGCTCCGAAGCAGCCGAAGGGGTCAGTCCCATAAGTTATAATTTTCGAGTTCACGAATCAGATTTCTCACGCGGCTAGGGTGTCCCATTCCGAGGCGGCTTGCAATCCAGATGTTGCTGGCAGTGGTCGTGGAGCGCATCCGCTGGGCTACCCTCGCTTTCCATTTTGCGGCTTTCGGGCCCGTGGATTCTTCTCCTTCTTGCTTTCCTTCTTTTTTAAGGCACTCAGAGAGAACTTTTTCCCATTTTGCTTTCCGGATATCTTCAAAATCCATGCCGCCCACATCCCCTGACTTTTCTAGTTCGGTAAAAAGAGTTTTCAAATCCTCACGATACTCCTTGGAGGCAACTGCCCATCCCCGACAATACTTTGAGGTTAAGGCGTCATGTTGCTTTAGGTCATTTTCTTCGCAGACCGCAAGGTGGGTCGCGTAGTGATCCATTCCGCTCACACTGTCTGGAAACTCCAGTGCTGACAGAAATTGCGCCCTCACGAGCGGCACGTCCACTTTCTCCTTGAAGAATCTTGGATAACTTGACCACGGATACTCCCGTAAATCCTCCAAAGTCACCATCCCGGCTCTGACCGGGTTGAGGTGAATGTAATTGACCAAACCAAGCATCGGGCGCCCCTCCTCAATCAATAGACTCTTGTAGCGGCTTTGAAAAACATGACCGCGCTCTTTGCGATACGCATTGAAGCGGTTCCCGAAGGTGCCTTGAAGCCATCGCATTCCCTCCACGAGGTTGGCTTCCGGGGTTTCCAGAGCCAGATGGTAATGGTTGCTCATGATCACGTAAGCGTGCAGACGCCATTGACACTTTTCACACGCCTCAAAAAGTGCTTTTTCAAAGGCCTCAGCCGCTCGACCTTCAAAAACGTCCTTGCGGTAGTTTCCCCGACTGATGACGTGATACCTCGCTCCCGCAAATTCCAACCTCGGTTTTCTTGCCATCGCAACAGTTCATCATGGGAGTGGATGCCTGTCAAATTATAACTTCTGGGACTGACCCCTTCGGTTCAAGCTCTATTCCTCGCGGCCGCGAGCGCGTGTGAGCCACAGCGCCAGACAAAACAAGACAAGCAATAATGTCCCCAGCGCCGCTCCAAACGGCATGTTCCGCGCCGACGTAAATTGCTTCTGGATGACTTCTCCGATGGTGGGATTTGATCCTCCGCCCATGAGGGTTGTGATCGCAAACATCGCGATCGACGGCACGAAAACAAGTAGGGCTCCGGCAACAATGCCCGGCCGCGTTAACGGGATGATGACTTTGGAAAACGCCCGCACCGGGCCAGCACCAAGGTCATAAGCGGCCTCAATCATAGCCCCATCCAACCGCTCGACACTCGTGTAGATTGGCAAAATCATGAAGGGCAGGTAGGCATACACGAGCCCCAACACCACTGCAAAGGGCGTATACATCATGCCCAGCGGTTCTGGAATGATCGCTGCCGAGAGTAAGAAACTATTAAGCAGCCCGTCGCGACTCAAGATAGTGATCCACGCGTAGGTCCGGATCAAAAAACTGGTCCAAAATGGAATCATCACTAACGTGATGAGCAGCGTCCGGAAGCGGTCCGGGGAACGTCCAATAAAATACGCGACCGGATAGCCTACGACCATGCAGATAACGGTCGTCAGAAAAGCATACCAGATCGAAATGAGGAGAATTTTCAGCCACTTCCAATCAAAGGCACGGACGTAATTTTCCCACGTAAAATTGTAAACAAGCCGCCCGAGCCCATCACGCTCGACAAAGCTCGTCATGATGAGCATCAACGTCGGGAGGACGACAAACAAAACCAACCAGAGCAGCAGCGGCGCCATAAATAACCACGCGCCCCAGCCGGGCTTCCTTTCGAAAGCCGCGTTGAGTGCGGGGGCTGCTGCGGCGCTCGCTGCCATTCGGGTCAGATTTAGAGGTTCAGAAGTTGGTTGTTATTCGATCTTGATCGTCGTGATCATGTCGTCCACTACGGACGATTGTTCTCCAATGTCCTTGAATGTTTGGAGCTCGGCGATTACTTCATCCGGCGGGAAGCTGGCCACGTTGGCGAGCTGCTCGGGAGTGAGGAGCGCGCGTGCTGCGGCGTTCGGGTTTAGATACGGAAAATCCTCGGAGATCATCGCGCTGATTTCCGGTTCGAGGATGAAGTTGATGAACATCTCCGCATTTTTTGGATGCGCTGCAGTTTTCGGGATCACGAGACTATCTACAAAAAGGTGCGTTCCCTCGCTCGGCAGCACCCATTTGAATTTCTCGGGGGCCTGATCAAGTAATAGAGCGCCTTCACCGCTCCATACCACGCCGAGACTCACGTCGCCATTAATCATCGCAGTCTTCGGGCTGTCAGAGTCATAGACTTTGACCAATGGAAGCCAGGATTGCAGGGTCGGACGGATTTTTTCGATATTCTCGTCGGTGATATCATTCATCGGAAGTCCATTTGCGGCCATGGCCCAGCTCACGATCTCGCGGGCATCGTCGAGGACCACGATCTGTCCTTTATATTTCTCTTGAAACACGTCGGCGAAGCCGGTGATGGGATCGGTCACCTGCTCGACGTTGACGACAATGCCGACAGTACCCGCCATCCATGGCACGGAGAACTTATTACCTGGATCAAAATCCAAGGCTCGGAAATCTGGCGCGAGGTTCTTGATGTTTGGGATCAGGCTGAGGTCGAGTGGGCGAAGCATGTCCTCCTTTATCATCGCTTCCACGATGTATTCACTCGGCTGGAGAAGGTCATACTGTCCTCCACCGGAGAGCAGCTTTTGGAGCATTTCTTCGTTGGAAGCGTAGTTTTGCACGTTGACTTTAATTCCGGTCCTTTCCGTGAAGGCATCAATCACTGGCTGCGGGACATACTCTGACCAGCAGAACAAGTTCAATTGCTTGGGTTCGTCATTGACGGCACCGGCTGCTGACGGACTGGCGTCAGGCGTGGATGTCGCTGGAGCCGTTTCGGCTGGAGCGGTTTCGGTCGGAGTCGAGGTGGCTTCCGCGGGTGCTTCTGTGGTGGTGGGAGCGTCTGCGGGTTTACCGCATCCCGCGAGGAACAACGTCCCTGCGGCAAGTGCGGCGGCTGTGGTGAGTAGGTGGGTTTTTATTTTCATGGTATCAGGTGCGTTTTTTGGTGAGCTGACTGAATAGAACCAATGTAATGGTCGCCAGCACGAAAAGGGCGCTCAAGGCGTTGAGTTGAGGGTCCAGACCTTTGCGGGCCATTCCGTAAACTTTGAGCGGCAACGTCTGCGAATCCGGACCCGTAGTAAACAAGCTGACGATGTATTCGTCAAAGGAGAGCGTGAACGACATCAGCGCTCCGGCAACAATCGCGGGCATAAGATACGGCACGATCACTTTCCAGAATGCCTGGATTGGCGTGGCTCCCAGGTCCATCGCCGCCTCCTCCAAAAAGGGATCAATGCCTTCCAATCGCGCTTGCACACCGACCAGCACGAACGGAAAGCAGAACGTCGTGTGGGCGATGATCATCGTGGTGTATCCTAGTTGGAGATGCATGTTGACGAAGAGAATCAGCAAGCTCACGCCCATGAGGATCTCCGGCATCACCATCGGGACGAAAATCAAGAGGTTGAGCGCATTTCGCATCGGAAAACGGTAACGATACATCATCCATGCGCCGATGGTCCCAAGCACCGTTGACAGTATCGTTGCGCCAGTTGCAACGATGAGGCTGTTTTTGAACGCCTTTACGAGAATCGCGTTGTTAAACAACTTCTCATACCACTGGGTTGTAAAGCCCACCCATTGGAGATTCAGCCGCGATTCGTTGAAGGAAAAAATGATCAGGATGAGAATCGGAATGTATAAGAAGGCAAAGACGAAAATCGTCCAGCCACCAAAAACGATCCTCTGGAGCTGCGGACCAGATGGCATGCGCCAGCGTGCCAACGCCGTCCCCAAGCCCGAAGTTGCCGATGCTCCCATAGGCAAAGACTTACATCATTATATGTCGTCGCGTCGAGAAGAAGGTCCCATGTCTCGGAGAAAATTCCCCTCGCTCCGACTCCGCCTCACGGCTGCACACCGATGATGCTGCGCGCGGTGCTGCCCACGACTTCAAACATTCCCCCTGCTACCACCGCGCCGTTGGGCAGGACTGCCAGCGAGCGTACGGTGCCGCTCACCCCGCTGACAGCGGTCTGAGATCCCGAAACAGTTCCATCCGGATTGAGCTTGGCCACATTGTGCCGCTGGGCGGTGCCCACTTCCGAAAATAGGCCGCCTATAACGAGGTGACCATCCGGCTGTATCGCAATGGCAAAGACCCGTCCATTGGGACCGTTGGGAGGTTCTGCGCCGCCAAAAGCCTGATCGAGGGAACCATCCGGGTTGTAACGCACGAAGTTCTGCCGCGGCTTTTCCTGCGCCTCAGAGAAATAACCTCCAACAAGTAATCCGCCCTTTGCATCCACGGCCAAGGCGAAAACGGTGCCGTTCACGCCATCGGTGATTTTTCCGAACATGGCGGTGTCCAGTGTGCCGTCGGGCAGGATGCGCGCAAGATTTGAGCGCGGCTGGGTGTCGACCGTATTGAACTCCCCGCCAAGGACGACACTGCCATCTGCCAGTGCGACTGCGGCATATATCGTTCCGTTGACGCCCTCGCCTGTGTCATACACTGAGCGGGTGGGCGCGGCGTTTGGCGTCGCACCGCTATCGTCCGGACCCCACGCCTTATTGGCGAGTTCCTCCGCACTGGGCGGGTTGGAGCTATCCGCCGCATGGCTGGAAAGAACACCCGGCACGAAATTCAACAACAGACATATCGCGAAGGAGGGCATAAGCTTCATCGATGCCAGAAAACAACCGGCGCAAAAGAAAATCAAGCGCGATGTAGGATACCTCCGTTGATCGATCGGAATTTGATGATACTTTCGCCAATCTGATTTACTTCTTGATCCGTATTACGGTTTTGGATGCTATTTCACATTCCATGAGCGCCAGCGTTACACAATCTTCCCCCGGGCATACGGAATCTCACGATTCCCCCCACCGGCCCAATTGGTTTTTCCATTATATTTGGAGCTACGATCACAAGATGATCGGCCTTCAATACTTGTGGACGGCTTTGTTTTTCCTATTGATCGGCGGCGGCCTGGCTCTGGGCGTGCGGTGGCAGCTCGGCTTTCCGGGAACGCCAATTCCTGTGATTGGTCAGCTCCTGCCGGAAACGCTCGCGATTGATGGAGCGATCATCCCAGGTGGCTACAATATGCTCGTGACGATGCATGCGACGGTGATGGTCTTTCTCGTGGTCATGCCGCTGCTCATCGGTGCGTTTGGAAACTACCTGATTCCGCTTAAAATCGGCGCGGGCGATATGGCATTCCCTCTCCTCAATGAGCTTAGCTACTGGCTGTATGTACTGTCGGGGTTGATTCTAATGGCGGCATTTTTTGTGCCCGGTGGTGCGCCTGCCAGCGGTTGGACGGCATACGCCCCGCTGAGTGCTGTGGAAGCCTACAACCACACGAAGATGGGTCAGAGCCTCTGGTGCGTGGGTATTTTCGTCAATGGATTATCGTCGATCGCTGGTGCGACAAACTACATCACGACGATTGTAAATATGCGGGCTCCCGGGATGAAAATGTTCCGGCTGCCTTTGTCGGTCTGGTCGTTGTTCATTACTGCGATTTTGTTGATTATTGCTGTGCCCGTGCTCTCAGCAGCAGGTGCGATGTTATTTTTTGATCTGAACTTCAACACCAGCTTCTTCGTTCCGATCCGGGATGGGATCGTCACTGGCGGGCAACCGCTCCTGTGGCAGCATCTCTTTTGGTTTTTTGGCCATCCAGAAGTTTACATCATGATCCTGCCTGCGATGGGTCTGGTCTCGGAGATCATGCCGGTATTTGCACGGAAGCCAATTTTTGGGTACAAAGCGATGGTGTATGCCATGATCGCCATCGGCGGACTGGGCTTCGTCGTCTGGGGTCACCATATGTTTGTGAGTGGCATGAACCTGACGGCAAGTGCGGTATTCTCGATCTCGACGATGATCATTGCCGTGCCGTCCGCGATCAAGACATTCAACTGGCTGGGTACGGTGTGGAAGGGTTCTATTGAGTTCACCACACCGATGTGTTTTGCGCTATCGTTTGTTTCCATGTTTGTGATCGGCGGGCTGAGCGGGATTTTCATGGCATCCACGCCGGTTGATCTTTTTGTTCACCACACGTATTTCATCGTTGCGCACATCCACTACGTGCTCTTCGGAGGCAGTATTTTTGCCGTCTTCGCAGCGATCTATTTTTGGTTTCCCAAGATGTTCGGGAAGATGCTCAACGAGCCACTCGGGATGATCCATTTCGGGTTGACGTTCATTTTCTTCAACCTCACGTTTTTCCCGATGCATAATCTTGGATTGGGTGGAATGATGCGCCGCATTGCTGACCCGACCGTGTATGAACACCTGCGGCAGTTGCAGCCGTTGAACCAAATCGCAACACTCGGAGCCTTTGGACTCGGGCTTTCGATGATCCCGTTTTTCTGGAATGTCATCATCAGCCTACGGAGCGGAAAACAGGCACCCGATAACCCATGGAATGCCACAACGCTGGAGTGGACGACATCGTCGCCACCTCCACATGGGAATTTCGCCGTGACTCCCGTGGTTTACAATGGACCCTACGAATACAGCGTCCCCGGGATGGAAAAAGATTTCCTGCTGCAGTCAGAGAAGGCACCTGAATCCGCGGCTCTGGAGGCGCACTAATAGGCCCTAGTGCCAGAGAGAGTTTCCATGGAGACAAATCAAAGCAAAGAATCGGGAGTGCCTCTCAAAAGGCGGGCGCTGCACGCGTTCGCAATCCTGACAGGACTTGTGACTTTTGTGCTGCTGACGAGCGGAGGCCTCGTGACGTCGAAGGGGGTTGGAATGGCGGTGCCGGACTGGCCAAGTACTTTTGGTTACAATATGTTTCTCTTCCCGATTTCGGGCTGGGTGGGCGGCGTATTTTACGAGCACACGCATCGGCTCCTCGGCAGCCTGGTCGGATTGATGACGCTTATTTTAGCCGGATGGATTTTTACCGTTGACCCTCGGCGCTGGATGCGGGTTCTCAGCATAGTTGCCGTTTTTGGCGTGATCCTGCAAGGGATTCTCGGCGGTCTCCGCGTGACCCTGATCACGAACGAAATCGGCATATTTCATGGCACGCTCGGTCAGACGTTTCTTCTGACGATTGCTGTGATCGTCGTCGCGACGAGCTCAAAATTCATACTTGCTGGCGATTCCAAACGTTTCCGTGCGGGTGCCCTCAAGGCGCTTGCAGTCGGGCTGGTTGCCACGATCTTTATTCAATTGGGGATCGCCGCAACGATGCGCCATGCGCACTTAGGGCTGTCCATTCCGGACTTTCCGCTGGCTTACGGCCAGGTGATTCCAACCACCGATGCCGCGACTATCGTGTCGATCAATGCCTCCCGCGTCGATCAGGGAAAGATGCCGACGACGGCAACCCAGATCTGGCTCCAAATGAAACACCGCATCATCGCAGTTTTGATTCTGGGCCTCTCGTTGGCATTGGCAATCGCTGCCTGGCGGCGGCTTGAATGCCCGCGGGACGTGAAGATCATGGCCGTCGTGATCCTCGTGCTGGTCCTTTGTCAGATTGGCCTGGGCGCTTGGACCATCTGGTCCGACAAAGCCGCCGACGTGGCCACCGCGCACCAGGCATTAGGTGCAATTATTTTGATGACGTGCGGGCTAACAACATTCCGGATTTTCCGATTGGATTATTTCGCACGCCAGCATGAGTTGGAATTCCCGACCCGCATTGCGTGGCAGGGCAACGCCGTGGAGGCCCGATGAGCCATCCTGCGGTCGATGAATCCATGCCAGATCAGGCGTCGCCCGCAGCCCCGTCAGCTCCGGCTGATAGCTGGGTTTCGGATCTTTCTGCACTAATCAAGCTCCGGTTATCGTTCCTTGTGGTCTGCACGACGCTCGTCGGGTATCTGCTCGGGCGGGGATTTGAGCCGATTGCATGGGGGCTGATGGCGATCACGCTTACCGGCACCGCTCTCAGCGCGTGCGGTGCGTCAGCGTTAAATCAATGGCTGGAGCGGGAATGGGACAGCAAGATGCTTCGCACACAGAACCGTCCGCTCCCGGCGGGCCGCATGCACAGCGAGGACGCTTTGCTTTTTGGGATTTTGTTTTCCGTGTTGGGAGTGGTCGCATTGGCCGTATTTGTAAATGCCACTTCCGCGTGGCTCACGCTGGCCACTGTACTAATTTACGTAGGTGTCTACACCCCGCTCAAACGCATCACCGAACTGAATACCCTCGTCGGGGCAATCCCCGGCGCACTCCCTCCTCTCATCGGGTGGACCGCCGCCACAGGAGATTTGGGCCTCGGCGGATGGTTGCTTTTTGCGATTCTGTTTTTCTGGCAGATGCCGCACTTTCTCGCGATTGCATGGATGTACCGCAAGGAATACAAAGACGCCGGGTTTGTCATGCTCACGGGGCGCGATCCCTCGGGCGCAGTCACAGGTCGGCAGGCAGTCACCTATGCCTTTTGCCTTCTCGTCATCAGCATGCTTCCGACTATGATTGGCCTGACCGGGCCCTGGTATTTTGCAGGAGCTTTTGTGCTGGGTGGCGCATTTCTGGCTGCGGCCATTGGGTTCGCCATCGATCGCTCCGACCAGCGGGCGCGTCAGCTTTTCTTCGCATCCATTATTTACCTTCCGCTCCTCTTGATTCTTCTGGTCTCGACCCCTGCCTCCCGATAGCTGATGGATAAACGTAGAAAGCAAAACCTATTGGTTGTGGCAATGATCGTCATTGTTGCTACCACGATTTTTACCGCTGTGATGTTATGGAAATGGAATCTTACCTTCCTCACCGCCCAGTAAGCACATTGCATTTCATTAAACCGCACCATTTATGAGTTCTGCCGCAATCACTCACGAACCCTCTGCGCACAGCGATACAGTCCACGCCACGGCAAAGTTTGGAATGATTATCTTTTTGATATCGGAAGCGATGTTGTTTGCCGGTCTCATCGGCGGCTACATCGTTTTGCGAATGTCCACCGTGAGTGACTGGCCACCTGTCGGAGCACCCGATATTGGCGTCAATTTTGCGAATCTCACACTCCTTAACGTCGTGATGATCGTCAACACGATGATCCTGATAGCCAGCAGCTTCATGCTCCACGCATCCGAAGTCGCGATCATTAAAAAAGGGAAGACCGGCCTCGGGTGGCTGCTCCTAACCCTCGTGCTCGGAACCATCTTCCTGAGCGTGCAGGCATGGGAATGGGCGCATTTGCACCATGAGGGGTTGTGGTTCGACACCTTTGGAGTTTATGGCGCGACCTTCTTTGTCATTACCGGGTTTCACGGCCTCCACGTCTTCGTCGGGTTGCTTCTGATCCTGTGGTGCTTTTTGCGACAACTTTTCACCCGTTGCTTTTCGGCACAAAGCCATGCCTCCTTGGCGAACGTCAGCCTATACTGGCATTTTGTGGATGTCGTCTGGGTGGTGGTGTATGTTGCACTTTACATAATCTAATGCCGGAATCTGCTCGTCGTATCCCCCGATTGGGTTGGGCCATCGCGTTTATCGCGGTGACCACACTCATGGCTATGGCGTGGGTAAACCTGAAAGGAACCCGCCCGACGCAGATGGCCGATTTGCCTGTATTCGCGCAGGTGCCAGATTTCACATTCACTTCCCAGACGGGTGCTTCTGTCTCGCGAGAGGACCTGCTTGGTGACGTCTGGGTTGCGAACTTCATTTTCACCCGCTGCCCCAACCCATGCCCGATTATGACAGATCGAATGATGGAACTGCAAAAGGCCATCCAGCGGAAAGGCGGCGATGTGCAGCTAGTCACGGTGACTGTAGATCCGTCGCATGATACTCCAGAGGTGCTTGCGGCGTATGCGGCGAAATTTGATGCCGACCCTGCCATCTGGAGTTTCCTCACCGGGGACCCGGAAAAGATCGAGGAATTTGTCATCAAGGGGATGCTTCAGCCACTCGCCACCGACCCCACCGGGGTGCCTTCGCATTCGCAGCGTTTTCTTGTGGTGGACGCTGCTGGCGGGTTACGCTCGTTTCATGATCTGGACGACCCGGAGTTGATGCCAAAACTTCTGATGGACATCGGCAAGCTTCTGCGTGAGTTTAAATCCAAGCCAAAAGTGGAAAACCCGTCATGAAACAAGATTTCTCATCTTTGCAATCCTCCATCCGCACGAGTTCTGCGGCAATGGCTTGGTGTGCGGGGGTAATACTCGCGATGGCGGCGGCGGTGAATTCTGCTTTTGCCTGCGTGGGTTGCCGGGTCACCAGTGAAGAAATGGCCCGCATTGAGCCTTCCACCGTCACCGCCGGAGTTGCATTCTCGTGGAGCGTTTTATTTATGCTGTTTGTCGTCGGGGGCATCTTGACTTTTCTTGTGACGTATATCTCGCGCGTCGTGGCGCAGCTCGATCAGAGAAATAATTTGCCCCCTCAGTGAGCGTTGCGGATCTTCCGGCAGTCAATGCCAGCCTCAACAGCCTGAGTACTATATTTATCGCCACCGGATGGTGGATGATAACTCACGAGCGGAAGCGCGCGCACATCGCGTGCATGATATCCGCGCTTGTTACTTCCACGGTGTTTCTCGGGTTTTATTTGGTGTATCATTATTATGTCGGAAGTGTGCCATTCACGGCGCAGGGATGGCCCCGATGGGTTTATTTCCCCATTCTGATTTCCCACGTCATCCTTGCTATGGTGATTCTTCCGATGGTCGTACTCACGGTGATCCCCGCGCTGCGCGGACGTTTTGACAAACACCGTCGGATTGGCAGATGGACGATGCCCGTGTGGCTTTATGTATCAGTAACTGGAGTCTTGGTTTACTTGATGCTCTACGTCTGGTTTCCCTCCACCGCAGCCCCGCGCTGACACCGATGCCCATGCAAAGTGGATTGGAGAAGCCTGGAGTTCTAGATGCGTTTGCTTATGATCAGCGTTCAGATCGTTTAGTCCTGGCCATGTTTGAGCCCCGTCCGTGGACGAGCGGAGATGCGCAGGCATTTCAACTGCAGGAAAAACTCAACGCTTACGCATCATTTGTTCTCGACGGGGAGATGCGGGAGGCTTTTCCCGAATTCGCGAAAAAGCGAGTCTGCATTCAACTCCGCACCATGCACGAACCGGACGATCGCACGATGGATTTTATTAAGATGGTTCGCGAACAATTAGCGTTCCAGGAAATCGATCTGGAAACAGTCCTGGTATCTGAAACAGACGATCCCGCCGAAGAGGGAAACTGCGGCTCCGGCTGTGGTTGCCACTAGTTCGTATTCCCGGAATCAGTTTCATCGCCGCGGACGAAAAAGACCTATCTTCCCGCCCGAACTTGTTATAGATCGAGTGGAAATGACTGACCAGCGATCCCGCCCCTCGCCTTCCGCTCACGGAGGTGTCCTCCTCGCGCTAGGCATTGTTTTCGGCGATATTGGGACGAGCCCGTTGTATGCCTTTGAGACCGCAGTCGTTGCCGCAGGTGGACAACCGCAGGACGCCATCGGCGTCGCATCACTCATCGTCTGGACACTCATGGTGGTCGTGACGGTCAAATACGGCATCTTGGTGATGCGCGCCAGCTATGAGGGCGAGGGTGGTGTGTTTGCGATGACGGCGTTGCTCCGAACAACGGGATTTCCGACATCGCATCCGGGACTGTGGGTCTCGGGTCTCTTGGTTTTCGGCGCAGCCCTGCTCTTTGGTGACGGGGCGATCACGCCGGCGATATCAGTGCTTAGTGCGGTTGAGGGGATCGAGGCGATTCATCCGGATCTTAGCAAATTTGCCCTTCCTGCGGCTGTCGTTATACTATCCGGATTGTTTTTGGTTCAACGCTTTGGCACGGGGAATCTCGGTTGGATATTTGGACCGGTCATGGCGGTTTGGTTTTCCGCACTTGCGGCTATCGGTTTATTTCAAATTATCGCAGCGCCCGAAGTTCTCGCTGCCATCAATCCGATCCGTGGACTAGAGCTTCTCTTGCGCGATAGTGCGAGGTCGGCTGCCATTGTGGGGTCGGTGGTGCTCGCGGTGACCGGAGCGGAAGCGCTTTACGCAGACATGGGCCACTTCGGGCGTCCGGCCATCCTCCATGCGTGGAGAATGGTGGTCTTTCCCGCATTGATCCTCAATTACCTTGGACAGGCCGCCCACATCCTCCGCGTCCCGACGGCCGCCACGGATCCTAATCTTTTCTTTTTGCTAGTTCCCTCCGGCGGGCTTCGCGAAGCGATGGTCATTTTGGCCACTGCCGCCACGGTGATTGCCTCGCAAGCATTAATCAGCGGAGTATTTTCGCTTACCAACCAGGCCATCGATCTCGGATACCTCCCGCGATTGTTCGTCAAACACACCAACGCGTCCACCCGGGGACAGATTTATATCCCCTTGGTAAATTATGTGCTCGGCGGGGTCTGCCTCATGCTCGTGCTGGGATTCCGCAGCAGTTCGGCGCTCGCAAACGCTTACGGGATCGCGGTCACGGGTGCTATGATTGTGTCGTCCATTGGGTTTGTGGCTGTAGTGCTCTGCGTGTGGAAACGTCCGGCGTGGCAGGCGGCCTGCCTGCTCGCGCTGCTATTGGCCATCGATCTTCCGCTATTTCTTTCGTGTTTGAGCAAACTACTCGAGGGGGGTGTTGTTCCGGTGGCGTTAGCCGTCGCTGTCACGACAATCATGGTCACGTGGCGCAAAGGGCGAAATTTAGTTCATCAATCGATGGCGTTTGGAGCAGTTTCCGTGGGGGAACTGGGTCGCCGCTTAACTCGTGGCGACTACCAACGCAGTCCCTGCACGCAGGTATTTTTGGTTCGCAGACCCATCCCCGATCATGCCGTGGCATCGATTCTAGAGCAATACCGGCGGGTCAAAGTTGTAGGTCAAAAGTTAGTTATCCTGCTTCTCAACCCCGCATGGGATGACCCTCTCAATCCGATCCAATCGGTGGAAATCCAAAGTTTCGGGTCGGAGTTCTGGGTGATTTCGGCCTCCCACGGATTCATGATCGAACCCGATGCCCCGCGCATCCTTAGGCAGGCGGCGCTTGAGAGCGGGGGAGCGTTCGAATTTTCGATGGATGATACTTTTTTCGTAACCTCTCACGAAGTCATCGTCGCCGCGTCGAAGCGCCTAATGCCACCATGGCAAAGGCGCCTTTTGGCCTTCATGAGCCGAAACGTCATGCCCGGACCCGACTATCTCAATATCCCGGCAGACCGCCTTCTTGTTTACAATTGGATGTTGCGAGTTTAGGAGACACTACAAGTTTCCAGCCGTGCCTGGCCCATCGATGCGGTCGGTTGCACCCGCCGAGATGTTCCGGGTGTAGGATCGTTCCCAAGCGGCCAAGCTAGCGCCACGAGCTTCTTGCCAAGGCATCGTTGGCTTTTGCTGATCATAATCTGCCCGGATTTGTGGTTCTACTTCCTCAAATGACACAGTTTTCTCTCCGTATTTTACGAACCCTTCATACCCGGCGTGATCCGCAGGCGCATATCCATCATAGTTTCCGCCGCCGAAATCCTCACTGCGGTGATTCACACGCCAGTAACTTTCTTCATCGTCATAGGAAGCAGCCTCACCGGCTGACTTACCTGCCAAGCCACCGGCAACACTGCCAGCAATCGCGCCTATAACTCCACCCACCGGGCCGCCCAGCACCACTCCGGCAATCGTGCCCACGAGGCCTGCGCCCGCAGCACCGACTCCCGTCGCCACCGGATGCGCATTCGGGGCACCCGTGATCGGGTCAGAACTCGGTGGTTCGTAAACTGAATGCCCCGTCTCCTTGCCCCCGAGGATATCTGAGTCATTACCTTCCACAATGGGCGTCATCATCAAACTCCCTTGAGGAAGTGGCATACCCATTGGATCATAGGGGAAGACGGTTATTTTCTGTTTCTCTGGATAATCTGGGTTTTCAGGGTTTTGGGGGTTTAGGTTCATGACAAAGGTTTCGCCACGCAGCTTCATGATGGTTGTCGGGTCCAGTACCTAGGCGGGCATCAGAGAGTATTTTGCGGCTCAATATCTAAAGATGCAGGCCTCAAAGCGCATTTGACTTTTCAACCCCGGACGCTCGGTGCATCTTCGCTAGAAGTTCAGGGCTATGTTTGCAGATTATAATACTGAGGGATTCTTTGATGAAATGTTTGAGGCCGATGGATCAGTGAGGCCTCACTACCAGATGCTCAGAGATAGATTCGAAGCGATGGAACCCGGCGAGTTTGAGCGGAAGTGCGCGCTTGCGGAGCGCGCCTCCCTCAGTCAGGGCATCACATTCACCGTATACAGTGGCGATGAAGGAACCGAGCGGATCTTTCCATTTGATCTTATTCCACGCATTGTCCCTGCCAAAGAGTGGGACCACATTGAGCGAGGGTTGGCGCAACGTCTGACCGCGCTGAACATGTTCCTCCACGACATCTATCACGATCAGCGCATCATCAAGGAGAAGATCATTCCCGCAGAATTGATCCACAGCGCCAAACATTTTCGCCCCGAATTCATGGGCTTTGATGTGCCGGGGAATATTTATATCCATGTCTGCGGCACGGATCTCATTCGCGATAACGACGGGCAATATCTGGTTCTTGAGGACAACGGTCGCTGCCCATCCGGTGTTTCTTACCTGCTGGAAAATCGCCAGGCGATGAAACGCGTTTTCCCGCGATTGTTCTCGCGGTATTCGGTTCGTCCGGTGGATAGATACCCTCAGGAGTTGCTTTCCGTGCTTCGACATATCGCCCCGGGCGGCAACCCCGATCCTTCCATCGTTGTCCTCACTCCGGGCATTTTTAACTCTGCGTATTTTGAGCATTCATTCCTCGCCCGCGAGATGGGAATCGAGATTGTTGTCGGGGCGGACTTGGTGGTGCAAAACTCCCGGGTCTACATGAAAACCACGCATGGCTTGAAGCGGGTGGATGTGATTTATCGGCGCATTGATGACGATTTCCTGGACCCGACCGTATTCCGCAAAGACTCCGTGCTCGGCGTGCCGGGACTGGTCGAAGCGTATCGGGCGGGTAATGTGAGCCTCGCTAACACAATCGGCACCGGTGTCGCGGACGACAAAGCCACCTACCATTATGTCCCGCAGATGATTAAGTTTTATCTCGGCGAAGAGGCCATTCTTCCAAACGTGCAGACATTTCTTTCCACCGAGGAATCGGACCGGAAATACATCCTCGATAATATTGAAAACCTCGTCGTTAAAGCCGCCAACGAGAGCGGCGGTTACGGGATGCTCATTGGCCCGCACGCCACCCGCAAGGAGATCGAAAAATTCCGTCAGGCCATTATTCACGACCCGCGTGGGTACATTGCGCAGCCGGTGATCCAGCTGTCCCGCTCTCCGTCGTACTGCGATGGGGTTCCAGAAGGGCGTCACATTGACCTGCGTCCGTACGTGCTTTGTGGAGAAAAAGTGACGACGATTCCAGGAGGTCTGACCCGGGTAGCCATGCGAAAGGGATCGCTCGTGGTCAACTCGTCGCAGGGCGGCGGCAGTAAAGACACTTGGGTCCTCGATGAATAGTAATTACCAAAACAAGGGAGATCGATCATGTTAAGTCGCGTTGCAGATTCTTGCTACTGGATGAGCCGTTATATCGAGCGGGCCGAGACAAATGCCCGTCTGATGAACGTCAATATGGAGCTCATGCTGGATCTTGAGGATTCTGATGCCACTTCGGTCCAGCGGCATTGGATGCCCATTCTTGCTACGCTGGAAGATCAGGAGCTGTTTTCTAAACTCCATGCAACAGTAGACGCTGACACTGTGATGGAATACGTCACGTTCGAAAAAAAGAATCCCAATTCTGTCGTATCCTGCATTGCCAATGCGCGGGAAAGCGCGCGCACCGTGCGCGAGCAAATTTCCAGTGAGATGTGGGAACAGCTCAATAAACTTTATCTTTATCTCCGCAGTCCCCAAGGCCGCGCGGATTACAAAAATACGCCTCACGACTTTTATATCAGTGTTATCGACGGCTCCCATCTTTTCCAAGGCATCACCGATGCCACCATGACGCATGGTGAAGGATGGGATTTTATTCAAGTTGGCAAATTTCTTGAGCGGGCAGACAGCACCTCCCGGGTGCTTGATGTGAAATACCACATCCTTCTCCCCTCGGGCGAACGTGTGGGCGGTAATGTGGACATCACCCAGTGGATGGCTGTGCTGCGGTCATGCAGTGCATTCGAAGCCTATCTTAAGATCCATGTCGGCGACGTGAGTGCCTACAAAGTCGCTCAATTTCTCTCGTTGCATCCCTCGTTTCCGCGCAGTATCCGTTTCAGCGTGGACCATCTGGATCGCGCCCTCCATCGGATTTCTGGCAGCAAAATTGCTGGATATCACAACGAAACTGACCGCCTCTCTGGTCTGTTGCGGTCGAGCATCACCTACGAAACCATCGATTCGGTATTTGCCATTGGATTGCATGAGTATTTAGACCGGATCCAGTTGAAGTTAACTACCATCTCTAAAGCGCTCCGTTCGGACTACTGCGAGTGGATGGACGAGTCCGACTTGGCAGCATGACGTCTTGGCCCACAGCCACCGCAGTCTTGGCTTTTGCGCTTGCGCATTTCCCAGCTACTTCTGCCGCTGATCCTGCCACGAGACAGATGACTCCCGTCGCCAAATGGATCACCCTTGCCGGTTGTCGTTTGGAGGACAATAAGTTTAACGACGGCGATAGTTTTCACGTCACCCAAGGCGGCAAACAATATTTGTTTCGGCTCTGCTACGTGGACACCCCCGAGACTACTGCGCACCGGGAGCTCGTGGAACGCACCAGTGATCAGGCCCGCTATTGGAATATTTACAAGCGAGACCTTCACCTCCTCGCCGATGAGGCGTCTGCATTCACCCACGCAAAACTATCCCGCCCATTCAGAGTGATGACGCGCTGGGACGATGCCAAAGGTGCAAGCCAAATGCCCAGGTATTTCGCGGTGGTCCGCACCGCCGATGGTGAAGACCTTGCGGAAGCTCTCGTCGGAGCCGGGTTTGCCCGGGTTTTCGGATTCAGTCCAGATCTTCCCGGCAATCAATCGTCCCATTCCGTCTGGAAGAAACTTGAAGGTATCGAGGCGAAAGCCAAGGCTGCCGGAGCAGGTGCCTGGGGATTTACGAAAGGATCCGGGAAAAATTCCAAGCCCGCCGCAAAATCCCCACCACTCCAGAAGGGCAAGCCGACTCCAACTCCCGCTCGCACCAGGAGTCTAGGCGACATCCCTGCATACTGAAGTGCCGACAGTGCACGGCCGGAGGTGCTAAGCGATACCGGCAGCGATAACTAATGGAGGGATCTCCGCCGGGGTGTGCACGACTCGATACGGTGCCTGTCCAGCCAAGGCTTTCTGTGAGTTGTAGCCCCACGTCACGGCGACACACCGCATCCCGGCCCGGCGACAGGCTTCGATATCACGAGTTTCATCGCCCACAAAAATGGCTTCGCCCGCGGCAAAATTGAATTCCTTCATCGCCTGGCGAATGATGCGTGCCTTTCCGAGCAGTCGGGAGGAACTGCGTATGAATTGAAACCCGTCGATCCCGTGATTGCGCAAAAAAATGCTTACATTTTCCTCCGAGTTAGAGGTCACAATACCCAGTCGAAGTCCCATGGCAGTCAGCTTTTTAAGCATATCCGGCACCTCCGAAAATGGCTGAATTCGGTCTATCCGAGAGCGAAGGCGCTTAATCCCCCGATGCGCGATCGTCGGGAGTTTACGGCTGGGGACATCCAAAAATCGCATCACTTGGCGCGTCGTCATATCTCTCGCCTGCTCGATTTCGTCCCCCTCCAATCGCCTGAACCCGAACTCTCCGGAGAGTTCGTTCAGGATCTCAAGTCCGTCGGCAAGGGTATTTGCCAGCGTGCCGTCGAAATCAAAAAGCACGACACGGACAGGCCCTGAGCAGGGCGCGTCCGGACCGATTATCGGCTTCGGTCTGCCTAAAACAAATCGCGCTAAACGTCTCAAGTAGATGCCTCCGCACTGGTAGGCAGCTCCATGGTTCCCTTGAACTTCCCTTCCTCCCGTGGCTGGCCAAAATTGTTTTCCACGAGCTTTACAATTTCCGCCATTTCCGAGTCGCTTAGCGGCGCCTTCTCCGGGGCCGCACAAAACTCAGCGAGTTGCTCTTGGTTGTAAATATTTGGCAGGGTGGATGCTACGCGATCATCGCGCAGAAGCCACAGCAATGCTGCCTGTCCCAAAGTCCGCTCACCATTGCGCTCCAAAAACCGGAGCTGCTCGATCTTCTGCACGCCGTTGATCAGCCATGAGCGCGGACGGTGATTGCGGTGGTCATTCGGTGGGAACACGGTGTCCTCGGTGTAGTTTCCTTCCAGCATCCCGGATGAATGAGGAACGCGGATTAGGAACATCGTGTCGCTCTCGCATTCGCGGGCCGCACTTTGAATTGCCGCGCCCGGATACGGTTCAAGCAGGTTGTAAATATGCTGCATCACTCCAGGATTGTATTGACGGATTGCCTGCACGCCCTCTCCGAGCCAACCGATAGCTGGTCCCAGCGCGACACCCCCGACTTTGATTTTCCCTTCGGATTTCAGGTCTTCCAGCGTCGCCCACACCGCAGGATCCTCGGTTTGCTCCATCCGGATGTTGTGGAGGTGTAGGATATCAATGCAATCGGTCTTCAAACGTTGGAGTGCAGCGTCGGTCGCAGCACGGATGGCCTCTGGCGAAAAGTTTTGTGGGATTTCGCGCTGACCCCGCCGGCCATCGCCAAAGTTTACGAAATCATATCCGACTTTCGTCGAGATCACGATTTCATCCCTGCAGTCGCCAAATGCCTTCGCGATGAGTTCTTCACTGCGGCCATTTCCATAGGTGTCTGCCGCATCGTACAAGTTAATCCCAAGTTCCTTCGCCTGGCGCATCAAAGCAACAGCCTCGTCATCCGTGTAAGTTCCCCACCACCCGGTGGAAAGGGTCCATAGGCCAAAGCCCACTTCGCTTACGCTAACATCTGATTCGCGGAAAGTCCGAAATTTCATAGAGTAGTATGGATACCGTAAGAATCCCGTGCGCGCAACGCTACTCCATTTGTTCTTCGGTTACCGCAGGTTTCGGCGTGGGATTGAAAAGGCGGAACCAATTGCCTAAATGCTTCTTTATACCCTCCCTCCGGGTGAGGTAGTTCTCTTCACAAATCCCGCCCTGTGGCAAGACGCGGAGGAGTTCGGCCACGCTCAGTTCCTCCATCTCCAGAGCAATGGAGGCAAATCCCACCGCGGACGCATGATGCGCATCGCTGCCGGCTGTCGTTACTTTTCCCCTGCGCGCTGCGTAATGCTTCGCTTGAACATTGTAGTCACGCGATGTCACGGCGGAGTTGAATCCCTCGATAATATTTGTCTGCATCTGATCGAGGATGTCCTCGCGGATGCCAGCGCGCCAACGGTCGTAAGGATGCGCCGGGATGGCGATCCCTCCTCGCGCGAGGATCTCCCGTTCCACCTCGAGCGCGGGGACACCAATCATTTTCGGCAATGTGGTCCCGATACACAGCAGGTGTCCGTCGGCAGTTGAAACTTCCACGCCGGGAATGATCAGAAAACCGTCGACAGCCTGGCCGTCGGAGCGCATCAGACCGGCTGCCAGGCAATGCTCGACCGCGCGGCAGGAGTTATGGTCTGTGATCGCCATGCCACTAAGGCCGCGCGCTTTTGCCGCAGCAACGAGTGCTTCGGGAGGATTGGATCCGTCGCCCGAGTAGTAGGAATGCATGTGCAAATCGAATCGGTGCAACATGGCGACATCCTTTTTCATCTTTCCGGCATGTAAAGTCTCAATTATCGTATTGGAACAAATCATGACAGCAGCATTCAAAGAATGGGCTCTCGTTTGCGAGGCCTTGGGCAGCGGCCGACAGAGCCTCATCATCCGTAAGGGCGGGATCGCCGAGGGGCGTGAGGGCTTTGCGTTTCAGAACCGGGAGTTTTTTCTATTTCCGACATGGTTCCATGAGCAGTTGGAACGAACCACCCTGCCCCCGGAAACTCCGATGCCCATCGCACTCGATGAGGAATTCGAGATTCGCTTCGCCGCTACGGTCGAATGGTCCCGCTTGGTAACGAACCTCGATGTGGTGCGGCAGCTCTCTCCTTGGCATGTCTGGAAAGACGCCGTGGTCACGGAACGCTTTTGTTATGACGAACCGCAGGGCGTCCATGTCGCTTGCGTGCGTGTCTTTCGACTGGATCCTCCTAAGCGTCTGAGGCAAGAAAAGAAGTATGGTGGCTGCCGATCCTGGGTGGAACTGCCAGACCTCTCAGCCCATGCGCTCGTGTCAGTACTCAGCGACGAAGAACACGCCCAGAGGCTCGCAGATCTGCTCGCTGTGTTAGGGTCAGAGTGAAGGCAGATACGCCGACGCCGGACTTTCCTGGTCGCCGCCTCTGGCTAAGAGCCAAGGAATTTCACGCGAAGTCCGCTTTTCCCGTGCTTCGCTCCTTTTGGGTGAGCTCTTATCTGTTCCATATTTTGATGCGTTTGGCCTGGCCCACTGCCACACTGCGCGCGGATGTAGGCCACCGGATGAATTGCAAATACTCAATGCCCCGAAAGCAATGAAGTCCCATTCCCACACCCTGTGGGCACGAGCTGTCGTATGAGCACACTTCTCGCTGTGCATTGCGCCTCCACATGGGCGCTCGTTGGTCTCATCTGGACGGTGCAGCTCGTTCACTACCCGCTTTTTGCGACCGTTGGCTCCGACCGCTTCCGCGCCTACCACGCCTGTCACACTCGGACCATCACGTGGATCGTCGGCCCGCTGATGCTTGCGGAGCTCGCCACTGCCATTCTCCTCGTTGTCGGCGGTGCGCGCGAACCATGGCTGCTGGTGAGCCTGCCACCGCTCCTCTTCAACTGGTTATCGACCGGGTTGGTCCAAGTCCCGCTCCATAACCGCCTCGCCACCGGGTTCAACCCCGACGCCCACCGACGCCTCGTCGCCACCAACTGGTGGCGCACCCTCGCTTGGACCTTCCGCGGCGCCTGCCTCTTATACGGAGTCTCATAGTGCATCCAACTACGGAAAGGAAACTGGAGATCGGGAGCTTCTGTGAAGCACCGTTGCGGCTACCGCCCGAGTAAAACCATTTTGCCATCGCCTTCCCGCACTAGTTCAGCTATTATCCCAAGCCATATGCAGGCAGTCCACCGGACACCAATTCATTTGAGAATAATCCCTTCGATCCTGGCGCTAATCGCCCTTATTCCCTCCCTTCTGGCCGCAGAACCCTTGAGCGGAGTGTGGAACACCGGTGAGGACAATACCTACATCAAGACCTTCCAAAAAGACGGTGCCTGGTTTGGAAAAATTGTATCCTCGGATAATTCAGAAGCCAAAGTCGGCTCTGATATCTTGCTGGGATTCGCTGAAGCCAACGGAGTCTGGACGGGCAAGATGTTCTTGCCCAGACGAGACAAAACGGTCGATGCTACGATCCAGGCCACGGCAGGTGAACTGATCATTAACGTCTCTACCGGACTCATGGGCAGGACACTCACGTGGACACGCGTGTCCGGCGGCGATTGAAGCTGTTCCTAGGAGGCGGCGCGCGCCCGACGCGCTTCTACGAGATGAGTCCAGGTAGTCCTCCTGATAGGTATTGCAGGCCACTTGCCCCACGGGTTCCAGTTTCTGTCAAAAATCTCGCGAAGCATGGAAACTTTACCTTACAATTGGGACGGATTGTTACGTGCGTTTTTTCCAGTTCGTTGCTAGTTTCCCGCCAATGAAGATCGTTGTTGCTTACTCCGGCGGGCTGGATACGTCCGTGATATTGAACTGGCTGAAAGAGACCTACTCGGCCGAAGTCATCGCATTCTGTGCCGATATCGGGCAGGAAGAGGAGTTGGACGGGCTCGAAGAAAAGGCGCTGAAAACCGGGGCATCGAAATGTTTTGTCGATGATCTGCAGGACGAATTCGCGCGCGACTTCATCTTCCCGATGCTCCAAGCGGGAGCCATCTACGAAGGTCAATACTTTCTTGGAACCAGCATAGCGCGGCCCCTGATTGCCAAGCGGATGGTGGATATCGCACGCTCCGAGAGCGCGGACGCGATTGCTCACGGCGCCACCGGAAAGGGCAACGACCAAGTCCGGTTTGAATTGACCGCAGCGGCACTCGCCCCGGATCTAGACGTCATCGCACCGTGGCGCGAGGAGCGGTTTCGCGAGCAATTCCCCGGTCGGTCCGAGATGATTGCTTATTGCGCCGACAAGGGCATCCAGATTGAGGCGTCCGCGAAAAAGCCGTATTCGATGGATCGCAATCTGCTCCACATCAGCTACGAGAGCGGCATTCTTGAAGACCCATGGTTTGATGCCAGCGATGCCTCGAACAAAGAGATGTTCAAACTGAGCGTCGCGCCCGAGGACGCACCCGACGAATCCGAGATCCTGGAGCTCACCTTCGAAAAAGGGAACTGCGTGGCAATCAATGGGGAGGCGTTGTCTCCGCTGGCGGTCATGAAGAAGCTCAACGTCCTTGGTGGCAAACACGGTGTGGGCCGCGTGGACATGGTTGAAAACCGCTTCGTCGGGATGAAAAGCCGGGGCGTTTACGAGACACCGGGCGGCACCATCCTGTATCATGCGCACCGGCGCATGGAGTCGCTCACGATGGATCGGGAGGTGATGCACCTCCGGGACTCGCTCATCCCAAAATACGCGACGCTCGTTTATAATGGATTTTGGTTTGCCCCGGAGCGGGAGGCGTTGCAGGCACTGGTCACCGAGTCTCAGAAAAACGTCACCGGAGATGTTCGGATGCGGTTGTTTAAAGGAAATGTCATCGCTGCCGGCGTACGCAGCACGGTCAGTCTGTATAATCCGCACATCGCGACCATGGAAGCGGACCCGACTCAGGCATACAATCAATCCGACGCGACGGGTTTCATCCGGCTCAATGCACTCCGGCTCAAAGTCGGGACCAAGGTTTCCGGATAAGCGGTGACAGAAATTAGAGTTGGCCCGATAGCCCTCAGCCACATGCCTGTATGAAGTACCTGACATCGCAGCTGATGCATTTTGTGAAGCCGGCATCGAGTCGGCGGAATGTGAAGTTGCTGCTCCAGTTCGTCGGTCTGCTGCTGGTCATCATTCTGGTTTTCAGCGTGGCGTTCCACGTGATCATGGCGCGGGAAGGGCAGATGTTTTCGTGGGTGACGGGCTTTTATTGGACCATGACAACCATGTCCACGCTGGGGTTTGGAGACATCACGTTTGTCTCCGACACCGGGAAGTTATTCTCCGTGCTTGTGTTGATGACAGGCATGATTTTTCTCCTCGTCTTATTGCCATTCACATTTATTGAGTTCTTCTATTCCCCGTGGATTCGAGCGCAAGAGGAATCCCGGGCTCCCCGGAAAGTGTCGGATCGGATGACGGGACATGTAATATTATCCAACTTCGATCCCGTCTCCGAGGCATTCATTGAGCGGCTGAAAAAATATAACGTACCGTATGTCCTCGTGGTCAAAACTCTGGAGGATGCGCTGCGGTTTTATGATGAAAATGTGAGCGTCGTGATGGCAAACATCGACGACCCCTCGGCATTCGAAAACCTGGGATTGGAGCGTGCAGCGATGTTGGTGGCCACATCCACGGACGTGGCAAATACGAGCGTCGCATTCACAGCAAGAGGACTCGCGCCCGATATCACTATTGTGGGAACTGCAAACTCCGCCGACTCGGTAGATGTGCTACAACTCGCAGGCTGCGACCATGTGATCCAACTGGGCGAGCTGCTCGGCGCATCGCTGGCACGCCGAACCATCGCAGGGGATGCGCAGGCGCACATCATCGGAGAAATCGATAATATTCGAGTTGCCGAGGCAACCGCGGCAGGTACGCCGCTCGTCGGGAAGTCCCTCCGTGACAGCCGCCTTCGCGAAAAGGTAGGCCTCACTGTCATTGGCATTTGGGAACGCGGCGGCTTCCGTGTGCCTGCGCCGGACGATATTATCACCGAAACCACGGTGCTGGTGCTGGCAGGAACTGAGGAACAGATGAACCGCTATAACGAGCTTTTCTGTATCTACCACCGCTCCATGGCGCATGTCATTGTGATCGGTGCCGGGCGCGTCGGCCGGGCCACTGGAAGTACCTTGGCCGCACTGGAAATGGACTACCGCATCGTTGATAAAAATCCGGATCGCGCCTGCCAGGCCGAGAAGTTTATTTCGGGCAGCGGGGCAGATCTAGAGACCCTGGTGCGTGCAGGCATTCGGGACGCACCGGCCGTCATCATCACCACGCGCGAGGATGACGTGAATATTTACCTCACGATTTATTGTCGTAAACTGCGTCCGGATATCCAGATCATTGCGCGCTCGACGATGGAGTCGAACACGCAGCGATTGCACCGCGCGGGAGCAGACTTTGTAATGTCTTATGCCACGATGGGAGCCGGGATCTTATTTAATCTGCTGCGCAAAGGCGGCGACGTGCTCATGGTGGCGGAGGGGCTGAATGTGTTTCGCATGCCCATGCCCGCCGCGCTCGCTGGACGCACACTGCTTCAGACGCGCTTGCGTGAGCTCACGGGATGTAGCGTGATTGCGCTGCAGCGAGACGGGGAGATGATTATGAACATGCTCCCTGAGACCCTGCTGAGCAAGGGCGATGGGTTAGTAATCATCGGCACCGTGGATGCCGAAAACCTCTTCCTGCGCGAGTTCTGTCGGAAATAACTCCGACGAGTGGAGAACGGGACTACCGGTCGCACTCGCCCATGACGAAGTCTAAACTTCCAAGGATACTCACGACATCGCTCACCATGTGGCCGGGGAGGATTTTTGGGAGGATGCTTATATTTACAAATGAGGGGGCGCGGATCTTCATGCGGTATGGCACTCCGCCTCCCTTGCTGTAAATGTAAAACCCGAGTTCTCCTTTGGGATTTTCAGCTCCAAAATAAACCTCCCCTGCCGGAGCATCTACGCCCTCAGTAGTCACGATAAAATGGTGTATCAGCTCCTCCATTTTTTTCAACACTGCTTCTTTTTCCGGGGGCGTGCTTTTCGGGTCGTGGTAATTAATCGGCCCGCTTGGAATTGTGTCGATCACCTGCTCAAGAATCCGCAGGCTCTGGCGCATCTCTTCCATGCGAACCAGGTAACGGTCGAAGCAATCTCCGATTGTCCCGATGGGGATCTCAAAATCGTATTTTTCGTAGTCGAGATACGGATTTTTCCGCCGGAGATCATGGTCGATGCCACTGCCGCGCAGGTTAGGTCCTGATAAGGCATAAGCAATCGCAGCTTCCTTCGTAATCACGCCGATGTCCCGGGTGCGATCCAGGAAGATCTTGTTTCGCGTTAGCATGCGGTCGACTTCTTCGTGCGACGCTTTGAACTCGCGGATAAACTCCTTGAGCTGAGGAATGAACCGCTCCGGTAAGTCTCGAACCTGACCGCCCACACGCGTGTAGCTCGTGGTGAAGCGGGCGCCCGTGAGCAGTTCAACCAAGTTGTAGATTTTTTCGCGCCCTTCAAACGTCCAAAGGAACATCGTGGTTGCACCAAGATCCATACCGAAACACCCGACTCCGAGGAGGTGCGACGAAATTCGTGCCAATTCGCAACAGATCACCCGGATCGCCTTCCCGCGCGGCGGGAGTTCCCAGCCCATCAGTTTTTCAACGGCCAGCGCATACGCGACGTTGTTTGCAATGGGTGCCAGATAGTCGAGCCGGTCTGTGTAGGGAACAAACTGATTGTATTGCATGTTCTCCGCGATTTTTTCGTCGCCCCGATGCAAATACCCAATGTCTGGAGTCGCTTTAGTGACCAGCTCGCCATCCAGCTCGAGAATAATTCGCAGCACTCCATGGGTGGAGGGATGGGACGGGCCCATGTTCAGGGTCATTGTTTCGCCGAGAAGCTCTTCGGTATCCTGAACGTTCTGGATAGATTGGATGCTTCGGGCGAGAGTGTCGGGTTGCTCGAATATGGTAGCCATAGCAATAGTTACTACAGATATACCTTATTCGCCAATGGAAGGAAAGTCAGCAATGGCAATTTCACGAAAATGGATACTGGATTGCAGGCTGGCTCTGTTTTAGAGTCACCTCTCGCGGTTACCAATCGCACTCAAGGAAAATGAAAATCGCCATCCTCGGATCCGGGTCCATCGGATTGTATTACGGAGCAAAACTAGCCGGAGCCGGAGAAGATGTGCATTTTCTGATGCGCTCCGGTTACGATCAAGCCCTGCGGGAGGGCATTCGGGTGCGCAGTCCCGAAGGGGATCTGCACCTTGCTTCCCCGCAGGTTGCGAACGATGTGCATGACATTGGACCAGTGGACCTCGTCCTGATCGCGCTCAAAGTGACTGATAATCCGATGCTGACGGAGCTGGTGCCTCCCTTGTTGAACCAGGAGACAGCGCTTCTGACGTTGCAAAATGGATTGGGCAACGAAGAATTCCTGGCTGAGCACTTTGGTGCGACCCGGGTGCTGGGAGGGCTGTGTTTTGTGTGCCTCACACGGGACACGCCTGCGTCGGTCGAACACTTTGGGCATGGCACGCTGAGTATCGGGGAGTTCGGCGAGCGGGGTATTTCTCCCCGGCTTCGGGATATTACCGGGCGGTTTTCGCACGCCGGGGTGGAGACTCACCCGGTGGATGCGCTCATCCAGGAACGCTGGCGCAAGCTCGTGTGGAATATTCCCTTCAACGGCCTCTCGGTAGCTGCGGGTCAGAAATCCGTGGATGAAATTCTCGCATCGCAAGAATTGTTCAATCACTCTGTCGCGCTGATGCATGAGGTCATCACGATCGCCAATGCGCTTGGCCACGAGATTCCGCTGGATTTTGCAGATAAGCAAATCGCCCGCACCCGCTCGATGGGCGCCTATAAACCGTCCACGCTGGTGGATCATCTGGCAGGGAGACCGCTCGAAATCGAAACGCTCTGGGGTGAACCGCTGCGACAGGCGAAAGCCGCGGGCGTCGAGTCGCCGCACTTGGAGGCACTCTATGAGCGCCTCGTAGTAATCTGACGGAGCCGCGGGTTACCTGGCATCGGTGGGCGCCGCACCGAACTGGCTGCGCCAATAGTCGAGGCGTTCTTTGACGCGCTTCTCCATCCCATTTTCCGTCGGGTTGTAATATCGGCGCCCTTCCGGCAAGTATGCCTGGGGCACGAATCCGCCTTCAAAGTCATGGCTATATTTGTAGCCTTCGCCATGCCCCAATTGCTTTGCTCCAGAATGGTGACCATCCCGCAAATGGGTGGGGACGGCCAGCGTACGACCTTCACGCACCTCCTTGGTGGCGGCACCGATGGCGAGCGTAGCACGGTTGCTCTTTGGCGCGGTCGCGATGTAGATCGTGGCGTGGGCCAGATTGAGTTGCGCTTCGGGTAGACCGACAAATTCCACTGCTTGTGCGGCGGCGCTTGCCACGAGTAGCGCCTGAGAATCCGCCAACCCGACATCTTCGCTGGCACAAATGACCAAGCGTCTCGCAATGAACCGCGGGTCTTCCCCTGCGACAAGCATTTTTGCGAGCCAATACACCGCAGCGTCCGGATCGGATCCACGCATGCTTTTGATGAATGCGCTGATGGTGTCGTAGTGCGCATCACCATCACCATCGTAAACCACCGCTTTGCGCTGGATGCTTTCCTCGGCGATTTCCAGCGTGATAGAACGGGCTCCGCTGGCGTCGGGGGTCGTGGTGAGGGCGGCTAGCTCTAATGCGTTGAGGCATTTGCGGGCATCTCCGTCGCTCATGCGTGCGAGGTGCCCGGCCGCGTCTGGGGCAAGCTGCACGCTAAGTGACCCGAGGCCTCGATCTGCATCGTGAACAGCCCGGTCCATCAAGACGATGAGGTCTGCATCCCCGAGCGGCTCAAGCTGGAAGACCTGGGAGCGCGAAACGAGCGGTGCGTTGATGTAAAAGAAGGGATTGTGGGTCGTGGCGCCGATCAGCCGCACGAGTCCGCTTTCGACATCCGGAAGGAGCGCATCTTGCTGCGATTTATTAAAACGGTGTAATTCGTCGATAAAAAGAATCGTGCGTTTGCCGCCATTTGCAGACCGATTGGCGGCAGCAGCCACGACCCTGCGGATGTCGCCCACATTGCTTTCGACCGCGTTTAGTTTTTCAAACCGACATTGCGATGCCTGGGCGATGGCTTGAGCAAGCGTGGTTTTGCCGCTGCCGGGGGGACCAAAAAACAGCAATGATCCTATCCGGTCCGCCTCAATGGCACGGCGGAGGAGTTTTCCCTCGCCGAGGATATGTCTCTGTCCGACGATCTCATCAATGGTCCGGGGGCGCATCCGGGACGCAAGTGGGGCATCAGGAGATGGGGACCCCTGGTCAGGGCTGGCAAAAAGCTCACTCATTAGGCTGATACACTACCAGATCAGCGAGCAGCGCGAATCCTGATTTTGTGGTTCATCTGCCAAAATTACTCCACACTTCTCCGGAACACAGGAAATTTTTCTCATCCCCCCGCGGATGAGGCATTGCTGATGGGGCCGCGTCTGGTATGATCCGCAGTTCCCGTATGGAAGAACCCTTGGAGCCCGCAGACGATGCATTGGTGAAGCGCACCAAGGACGGCGATGTGGAGGCGTTCGACACACTGGTCGTGCGATACAGCCCGCGCCTGTATGGACTGGTCTATAATATGACGTCCAATCATGAGGATACGAATGATTTGCTTCAGGATGTGTTCGCGAAAGCATTTCGGGCGATCAATGGATTTCGGCAGCAGGCGCAATTTTATACCTGGATTCACTCGATCGCGATCAATATGACGATCAATTTCCTGAAAAAGCGGAACCGGCGCCGTGGAATCAGCTTGGACGACGTGGATTCGCATATCGAGAACGATCCGGATTTTATTGAGATGACGTCGTCCTCGGACCCCTTACGGGAGACGAATCTAGCAGAGCTTCAGAAAAAGTTGAACGAATCCCTCCAGAAGCTGTCTCACGACCATAGAGCGGTGGTGACGATGTTTGATATTCAAGGGATGCCTCATTCAAACATTGCGAAAATCCTCGGAATATCTGAGGGAACGGTGCGGTCCCGTTTGTTTTATGCACACCGGCAGTTACAGTCGTATCTAGAAGAGTTTAGAAAACCGTAGGAATTGATATGCCAGAAAAAACCGACATCCAGAAACTCCTGCGCCTCAAACGCTATGAAAAGCCGCCTGAGGGGTATTTCGATGATTTTTTGATTGAGTTTCAACGGCGTCAGCGCACCGAATTACTCCGTGTTCCGCTGCATGAGATCCTCTGGGACCGAGCCACCAGTTGGCTCGACAGTGTGCGGGTGCCATCCATGGCCTACGCAGCAATCCTCATCTTGGGAGCAGGTGCCACGGGGGTCATTTGGACAGGTCTAGAGAGCCCTGCGGGATCCGGGGCGGTAGCGGTCGCTGCGCCGTTGCCCGCACCAGCGATTACATTTTCTCAGGATCCCAACCTGCCGCCGAGTTACGTGCTTGAAACTAGACCGGTGAGTTATGAGTCGCCGTTCAGTTTCTGATATGGTGGGATTTCCTAGAGCCTTTGCGGCAGCTGTTGTGCTGGCGACGACTGCAATCGCCGGCCAAGACCCATTGGGAGAAGCCTTGTCGGAGAAAGTGGCCGCCATCTTCGAACAGGGGCGGGAGGCCGTAGTTCGCATCGAGTCGAGTGATCGCCACGGCAGACTGACGGGCACCGGGTTTTATGCCGATCCGTCGGGAACCATTTACACTGTCACCGGAGTTCTCGGTAACGCAGAGGAAATCACTGTTTTTCAGGGGCTACGCAAGCTTCCCGCACGACTTCTGGTCGCCGATGGACGCACGGGGCTGGCATTAATCCGGGTCGAAGCGAACACACCATTTTTACCCTTGGGGGACTCTGCGGACGTCAAGCTTGCGGCTCCCTTGATCGCGATTGGTTACCCTCGCGGGGTCCCGGAAACGTTTAGCTTTGGAATGGCGACGGGGTTTGATCGCCAATTTCTTAACCGCTACTTCCGTACCACGCATATTCGCGCAAGTATCCCGGTGCAACCGGGCTTGGGCGGGGCACCAGTGCTTGGATTGGACGGCAAAGTCATCGGCATCGTAGTCGCCGGCACGGATGGAAATACCGGTTGCTATGTGCTACCAATCAATGCAGCGGAGAAAATCCGGACGGACTTTGCACGGTTTGGAGAAATTCGTCCCGGGTGGGTCGGTGTTTCCGTCGAAGACCTGCCGATCACCGAGGAAAACCGCCCCCGTGCCAAGGTGGCCGACCTCCTCCAAGGAACTCCAGCTGCAGAAAGCGGAATCCAAGACGACGATATTCTCCTGCGCGTAGGCGAGGTCGTTATCCACTGTCGGGAAGACATTATCGATGCGTCGTTTTTTCTCACCGCAGGAGACTCTGTCCCAGTCTTAGTTCAGCGCGGCAGCAAAGAAATCACATTCTCAATCCGGTCTGTCCTCGATCCAGCACATTCAAAAGAACCTGGCACTCCGGTGGTCGAATCGATACCTCGATTCGATCTGAGCGGAAACTGAAGGCCGGTCGCCATGGGAGGGCACTCCCCGGATGTTCGTTGCAATTGTAAGCTGCATTTGCGATGGATCAGTAGCACTTATTTAAACCTAACGGCACCCATGACAAATCTCTCTCTCCGCTCATTCTTCGGCTTTTTCCCAGTCTTGTTGGCCGCTTCAGTCGCTTTCGGCCAAGACACCCCGACGATCACGATCCGAAAGTCTGATTCAATAAATCTCGCCGTCGGAACGATTTCGGGACCAGACGCAGCAGCTATCAGTCAGGTGCTAAAAAATGACCTTGGAATTTCCGGTTGGTTCACGATGGGAGAAGCGAGCGGCTCGGCTTTCGTGGTTGGTGGTACCTCGACAGGTGGCAGCTTACGCGGCGAGGTCAAGGATAGGAACGGCAGTGTGGTGCTTGCAAAAACGTATTCCGGCCCCGCGCGGCCCGTGGCGCACCAGTTCGCTGATGACATCGTTGAAACCCTTACTGGTAATCCCGGCATCGCGGATACGAAGATCGCATTTGTCTCGAACCGCACCGGGAAAAAAGAAATCTACACCGCGGATTACGATGGAGCAAACGTGAAGCAGCTCACCAATGATGGTAACATCAGCGTCGCCCCGGCTCTCAGTCCCGACGGAAAGAAACTCGCCTACACTGGCTACCAAAGCGGATACGCGGATATCTATCTCATCGATCTCGTGAGTGGAGCCCGGAACCGCATCGCAAAATTTCCCGGCACCAATTCCGGAGCTGCCTTCTCGCCCGACGGGGGTCGTATCGCTTGCTCGGTCAGTCGCGATGGCAACCCGGAACTTTATGTTATGGGGTCCAATGGCTCCGGTCCGCGTCGCCTCACAAAAACCCGCGGGGTTGAATCCTCGCCCTCATGGTCACCCGACGGACGTGAAATCGTTTATTCTTCCGACGACGGCGGAAGCAGTCCCCGGCTATTCAGAATCAGCTCTGGAGGCGGGGCGGGGCGCGCAATTTCGACTGGATTCGGGTATTCTACGGAGCCAAGTTGGTCGCCTGATGGACATAAGATCGCGTTTTCCGGACGCTCTGATGGGTTCGTGATTGCGATCACCGACCTCCGCTCCGGAAGTAACCGCACGCTCGGCAGCGGTGAAGATCCCGTCTGGGGCGCAAATTCACGGCACCTCCTTTTCAGCTCTGGATCGTCCCTCATGCTTTTGGATACGGTAAGCGGCCGCTCGGTCCCGGTGATCACCGGCATGGGCAGAGTTTCTGAACCCACTTGGTCTCGCTGATTCCTGTCAGAAACTTCGCGATTCTTTCAATCCTGAACTTGGCAGTCTCATTCGAACACATTACACTTTCACTCATGAATCGACTTTTTAAAGCAGCACTCGCTCTCACCCTCGTATGCGGACTATCCGCCTGCGCTAATAAAAAGGGCGAACAATACGCGGGTGTTGATGGGGATTATGTCCTTGGTACACCATTGCCAGATCGCGCTGATGGTTCGAGTTTCTTCGGATCCACTGTCGATCGCAGCCAGTTCTCGCCAGTTTATTTCTCTTACGACGGCATGACGGTGAGCGGCGCAGAGCTGTCCAAGCTGGATACCGTAGCTGCCGCGATGAAAAAAATGTCGAGCGACATTATCATTGCTGGATTCACCGACGAGCGTGGATCCGAGGAGTATAACCGCGGCCTCGGTGAGCGCCGGGCCCAGGCAGTGCGCGAGTCTTTGATTGGCATGGGAATTAATGGCAGCCGGATTCAGACGGTGAGTTTCGGTATGGAGATGCCTGCAGATCCCGCCAGCAATGAAGCCGCATGGGCGAAAAATCGCCGCGCTGAATTTGGAATTATTCGTTAGGCGGGCTGCGTGAGTGTTCCGCTACTAGATCTCACCCGTCAGTTTGCGCAAATCCGAGACCCGCTCCTACGCGAAATCGAGGACGTCATTGTTGCACAGCAGTTCATTCTCGGCGGTCGTGTAGACGCCTTCGAAGCGGCAGCAGCCACTGCGATTGGTTGCGGACACGCGATCGGGATGTCGTCTGGAACAGATGCCTGGTTAGCGATTCTGATGGCCCTCGGCATCGGCCCTGGGGATGCATTAGTTACCACCCCGTATACATTTTTTGCCACCGTGGGATGTATTCACCGGGTCGGAGCCGAAACGGCGTTTGTTGATATCGATCCCGCCACCTTCAATCTGGATGTGAGCAAGCTGGAAGAGTTTTTGCGTGACCAGTGCAGCAGAAATTCGGACGGACAGCTCGTTACTAAAAAGGGTAATCGAGTGCGGGCGATTGTGCCGGTGCATTTGTTCGGATTGTGTTGCGACATGGATCGTATCCTTGCACTTGCAGCGGAATTTGGACTCGGAGTAATCGAGGATGCCGCTCAAGCAATCGGCGCCGAATATCCCTCTGCTCAAGGCACAGTGAAAGCAGGCGCTATTGCGGATCATGCGTATTTTAGCTTTTTCCCTGCTAAAAACCTGGGTGCTTACGGCGACGCCGGGATGGCAACGTGTCGGACCCACGAGGCTGCCACGCAACTGCGGCTCATGCGCAACCATGGCATGGAGCAGCGGTATTACCATCATTCGGTCGGGGGCAATTTCCGCATTGATGCCATCCAAGCAGCAATTCTGCACATTAAACTCCCATTTACTGACGCCTGGAATGCCGCCAGGCGACGAAATGCTGAGAGCTACACAGAAAAGATTGCTGCGGCAGGTTTAGGGGAGTTCCTTACGTTACCTGTGAGGCCATTCGCCGGGCAGGTTGAGAGCGATCACGTTTTCCATCAGTTTGTCCTCCGCGCTGACCGCCGGGACGAGTTGATTGCACACCTTGCAGCAGCGGAAATCGGTCATGGCGTATACTATCCAGTCCCGCTTCATCTTCAGGAGTGCTTTTCCTACCTCGGAGGCAAAGTCGGAGACTTTCCGGTGTCGGAGTCTGCCTCGAAGGAAACTATCGCTCTGCCGATCTTTCCGGAACTTCTCGAGAATGAAATCAACGAAGTCGTTGATGCGCTCACAAAATTTTATCGGACCTGACGCGCGCGATCGCGAGCAGTCCGTGACTTATTTACTTCCTGGCTTGACCGCCGGAATCCCGGCGAGGTCCGGTGGCACCTGATCAGCGGCAAATGTGTCGGGAGTCATCTGGACAAGGCTGACAAACGGACATCCAAAATCCGGGAGATTTCCACCGCTACGGTCCACGATGCTGCCGGCCGCAACGACGACTCCGCCATGTTCCCGTACGATGTCGATGGTCTCCTGCACCCGACCACCACGCGTAACGACGTCTTCGGCCACCAAAATCCGCTCCCCGGGGGAAATCACGAAACCCCGTCGTAAAACCAGCCCGCCTTCTCCATCTTTATCCGCAAAAATATGCCTTTTCCCGAGGTGCCGCGCAACTTCTTGGCCGACAATAATCCCGCCTACTGCCGGCGAAATCACCGTCGTTGCTTCGTAATCACTTAGGAGTGCTGCCAACTCCCCGCAAACGCGCGAGGCAATCGGGGCGTCTTGCAACAATAACGCACACTGGAAAAACTCGCGGCTGTGCAATCCGCTGCGAAGCAAAAAGTGTCCGTGCAGCAAGGCACCGGTCTGACGGAAAAGATCGAGGATTTCTTGATTCATCAATGACATTTTACATCAACCTGCAAAAATTGCTTACATCGAAAATCACCCGCACGCACTCGGTTAATTTGAACAAAGGAACTTCATGCCCGCGGCCTGGCGTTTGAGGAATTCTTCTCCGAGCGCCTCATAAGCTGCAGCTCCGGATCCCTTTGGGTCGTGTTCGAAAATCGTACGTCCAAAACTCGGAGCCTCACCAAATCGCACCGACCTCGGGATCACGGTGTCAAACACCACTTCCTGAAAATGATTGCGGACATCGGCGACGACCGCCGCATTAAGGTTCGTCCGGGTGTCGAGCATCGTCAGCACCATACCTGCAATCGAAAGTCCAGGATTGGCCGTCGCTTGCAAATCACCAAGCACGCGCATGAGCGTGGAGAGACCCTCCAGAGCATAATATTCACACTGGATCGGGATCAGAATCTCATCCGCAGCGACGATGGCATTCGTCATAGAAATCCCTAGAGACGGAGGACAATCGAGCAACGCGTAGTCAAATGTATTATCGTCCCGCAGCTTGGTGAGCGCGCGCCGGAGTTGAGTGAGGTGCGAGTCCATACGCGCCACCTCGACTTCAGCACCGGCTAGATCCAGGTCCGCAGGAATAGCAAAAAGGTTGTCAATGCGCGTGGGGAGGACGAGTTCGGACGCATCTTTTTCACCGATGAGCGCATGGTACAGGCTGTAACCGCGGATGTCTCCGAGGCCCATCGCGCTGGTGGCATTTCCCTGCGAATCAAGGTCGGCGAGCAGCACGCGTTTCCCTTGCGCTGCCAGCGCCGCGGCAAGATTCACTGTGGTCGTGGTTTTTCCGACGCCTCCCTTTTGATTCGTAATAGCAATAGTTTTCATTATTTCGGAGAATAGTAATCTACTAGACCGTGGACCACGGAGTCCACGTATTCACGATAAATACTCGGGCGGATCGCACCAGCTACTTCACGCACGCCTTCGTAATCGCCCGCTTGGATCCGTGCAAACACCTCGCGGTTATTCATCACATAGGGTTCCAAATAGACCACAGGTGCATTGAAGAGCCGGTTGGCGAGCAGGTTTCTCGCCCAGATGTACGGACTGCGCCCGACTTTGATCGCATTGGTTCCGATGTATTGGTATGGGGGTAATCCGGTATTGGCGGACATGGCATCGGCGATGCTCTCGGTGACAGCTAATTCCTCCGGATACGCCCGAGACAGGAGCTTCTGCAGCATATTAAACCGTTGGTCCTCGTAGCCGAGTTCGCTGGCGCTGAAGGCCCCGGTAACTAAAAAATGGAGGTGGTTTTTTTCCGACAGTGTCGGCCGCGATTCATTGCCCCAAGCCTCCGCATTAAAATGCAAGCACAGCACGAGGTCCGGTTTGAGGCGGGCGTTCACCAGCCGTGCGCGTCGGCGGATCTCCGCAGCCCGGTAAAACAAACGCTCGGCCTCGCGCTTGACGCTCGCCGGGGTTATAGCCTGGTCTTTTTCAACAAGGGACTTCATCGCTTCGTCCGTCAAACGATCCGGGCGGAGGGATGTCACCGGGCGCGAATTGGACCGCGTAATTGTCACCTGCGCACCCAGTGCATCCAGCCGCTCGGCTAGCATCTTCGCCACATAGAGCGTCATGTCGCCCTCCGTAACCGGCGTGGATCCGCCGATTTGAAACCAGCGCTCCTCGATCTTTGCCCAGTCACCCCCGATGTGTCCCGGGTCCAATGTAATCTTAACCCCGTGCAACGGCTGGTCTTTGGTGCGGCCGGTGAGTTCACTCCGAGCACGCCATTTACGCCGCACTGGTTTGGCAGTTTCCCTTGATTCGGCAAAACGCAACTCCCAGAAATTACCCGCCGTGGTCATCACGAGCGCCCGGTCAGCTTCCACCCGGATCACATCCTTCCAAGCGCCCGCCGGTGCATAGACGCGATCCAGCAAATCCACAAAGTCCTCGTGCGTGATGGATTCCTGATAACCGTCGAGGGATCGCCAGCTCGGCATTTCTGCAAGTGGACTCAATCGCGACACCTGCGGTTCCGCAGCCCACCCGGCGCATGCGAACACACCCAGCCATATACAAAGAGTTGAAAAAACTGGAAAATATAACTTCAAGGCCGGAAAGTTGTATCGCATATCGGTCTATCGATGCGATAAAAACGGGATGATTCGGATACTTTTTCTGGGAGACATTGTCGGCGAACCCGGGCGCAAGGCAGTTATCGCAAAACTCCCCGGCCTCCGGGAGCATCTCCAGCTGGATTTCGTTATCGCAAATGGTGAAAACGCCGCCGGCGGCCGAGGCATTACTCCAAAAATTGCCATTGCCCTCCTGCGCAGCGGCGTCGCTGTCATCACGACTGGCGACCACGTCTGGGATCAAAAGGAACTCGCCCCGTGGATACCCACTGAGCCCCGCGTCCTGCGCCCCGCAAATTATCCAGCGGGCGCTCCCGGAGCAGGCAGCATCGTGCTCGAAACTGCAAAGGGGAAAATTGCCGTGCTCAACCTCCAAGGCCGGACGTTCATGCCATCCATCCTGGATAACCCGTTCCCTGCTGCAGATGCCGAAGTCGAAAAACTCCGGCTCGAAACCCCAGTAATTTTTGTCGACATGCATTCCGAAACGACAAGCGAGAAAATCGCGATGGGTCGTCATCTGGATGGCCGAGTATCCGCGGTCGTAGGGACCCACACCCATGTTCAAACGGCGGACGAGCGGATTTTTCCGGGAGGAACAGCATTTCTCTGCGACGCCGGAATGTGCGGGCCGGATGATTCGGTCCTCGGCCGCCAAATAGACGCGATCCTCTCGCGCTTTCAAAACAACCTGCCAATTCAGTTTCCCGTCGCCCGCGGGCCGGTTCGCCTCAGCGGTGCCATCATTGATGTGGATGAATCCACCGGGCAGGCGCTGGAGATCCGTCGGTTTTCGGAGTTGGTCGCTGAGAATTGAGGCGAGCTCTAGTGCCAACTCCGGAATTGCTAACCTTGTTTGCTTGCACGCAGGATGCGACGAAGCAACGCCAACCCGCACAACCCAGCTACGAAGCCCAGTAAGGCGACAGTTCCAGGTTCCGGAATGATTTCTACCGCAGGAATCGTGTAGGTATTATTAAGGATGGATGGATTCGTCTGGTCCGGAAAATACATACGCAACATCAATTCGAAATTCTGTCCGGCGGGAACCGGGAGCCAGAACGGCATCAAGCTGCTGTCTGTCGGCGCATCCGCTTGGAGATAAATTATCACCGGCGTAGAATTGAGGTTTGCCCCCAACACATTTGCCATTTGCATGGACCCAATCGAATACACGTTATCGCCATAGAAAGTATTCAAAGTGTTCGAGATCACATATCCCGCTTCATTGTAAACGGTAAACGACCAAAATCCCTCCACCGGTGGCAGATCCCCGGCTGGGAATGTCAGGGTGTAAGCATTCGATCCGTTGAGAGTGCCTCCATTGGCGTCGATCGTCGTGGTGGGATAAACGCCATCGACTGCGAGATTCGCAACCGTGCCGATGTTGGAGACAAGGGCACTGGTGAGCCAACCCTGGTAGGACGCTTCATAAGAACCAAGTGATGTATTCACTGTCCAATTGGTGGACGTCGCGCCCGCCCTCGGAAGAAGCGATGTATTTGCCGACATCACGGCGAGCATGCTCGCAGCATCCGTTGCAGCTTGATTCATTTCCGATTGGATTGCTCCGCTGGGGGCGATGTATCCGCCCAATGTCAGTCCAATGTCGGCGAAATTCTGATACATCGCCATTTGGTTGTTTCCGGATGTCGATGGAACCCCATTCTGTGCCACGCTATTGCCAACATATTGAAAAAATGCCTGCCCGGTTTTCGTCGCTGCATTCTGTTCAGCAATGGCGAGCTGCTCATTCGTAGGGTCGGAGGTCGTTGTGGAAGCGGTTGTCTGGCCATTTAGATAATCGCTGAGCGGTGTCACCGCATAGGATTGAGCCAACGGCGTGGAACTGGTGATCGATAGCGGGGAGGCCGTCCCCCCGGCGAGGACGTTGTAGGGGGTGGGGTGGTCATTGACCGTCGCGGTGGCATAGCTGTCGACTGCCATACGGCTGATTAACCATGTTTGCGCGGTCGGGCTCTCGATGTAGGAAATCACGCCATCGGGCAATGCCAGGCTCGTGTCGTAATCCGGACATACAATCAGGTAATTTCCGCCGGAGTTATTGATGGAACTATTCGCGAATTTACGCGTGCCCACCGAGAAAGTGGTTTCCGCATAGGCTGTCACGACACCCATGACATTGTATGTGTGGGTCGCAGCGGTGTTTGGCACCTTTAGGACAAAGGCGGCTGAATTTGTGAGATTGAGAAATCCCGAGGTGTAGAGGACATCTACATCCGGTGCCTCCACGGTCGTGCCAGCATCAATCACCGCAGGCGAGAACAGCTCATTGACGCTCAAGCCGTCGCTGTTCAGAAACGATATCTGCGTGCGATACGTCGTCTGCAACGGAAAACCCAGAAATAAGCGGTCACAGATTGTTTGTATGTCGCGGTAGGGTTCGTCGGGAGCGATGCCATGTCAAATCCCGCGTCTTGCGCAAACGCGGTGATATAATCATAGAACGCTTCCACACTTCCGTATGTTTCCGCAGCCTGCACGGGAATCAATGATGAAACTGTCGTCGCAGCGGCCAACAAAGGACGCATAGGCCTAAGCATAAATGATTTACTGCCATGCGAATGGGGCTGTCTAGACTTCCTGTGCTCCCTTTTGAGATTAGGCACTAGTGTGCCATTATGGCGCATCTTGGGAAAATGATCCTCACTTGTTTCATTAATAATTTTCCGGTGTGCTTCGCATTCTTGTCGTCAGACGCCTGAAGCGGTGCTAGAAGGTGGGCATGGATGACGACTTCTTAGTGGCTGCAGCATTGCACGTTCGAAATAACGCTTATGCCCAGTATTCGCGCTTCCCCGTGGGCGCGGCACTGCGGAGCAGCGATGGTCAAGTCTTTGTCGGTTGCAACGTTGAGAACCTCAGCTTTGGCCTAACCCTGTGCGCCGAACGGGTGGCCATCGGGACTGCCATTTCTGCGGGCTGTCGGGGATTTACGTGTGTTGCCATTGTTTCCGACTCCCGCGAACCGGTGAGTCCGTGTGGCGCGTGTCGCCAAGTCCTCGCGGAGTTCGCGCCCACCCTCAGGATCATCTCCCAAACCGTTTCTGGGGTGCGTGCGGAGTTTTCACTCACCCATTTACTCCCGCGCGCTGCTACGGGAATTCTTGGTTGAGTTCACACCCGTTCTCAGCCCCTGCCGCTGTTCCACGTGGAACACTTGGCTGTGTTAATGGCGCAATTTGCGTGCTGCCTGCCCGATTTCATGTAAAGTAGCAATCACATGCCCGAATTTATATACCCAAAAACTTACGACGTCATAATTATCGGTGCCGGACATGCCGGGATCGAAGCCGGCTTGGCTGCTGCGCGTCTCGGCGCCTCCACTCTGGTTCTCACCCAAAACGTCGATACCGTCGGCCAAATGTCCTGCAATCCCGCCATCGGAGGCTTAGCCAAGGGGCATATGGTCCGGGAGATTGACGCTCTGGGCGGGTTCATGGGACTAAATACCGACGCCACAGCCATCCAATTTCGCATGCTCAACGCACGAAAGGGTCCTAGCGTTCGGGCGCCGCGCGCCCAATGCGACAAGAAGGCCTATCAACTCCGTGCGAAAGTCGCGTTAGAACGGCAAACCCATCTCGACCTCAAACAAGCAAATGCGCTTCAAATCCTTGTGGATTCCTCGGGAGCCTCCGGGGTGCTCACCCAGCTGGGGGTAACCTTTTTGGGCAAACGCATTGTGATCACCACGGGCACGTTCATGCGCGGTCTCCTCCATGTGGGGCTCCGAAGCCAAGTCGGAGGGCGAATGGGAGACTCGGTTTCGACGTTGAGCGACTCGCTGAAGGATCTCGGCTTTGAGGTTGGCCGATTCAAAACCGGCACCCCGTGTCGCCTCCTTGCCCGGAGCATCGATTTTTCAGCCTGCGAACGGCAAGATGGCGAGGATCCCCCGGCGTTTTTCAGTTTCGCCACAAATACACTGAAAAGTTCGCGGGAGGAACAATTCACTCTCAATAATTTTTCCGACCCCCTGTTCCACGTGGAACAAATGCCGTGTTGGATCACCCACACCAACGCCCTAACGCACGAGATCGTGCGCGCCAATCTCGACAAGTCCCCCATGTATTCCGGGATCATTGAGGGCACCGGCCCCCGATACTGTCCCTCTATCGAAGACAAGGTCGTGCGCTTCTCCGAAAAGTCCAGCCACCAGGTGTTCCTTGAACCCGAGGGCCGACACACCGATGAGATCTACGTCAACGGGATCTCCACCAGTCTTCCCTACGAAGTCCAGTATGCCTTCGTCCGTTCCATCCGCGGACTCGAAAACGCAGAAATCCTCCGTCCTGGTTATGCAGTGGAGTATGACTACTGCCCCCCCACCCAACTCCAGCGCACCTTAGAAACCAAACGCATTCCGGGATTATACTTCGCGGGTCAGATCAATGGGACCTCAGGCTACGAAGAGGCCGCTGCCCAGGGCCTCATCGCCGGGGCGAACGCAGCGCTCAGCCTTCAGAACAAACCTGCCTTAATTCTGTCTCGCTCTGAGGCTTACATCGGGGTTCTCATTGATGATTTAGTGACGAATGGCACACCCGAGCCCTACAGGATGTTCACCAGCCGAGCAGAATATCGTCTCCTCCTCCGCCAGGACAACGCGGATCTCCGATTGAGTCCAAAGGCCATATCGTACGGACTTCTTCCGGCGGAACGTATCGCTTGCTTTACACAGAAACAGGCGGCCGTTGCTGCGCTCCATACATTTACCACAAAGACGCGTTTGGACGGCGTGGCACTTGAACTATGGCTTAAGCGGCCTGCCGTTTCCTACCAATCTTTACCAAGTGACATCCGTGACGCATTCGCAGACGATATTTGGAACTTGGTTGAAACCGACCTGAAATATGCGGGCTACATTGGTCGGCAAGAGCAGCAAGTCCAAAAGGCGGCCCGCCAAGAGAGCAAATCCATCCCGCCAGACGTCAATTACAACCAACTCCATGGGTTGCGTTTTGAGGCGATCCAAAAACTGACTTCCGTGCGCCCCGAAACTCTGGGCCAAGCCGCTAGGATCAGCGGTGTCACGCCCGCAGATGTGTCGCTTTTAACGGTCTTGATCGAGCGCTGGCGCACCACTATTCCGCAGTAACTGTAAAATGCTCCGTCAAGAGTTGAACCGCTGGATTCCCCTGATCCAATCGATAGGCGATCACCGGAACAAGGCGTCCCACCGTTCCGTCGAACTCTCTCACAGTTACCTTCGTGTGTTCACACTCCGAATCACTACAGACCGTTACCCCTAAGCCTGCTTCAACCCGCCACAGTTTTTCTAACATTCCCCCGGATACTATTTCTGAAACCATCTGACCCGATAGATCCCCCTGCCCACGGAGAATCAGGAACTCGGCGACCGTGCGCTCCGGGATCGGACTGAGGAGCAGGTTCTCGCCGATCAAATCCACGGGGCGCACTTGCTGCTTTTCTGAGAGACGGTGTTTTCGTGACACGGCTAAATAAATCGATTCACGACCCAACGGCGTGTGCGGAAAGTCCCCTGCCTCCGATTGGTCGACGAAGATAGCATCTGCCTTACCCGCCTGCAGCGATTCCACGGGCGACCTCACGAAATCGATTCCGCAACGCACCCCGCGATGCTTTTTAATGAACTTCCGCAGCTGCCGTGCAATCCGAAAATTCGAGCCTAGATGGTGCGCTACAGCAATCCTCAGCCCCCGACCCCGACCCTCGACCACGTCTTGCATCGTCAGCTGGAGGTGATTCATTTTCTCAAGGATCGCTGCAGCCTCGCTCGCAAAGACCCTGCCCCCGTCGGTCAAACACACCTTCCGGCTGCTCCGATCGAACAATAGCAAGCCAACCTCCCGCTCTAAATGCTTGATTTGAGTGCTCAAGGGTGGTTGAGCAATGCCGAGCTGTTTTGCTGCAGCCGTGAAATTAAGTGTCTCAGCAACAGCAAAAAAGTATCGTAGGTGGCGCAATTCCATATCTAAAAGATATCAATGCCAGCATTCATCTCCATTCTAGAACTATGGTGCCTGTGGTGCGACGGGTGCAGAGGCCGGAGTGGCCGACACTGCTGGCAGTTCCACTGGGGCTGCTTCCGGTGTTGGTGTTACCGCGTCAGTTTTCAACGGTTCTGCTTGATCCTTTACCTCTTCACCGAATTCCTTAATTTTATCTAGCGCACCTCGGGCCCCTTCTTCGATTGCCGGTGCTATATCGTTGAAAGCATCTTTAGCAGTTACCCCGAGTTCTTTACCCTTTTCGACTGCCACCTCACCCGCCGCTACTACGTTTTTTTCGACCTTTTCAGCCGCTTCGCGAAGCTTTTCACCGGTCGATGCGCCCGCCACGGGTGTTGGTGACGGACTTGCGGAGGGTGAGGCCTTGGGGCTGGGATCACAACCTGTGACCACGAGCGTGCCAATCAATGTGAATGCGAATTTCGTAATGGTATTCATAGACTTGATATCCTGTGCTCATAACCACGCCCCGTCAAGGCTCACGCTGCCCCCTTACTGACTACCCGCGGTGACCCTTCCCCATCGCTCCGCGAGTTCTTCCGCGGGATGCGTCCGAATCTCGCTCCACGTGGGATTGTAATGCGGTATCACAGCAGGCTGGGCAGGAGTCAGACGATACGCAATGGCCACGACCATCTCGTGGATAAAATCGCCCGCATGAGGACCCACCACAGTGCCTCCACAGATCTCCCGAGTGGCCGCTTTTATGATCAATTTTTCAGATCCATGGATCTCCATCACCACGGGCTTCTCATGGTCGGCGAACGGATAAGTTCCCATGGCACTGTGAAGCCCGGCGACGGGCGCCTCCTCTTTTGCAAAGCCCACGACGGATACCTCGGGTTCCGTGAAAACAACAAACAACTTCGCTAGGTATTCCACTTCCTGAAGCCGTTTGTCCTTGCGACGGTCTAATCACTACGCAGCATTTCGAGCCGCAACCTCACCTTGAGCGATTGCGATATGAACCACCTCGACAGGTCCGCATACGTCGGCGGCAGCAAGTCGGCGGCAGCAAAAATCGCCGGCGTTGCCGTTTGCATCGTCGCGGGGGCGGATATTAACTCGTTTTTTGTTTCAACATTTACCTTCTCCAGGTCCAAGTGATTAATGTTCGCCGCCCTAACCTACGCGTTCAGGACAACATCCGCCGCGATACGTATTTCCCCTCCTTCGTAATCGAAAAAGGTCTCCTTCTTTCCCTCATTTCCGATCCGCATCAAAGGGATCCGTGTTCTGGTGTAAATCCCCATTCCTCGTTCACTCGAAGCTAACTCAACTACCTTGGCGACATCAGGATTAATCCCTCGCAAAACTTGCACGCTTCTCTGAACCACGTGCACCTCCACTCCCAGCGCGGAGGAGTAATGCGCCAGCTCCAAAGCAACTGGCCCCGCCCCGTGAATGGTCGTTGACTCGGGCTAAGGCGCTAACTCCAACGCCTCATTCCTCGTAACGAAATCCATATCCGACAATCCAGGACCGCCTGGGACCCGCAGCTCAGGTTCGGTCGCGATGAGAAAACAATCTGCCTCAACCGTCTCGCTCCCGCCTCCTAATAATTCGATGTGCACCTCCTCGTTCCAGTTTAAAAAGAAAGCTGGTCCCCGGATAGAGTCGAATTTCCCATCCTCTAATTCCTCGCGCCGATAGTCGGCGAATTCTCCGATCAATCGTGCCTCCCGGGCGAGAACCTCATCCGAGTTCACCTCAAGCCCGGTCGTTCACGATCCGCACTCTTTGGCCCGCTCAAAAGTCCCAAATCAATTGGCCGATTCGATCAAGGTCTCACTCGGCATGCAACTTTTTAAGATACAGAGCGCACCGACCTCGGCTCCCCCTTCAATGACAACCATTTTCAGGCCCCCACCTACCGCCGTTCTTGAGGCTGCATAGCCGGCACCCCAACCAACAATACCTACACCGTCGTATCGCTTCATGATAACACCATACCCTCACGCAAAATTCCAGACGGGGATGATCCCGATCAATCGCTGAAATAAATGAAGTTGTTCACAATGGTATTAATTATCTATTTTTTGGCAGATAGAACTTATTAATAATAAGGATGTGAATAACGTGTTCCAATTGTGTTCCTCACCCTATTTAAGCGTGTTCCACAGGGATTTGAGTATGTGAATAGTCTAACCAGGTAACTGGCGCAGAAGCGAGTAACAATGCGACTTGCCTTCGTACGGCACATTGGCGCCCGCTCATTCACGGGTTATTCACATGTTGTGAGCGTGGCTCCCGAGAAACGAAAAATCTATTAAAACACCTATTTTTTCCACTGTGCCACGACCAGAGTAGAAAAGTTGTAGGTCTTTAATGTTGCTTTACCTTTGACGGCGCTCTGTGTCTTGCCGGTGCTCTCACGGATGCTAATTATCGTAGGCTCTGATCCATTCAACGGCCCCGATCCTGTAAAAACATTGCGGGAAAACTTACGGATGCCGATATCAACTCCGTCCTGAAGCGTGACTTCGACTTTTAGGTTGGAAGGGCTGAACCTTACTGATAGCTCCACCCGCTGGGCTCCAAGTCGCGTCGAGGATACAAGCGAGCTCTCTGAAAAAACCGGCATGGTTGTGGCGAACAGAACACGTCCGCCTTTAATCGCCGAATCTTTTGATTCAACTTTGTCTGAGTTGGTGATCTCGGTGAGTTCTGCTCCCGCAAATCCCGCTACCAACGTCTCAGCAGTCCGTGCATCTGTATATTGAACCACCGCGATGGTGAGCTGCCCCGCTTGGGCCAGTGCCGGAAACAAAAAAAGTGAAAGAAATCCGAGAAAGAACAAACGCGATAGAATCATCCGGTATCGATTCCATAAGTCCGCCGCCGATGCAATCGCAATTGTCGCTGCACCAGCGATCGCTGGATTTACAAAAGAGCGAAAAAGAAGAGGTTACTGTCCGAATGATCGCTCTACGACTTCGACTTTCACCGCCTTAGGATCACCAAGGTCGAGATCGTGTTCGAACCAATCCCGCCGAATCGAGCGTTTGATATCTGCAAGGGAGCGAGGTTGGCGCGCAAGCAGCAGGGCCAGGTCCGGGTTCAGTGGGGGCTCGGATAGACGCCCAGCCTCAAGTTGTAAGCTATTTGCTAACAGCCGCCTGAGACGGAAAAATGGAAGATAATGATCCAACTCCAATCGCTCGCGGCATACCAAGAACAGATCTAGAACTTGATCCCAATGCTTGCCATCCAGTAGCGTAACCCGGAGATCAAGAAGATCATTCCAAGCGCCACCGGGAGTAACCGGGAACAATGCATCCACAATGCGCAAAGCATCAGATTTCCAGTTCAAACCAGCCAAGGATGTCAATGTATCAGCGTCTTTCATTTTAGGTTAGACCTCAACCTATCGCAGAATGAGACTCAGTTGCAACAAGGATATAAAAAGAAACAAAAAAAGGTTCTTCGCTATTTCCAGTGGGGTTGCGACTCCGTCAACCCGGAGGGCTTGCGGAAATTAGCCGGTGGTGCCAACCCTGAGCTTTCGACACAACTTTTGGGTTTAATAGCGAAGGACGACTAACGCAAAGGGCGGGAAAAACAACAGGACGGGTAGAGGGCAAGCTGGGCAAATATATATAGCTGGGTGCTGAGATGCAGGATCACCCGCCATGCGCTCGCCCTTGCGCAGTTGGATTACCTCGATTCGGCAGCCACTCTTGAGCACCTTGTGAAAAACCTCTATCTCCCAGCGCCCGCCGTAGAGATCGAGCACGTCGCGGGCCTGCTCGAGCGTGGTGACATCCAGGCTTGTGAGCAAGGTCCAGAGGATCGCTGCCTCGTCCGCTGGCGGTGCGATCTCAAGTGCTTGGATGACGTTGATCTGCACCGGCGGCAGTTTTCCTCCTTGAACCTTGCTGTGGAAAGGTGCCTCCAGGGTTACTTCGCGTCCACTGCGCAACGTTTTTGTGCGAACACTCTTGATCGTCGGGTTTTGCTCCCTGGCCGGCATCCCAAATGTTACCGTGCCCAGCAACGGACTTTGCGCGATGCGTTGGCTGATCCTCGGCCGACGCTCCTGCTCGAAGGCTTCCAGGCAACGGTCGTGTTGAGAGCGAATGAGCCACCGCGCGGCAGGCTCGCCCCGCTCACAGCGTCGCTGGGACTCCACAAAGATCTCGTAGATATCAGCTTCGCGATTGGCACCTGCTTGCGCTCGTTGGTCTTGCCATGTTCCTGGTCTTCACGGGCGTAGATCGTGGTATCCCACACTCCGAGCGGCACCCGTTTGTCGCTGACAACTACCTCATTATGGGCAAAAAATCCGCGGCGGGCCAGGTTCGAGAGAGGTCCGCAACCGGCAAGCGTCTTCTTGGCCGTGAAGTCACACTCGGTCGTGTCTTGGACGAGC
>Ga0105053_10000811_pt1 | contig 50541 bp, 38 predicted proteins | sample BON01_FD_78093 | JGI IMG/M metagenome (GOLD analysis project Ga0105053, IMG submission 78093) | Freshwater microbial communities from Lake Bonney liftoff mats and glacier meltwater in Antarctica - BON-01 | ecosystem: Environmental > Aquatic > Freshwater > Ice > Glacier meltwater | place: Lake...
GGCATGACCTCCCAAAAGTGGCTGTCTTATCGCGCTTTGTTGTGGAATGTGATACGCTATTATCTCAAACCTGGAACCACTGATTGGCAAGCGGTTCTTCTTCCTGTTACCGTTCCTGCGGCCAATGACGAAACTCATGCATGAAGCCAGGCTCCCAGGGCTCCCGGATGAGCTTGCAATGCAATCGGCATCCGTCGTGCAGTTTGTTATCCCGTTCCATCCTTCGAAACCTGTACCTATCCAAGAAGAGACTGTGTTCATCGTCATTGAAAGTTGGACCGAACACAAATGTTTATGTGATTTAGTGATTGGAATTTCATTCAAACATGGAGCTAAACGGATAAGTTTCGTCCATACGATCTAGAGTTTACTCTACATTAATGAATGCCAACAAATTGAACCACTAATTTGATATGAAAACGAATCCAAAAAGGACCGTACTTAGAGTATTCTATATAGAACCTAGGTAAAATAAATGGAATTCAGAATTCAGAAGATCCTATTTTGGTCCGTTCAACGGCTCTATTAGGTTCAGACCATTTTGGTCACTTTTTTTTTACGGTGGACCATTGTTTTGCTCATTCGTGGAATAGAATGTCAAGACCGAAGCGTGCTTCTGCGTCATCAGCGAGTGCTGCGATGGGTTTCATTGGATTCAGTTCCTTTAATCAATCAAATAGCACCTCCAACGTGAGCTCATTCTATGAAGGAACTGATCCTGCATTCAAAACCTGTTTCAAGAATTTATCGAAGAAGGATGCCTCCACACGGCTGAAGGCTCTTGTGGAGATGGCGCACCTAGTCGAAACGTCTAATCGGGATATAGTGCGGGATTCACTAACACATTACTACTACCAATATGAAAGATTATCCCAGAAGGAATCTGATGGGCGAGTTCGTGCAAGCATGAATGAAGTTCTTAAAATGTTCTTTTTGAAAGTCCCCAAGGTTGCTGTTAGAACAGTTGATCTGATCATTGCTGAATTAGTGTGTAGCAATATGGCCGATGTTACTACTTCAGAAGTACGGGAGAATGCCCTAGCGGCGCTAAATGCGTTAGGTGGTAATTCAGTGCTGATGGATAACTTCAGTAAGATCGAGACGATGATTGATAAACGTTTGGATAGCTGCACGGAGCCTAGATTGGTAGCAAGTGCGCTTTTCTCTTTAGAGTTATTGTTTCCTGTACTCGCTCCTGATTACTCTAAAAAGCTACTTCATACGGTTTCTAGCAAGGGATGGAAGAATGTCTTGGGAAATAGGGAGGACCTTATTCGATGGTATGGACTTCAATGTATTAAGGTTGCAATTGAACAAAATATATTTATGGAGGATGATTTAACCACTCAGCTTGCTAGCATTGTTTGTAAACTACTTGAGAATGAATCGCACTCGGGAACAATGAAGGAGCTCTTTGAAGTCATTCTTTCGCTGGTAAAGAACTTTCCTTCGTTCTTTATAAAGACAGGTGACTACCGAAAGACCTTTTTCCCTAGTCTGTGGAAGCTGCTGAGTTCAGGCGCTCGCAGTTGTGGTCATTCAGTGTATAGTGCCATGCTCCCACTGATGTCCCTGATTCCAGACGATGTATGGATGAACTATGGGGCAGATATTCTCGCAGATAAGTGGGTGGGTGAAATGTGGAAAGGCTCGAACTGTCCTGAAGAATTGGGACCTCATGGATTTCCGTTGTTGACGCAATCGACTGCCGAATGCATTGCCTTCGTTATTAAAACCAAGAATCATGTGCCACTTGAAACTTTCCTCGCATGCATTCGATACTTTACTACGCAAGTCCAGCGGTTTAAGGTTGGTTCGGAACTGATAGGAACACTTCATATGGCCCTGACACAATTGTCGAATCTTCGAGGTAGCGATAGTTCATGGTCTAGTATTCAGGATTGCTTCACACAATTGTATGGAGATAGTTCCAGCACGGCTCTTCATGTTGCCGAGTTGCTGGTTATTGACACCAAGTTGAAACCATGTCTGGAAATTGCCGAGGGTCTTTTTGAGATGTCATTGAATGATGTCTCTCTGTGTAAATCTATGTCTGCATTTGAAATGATATCGCTGCTCGTGCCGGAGGATAAATGGAAAAACTGGAGCTTCAAAATTGTGGATCTTGCTGTCAGTAGAAAATCTACAGAGTCACTGGTGTGTACCTGTCTTGTTCTTCGTTTGTTGCACTATGATTATCAAGAACAATATTGGACCCTTTTCAATCCGGTACCATTGAATACAATAAGTGACGCAGTAGATCGCGTGAACCTTCCGCGCATTGAATGTGTGATGCGCTACATGATGCAAGTAGATATGGATGCGAGAACTTTGCGCACACTTCAATCTGTTAATTGGATAACTCAGGACGAACAGAATACTATTCTATCCTTAGCTTCTGATGCCCTTCATCAATTTATTGCCCGTGTATTCAATCAGCAGCAACAAGCGCTTATTGATGAGATACCGAGATGTACTGCAGTTGTTCAAGCAATTGACTTTCGGATTGCTGACGATTTATGGATCGATCTTCAAGTCGCCATGTCGCTAGTTAATGAAACGTTAGATACGACTAGTGACCAGACGCGTTTAGGGTTATTATACATCAGGCTAGTGGCTCTATTCGACACGACGAGGAGTGATTGGAGCGACAATGAGGATTTCTTGGCTCGCAGATTTGCGCATCTTGTTTTTAAATTCGGGCTTTGTGAGAAGGTAATATTGAACACGAAGTCAAACCATCATCGCCTGGTGTTGGTATGCAATCACATTTGTGAGGAGGTGTCTGACAGCACCTTGTTAGGATTTGAAGAGCCAGCAGATTTTTTATGGCACCTGATAGAGTTTACAGTTGATTATCAGTGTGATTGGAGGGATGCACAATTGGTCCCTTATATACTGGCTGACGAACTGCGTCTCTGTCAAGTTATTCGGTTTGGACTTTCAAAGACATGTTTTGAAAAAGTATCGCCGCCTTTGATATCTCATCTGGGATCCCCTTTTAATACTGAATATGATGAGGTGGTGGAAATAGTGCTATGGCCTTATTTATGTGACTCAAACAGCAGTTTTAAAAGCATGCGTGCCATTGTTACCAACACTGCTGAATCTTTAGAGCGTCTTGAATTGCTCCCCGAATTGATCACGCGGACTTGTGATGCAGTTATCGCAACTGCAGATGCCGGTACGAGGGATTTGGTGGAGACTATTGTACTGGCAGAGTCAGCCAATGAAGAAGAAGAACAGGAAGAAATTGAAATAGTTCCCGTAGTTGAAAAAGTGTTTGCAGCTCACTTCGCTCAAGGCGATCAAGTGTACTATATTAAAGACGGGAAGCAAGAACTAGGAGTGGTTAGAAAGGTTCACTCAGAGGAGAATCCTACTGAAGTGTACTACACTGTCGGAATTGTTCAATCAACGAGAGAAGTTCAAACCATCCCAATGTATCTAACTCCCAAGTACACGAACCCATCGTCGCTTGAACAATTGAATAAGCTATTGGCTGCTGCCAGAAAAATAGGCGATCACAAAGAATCCATCAGACTGATGAAGTTGCAGCCTTCGCTTCTTCCTCGGCCAGTGGACTCTGATGCTGCGAAACGCGACAAACTTGACAGGGCCCGCAAACGCCATGAAGCCGCTTTAGAGTACATATCGGAAGCCAAAGCACTGCACGTGGAAGTTGAATCAACAGAAGCTAATGTCAAAGCATGGAGCACGGAACACGCGTTTCATTCTCGACTAATCTCGCAATTGAACCGTATAGCAGCTGTGACTTGTGATGCAAGACATCTCTCTCACGTGGAGCAGACATGCCTGCTTAAAGTATGTGTCTCATTGCCGAGCTTTGCCAGTCCTTCTCAGATATCAGCCTGTCTTGGAAAGCAAGCAGATGCGCATGTGTTTGAATTGTTGATGGCTGTTCTCCGGGTGATGGAATCACTCGTGGTTCATATACCATTCATGCCGGACCCAATCGAAATGTATTTGCAACGTTGTGTCATGTCATCCCTTCTTTTGGGAGGTAAAATTGAGGAATTATTTCATCAAGTGGGGGCGATTTTAGTCCATTTGTCTCGAGACCATCGAATTGTAGAAAGAGCGTATGAGCCTATTCTATCCGAGATTCTTTCTGGCAAATTGGTCATCACTGATGCAATAGCTTCCTTGGTCACCCATACTCCCAGTGAAATCGTTCTTCGTGCGGAAGTCGCAGGCGGAAATTTATTACACCTTCTTGAAGACCCAGAATATTCAAAGGACTACTTATCCATGTTGACGAATTCCTTGAGCAATGTTGCTGTATTTCATGAATTCTGGGGCAAGCGGAACGCATTATTGCAAACATTGCAGACCGATTTTCACCCGGAGTCTTGGAGTATGTACCTTGCCCTTGTTCATAAATCGCGAGGGATCGTGGTGAACGATGATGAAGTATTCCCGTTTGTATGCACCGCGTTGCAATGGAGTCTACTTGGAGATCACGATGAAGAACGAGACCAAATAGCGGTAGAAACATTGCGGAGTGTACCAGCCTCAAGCAGACTTTGGTACACAGATAGTACACTGGTGAATCGGAAGGCGTATATCACCGCTCAAAATCGCATGCGAAACTATATCACTCCTAGAATCATGGCACTCGAGTTCGATGAGATTTCTCGAACGAGTTGTTTCGATCCAGTCCGTATTGACAACCATGATATTGGTACGATGTCAGCGTCTTGCAGCAGAGTGGCTCGCTCCGTGACGGCCTTATACGAAAAAGAAGATTGCTCTGTGGAGATTCAAATTATCCTACCTACCACTTTTCCTCTAGACAATGTTGAGATCGTGTGTACCAAACAACTGGGAATTAAACAGGAGCGATGGAAGCGTTGGGTTCTTCAGATTACCACGCTGCTCTCTTCGAAAGACGGAACATTGCTGGATGCATTGAGAACATTTAAGAGCAATTTGGACCAAGAGTTCCTCGGGGTAGAAGCATGTCCCATTTGCTACACTGTATTGCACGTGGCTGACAATTCACTCCCAAAACTCAAATGCTCCACCTGTAAAAATGGATTCCACACGAAATGCATCTCCAAATGGTTTGAAAGCTCGCACAAGAACGAGTGTCCTATGTGCAAACAGCCATTTTGAATGTTAAAAATGAAATTTTATTAGGTTATTTTTACTTTCGCAGTGATTTCGGATGGGTACGTTCGGGTCTCGGTGAGTCCCCCCCATTCACTCCATGCTCCGTCGTACACAGAAAAGTGTCCAAGAGATATATTCCAGAAATGCGCCAGTGCGAGAAGAGGAACACACGCAGTAACCCCAGAACCACAGGAGAAAGTCACCTTTGCTTTCAAATTTAACATAGGATCGAAACCCGCCTGATTAAATATGCGCAACATTTCATGCTGACTTAAAAATTCATTCGTAGTTGGATCTAAAACAGAATCCCATGGAACATTCACAGAAAACGGAAGATGACCTCGACGTAAACCTGGTCGAGGTTCATCGACCTCACCGTTGAAGCGGGGGGTGCTCCTTGCATCGATGATCAATCCCACTGAAGGATCTTTCTCGTTGTAGTTGAGCTTGGATAACGAATGTATCCCTGCAGCCACTTGACCCAAACTCCGGAAAAACGAAGCATCATACGCAGCCCGAAACACTTGTGGGGGTGCTTCTGCGGGAGGATCCACAGAGAGAGGATAGGCCCCCGCCTTCCATGATCTCAAGCCACCGTCAAGCACACACACGTTCTTAGCACCCATGCTTTTCAGCATCCACCAGAGTCGTGGCGAAGAGAAATTGCCGACCTACTTCCGGATTAGTTCATGTCTAGAGTGAAAGAGCACAACTTACGGAATCGTAGACCACAATGGGTTTTTCTGATACTATTCCTATCCCTCCCATGTAAGCTTCGAATTGGGACATACTAGGCATCATATGGGGCATAGGAGACGTTTTATCGCAACATTCATCCAAGTCGAAAAACGCTGCACCTGGAATTCTCTCTTCGCAAAATTCTGCGAAACCATTGCGGTTCATTGATGGCATGTGCCAACTGGCGTCTATTATTTGAACATGTCCTAATTTTGAAATGAGATGCTCAGCTCGAATCACATGGTGTGACATGATTTTACCGTAGACCATTGGCGCTGTCAAAAGTACACCCAAAATCACAACCATAGGGTATTGGCTAGTCGGACGTTTTTTAAAAGATCAATCAAAATCAAAAACGTGAACTTTGATGTCGAGAGAAGAACAGATTAGAGAGTGGAAGGTTCAAGCTTCGAAACTTCTTCGTCAATATTCATTTCCGCTTTTAGTTGACGGAAGGCAAGCCAAGTATTGTGATGTGTGTAACGGGGCGAAGAGAGTGTCAAAAACAAAAAGAATTTATATGTTATTAATAGTAAGTGTTCCATGGAAAACAAAGGCATGCGGTGCTTGCGATGGGAGTGGATATATGTTTGAATGAACGAGTATTGTATAACAGGATATGATAAATATATATGTAAAAGGAATAAGAGGAGGAATGAAATAAGTTTGTATACAGGCGAACCGTCGTCGAATGATTTTGTGGGACGATAGTATCAATCTAGGATATAGTGGGTTGGTATATAAACTTCTCGGCGTTTCAGGTGTCGATTCGCCGAGTTGTTATAGTTATCTGAACTGCAAACAAATACCAGGTATGATGATGGATGTGCAATATCTTATTCTGTCTTTGCTTTGCATTCTTTGAGTTGCATTCGTTGTTTCATTGAAGAAATGAAATTGTGGAAAGAATTAAAGAAACAGCATCAAAGGCATTTCACTAAAATCGAACCTACATAAACATGCAATGGTAACTAGTTATTTCAGAATTTATTTAAACACAACTAGTGGATCAAATAATTTTCGTGATGACTTTTGTATTATAGTTTAAGGTAGATATAACTATCGCCACGAATTCGTTGAATTAACTAACATGACCATAATGCTTCCACACCATCAACGCAATGAAGATGAGGTTTGGGGCACACACTATCCAAGTGTTGATACTTCGAACGTATCCCCACTCGCAATAAACTTGGTATTCGTAGTCCTCTTCATATGTTTCTCTTTTATAAACCATTATATGAAAACTCGTGCCATGGCATTCGTTCTTGCACTCATGCTAGCAATGGTAACCATGATATGGGTCATTATTGTCTATAAGCTTATTGAGTCTGTTGTTTGGCCACTGGCTCTTCGATTCCGGGCTAATGGAGTGATTGAATTGGAACTCGCGTGGAGCACCAAAGAATTGGACGCGAGAAATGGTGGAGTGACTCTATTGAAGGTGAAAGTTTCTCGTTGTATGACAGGAGGTGTATGGGCGAATGCAGTTACAGATCGCAATGAGGAGTTTGCATATGTATTAGTACCTACGGATGGTCCTCGTTACTGGCGAGGCTTTGTGTTCCAGCCAGAAGATAGTCGAGTCTTCTTGCGTGATTGCGCTCATGCGGGAGTGATAATACAAAATACTGAAGAAGAAAACGAAATGACTGTTCCGTTTGTGACATATGAACAGCACACTCAGGAAGAATCTATTCAAAGGAACGAAGCATACTACGAAACTTTAATTGACGACAAAGACCCGCTTTTCAATAACAACATTATTGAGGTCTAGCTGTTAATACTTTTAAATTGTAATTATGTTATATAAATTGTAATTATGTTATATAAATTGTAATTAACTTAATCAGCGGAATTCAATGCTGCGAATCTACTTTCTAAATCGACTCCGGCATCTGCCTTTTCTGCGACAGGTTTCTTCGTCGACACAATACCCGCGTTATCAAGTTCTTGGGACAGTTCCAGTCCATGCTCGTCAGCAACCATTTGAATGAGCTCATTAATTTCACTCTCGGGGGTCGCTCCGGAAGTAGTTTGATCCATGGCTTGATCCATATAGGCGGATCGAACATCCAGCGTCTCAAAATTTTCTTCGAACTTATCCATTACTGTTCCTATTTTGTCAATATCCATACTCTTCAATGTTTTATCCATTCCCGCAACAGTTTTGGTCATTGTCTTCGTGAGCTTTCCCATGCTAATCGCAGTTTGAACTCTCTGAGATACGGCTTCAATGCGAGACGAAAGTTTCAAGTAATTCATTCCTTGATTTTTATCTCGGATAGCATTGGTCCCAAATATTCGAGCTCCTTCCATATCTCCTTTTTCAATACACTTCAATAAAGATAAGTTTCAATAAAAATATCAGCTAGGGCTACTTACGGCTTTGACTTTCTTCTGATTCAGTTTCATGTTCTTCTCGCATTTCTTTGACTCCCTCGCAAGCTGTTTCGAGGTCAGCCTCAGCTCTATCAGCTGCTTCTGCATTGCACTTTCGCCGTTGCCCATGATAGTTTCTTTCCAATTACAACGAAGTGACGGGCCTTCTCCAATCCTATTTCTCACTCTGAAAAGGGGGGAAATTTTTCAAGAGAAAAATTCGTGCTGTTTTGTTTTCTGACATCTAGCTATGTAAGCGAACGCACATTTAATAAGTAGATGGGGTTTGTTTTTAATAATGAAGGACTAATAATCTTCTTTGAGATATTCATCAGAAACAGATGACTCATTTAATAAGTAGATGGGGTTTGTTTTTAATAATGAATGGTTAATAATCTTCTTCAAGATATTCATCAGAAACAGTTGACTCAGCGTCTTCATTGGAAGATGCATACACTACGTAATCGTCATCCTCGTTGATGTTATTTTGATGCACTTTGAATGGTTCAAATATTTTTTTATCCCATCTCTTTTTCCCATTACTGGTGAATTCTGCATCCTGTTGATATTCACCATCGTCTGAGTTGGAACTGCAAGCCCGATCTAGAGCCATCCTGGCTGCTTCAGCAGTTCTCACTCTAGAACGCTCTAAATCATTCAGCAGCAACGCTTCATCTTCATCGTCTGAATCATCTGCATTCTTCTGAGACACGTACACGAAGTATCGACTCGCGCATGCCAGAGACTTATCCAGACTGACATTAAGCGCGGCAGTCGGACGCCATGTCTGTTCCAACGTATTGATTCGCACCAACTTAGAAGCTGAAGCGAGCTCCATTAATTCTCCATCATCTTCCAAACCAGCAATATCGTTAGACGCTGGATTCACAGAGGATGTAGTCGGGGAAATTCGAGATGACTTCAAGTAATCCGACACAGATGACGCCATGGGTGAATTCCTATCAAAAGATGGTACGATAGGAGGTCTCGTGTCTAGTGGTGGGGGGCGGAACACAGCTATAGTATTCTCACGTTCATAAGCTAGTCTCAATTCCTCCAGGTCTCGTTGTATTCTTGCTTCTTCCATCGCATCCATTTCAGCCCGTTTTCTGCGCTCATCTTCTTTCAGCCGTTTTCGTTCTTCGATCTGTGACTCCAACGCCTGCTGCACTTGGCGCTGCTTATTCAGCTTATCTTCCCGTGATGAGTTGCTGTGAATTGGAGAACTATTCTCTTTTTCAAAATACGGAGGTTCAATTCGTTCCCCTCCTGGGCTCTCAAGAGTCCTTATCAACTCTCGCTCCGACCCTCGTTTCTGTTTCGCTTCTTCAATCTTTTTCTCCTCTAATTGTGTATCAAGCTCTCTTTGATAAGCCAATTTCTTCTGAATATCAAGCTGTCTAACCGTCATTATTTCGTCATTGGAAGCGAATCCATATTGAAGCGAATGAAGGCCTCGCCCAAAACCAAGTTTCGGTGAATGTTGCTCTTCTTTCGATTGGTTATTCTCTCTTCGCTCCGGTAATAAAGTAGATCTATCTAAATTTAATTCAGACTCTCTTGCAAGTCGAGCTGATTTAACTGCATCCATCTGACGCATCATTTCAGCCTCAACCAACCTTTCGAATTCATCTTTCTCGTTTGAAACGGAGGCCATCGCAAACAAGGAAGCTGAGTAGAGAGTCTGTAAAGTGAATCAATGAGCACCAAACACTGAATGGTGAATGAGTCGACAATGTAGATGGAACCGATGAAATGAATCAATGCACTGTCCTTCGCTCTTTCTTAATAGCTTGCAAGTGTTAGGACGCCCATTTTTGAAAGTCTAGAGATTTAGCTATCCAGGTCCTACTGTACGTTGAAGCGTCGGAAAGCCCCCCGTCCTTTGTAACGCGAGCTTCGGACTTGTGAAAAGTCTCATAAGTAGTGAGTGCGTAGTGAGTGCATTGGACTAAGTGACTGCTCCATTAAAGGGAATAGATCAACTGTGTAAGGCACGGTTGGCATATTTACCAAGAGAGTAAAACTATTTCAGGTTTAGAAAGAATGGTTCAATGCAAATCGAAAATGGCCATAAAGAAAAAGGTGCGTTTTTGCCTTTTGGATATTAAAAATGGCGAAGCAATTCGAATTGGAGCAGTATCCAGTCCGATGATTTTAAGCATACATGATCTCACGCCAAGAAGCTCTGAGGTGTGTACCAATGTAAAAGTACAGCTGCTTCAAAAGCGAGATTTCCACTCGTTTCACAAGGCTAACAGGTCACATAAAGCCCAAACAGGGTTATTTATGAATCACGAAGAGAATCGATTGAAAATGTTGAATGAATTGATAGCAGATAGACAAGTACTTATATTAGAAAAAATGAGTATCAACAGACAACAACCCAAACTGGTCGTGACCAAAGACCCCGAGTTGTTTCACTCATCCGTATTGAAATCGAAGAAATTTCCCGGCGCCTATGTGACTGCAACAATCGCGGCTGTTAATGCAGGAATTCAATGCCCTGCGTGCCATGCATGCCCTGATCTCAAAAGCAAAACTTGTCTTCGATGCCGCAAAAAAGTCAACTGGAAGGAAATGCTTTTAAAAGCAGGGATACATATCGACCCGTGTCCTCAGCCATCCTGTTTCCCTATTATTCAAAATAAAATGGCGCTCGATGTATCACGACCGAAACCAAAGTGCAAGCAAGACATTTTCAGGGAGTCACATGGGACACATGCACGAACCAAACACTTGCAGGAAAAAACTTGGGTGAGAAATATGAAACTTGCGGGTGACATGAGATTAGCAGATATAGAGAATATTATTCAGATGGTTCACGAAGAGCAAACCAACGAGATAAAAAAAGTCATTCGCAACACTACTCGAAGCAGCGATCAAAGAAATTCGCATTTTATTGGTAGACCCTAATAAAACGGTCATATGTTTCATCGCTACATAGTCTTGCTCTCCCTGGTACTGGGTGTAGCAGGTAAGTATTGTTTGCATTTTTAATCTCTTGGTTTTGAAGAAACGCTTTAGGCCAGGTTGAAACGCCTACATGTATCCCTGGTGCACTTCTTGACAATAATATTCAGAATTGGAAAGAAGATCAACAAATCGAAACGGACAATATGGAACGGCTGTGCAATAAACGAGTGGAGCAACTGTTTAATGCCCTTATAGGGAATCACGGACCTCCTATTGAGCTTGAAATTAAGACAGCTGGATGCTTTGGAGAGTGCCAGCAGTTCCGAGATAATATTGATTCACTTCTATTAGGGACAGGTTGCACATGCCAGGAACTAGATACATACCTTCCATTAGCGGATTTAGGTATAGATATGGACTCGTGGTGTAATAGACGACCTACTACCTTCCTAGCCGATGTATTCGACCTGCAGTATGAATGGGATGCATTCGACTTCAGGTATTGCCAGTGTACAATAGATATAGCATGCAACACCGCAACTAATTTACCGCAATTGCTGCTCGTAATTCCTTTTATATACGCATTTAATTGACATGATAATATTTTGTTTTAATAATAGTTGTTACCGAAAAGCATTCTTAGCCAGCCAGTTTCGTATCTCATCTTCCTTCAAGCCTGGGGTCACATCTCTGCATTTATAAATCGCTTTCTCAACATCTGCCTGTTTCCAGCCTTCTGAAACTAGTTTGAAATGAAGACCTCGGCCTACGCTTTGTAGACTTTGCAATGCCGTAGCTGTACCAGCAGATACCTTTACAAGTGACTCCTGTGCTATTCTAACTGTCGCTCGACGAACTAGACCACCAGCCTGATGGCCCTTCTCCGCCAAAGCTCTCAGTCGTTTTTTCGCGGCCAATTGTCCTGAAAAAGAAGTTTCTCCGATTTCAATTCCAAGAATGTACCAAAACAAAAACTCGTCGAAAGATACATGACCATTTCCATCAGCATCCATTGCTATCATGGCTTTATCTAGCTGTTGGGATGTGAGTTTTACACAAAGCTCATCTTCCAAAAGCTTTTTAACTTCTAATTGCTCTAAGGAATCAGAATGATCTAAATCGTATTTGTCAAATGCTAGGCGTATTTCTTCAGAATGTTTTGTCAAAAGTACCGGATTGATTTTTGTGGTTTCATTGGTTGAAGTGCTTTCGTATATAAAGCAATCTGACACATCGTCCCAATGCATTCTAAATTCTTCATCTTTGTGTTCAAATAATTCGCCATCGCGATAGTATACATTGCTGAGCTTCCCGTCGTTATACGCAGGAAGAAATGTTGACTCAAAAGCAACTTTCACTCGTTTCAATTTCTCGTCATTGCATTTTTTGGTCAAATTAGAACTAATCCCATATTCTCTTCTGGCGTATCTTTCAAAAAGGTAAACGTAATTTTCAAAATCAGAAATTCGAATTTGCCTTGCTTTTGTTTGACCCGGTACTAGCGGCCGCTTATCCATCCATTTCTGAGCCTGTTCTTGGATGTACTTTTTTGCATTTGCTATCTGCTCTTGGGGGACTTTATCATGAAGTTGATTCTTCAGCAATCGAGCTCGCCGTTTTGCTTGCAAATTAATTCTTAGTAGTCGCATTCGTTTTGAATCCCGGCCATCTTCTTTTGAGAGTGCAACAAACCAATTCAGTAACTCGTTATATTCTATCAACCCGTTTCCATCTTGATCCATTGCGGTGATTGCATCGGTTGCTTCCCTGTCCGTGACAGGTTCGCAAATCTCGTTACGTAAGAAATTTAATAACTCATTTGAATCCAACGCCCCACTATTATCAACATCGTATTTTTCAAAAGCCTCTTTAATAATTTCTTCCGCCGCAACTCGATCTGCTTGCTTCAGTCTCTCGTTTTCTACTTTTTTCTTGAAGTTCTTTTTCTCAAAGACCCTTGTGCTCCATCCAACTGACCGACAAACATCTTCAGTGATTACTACACCTAAATCATTGTTACATTCTTTCGCAACATGATCTCGTTTGTTACCTTTAGAGTGATACTCGATGAAACACATATTGCAAAAAGACTCGGCACAACCTTCGCAATGAACATGAACCTTTCTCAGTTGACAATCAGCGCAGAACCTCATCTTTGAGCCGTTTGAATTTAAACTTCGTGCTACAAGTTCATTGGATATTGGTTGAAATTGGTGGCGTGTTCTTCTTCTACTCAGAAGATAATGATCAAACTCACTCAATGGTTCCACTACTTGTACTGGTTCTTCTATAGCCTCTTGATGTATCTTCGGCTCTAATATATGATGTTGTAAAAAGCACTCGTTACAAAAGAGACTGTCTTTCGAACAGGTTCTGCATCGAACTTGTGCTGCCTTTTCTTGGCATATAGAACATAAAATAGCATAATCGATATCATCTTCATCAATTTCAGGCACATCGCAAGACTCAACAACGTCCAGTACCGAGACATCATAAATACCAGCATCATGAATGGTAGTGTTATCGTGGCTCAATTCGGCTATTCGAATATCGACTCTCTCCCTTGTAACCGGAGAATCCCCTTCGAGTACCACGTCTACAGATTCATTCTCATACACCTTAACAACTGTACACGGCTTCCATGTTGTCTTCTCTTTACATTGCACATTTTTAGCTCCTACACCAATTTTCCCATGAATTCCACGATTATTGCATCCCGATATAACCGTATGGTCGTACCAGACCGATTCAGGTCGTATTGAAAATCTCAAGTGGCTCACAGGGACTTCTCGCAATTTGCTGATATACTGCACTAGCTCATTCACAGTAGAACTGTTTTTCAAATGTTCTACTCGTATTTGATGTCCTGTTCCAGTGACAACAAAAAAGTTAAGGAGGCGATCATTGAAGGGTATGATAGGGTCTTGCCATGAACTCTCGGTTGTTTCATGGTTCCAATAATATTTGCCTCTCTCATCGTCTTCGTATGGGTAACTGTCCTTGGCTTCCCAGTGAGCAATATCCTTCACAGTCATGTACTCACTATAGACCTGTTTCACCATCTGCTGCAATCTTCGAAGCAGTATGTTGGACTTTAAGTACTTTAGAAACTTCTGGATGACCAAACATGCTTGAAGTTCCACATTGTCTGATTCAGCCATCGAATGTCTGACGGCTGCAATGATACGCTGTTCTAATGGCAATTCATCTTGAGACGATAATGACAACCCATTTTTGAGCACCTCATCGATGCATTTCATAGGATCTCCGCTATATCTTTGTGATCCTCGCCAAAGAATCGAAAAAGAAGGAAACCCTTTAGCCCCAAATTGAATACATGCTTCTATTCCGTGATGCACTATGTCCATTCGATATGCGACCCAGCGATTATTGGAGTCATTTTGTGATGCCAAAGCAAGGGCTGATTCAAATCTGGGATTCGCTGGTTTGGCAAACGGAGCCGTGAAATAAATGATTGTTATTTCATTCCAATCCAATTCGTCATTATTAAATAGCGGTAAAGCTCTTAGCGTTCGTTCCTTTTGTTCTGATAAAAGTTTCTGCTTTTTTTGACGTCTTTCATTCAAATACTGTCTACCCACTCGCAAATGAAATAAAATCAGTTTTGCTTTTCTTTTTCTCCAGCAATTTTGGAATCTAGTAGCTCCTAGATTCCGCCGTTGTAGTAACTCTTCATGTGCGATTGCAAACCACCGATAAATAAATATTTTCTGTAAACTTACTGAACTGTGCAGCACTGCTCGATCCCACAACTTGTTCTTATAACTTTTGAATTCATGATATTTCGAAAACAATTTAAAACCATAGCGTTTCAATTGAAAAATTCTTACTTTCGAGGCCTTTTTGTGATTTTTACGGTTTGCCTTTAGATCCTCCAAATACCAAATCCAACCTTTCATAACAGCCGTTTTTGTTACAATAAGATTATGACGAACTGCTCTGGTTTCTTTCTCGCGCCATTCTTTGTTCAGTGTGACATGGAGACCCATTATCTGAAAATAATGAGTAGCCAGGAACTCTTGGGATTTCAAAATTGCCCCCATTTTTAAACTTCTTTTGTAGGATTGATGGTCCATAAAATCATCGCGCCAATGAAAGAAAACCAATCGCGGCGTTCTTTCAATATATCGACCTTGATAAAACAATATAGCTTGCTGTTGTTGGAGACGACGAAATTGAATATAAGGTATGAAATAATCATGCCATCCAAAACGTTTTATATGATAATCACGAAGTTCATTTGCAGCAACGACCATTCGTTTTTGTCTCGAAGAATTCAAGCAATGTGAATCGACACAATTCAAAAACACTACAACCAACTTTTGCTTACGCAAACGGCTTTCCTCGCATCTCTCGTGCCAATGCCTTAGTGACATAGCGGTCAGTTTCATTCTCATGAAATTCACTGCAGCTCGCAATTTTTGTTTCTTTTCCTTTGCAGCGAGGGAATAATCCAACCACGAATTCCAAGATCTGGTAACAAGTTGCTGAAGCATGAAGGCGACAGCTTTTCTCATGACCTCCAACTCCCTCTCTCGCATAAATCCCCGACATCCAGCGATAAAAGCGGTGAATCCAGCTGATAGCGCCATCTGCCGTATGTCTTGATATCTCGCTAATACTCGTTGCCTCATGTGCCTCCTCATCTTTCGAAAATGCATCCCTTCTATCTTCGACACAAGTAGTTGGATATCTTTTCTCTTGGTTCGAAATTGTTCTCTAGCTAACTGACCTCTGCGCATTGTCTGTAACTTTACTGCTGCAATTCGTTGAGCCCGTTTTTCAAGTCGCATCTCCAAAGCTGTGCTCTGGGCAGAGACAGTTCGTGAGAAGCACTGAAGTTGCACTGAAGCTTTTAGAATAACCAAGTCCAAATCTCGGCATAAAGTGTTGTGCACCAGCTGATACACTTGGTGCTCTCGAAAAGTTTCTTGTATTGTAAGAGCCGCAACGTGCTGCTCAGCCATCAGCATGGATTCCAATGCTGTTTCAAGAGCTGTTTGCTGAATGACACGTTCACGGTATAAATGATATGAATGTGCTAAGGTTATAGCAGCGAGTTGCTGATTTGCATCTTCTACAGCACTATTACATGCGTCTACTGCAGCCATGTATATCTCTGCTTTTATGATCTCTGTTCGTTTTTTGGAGAAGATGGAGCGAGCAAACGCTTGAATCTTGATGCTACACGTAATTCTAAATTTAAGTTGTCGAAGGGAAAACAAGTGCAACCGACTTCTATATATTTGATAAGTGCTCGCTATCAAAGTGGCTGCGTCTATGCGTCTTAAAGATTCGATAGTTTCAGCAATTCTTCGTTTAACTTTGTAGCCGACAATAATCCTCTTGAAGAACAATTGCAGGACAATACTGGCTACATGCTTTTTCCTTTTAAAAACAAGATCCGCAAAAAGATTTTTGGCTTCAAGCATTCTCCGCCAACTTTGAATACGTCGTGCTGCCTCATTTCTGTGATGTAATACCATGATGTTGTACTTGCATCTACCTAAAAACCTTCTGGCGCACGCTTGTAAAATAACAGCTGCACTTTCATTTTCAATTTTCTTTTGATAAGTTACCATTGTTTTCCACATATCCAATGCTTTCGTTTCAGCATGTCTCATTATCTGTGCTGCAATATTTCTTAGTTTCACGATTCCTCTTCTTTTCGCATGGTCCTGGAGCGACAATTGCAAGGAAAACTCACGGGCCATAGTATTAAAATACTTCCATCTATCAATACCATACGCCAATCTTTCTTTACTTAGTTTAACCCAAAGGTCAGCAATAATTCGAATGGCACGTTGTGTAATCAGATCTCGCAACTGCATCTGATTCAAGAACTCCACTGGAAGACCATTCACAGCAGCTTCTCCCGCCTTTTTTAGACGCAATGCTAGGGAATCGTGTTCGTCAACAGTGCGCTCCAAATGCTGCTTGAAACAGTGCTTCTTCATCCCGTAAAGTGTCCGTTACGATGATTTGATGTGGGGGGGCTATCTATACTCCCATGATTCGCCAGCAAGTGCAAGTAGCCCGACTGATTCAAGCTTTCAAGGCGGAAGGTCATCTCTGTGCAGCGGTTGATCCACTGGGTATATGCAAGAATGATCCGTTAAGGCCTCCATACCACGTAGAGGAGGTTTCCAGCTTACGACCTGAGACTTATGGACTTTCGTTGCAGCAGCACGGCAATACGGAATTTTGGATCGGTAGTGAATTGTCCCCCGTTTTAAAAGAAGAGAACTATCCATTTAGTACGATCATGGAAACTCTGGAAAAAGTTTACTGTGGACCAATCGGAACACAATTCACGCATGTTGTGAAACCAGACTGCCGAGCGTGGTTGGACAAGAAAGTTCTTAATTTTCAAAATCATAAGCCAACCGAGGAAGAATTTAATTCCATGGTTCACATGATAGTTAAAGCGACGGCATTTGAAGAATTTTGTGGCAAAAGGTTTTCAGGCGCCAAGAGATTCTCTTTAGAGGGCGGAGAGGCCTTAATACCTGGTATCGAAGCAATGCTACATCGGTGCAGTAAGCATGGAGTCATGGCAGTTGAACTTGGAATGGCACATCGGGGAAGATTAAATGTTCTGCACAATGTATTTAAAGTTCCGATAGATGCTTTGCTTTATCGATTTCAGTCCTACCTTCCTGATAACAACGAATACCCTAATAATTCAGATGACGTGCGATATCATCTAGGAACTTCTACTGTAAGACAGTTTCAAGTGAATGGAGTGAATAAGAAATTAAGGATTTCGTTAGCAGCTAATCCATCACACTTGGAAGCTGTTAATAGTGTTGTTTTAGGTAAAACGCGAGCGAGACAATTCTTGATGCGTGGAGAACATGTAGTAGAGGATGATACTGTTACAAATCACGTTTTGGAAACTCCTCTATTTGGTTCAGTTGATTATAGTCCCAGTGATACAGCTAGGAAGCTATCGCTGGCGGTACTCATCCATGGTGACGCTTCGTTTTTTCAAGGCTGTGTCAGGGAAACCTTGGGATTTAGCGGGTAAGTGATAAACGTGCGAATACATTGATTCTAAATGGATATTCAGTTTGCGTGATTATACCACTGGTGGGACAATCCATATTATAGTGAACAATCAAGTTGGATTTACAACGACCCCGAGAGAGTCGCACAGTTCGGTGTATTGCTCAGATGTGGCTTTGACAATTGGTGCTCCTATTTTTCATGTGAATAGCGATGAACCTCAAGCCGTAGTGTGGGCTCTTTGTGCGGCAGTGGATTATCGCCAGGCATTTGGTAGAGATTGTGTGGTGAATCTATGGTGCTATCGGCGGCATGGTCACAATGAACAGGATAATCCCGAACTCACGTTGCCATATATGTATTCTACGATTGCGAAACATCCGAAGATATGTGACATTCTTGCTTCACAGGTTCCAGATATCGAGACGCAAAAAGTTGTTGTGACGAAGGAATACGAAGCTTGTTTACAAGAAACCGAGTCCAAGGAGAAAGGCAAGGTGAGTAGTCAAGATGCTTTTTAAAATCGATTTGACTCACAAAGAATTGTGGTAGCGAGCTCTGATGCCTATGTGGAGTGAACTGGCATTGGTTTCAGACCGAGAAATTTCCCGTGTTCAAAGCAAAGTGAATTCCCAGCGAGTAAAAAACGTAATTCGCAGGGTGAATACAGGAGTGGACACTGAATTGCTTCGTTCGTACGGTAGAACTATGTTCACGTTACCCGACACATTCAACCCTCATAAAACAGTGAGTGCTCTGTACCAAGCTAGATTGGAGAGTGTTCAAGTGAATGCAGGGTCTAAGATAAAATGGGCTACAGCCGAAGCACTGGCTTACGGGAGCTTGCTATGCGATGGTTTCAATATTAGATTAAGCGGGCAAGATGTAGAGCGAGGAACATTCAACCAGCGTCATGCTGTTTTGTATGATCAGCAAAGGTATGCGGGTGTCGATGAGATCTACTATAAGCCCTGGACTGCTTTACAGAATCAGAAATGGCACCGAGACGATGTGTTTCGTGACTTGAGCGGACGCGAAGATGGTATTGATGATGAAGATGCTGCCGATGAAGATGGCAGTGTTGATGTGTTTACATCGATGGTTCAAAGGGCAAATTCCAGTTACCAGCATTTCCCTTCCGTTTCTGAGATGAAAGCAGCGGTCGAAGTGCAGCAAGAAAAGGCGTCACAAAAGGTGCAAGAGATTCAAAATGAAAGTTTGAATCGAGGCAGACTATTGGAGGACAGTAGGAAAGCGTTGCAGTGGAAAGGACCTGCGGATGGCAGCATGCCTCTAGGTGTGATGGAAGTTTGCAACAGTCCGTTGAGTGAGGAAGCTGTTCTAGGGTTTGAGCACGGTTATTCTTTGTATTCACCTAAAATGATGGCGATTTGGGAAGCTCAATTTGGTGACTTCAGCAATTGTGCTCAACCTACAATCGATCTTTTTATTGCAAGTGGTGAAGATCGATGGGTTCGATCGTCTGGTGTGGTACTTTTATTGCCTCACGGGTATGATGGTCAAGGACCAGATCATAGCACAGCCAGGATTGAAAGGTTTCTGCAGTTGTGCAATGAGGATGATCAACCAGATCCGTTTCCATCTGATACTGGTTCCGAGTCGTACAAGTTAGCCAATGTGAACATGCATATCCTCTATCCGTCAACTCCTGCACAGTACTTTCATGTATTGCGGCGTCAAATGTTACTGCCTGTTAGAAAACCTTTGATTGTATTCACACCAAAATACTTGCTTCATCATAGTGGGTGTGTCTCATCTCTTGAAGACATGGGTCCGAAAACCGCTTTCAGTACTGTGCTGGATGATCCCTTATTCGAAACCAAACATGATACAGCTTCCAGAGTGGTCCTGTGCTCGGGAAAGTTGTATTACCACCTATTACATAAGCGGCGGGCAGCAGATTTAGACAAGTGTGTTGCTCTTATTCGCATCGAACAACTTTGTCCCTTCCCATTCGAGACCCTCTTCAAAATCCTCTCTTCCTACCTGAGCTATGGCGGCATTGATCTCGTATGGGCACAGGAAGAGCCTAAGAATATGGGGTCCTTTAACTTTGTTGAACCGCGTTTGTCCTGGGTGCTGCATCAGTTAACAGGAGCTCAACTCAGCAAAATTAGAAACGCAACCAACAGGTCTATTCAGTACGTGGGCAGACCTCCAGCCGCGTCTCCTTCAACGGGTTCGTTTGAATATCACAAAGAAGAAATGTTGAAATTGACAGCAGCTGCCCTTGGAGTCAAAGAGACCCTCCCATAAACTAATGAATTTCAAAATATAAGATGTAAACACTTTTTTATATAGCTAGCGAAATGAGAATTCCCAAGGCAGGCGCGTCATGGAATTATGTCGAGTTCATCAGATTATCCATTTTTTAATTTTTTTAAAGACAAGTTTGAATCTCCAGATGAACTTTCATATTGTATTGGGGTGTATAGGATATCAGGACAATAATTGAAGGAGTGAAGCATAGATCTATGATACTAAGTTCTGAAAAACGAGAATCCAAACACGGAGGTTTACTGGCGAATTATTCACAAAGTTATCTACGTGATTCGAAAACGGATAGTGGAACAGAGTTCTTCTGTCACTAAGTGATTGCTATAAAGGCGCAATAATAACGGAAAATTGAAATCATCAATTCAATTTTTGTGCTTTCCACAGTTTAAATCGGTCCTCCTCGCGCGTAGCCATCAGAAACTGACCGATAAGGCCGTAGCTTTCAGCAATGTTTTTCACTTGGGACTTTAGCAGTTTTTTTTTGCTTATCGCATGAAACCAATGGAAGCAATTACTAGTATGTTGGGAGAAAGGATGCGTGTAACTCTATCTGATGGAAGAGTGATGGATGGTAGATTTGAATGCATTGACAGAGAAATGAATATTATTGTCAGAGATGGAGAACTTGGACTCGTCATGATACCTGGACAGCACGTTGCAAAGTGTGAGCTGGAGAAATGATGAGATGTATTTACTTGTTGTACTCGTCAATGTGTCTCGTTAGTGTGAGAAATAATAATCTCTTCGTTTGAATGAATATTAGTTTGTTTCTATGTTTTCATCCAGTTATGGTATATTTATATACTCAGTACCACGTCGTTACATCATTAAGCTTTTCTTTTCATTTTGTTGCTTTTTTAAATAACAAGTCAAAGTGCTTTCAATTAGTATATGTTTACTTATACGCTTTCATCATGTCATCGAGTAAAGGAACAATGTATCTCACTTTCCCAGCGTGAATCTCCCGTTCTTTGAATAGATATTTTGGGGACATGTTCCTTCTTTTGCGCAGTATTTTCAACCCAGAAACAATGTTGTGAAGACATGCAGCCACCACTTTGGGTTTCTCGTCAACTCCCCTGATGCCCATCCTAATATGCTCTACAGAGACAACAAGGCGACATAACAGTACTCCATCGTTGAACTCCGGAGCAACACCGTAAGGGTCCCTTAGAACAGCGGGATCGCGAATGAATATCCGGTGTTTAGTAGCCAACCAATGCAATATCGTATCCACGCGGGTAAACGCTCGCGGTGTAGTAGTTTCTCCCAATGATTGCTTGCTATGACTGGAGAACTCGCTTATGTTCGAGATGTAACTTGAATTTAAATGGTCGTCAAAATTGGTAGTCAGGTGCTCCAGTCGAATTGGCTCCGTATGCATTGGAAGAATGTCTCGACTTATTGAATCTACTGCCCCTGGAAAAATATCTACTTTATTCACGATAGAAGTTCCCAAATTCGAATTTTGTTTCATGTCCAGGTGAGGTTTGTGTCCTAAATAAGGTGTTTCTTTCCCGCCAAATGAAAATGATGGCCTAGGAAGAATGTTTTCATATGCCCTGTGCATATCCTCAAGAAGCCCTAGAATGCATTTCTTATCACCGTTGTGTATTTTGGTTGCCACGTCACTACGTAGAAACCTTCTCCCCATGCAATCAATTGACAGCAATGTCTCCACCACATACTCAATGTTCTTCAAACAATTGGAAGGCGTTTTCGGTGATCGGTTGATTCCAAGAACTTTCCTATCGTTCTGCAGAACTCCTGCTGCATCCGCTAGTAGCGTACCATCGCACAAGGCCTCGCGCACGACACTATTCGAAAACAAGGAACTTGGTGATGTTGAGACGAATTGTCTCAGAACCCCAATCCTGTCCAACCATTCAATCAACGATGAATCAAGTTGTTGAAGTTCCTGTTCTGAATAAGGAAGCACGTTCTCGACACCGAGTCTCGTAGTCGCCATCGAACTTGACGAGGTGGTTTTGCTTTTGACAAATCCTGAGTTCCTATTAACAGGACCAGGGCGGACATCCAATCGGGTTTGTTGATACATGTGATCCAGTCGTTCTGTTTTCGTAGAAGCAAGTTGAATAGGTGACGCAGCATCCAGGAAAACGCAATATACACAACTGATTAATTCCCAGAATTTTTCTTCATTCCCCTTCACAATGTTCTCAACAATAGACTCGTCTCGTAAAACAAGTACCAGTCTTTTGGCGTAGCTTGATAAGAGCGATTTGAATGCCTTTCCAGAACCTACTAATGCATGGCATAATGCAGTGAAGGCATTCCGGACATTATCTAGACATTCAATAACTGATTGAGGCCGCCAATGAACCACGCAATGCATTTGAAGCAATGTTGTCACTGAAGGCTCCAAACGCTGAAACAGGTTCACAAACAACAGACCGTTTCTGTAAGGATCTTCCAGCAGTGATTTGTCAGCATGTTTGATTGAAATTCCATGTTGTACCAACCACTCTCCTAGAGTTTCTTCGTCTATTGCTGCTTTTGTACCCTCTAAATCTGTTTCAGGACACAAATCCAAAATGATATTTTGATCCAAGTTGCTCCAGGATGATTTAAATTTCGACAACTTATCCGATACACGCGTACATGAAAGAAGTCCTTTAGGGGCGGTCGTAGTAGTGGAAGTTCTACTAACAACATCATTGCATCCGGATTCAAGGTATGAGCATGAAAGCAGTCCGTTCCGAACTACACCAACATGAGAAGCAACCGCAGCTGGTATCTTTTTCTTTTTACTTGACACTAGCTTCGATTTGTCAACTTGAATTTGCTGCTGTGGTGAATAACCATTCATCGTATCTTCTAAAAGTTCCCATATGACTTGCTCGTCGCCTTGGACAATTTTTTCGGGAGAATAAAGGTGCCTTCGGCCCATTTCTGGTCTCGATTTAAGCACAGAAAGACTCAACGTGACATTTTTCATACAAGCTGCATGAGTTTTGGGTTGCATTATGCATCCCTGTAGCACTAATTGTTTATGTATCGATCCTGATTCCATGCGAAGATTGAATTCAACAACTGGTAGTTTATTCGTTCCTATTTGTTGTTCGAATCTCCGAACGATCTCACAAAGTAATACCCCATTAAAAAACATAGAAGGAATCACGGCTGCAGATATCTCATTAAATTCTATCTTGACTCCAGTATATCTCAAAAAACGTTTGAGAGATCCCTTAAGAACTTTGTTTGAAGTTAACCACTCCACAACACATTTTTTATTAGCAGCAAGAGATGAATTTGATTTCAATTTCAATTTCGACTTCAGATTCGATTTCAGATTTGATGAGGGGGGGGCATTCTCCGTTCGAATTCTATATAGTGGATCCCATATATTTCCATGCAGCTGTCCAACTTGAGTACTGTCATGGATTTTTTTCACAGGATCCCCCTTGTGAATAACACTGGTAGATGCATTCCAGTCGTTCTGATTTTTCAAGCTGGTTCGAGTTGAATGCACTCGTCTAATGCGTTTCTTTACGGAGACCTCGGCGCTTTTTCGATCCATCAGGGAGGAAGACAACTTGAATGTTTTTAAAATCGCCCTTGAAATAGAATCAACATTACCACGATACAGCCTTTCCATTATTGCTTCAGGATCTCTAACAGCATTGACTTTGTTTCTCAGATCACGATTTAAATCGCAAGCAACATCAAGGGCCGCCTGCAAACTTGTTTCTGAACGTACTTGGGCGAAAAGCTGTGGAAACAGCTTCTTAGCAATCTTGCAAAGCACAGTACCATCTTGCAGATCACTAATATCATCCACTACTAGCGCTTCCGGTACCCCCTTGACGCTGTTAACCCAGAACATCAACTGTCGATCCATGAAAGTGCCGTTAGATGGGGACCGTACCGTGGTTCAGCAATGTGGGAGGGGGGCTAAGAGGGGTGACAATATGGTACCTGAAACGCAACTGCATCACGTGATTCAAGGATGCAAGCAGAGACTGCTGATGCGTCCGTGCTCGATTAAAGCGGAGCAAATGGTACCAGAACTGAGAATGGCTTATAGATGCTTCGGAGGAGACGGTCGAGTGGATGCATGGCGGTCTGTGGCCCAACGCACTCGAGCTGGCTATGGATACGAAGATTGTTGGTATTTTGAGAAACTTGATTTGAGTGACTACTCGGTGGGCATGGATAATGCTTTGCAAATCATGAAAGATGTCAATAGATCCGGTACTGTGTGGGATGATTTTGAGGATAAATCTGTCTGGATTAGTAAGATTGAAAGAGTATTGAAAGCATTGGCTGTACATTATAAGGAAGAAGGCTACACTCAGGGTATGAATCTGCTGGTTTCTGAGATGCTATTTATTACTAGATGCGAAGAAGATTCCTTTTGGTTATTAGTGTTTATTAGTGATGTCATTATTCCACGGTATTTTACTAGGTATATGACAGGAGTCAAATGCGATGTTTGGGTTATCCAACAGCTTTTACTTCAGCATTTCCCGCTTATTGTTCAGCATTTTAAATCTGTGGGCTGCGATATGAGTTTCATTTTATTACGGCCGTTGTTGAGTCTCTTTTCTTCTCACTTGATCGGGGAATCACTTTATGGGTTTTACGATATCATGTTTACAAACCCTATTACCACAGTATTTGCTGCGTGGATGGCCTTTTTTGATTCAAATGCGGTGAATTTTATGGAACAGAACAATCTCATGGAAATGATGGAAGCTCTGAATTCAGCGTTGGAAAGTTGGGCAGATGAATCTTTAATGGAAAGTTTTTTAAATGGGGTTTTAAAGTGGACTGTTATATTAGATGCCACCACTATTGAAGGATTAAGGAACAATGCCCCTATTCAATGGGTCAATATTGAATTGCTAATCAAAGCCAGAATCGCAAGGAGGTCCACAAATACTTCTAGTGATAAATCGCAAAAACCGAAATTAGCCCGATCTCCAAGCACATCTAAAAACCTCTATTTAAAAGTGGTATGGATTGCTTCTAATCTTCGTACTCGCTTTTGGAACAAGAAATGCGAATCCTTTCGTTGTGAAGCTGTGTCTATCTGTAAAGAAATCATGGCGTTGAATGGTCATGAAAACATTCTACTAGGGGATGATTCAAGCCACCATTTAGATAAAATTTGTTCACCTTTGCTGCCTCCGGAAGGGCAACCTGTACCTCTAGACAATAAAGATATGGCGAGAACTGCGTCCTTATGGGCAGTGGCTGACAATTTCTCTGCTACTAGAGCTTTGGTGGAAGGTCTCATCGCGAGTCTGAACCAACTAGTTGAGGAAATGGAGTCTTTTCCTGGATATGTATCTATTTTGGTCTCGCTAGAGGAGACACTTAGCAAACTAGGTAATTCCTTTCCAATATTCGAGCATGCCACTGCTGTTATTAATGCCGCGTGCCTGTTTGCTGAATCACCAAGACCGCCCTCAAAGAAATGGCAGTTCTGGAAAAGAGACGCGTTATCTAAAATGTTCAATTTAAAAAACCAGAATGTGGATGTGGTCAAAGAAGGATTGTGGCGACGAGTGGTCGCGTTCCTTTTATTGCGGAAATTACATTTGGAAAATATGGCCATTGATTTGTATGCATCGGCACCGGAGGGTGCTGGTTTATTACAGACGTATACTGGTTTGTTAGATGCTATTTTGGAAGATTTATGTCTGCATCCTCTTGTTGTTACTCAGGATGTGAACAAGTTCAAAAGCTTATTGACAGTCCATCTCTTTTCTTGGAATTCCACCATTGAAGATTCACTGTTCTTGGATAAATGGCAGCAAGCGTATTTGGAAAGTGTTGCTGGTGGTAATTTATATATGAGCCCTGTTAGTTCCAATTGTTCCAAGTCGCATAGAATGTCAAAGAGTCTAGGGGGGTTAGAACCAAATGATACATTTGAGCGAAGCTTAACTTCCTCAGGCGTGATCTCCGAAATTACCAAACTGTGCAGATTGAAATATTTGTCCAATGACGAATTCATTAATGTCACGTTGCAGAATGTCAAGACAGTCGCTAATACCTGCAAGATTCAGGTACTATCGATGTATTGGGCTTTGAGGAATAACTATCACATAGTCCAGCAAGTACAAAAGCTTCTAGACATGAAACTTCATTATGAAGCTCTGGTTCAGACAATAGCGCAGCACCTTCATGAATACAGTTTTCAAATGCAAGTATGTTTGTCAGAAACATTTAAAATCGAGTTTATATCTATGGACCTGCAACGAATACAATTACTTTTAAAAGAGAAACAAGAAGATGAACCTGCAGATGAATCGGAAGCGAGATTAACGGTTTTAGATGATGTACAGAAACAAGTAGGTGCTTTAAAATGTCATACCGCATGGAAATGGTATTTGTCGAGCCAAATTGATGGTATTAGAAATGATATGATGTTCGACGAATTGTAGATAGCTTTGAAACTAAAGTATATATTTAGCCTAGAGATATTTGGGTGGCTTAATGAAAGATAGTTCGGTCTCAAGCCATTCCTTATTCTCTGCATGCACTAGTTTCGAGTCTAACGCTTTCACATTTAGCTGCAGTGTTTCTATAATTTCATCTTTCTTGCATAGCTCCGACTCGAGCTTCTTTACATGGTTAAATGTGCTCTTAACGGCATCGGAGTTACTGAGCTTGTCTATTTCATCGAGTAAAATACCGTGCTCGATTTGAATTTGAGTATTAAACTTCTCTTGCATAGTTTGCTGCCTCAACTTCTCAGTAGCTCGGATTTGAAACATTTCTTGCAACATGATTCTAGCAAAGCTTCGAGAGCAGTGACTTTTAAAATTTAAGAGAACATTTTTAGCCGTAATATCCATGGTACTGCAGTTTCGAATGGCTTCTTCGCAGAAATATGTCAAGGAAACATTCATATTGTGAACATTTTGAGTTTCCTTTTCAGTTGTAGAATCTTCCAAGTCTAAATCTTCACTCTCATAAGCTTCACTTTCAGAACTGCTGCTTTCTTCTTCGGAGGATGAATCTGAGTCATCTGATTTGCTTTCAACAATGGATGTTGAACGAAAGAAATTTTTGGGGAATACCCCTTTCGCCTCTTGGCATCCAGCTTTATAACCAAAGAGCCAACCTCCTTTACTTGCTAAAACAGTGACCTTATCACCTTTTTGGACGCTTATACCTTTGGCCACCTTTTGTGTTTTGTGGTCAAATTTGAAAAGGATTTCACCGTGAACTGGAAAACAATCTAGTTCACTATTAGACTCTGCAACTTGAATTTTATCTTTCTTGATCCATACTTTTTCACCAGTCTCTAGAACACCTATAGAGCATTATTAGCAATGCTATTCATATGATTGACTCATCACAACTTACCATAGTAGTTATCACCATGCTGGTATGAAATATTCAGAGAGGAACCACGACGAACTTTCGTTCCTGGTTTGCCTTTAACTGCTGCCGACTCACAATCTTCACTAACAATAACGCTCATGGGGGAAATAGCCTGCGCCATGAGGATTCAACACCTTGTGACAAAATGCACTTCAACGGCTACTTTTTCGAAAAAATAATCTCTAAATATGCAAATGTGAGAATGATAACCTGTTTGATTTCTCATCGAGATTGCTGCTTCTGGTTACCTCGTGGATCTCTTCAGGCTCTTTTTTTTCAAGAAGCTATCCTTATTTTTAATAAGAAATTTTCGATTGATGGCTTCTTTCTACCCACTATTGGTAGTATTTTGAAATACTTGATGATGGTTGTCTTGATAAGTTATTTAAAAAACAAACCAAACAATTTTTTTTTTCTTATTTCATCAGTTTAAAAATCAAGGTTTTGGGATGTGAATGGTACTAAGCATCATCAAGCCGGCGCCGAGATAGAGCAACGAAAATGGGTGAAAATGTCCAGGATAGATTTCATATCTGCCTCCAAAGATTTCTTCGTTACCGATAGCACCATTGGTATAGCACACATACAACAACAATACAATCAACAGACTTCCTGGTATAGGCATACCCTCGTAGTACTTCACTTTACCCGTACCAGCACTGATTATCTCGCATGAGACATTGTATCGGGCCAATCTACTCAGCCCACAGAGAACAAAGAACGTCAAAATAATAGAGTCCCAGATTCCTCTCAACCCCAAACTGAACCCAAGACTAGCTGGCGCCACGCCGAATGATATGAGATCACTCAACGAATCAAGGTCCCCGCCAAAGGGCGAAGAGTATCTTTTGCGAGCAACCCAACCATCAATAATATCACAGAAGAGACCAATAGGCAGTAAAATAAACGAATACACAAGATATCCTTCATAATGGTCGTTTTCAAGATAGTTTAAACACAAGAAAACGCAACCCATTCCACAAGCCGCATTGGTTAAAGTAATTAAATCTGCCAATCCAAATTCACGAAGATGCGGGACGTACACCTTTTCTACTGCAGGAGCTGGCGCTTCTTGCTTCTTACGCTGAGTAACAGTCATTTACTAGAACAAACGAATCACCAAACAAACGTCACACGTGATTAAAAAGTGTGTAATCAAACACACTATGAGGGGGGCGATTATTTTTAAAGGCATCTTTCTTTTGGTGATAGAACTTTGCTTCCATACCATTCATTCGACTTATCTTTGACCACTTCTTATATATTCACTCGTTGGTTGATTCGGTACTTCATTAATTCATCATCTATTTTGTCTTTTTGTTCTTTCGTATTAACCGATCATGTTTCTCGTGAACCAAAAAGGTTAGTAGTGTAATAAATTGGGACGACGGGTGCGGCTTTCATATAGTCGAAGTGCTACTATTTGTGCCATAATCGCCAGCATTAAATGCAACCAAAATGTAGACGGTGAAACCATACAGCCGGGGTAAGGCTCAAAACTATTCTCCCCTGTTCTTTTATTCAGCAACACAAACCCCAAAACAGTGATGAAGGCGGATAAACGAATATTGGGACGACTTTGAACGCCAAAAATAAGATAAGACAATAAGGCCCCACTGCAAGCCACAAATATTAAAACAGGCAATTTGGAAAAAAGCAGTCGAAATACTCCGTCTTTCAAAGTTCGCTCATGAAATGGAAACGCCACAGAGGTATCCAACACAATTGTTAAATTCAAAGTATCCCGAATACATTGATGAAAAAGAATATGTTCACACTCGTCAACAAGGTCATTGTATTTACAAGGACCGAAAACGGCCTTGGAGTAAATAGCCATTCCGCCGAAACAACTATCTACAGGAATCACATCTTGATTCAAGAACAAATCAGTAGTCAATTTATACACAAAGGTTCTTGTGTGTCTTGCGACATTACTCGGTCCCAACAGTTCATAATCAGAAACATATTCTCTTGATCTGAATGCAAGTACATCTCTATGCCCAAACCCACTTCCTTGTTCGTATATATGAGCACATCTCACGGCCACTTCGTCTCTTACTGCGCTCGCAACAACATGATGAATAGGCCATCTATGCGTCATATCTATATCTACAACAATAACCTTATCAAATGAATCATATTCCGGTTTCAAAAGTTCCTCGATATAAAGGTTCCTTATTCCTGCTAGGAATTTCAGGGTTGGTCTTTTCTGTAGATTGAACTTCTTACTGATAATTTTCACCCTACGATTGTTTAAACTCCAATGGTTTAGCTGGTCTACATAGTTTTCTGCAGAGTCATTTTCTACTAGAATCACACGGTAGTCCGCAAACATGCTTCCAAGTTCTTCTATTTGATATTTATTGCGATGAAAACCATAATCATCATCTCGTGTCATTCCTACTATCACCGCTTTCACACCAGTCACTGAGGAATGCGTTAACGGGTTAAGTAGGTACCAAAACATTGCAGAGTCGAATGTTGCATAATACACCCACAACGCCACCACCAGGATTACTACAACGATCACATGCACCATAATCCAGACTATCCGGGGGACCGTACCGCCCTCCACTTCGAAATTTTATGTGACCCAAATTGTAAACCAATCATGAGTGCGTTGAAGAAAACGAAGCAAGTTAAAAGGGTAGAGAAAGAAGAATCCAGTGAGGAGGATGAAGCAGTAGTAGAAGATGTTGTATCTAGTGACGATGATTTAGAAACGACTGGTGATGGGCAATTTTTTGCAAGCACCTTAAAATCGATCCTTGAGGACGATGTTGTAGATAGTGATACAGTCCTGACAAAACGCAAAACCAAAGAGATGAAGGAAATCGAGCAGCAAAAGAAGCAAGCTAGAGATACTAAAGTTAACAGGCAACAAAGGAAGCGATCGAGAGAAGACGGTCTATTACGTCCTGAGTTGGCTGCTCCGAGTATTGAACGAAAACTTCGAAAAGTTGCCACCAAGGGAGTTGTAGTTTTATTTAATGCAATTCAAAAGCACCAGAATGGCAGTAAATCCGTTGAAGAACCAGTTACAACCCAGGTCAAGGATCTTCCAAAGGAAAAGTTTTTGGATATATTGAAGAAGGGTAAAGCCAAGCCTGCTGGTTGGAATATAATGAAGGATGATTTCATGATTGGAGCGAATATGAAAGATATGGAGCACGAACAATCGTCGGACGGTGAATCTGATGTGGAGTTCGAAGAAGTATCAGAATGATAATATATAATTTAAGGTACTATTTTATCCGAGAGTATGTCTATCTTCTTGATAGTTTCTTTTGTATGGACGATGGAGGTTTCAAAGTCTTCCAATATTTCATGCATTGATTCATTTTCTCGTCCTCGTATATCAAGCAAGCTTTTGTAAAGGGTAAATAGTTCTTGTAACGTTACCTCGCCCCCCTTGCTGGCGTCCTCTTTACGGGTCGCTATAAACTCCTTGAAACTAAGAGTGTCAATTTCTGCTTCCATTTCAACCGCGGATGCAAGAGTGATGGTCAAAGTGATGCTAAACAAATAGTCAAGTTGGTGACAATCCACAAACTTATATTCGCTCGGATCCCCACGCAGGCAATCCTTCAGTTCCTTGTATGTCATATATTTCTTCTCTTTGTTCTTCTGCCTAGTTTTCCATACTGCTAAGCGACGCAGCACTTCTCTTTCTGATAGAAAGAGTTTTTCGTATTGTTTTCTATTCATGCAGAAAATCATCTTGCAAGTATTGGGCCTTACTTTTTCAGAATCAGGGGGCGCTCGTTTAAAAGAGGTCGCGATATCAGAGAACCATCGCTCGAGAGCCGTCTTTAAATTTATAGCATCCCCTATCCGTGTGGTGCTTGATTCATCCATAGTTTTATTCAAAGAAAGGTTGAACACTCGACCGAAAGCGCTTATCAATATCGATGGATACATGTTGAGGAAGAAAATGCCAAAAAAGATCATGTACATGATAACAAAGATCAAATACATAGCTGTCGAGTACGTATCACTATTAAGTGTGTTCGGATTACTATAAGAGACTACATCAATTCCGGCATAGGAATGGAATAAGCTACTGAAAGAAGTAACCACGTTTTTGAAATCCCCTGTGTAGGCCCCCATAGTCAAAGCCAGATACACCGAGAATGCCAATGAGACCAGAAAGAGAAAAACAAATATCCAAAATATTTCTCTGCCAGCTGCCAGAAACACAAAGTAAAGAAATCGAGGCCCCATGAATAGACTGAAGAACTTGAAAAAGTAAAATTCGCAATATATCAAAGCAAGTAGAGCGCAATTGCGAAACGCATTCTCAAGACGAATCACGTCGTAGGCTTTCTCTGTTAGGAGAGATTGTTGAAATTCATCAGTAAGTGTACCTTGATAATACCATTCATACATTGGCCCTGCATACACAATAACCGTCAGTAGTAACAAGCCAAGTGTTACTTCGATCACAAGATTCATAAGGAACTTTGACCGTTTTTGCATGTGATGTCGAGCGAGCACCAAGTGATTTGGGATCATTAAGATCCTTACAATAATAAATATCAGCAGAATTATTGAAATCGCAAAATTTCCACCATTAAAACCGGAGGCAGAGAATTTCTGAGCAGTTCCTGCAGCAACAATGGAGGCACTCGTGAAAACTTTTCCTGATGAGACAATGTTGAACAGTAGTTGAGCATAACTCAGCACTCCAACAGACGGGTTATAAAAGGTCATTGAAACAATAAGAGCCACAGTACCTCGGCTAAGGAATGGGTTTGGATTCGTTGTGCTGAGATCAAATAGTTGATACAGCTGATAATCCAATGGGTAATCTCCGCCTGATATAACACATGTATGCTCCTCTGTCTCCGTAGCACATGTTTCACTACTCGTTGGGAACAAAAGATCATAAACATATCCCTCAGAAGGAAAAGAGTGAAACATATCCCTGATTTGAGGAGCTCCTGTGTTCATTACATAAGGATAGCAGCCGGGTTCTCGATAAAGTTGGGATTCAACGAACGCAGGGTTGCAAAAGTTTTCAAATGCTGACGGTGCGAATGGATAATCTATATTCCAAACACAAGTTTTCGGATTCATCATAATTTTACGAAATCGAATTCCCCATAAAAGCAGATTCGGATTGTCTTCTGGGCTTGCAATCATCAGACTGTATAAAACATTCGATGCATATTGAGCAATACCTGCCTCATCAGTAATTTGATCAAACCTAATAAAAGGTTCAGTGCCAGGAGTGTTATCCGGAAATTCCGAATGTAACAATGTATTCGCTATCGACTGCTCTGAATATATCATTTTGCTTTGAAGTGAGGTAAACCTAAAGAACAAGCCCATGAAAAGAAGGAGAAATGAGTGAGAAAGAAGCTCCCACAGCATATACCGACGATACCTTTCCCTATGTATATCCTCTACTAGCTTATGGTACAACACCACTTTATCTTGGTATTTATGATCACCTTTATACCGTTGCTTCTCGCCCATCATCCTGGAACGAAAAACCTTTTTGGTTTTAAAAAAGACAAAGTCCAATTCAAAAAGACACGAAATCTCGCATGCAGGAGGTACCTCCAACGATTGTGCCAACTGTGAGCTTATTAGATGTGGACGAGGCCGCTAGCATCTTGAAGGAATATGGGGTGTGTGGCATCTCTTCGTGCTTTTCAGAGGAAGATCTGGTCCAAATTGATGCAAATGTAGCGAAGTTGAAACCTAAAAAATGCGTTGCTAGGAGAAAGCACCGCTTTGACTACGTACTTGATCCAACTGACCCACTTTTTCAAAGCATCTTTAGTGAAAAAGAAGATTTTCGAATAATTCTTTCAAAAGTTCTTGGGTCAAAATACTTTGTTGAAAAAGCCGGCAAGATTGAATCGTCGCCTGGTTCAGTCGCTCAGCGATGGCACATGGATACACCTCACTTGTTCTCTAATTCAGTTCAATTACCGGCTCATAGTTTAAACTGCTTTATCGCTATGTGCGATTTGATCCCTTTCTCAAACGGTCCTACTGAGTTCCAATTGAAAACTCACATCAAAGCCAATATTGCTGAACCAAAAACGACAGCATTCGCAGGCATGAAAAAAGGATCCATTGTTATTTATGATACTCGTATTTTACATCGAGGTGGACCTAATAATAGCCAGGAAATGAGACCCTTGATATACCTAACTTTTTCGCGAGCGTGGTTTCGCGATGTCATTAACCCATGAATACATCGTTTTACTATTTCCTACTCTTTAGCAGACTCTTTAGTGAGACTAAGCAGTTCCTAATCTTTATTATTGATGATAAATAGTTTCTAATCTTCATTAGTGATGATACATAGTTCCTAATATTTAGATATAATAAATAGTTCCTAGTATTTAGTAATAATAAATAGTTCCTAATATTTAGTAACGATAAATAGTTCCTAATATTTGGTGATAGTGAATAGTTCCTAATCTTCAGCGATAGTAAATACTTCTAAATAGTTAAGGCTTGAAGAACATCTTCTTGAGTAGCCAGTTGCAAAGGTGTCATTCCATTTGCGTCAGTTTGATATAGAAACTGTTTGCCATTATTCTGCAACAGTATCTCGCAACAAGCAACATGGCCATTCATGGATGCTAGATGCAATGGTGTTGAGTCGCTTTCTTGATTAAATAACTGAAGACCCTGATGAATAACCTGTTCTAACAATCGAACGGCATCGCCATTAGCTGCTGCTCTATTAACGGACTCTGGGGTAACTTTACACGGGTTCAAAAAGGCTTTTTCGCAATATTTCATTCTGACAAAACGTTCTTTTTCTGCTCTTGTTGAAACAGATTTAGGTTTTGAAAAATCTGCTGGTTTTGAAGCTTCCCACATCAAATTTGCTTCATTGTTACCAATAGCATCAACAAGTGCAATAGATCCAGCGGTCCAACTATCTAATATCAGTGATCTAACTTTTGAAACATGAACACCTAACGACCGATGAATACCAGAGCACTCGATGCAAAGAACCACACCGAGATTGATGCTTGCCCAAACAGGTTGAATTGTTCCACAATCGGCACATTCGCTATTCCTTTGCTGTATATCACGTAGCTCCGGATTTGAACTTAATTGTGTATCACAAGCACCACCAGAGCTGCCAGTGATTAAGTTCTCAGTGCAGCTTCTAATTGCCTGCAGCCATTCTTGCATCTCCATCTCGCTCTCTGCTTGCAGCATATACGTTCGTTTATTTGGAGACAGAATTTCAAAACTGAATTGAAATTCACTGGTGGTATCCGTTTCTCTCACAGTGGCAAGCAAGCATTTCGTTACGAGTACTGGTTTGTCAAGCTCTTGAACGTAGTACAATGCGTTTTCGTTCAAAATAAACCATCTTCGTTTCCACGTTTTCCTAATATTAGTAGATCGCTTCAACAGGTATCCTTCTTTGACCACTTTGGCTGATGGCACATCCTCCGCGCCAGACATATTTTTAGTCTTCCGTATAATGGCGTGGGTTAGTTGACTTGAAATAGCATTGAAAGATTCCTCGAACCGGAGCGATTTAGGTCTATTGGTGACTTTGAGTCTTTTGTTTAAAGCCATGGATGCAGCTTCCTTCGCTATGTCATGTAATTGCGGTGGTTCATCCGTCTTACTGCTTTTTCTTCCCCTTCCAGCCCAGGTCTTCAGTTTATTCCCTATCTTTTCTCTCTTCTTTTTCGCTGGTGAAATCACTGTATCTTGTTGTGGCTCTGGAGAAAGCATTAATGGAGACACTGGAGATAAAGGGACTTTTTCGAATCGAGCAACTAGTTGGGCCACCGTGCATCTTCTTTCTCGACTTGAATTGACAAATTTACGAGGATCTTCGGAGTCGCGTTGGGAAAGCACGCTTTTGGTTTTCTTGTTGGAAAGATGCAATTGTTTTCCAGGCTGATACTGAATATTAAAGGCTTCCAAGTTGCTGAAATCTAAAGTACCCGAAATGCACACTTTTCTTCGACCAAACGCTTTCGGTTGATTGAGGTCAAATAATATATCTAAGCCGTGCTCGTTTGATACCCTTTCTAAAGTTCGAATATACTTATCACTCCCCACGTTTTCATCCGATTTATGGTTTTCAATTGTCCTATCTCTGATAAATTGGGCATATGAACTTGCGGTAAGAAATTCCACGACTTGACCCTGCGCGTCGTCCAGTGAATCTGGTTTCAAATTCGTCTTTTCTCGCATCATTGCTTTGATTTTTGCAGGGAATGAAATTCCGTCTAGATACTTGTCGAGGATGGCACGATATGTTTCGTTTCGAATATCTACATCCTTAATTGCTCTATATCGTTCAACCTCAACCCAGAAGCACAGAAACACTGAACGAGGTTCACAAGCTACAAATTCTGCGAAGGCAGGGAAAAAAAAGTCCACATCTTGAAGTCGGGATTCGAGACCAGGAGCTCTTTTTAAGAGTATAAAACTATCTAAACGCGCAATTACTTCATGCCTCGAAGGACAATGTTCTTCGTCGATATTCTTACCCATTCGATGCCGAATACGAGATAGAAATTTGGACTCGCTCTCCGCAGACCCGTTTCTTTCATGATTCGGTCCAGCACTGATCTGCACCGAATTTGAAAGGGTTGCCTGAAGTTGCACCTTCAACTTTTCGAACTCGTCCCGTTTTTGATTGTACAAAATCTTAAAACAAACATGTATCAGGAAAGTCGAGCTTTATTCCTAGAAAAACTTACCTGAGTTGATGGAATCATTCTCTGAATATTGTCTGTACGACTGACAATATCTTCCAATCGGTCGTGCTCCAATTCAATTCCACCTGCAAAGGCATAGACACCGCGAATCATACTTTGAGTCAATTCTGTCTGCTTCAAAGCTTCCAAGCAATTTAAATGCGTGATTAAATCTATTCTAGAAATTTCGTACCGTTCATGAGATGCTAGAGCCTCTGCCTCTCTGTAAGCTAAACTTAGTAATTGTTTGTTTTTCTCAAGGCAAGATTTGTTCACAGGTTTCTTGGCGCTTAGAAATGCAGATACGGCATTTAAATGTTCTTGTTGATATCTCAGCATGTTTTTATGAAGCTCGAAGGCTTTATCCACACTTTCGTTTTCAAATAAATGAATGTCATCAAAAAAGGAGGTTTCTAACGTTAATTTGGTTCGTAATCGTGCATTCAGAGATCGTTGAATCACTTCACCAAAGGTGGCTGACATCGATGAGAAAAGATCGCATCCTTTGCTAGCAATTGAAAAGGGTTCAAGTGCATTCAATGTTTCTGAAAAATCCGCTTCGATTTCATTCAGAAACTCAGCCTGTTTGCACCATTTCTTTCCAACATCCACAATGCGTCGTATGTGCTCACTCAGCTCAGCCGTACGCTCCATGGACTCTGCGATTTCCTCCTGGTTGTATGGTGAGTCTATGCTCAATGGAATCATGTTTTCGTGAAACCATTCTTCAAGTTTTTTGGATTCCAACGAGCGGTGCTCCACTTGCATATTGCGAATTGCAACAACATTTCTTCCTAAATATATTCTGTTACTAGTACTACATGTCTAACGTTTACAATAGGACAATTGTCCGACTACATTATAAATATTATTGATCACCTTGCATCTTTCCAATTTGAATTTGAATTAAAGTCAATAAGAAACCGCATGATTCAATATTATTGATTGGCTATTAATAACCACTTTTCAAATCAAAATGATCCGCAATTCATCAAAAATTTTAGAATAATTTGCCAACCACCGAAACGGTAGACGCTGGATTGAAAGATGATTCGACGAATGTTGGCAAGTAGCCTTCCCCTTCCGCTAGCATACTTGTATTGCTACGATACTTCTTCAGTGGCTTGTGATGAATCTTCATTACCTGGATCTTTGTATGTGTTTGGCTCCAACACTGCGGGTCAACTTTCCACCGCCACTTCCCGAGATACTTTCCTTCCTTCTCGATCGTCACTTGTGCCTGCTGGATCCGTGAAATTACTGAGCTGCTCCGATCAAAATACAGCATGCGCTTTGAAATCGGGACTCCTTGTTCAGAGTGGGAAATCCCTGTGCGGCAGCGGTTTCATCAATGAGTATACATTTGACAACATCAAGGAGTTGAGCCTTGGTTACCGCCATGGAGCTTTAATAGATGGTCAAGGGGATGTATACACCTGGGGAAGCAATCTAACAAGTCAGCTAGGCCGTCCTACAGAAGACTGGAGAGGATCTGACACCCCTGAAAAAATCCAAGTGCCTGCTGTGAAGTTCACCAAAGTGTCATGCGGTGGCAATTTCTCAGTGGGTTTAAGTGACGATGGGAGCGTGTACACTTGGGGAAGTGGAAGAGATGGCTCGCTTGGTTCTGGGTCCACTGGCACAGTTCACTCACCTTTGCGACTGGATCCCTTGTTGTTCGATGGTAACGAGATCGTAGATGTAGCTTGTGGACGAGAATCAACCGTGGTTCTCACCAAGAGCGGAATCCTGTTTAGTTTCGGTTGTTCTGATTTTGGTAAATTAGGAATCGGGAAAGTGGCGGATAGAATAGTACACACTCCTACAAGAATTTCAGGCGTGAGTAACGTTGTTATGATCGCATCAGGTGACTATCATGCATCAGCTGTTACACGGGAGGGACGAGTGTTCACTTGGGGCAAAGGTAATTCCGGGTGTTTGGGAGTAGGTTCAACTCAAGATGCGTGGGCTCCTGTAGGTAAGTAACGCATGGAATATATATGAATTCCGATTTGAAATTTGAAGTAGAAGTGTCCGAGTTGGCCAGTAAAGGTGTGGTGCGGGTGTTTTGCGGAGGGAGTCATAGTGGTGCTTTAACATCAAGTGGAAAACTATATTTGTGGGGTAAAGGGAGGTCTGGTCAATTGGGGCAAGGTTCAGATATTGCTAGTGTAGCAGCGTATCGTACAACTCCAGTATTGTTCGAATCACATAATGTTGAGTTGGCATGCTTGGGTGGAGATCACACAGTCATAGTAGTCGAGAAATGAAATATTTAAAATGTTACTCGTTGTCAGGAGCCATCTAGGTGCTCGAGAGCTCGATGGATCTTCTGTTGGTGCTGGTAACTAAAATAAGTTCATACATTGTATTTTCCATCTTTCGGGTATTCGTGAACACTGCCTCCAGCTTCTTGTTGAGGTTGCCGATTTGAAAGTTGTTAATCTGAAGTGCCACGTCACGGATGATAATCATGGTGCTTAAAATACCTTTTACAGCTTCGATATCTCTTGTTGTGGCTTTGGCAATACCAAGTCGTCCAAGTTCTCCTGTGAAATCAACTAAACCGCCTAAGTACTCTTTTTCGTTCATTCGGGCTTCCACTCTCATCTATTGAGAAATAAGAATCAAATTTTGAATCGCTTTTCAAAAGCAACTTACTGTTTCATAGCTAACAATGTGTCCAGGTTGCAGAAGCCACTCCTCAAAGATTCTTCCCTCGGCGTATTCTTCAAGAGCATTACCATAGGCCCCCTCGTGTAATTCCCCAATTTTCAAAATCGTTTCGTCGGCAGTTTTCAAAAGAATATCAAGTGACTTTTTCAGAAGATCTCGTGCTTCTTGGTAGTTTCCTCGATGCAGAGCGTAAATAGCTTTTTTACTGTCCTTTTGTGGATCCCGCGACGCTTTGATCACCACGTCTCTTGACTCCGTTTCCCGATCTACTTCATTCGCCAAGCCTTTAAATTGGTCAACATCCAAGAGAGATGAAGTTGGAGCAGCCTCGTGCACTTGAACCAACGACAATTCGTACAAAAGACTTTCGAGTTTCTTCACGCGATACTTGAGTCCATCGAAACGGCGTCTCAAAAGTCCATTTCGGAAATTAAACTCTACAAACACATCCAATATCGCTTGGGACATGTTGCGACATAAAACAATAGATGCCGCATCCTGCCACATAGCTCTGCCAATTGCATAGGCTTCCAACTCCTCAGCGAATTGAATAACTCCAAGTAAGTACTCTGTCGTGGTTAATTTAGCGAATAAGTTCCGATTTTTAAGTTTCCCTGTTTCAAAAAAACCAATCAAACAGCTCGCGGTGATGTAACCAGTGATCGCAGCTCTAATGTGATTCATTCCCCTCATCCAAGAAGGTTTACCTTCGAGTATTTCAAGTAAAGCATTCAATGAACGATTGCATTCCTCAACAGAGTAAAGACCTCCTGATAAGATACTCCTGATCACTTTATCCGATTCAGATTTGGCTTTTCGAGCAGGAGTCGAAAGTACTTCCTTCGATTGGTTCTCGGACTCCAAGAAAGATAATACTTGTGCGACATCGCTTTCAAATTTGATTCTCTCTCCTTCACTCACAGTGATAAACTGGCATGGTTTCGACGGTAGAGGAGAACTAGTAGCATCAAGGGCATCGAGTCTGAGGCGTTTTCGCTCGGGTTCCATACTTTCAATATAATTGGTTCATATCAAACAACGGAACTGCGTCTACATTTTCAAAATTCAAAATGATTATTTTTATTTCTGATGACGATGAATACCTTTCACTCATTGAATAGGTATCAAGAATATTTGAATACTTGAAAACGGTGATTCAATTTATGATGGCAATGCAGCTTGCGCATAGAACCTAATGAGCCCACCAACGTATCGGCTGAATTATAAAACACCCTTCGTATTCTGCTGTGAACCAAAGCCATAGCACACATGGCGCAGGGTTCATGCTGAATATAAAGATCACACCCAGAACAAAGATAAGTCTCTACAGGATGAAAATGTTCCAAAATGGAATTTGAGTAACTTGAGCCAACTCTACGACGTTTGTTGTGTTCATTTCGAGCTTGCAATATTCGTTTCGAGGCTTCTTTAATGCATAACATTGTAGCATGATGGATCCCACATATATCAGATTTATCAATGGACTCTGCAATAATCTGATTTGAAACCGGATTAACCAAAACAGCTACATTTTTGGCACTCCTTTTGGAAATGTGAGCTAGCCATTCCCCTGCTGATTCTAGCTCCTTTGGTGACAAAACTACAGGCACTACAGATGGTTTCACCAACATACCTGCACGCTTCATGCTGAACTGCACCGGCCAATACTTCTCCGACCATTCACGTGCTTCGTTCTGACTTCTTGGTGGTATTCCTGGCGCCCTAACATAGGAAGGTGCACCTAGTCCATCCAACGAGTGTTCCTCCGAGAACTTTTTAAACAGTTCATCAACCGAAGTGCAAGTTGAATCAGCTACAGCAATGAGAACACGGGCAATGCCTTCCTGGTCCTTGAATATACGCTTGAGTTGTTGCAAATCTGCTGGCAACGGAAGACTTTTGATGATTCTTTTAATAATGGTCGATGTTTTGGTTGCATCACTTATGGATGCCACAAGAAACGTTCTAAATTGATCGTCATCCACCCCATTGATATCTTGTGCTCGCTGCCATTCGTCGGATAGAATTTGAATCATTGCTTGGATTTTTTCTTCGGTGGTTCTTCGGTATCTTTCTGGAGAGCGGTTGCGAGTTCCGATACTTGTTGCTTGATATTTGAGAGTACGTTTTCTAACTGATCGTTCATACACCGAACATTCACCGTTATGCTATCTACTGCCTTATTTTGCTCCAACAATGATTCGATGTCAACCTTTATCATGTCCTGTTTTTTTTTGTCTCATCTCAACTGCATATTGAGTTTGTAGTATCGACAAAATCAAATCTAGGAATATTTCATTGCATATGAAGTCATCAAAAGATCGAAACGCTTGGAAATCATTATCTTCTCTTCTTCAGAGTATGGAAGGAGAATATGTGACACTTGAACTGAAAGATGATTTGGTTGTGACAGGCTTCATTGACAGTGTCGACGGCGATATGAGTATCCTACTTGGAAAATCTAAGCAATATTGGATGGAAGGTCCTCGAAAGGGACGCCAAGGCATAAATATGGAACTAGTGCTTATCTCGGGGAAAAGGATTCGATATATTCATTTTCCTAGCAAATTGAACATTGATGCTCATTTGAAATCCTGGGAAGCTAGAAAAGCGCTTGGAGCAAACAAGAGGTCCTACATAATTGATAAACCAAAATAAGAAGATCAAATATCAAGATTGACGCGTGATCATAGATAGTTTCCACCTTGCTGATGGAATTGTGCAAAGGAGTTCGTTCAGCTATTAATAGTGTCTTTTGAATTCTGTTTTGCCATTTTAAATTAACGGTTCATAAGTGATATATTTTAAATAATTATTTGCAGAGAAGAAGAATAGAAAGAAATGAAACATATCCTACAGGTTTTCGTCAATACCAACTATTGGTGTCGAGGGCCATAGAGGCGGAGAGTGTACATCGGTATATCTATCATATCGAGAGTTCAAAGAGGCTGAAAGCCTGCCCACAATTTCCACGCCTTTCGTTCCATACACTATCTCGTCACGTCGACAATGCATCTTCCCCAAATCCTTTCGTGCACCTTGTTCAATGGCAAACGGTTTCTGCGGGTATTGCTTGGACACATTTTGCTTCTTAGCTTTCCTTAGTAAGGCAGCAGCAAGTCTATCTCTCCATTCATCTGTCATCATTATCTCTCCTTCACCATTCAGGTCGTCAAAGCATTCCATCGACCCACAACAAGGTTAAACTTCTCAGGTTTTTATTATCGTTTTCAAAAAACAAATTATGTTGGATGTTGGTGAGGCCATTGGCAGAGTTGTGTCCAACGTGAATGTAGCTACAGAAACAGAATTTATACCGTTACATACATCCGTGCATAGAATAGCAGCTCCTACATACAGGGCGCCTTCCCCTATTCCCTCCCGCAGAACCAGTGTCAAAGATGGATTTGCGTTTAAATATCCAGTAAGACTGAACGTGGTGTATACAGTTGTGGGCTCATGTTTCGCAGGGCATGGATGCAATGATCTTTCCATTGGTGAGTTTGAATGTGTCCGAGTAGCAACTGGAAGTGTTCTTCCGGAAGGGATGGACACAGTGGTCCAGAAGGAAGAGGTCGAAGAGACTGCATTGACTTTGACCGTCAAAATCGGACCCATTAAACAAGGACTGGATGTAAGAGAAATAGGGTCCGATATTAAAACTGGGACAATATTGTTGAAACGCGGGGAAACAATTGAACCCGCTCACGTAGCGTTGCTTGCCAGCTATGGAGTTCATGAAGTTCATGTGTTCAGGCAACTAAAAATAGCTATTCTATCTACAGGTGACGAATTAACTTTGAACGATCCCTCCTCTCTTCTGCACGTACATGATACTAATAGACCTATGCTATTGGCCTCTTTAAGCAAATTTGGTTCTGTGATGGATCTTGGTCTGGTATCAGATGCCACTGGGATCAAGAGTTCAAAATGGTTTGACGATATACTGAGCGATACTTCTATTGATATTTTGGTAACATCAGGTGCCGTTTCTGTTGGTGATCGTGATTTCGTACGAGAGACCCTCAAGAAATTCGGGGATTTCTTAATTGATCGATTATACATGAAACCAGGTAAACCTTGCCTCGTTACCAAGGTCACTCGAGATGAAGATGCATCAAGCTTAATGGTATTTGGTCTTCCCGGTAATCCTGTTTCTGCATTTGTAACATGTGAGCTGCTAGTTAAACCTGCATTGAGACAAATGGCGGGCTCTTCGCATCCGTGGCCTTCTCGAATATCTTGTCAGTTGGGACACGATTTCGTTCTTGATTCAGGTCGACCAGAATTCCATCGTGCTATGATACATTCCAACGAACACGGAGTGTTGATAGCCTCATCCTCAGGTTTTCAACGCAGTTCCGCATTGATGTCCATGCGCGGCGCTCAAGTGTTGCTTGAACTTCCAAGCGGCAATGATTTTGGAAAACCTGTTATTTCAAAAGGAACAATTTGCAAAGCCATTCCGTTTGGTGAGACTTGTTTTAATATTCAATCGGTACCTTGGAAGGTGCCTTTCGTGCTCCATGTTGTATTAAGTTCAGGGATGCCATTACCTAATATTGACATGAAAGTTGAGCTTCACGAATGCTCGGATCTTAACCGGCTGGAATCAATTGTGACATCCATTTCGCCTGCTGTAGTGCTTGTATTACTGGACGACACCTCGGAATTATGTAAAACTTGTACCAGAGCAATAGGAGTCGAAGAAGCGTTACGCGGTATTAACGTGATGGGAATGACATGGGAGGACAAAGTATATGGAATCTCCAGCTCCTACCTTTTGGTTCCACCATTCGTAGATTCATATCTATTAGACAAGGTGGAGTTTTTACATCAATTGATACTGAAAAAATGATTTATGTTTGAATAGGGTTGAAGTGAATGGTTGCGGAAGGCCTCTTGGAAGGATCTTCATATATTCGTCGACTAGCATCATTGGTTTTGAACTCAAGCTCATTTATCATACTAATAACATTTCCATTCGCAATCAACGTCCCTTCACATTCGTAATCTGAACCATCGAACTGTTTTAGCGCTCTCTTGGCATCGTTGTTTTCAAAAACGATTTGATTCAGCTTCATTACAGTCCCTTCGTTTGCAATTGGAGTATATATATTTTCTCTGAAAACTATATTGGAAGCACTTTCCAGAACACCGCCTTTTTCAATTTGAAGTATTGCTCCTTTTGGAAACTGGCCAATTTGCGAAGGATCCGTAGTGTTGAACTCCTCATTCGTATATACCGGCCTAGCATCGTTATTTTCAAACACGCAACTCTCCAGCGAAAGTCGCCCTTGGTTAGCTACATGCAGCAACCCAACACTCTCCTTGACAAGGACGTTTTGAGCTCTAAACAATTTAAACACGATTCCAGAAAGTTTTAATTCTCCTTGCACTTGAATTATCTGCGGCGTTACATCTGCAGGCATTGCGAGTGATGAATTGCCAACATACGGTTTACGACGTTTCAATGAGCCATCGAAGACAACATAATCGCGAGGTGCTTGAGGTTTAATTACCAATGATTTACCTGCACGGATAATCATGTCCCAAGATTCATCAAATTGAATCTCGCCAGCATCAATGTAGATCGTGTCGCCAGAACCTGAGTTGAAGATAGCTTGACGAAGCGATTGGTAATCCGTCACCACATTTGAATCACCTGATGGGATTTGACCGCCTGAAACCCAAGTATAATGTGCTGTGAATCCTTTTCCCTCCACCATCTTATCAGATCGGAAATTCAAATTCACCTTGTCGATGTATTCCGTTTCGGAACTAGATCCGGTTTCTAGTTCAAATTCAAACACTTTATTCTCTCCACACATACGAGCAGGCAACCCTGAAACGTCTCTTGTTTCGCTAATCCAAGATCTCCCTTGGCGCACTTTGTACAAAAGAGCTATTGAAAGAGAATCTGCACATGAATCATCACTGCTTTCAACATCCACAATATTCACACGAAACTTTGCAACTCTTGAAGCTGCTCTCGTATCAGGGTTTTTGAATGACCAGCACTTTCTTTCGCGACTTTCGTAGCTTCCCTCGGATCTCTTCGGATGCATAATACCTCCGAGAGAATCTTCCGTAATCTCACAACTCAACTCATTGGGAGAAGATGTAGGCACCGCCTTTGTTGGATACTTTGTAGGGTAAGGCGTACCTGTATCTTGGACTGTAGGGCTAGGTGTTGAAAACTTACAACCAGTAGGATGGCCAACGCACTCCTTTGCCTCATAGTTAATGGTGAAATCTTCGGCTAGGGAATCAGCCTGAATTTGCATTCGCACATAAAGTGACGGTCCGTCAGTCACCAAGTCAAAGTACTTGCCCTGGTAGCAAGTCTGAAACAATGGCTTGGCATCTCCGACTTCATTCCTTAACGTGATGATATCAGAAGGGAAATATCCTGTTTGAGTTTCCTCTCGGCACCCAAATGGTGTGCTTTGCATTTTCCCTACCTTGACAGTCATAGCGAAGTACATATCTGATAGTGTGTGTGTTAACCTCCAACAGCTCTTCGGATTACCGTCATGATGAGCAAGAAAAGAACCTGAAATCTTGGTCACGCTAAGTGAAATGCATTCTACATCACTCCACAAAACATCACTGGAGTTATTTGTTTCATACTCATTGTTGTTTTCATATTCATATTCGGTATGATTGTCAGATCCATGTTCGGTATGATCGTCAGATTCATATTCAGAATCGTCGTTGTTATCTCCGCCATTGTTTTCTTCTTCATCGTAATCGTCATAATTATCACAATCATTGAAGCACGTGTCGCATTTCTCCCAACAATCATCATCGTCGTCTTCACAAGAGTAGCAGATCCCATCACACTCGGAACAACCCTCATATTCATTCCCAGCATCGGTTTTCAAAAGCCGCTTGTGTCGGCTGAATTTCCGCCCTTTTTGAAACTCTGCTTTCAGCTTGGCATACGATCCAAAGACATCACTCACAGTCAAAGCGATCACACAAATTACTAGACATGCCTTCATTGCGAATTTATGTTGAGGTTTTGAATTATTTTCCGTTGGTTTTTTAGAATTTGAACACCTTGTTCTAAATTCGTTGGGAGTTAGACACAAAAACACTCGTAGTTCAGACTGGTAGATAAAATCAGTTCTCGAGACTCTTTTATAGCCGTTTTCCATAGTAAAAAAGGCGCTAAGGTTTAACGGATCTGTTAGCGGACTTTTCCTAATGGAAACGATAGGACCTCAGTAGCATCTCACTCAGAGGTTTCGAGTGAAAGACGCTTTCGAATCTGAGAACTCAACGGATGTGGAATCATTTCCCCCTTTTTGTGAGGAAATAACTCAAAAAGGTGGCCTATTTTTCTGTTGTGTCATACATCATTCGATTTTGTTCTAGTACATTAATCGTTATTGGAAGCAATAATGACTTTGGAAATTATAGATTTCAAATCTTCAACTAGTTGTTAACTATGAATCGTCTCATTGCGCTCTTGTTATTTGGGTTTCTGCATGCGGGAATGGCTGTTGTTCCTACCGCGGAAGATGCCAATGACCTTTGGGGCCGCACTCGTTGCAAACGCCTGACTAAAAACAGTCGAGTTGGAAACAACAGAAAAGCCACCTGCTACACGATTGAGCCTCCTATGTACTACCATGCTACTTTATCAGTAACAATGTCATACGCAATCACGGAACCAGAATGTTCCTCGAGCAAGCTCTTAGTCAAGGAAAGTGATTCCTTTACCGATTCGTACACGCTGTTGGGTAGAAGTTGTCAGAAAACTGAAGTTATTCAAGTTGATTCATTGGATTCAGATTCGAAGAAATTGTCACTTTGGTTGTTCAAGTCAACAGCTTCCGTTACATTGGATTTTGTAGAATGCGAAGGCCAGACAGGCTGCGAAATGAAACCAACTAAATCACCCACGGAGTATCCCACCACCAGACCAACTACGGGTCGTCCATCAAAAGCTCCTACAGGTTATCCAACTGCCAAACCTACGGTAAGTTAATCAATTATTGAAATAGAAGAAATGAATCTAACCTGAGTTACAGCGATCGCCAACTTCATTTCCGACAACTCATTCGCCCACGTCGTTTCCTACGACCTCGAATCCTACCTTGAATCCAACACTATCCCCGACAACATCAAAACCAACTGAGGCACCTACTGATCGGCCAAGTAAAGCACCGACTAAAGAACCAACTACTTTGCCCCCAACTACGACTGCGCCAACCACTTCATGTGATGTAATCGATGCATCAATCGCAGGTACATTTGTCGGTGATTCATTTCTTTCGGTGGCCAACGTGGATAGATGCTGGAGATTGAACTCTGGGGCCTCAACATTCATGAGGCTGAAGCTTCAGGCTTCCTTTCCAGATCGATCTCCAGGATGTAGCAATGATTTTGTGATGCTAGGAGAATATTTTTCAACTGGGCCAGAATTTACACGAGGTTTGTGTGGAGGTAGCGATGCCTCGCTGGTCACAATGGACACTCAAGGAGAGGAGGTAGTACTTCGACTAAAGACAGATTCTTTCATTACCGGGGGGTCGTTTTCTCTAGCTTACGAAGCTGTACCACTGGCTAATAAAGTAGCAGCTGTTGTTTGTAGTGACTCGCAATGCCTTGTTGATACTCTAGCCAACAAGGCTTCAAGTAAGATTAAAAAGAAAGCGAAGTCGCTTGTTTTGGGGAACTCGACTGAAATTGTCATTGAGATTGATCAGCCACTGTTGTATATGGACGGTCCTCTTTTAGTAGAAGAAGGAACAAGAGTTACCATTCGTCCTAAATCGCCTCTTACTCAGGTAATACTTGATGGACAAAAAGAAATTGGAATCATTCGTGCAGGAAGGAATTCAGTTCTGACCGTTTCTAATATTGTGTTTCGACGAGGTTATGCTCAGTTGTCCAGAGGCGGGGCTATATCTACTGCAGGAGAACTTCATGTGCAAGGTTGTACTTTTGAAAACAACTATGCCGACTTTGGAGGAGGAGCGATTCACGTGCAAAATGAAAATGTTGCTAGCACAGTGACTTCCAGTTTCTTTTCAAAAAATAGCGCTTTTAAAGTGGAAGGAGGGGCCATATTCTTGGAGAGCAGCTCACTCACTTTGAACGGAAACACGTTTGAAGCGAACACAGCAAATGATGGTTCAGTTTGTTTTGCAGATCAAAGTAAACTGACGATTCTCGCTGACAATGTATACTCCAGAAACCTAGCTAGAAACGTGTTTTCAATGAAGTCTTCTATTTTCAACGTGTTTAACTAATAACAATAAGAAAAGTCCAGCAAATTATTTGTTTCAAAGCCAAAATGGTTGAGTGCGTCATTTCGCAACATATTAATGAAACAATGTAAGTTGTAAAAGCACACAGCAATGAGTTGAGATTTGACCCAATCGAAACTTGAATAATCCGAGAAGCAAAATATTTTTTGAAAAACAAGAGCAGCCATTGGCGACGTATGTGAGCGACGCAATCCGAGGTGTTAGGCGTTTTTGGTAGCACACTAGATGAAACGAATTTCATGACAGGAGGGGGGCTTTTTATTGGTATTTTCCGAGAAGTAGTCGTTAATTAACGGTATTTTTTCTGATCCGATTCATGAACAAGACCACTACGCCTGTTTTGAATTCAAATTCGATACGTGATTTACCCAACGTACTCTTCACAAAACACCAAACTTGAAACTGCTAACTGTGCTACAATGGGAAAAGGTGGTAACAAATCGCAAGAACCTCAGACCATCCCTGCAGAAGAGACACAACTACTATCTGCAAAGTGGGAACAGGTTTGTTTGATTGACGGGGTGGAATACGATGTCACTGATTTCGTGAGGAAGCATCCAGGAGGCAGCGTCATTCGTTATTCTCTAGCTAACACCGGTGCAGATGCTACTCCGCTCTTTAATGCTTTTCATTTGCGCTCCAAAAAAGCTAGAATGGTTTTGAAGTCACTACCTCAACGAACTCCTCAACTGTCTATTCAGCCAGGGCAGCTACTCGATGAGACTAGTGAAGGGAAAATGTTGAAGAACTTTGAAGTTTTTGAAAATGAATTGCGAGAGGAGGGTTTCTTTGAGCCAAGTATTGTTCATAATGTTTATCGCATTAGTGAATTGGTAACCATGTTTGCTTTTGGTCTATACTGTTACAGTTTTCAAACCCCTGTGATGATTGCACTTGGAATAGTTGTCCATGGTGTATTTGGAGCACGTTGTGGATGGGTCCAACACGAAGGAGGGCACGGATCGATGACCAACGATATCGGCATTGGAAAACGGATTCAATCCTTTTTTATTGGATTCGGTCTTGGAACCAATGGGGATATGTGGAACCATATGCATAACAAACATCATGCTGCAACTCAAAAGATCTCCCATGATTTGGATCTTGATACAACGCCTCTAGTGGCGTTTTTTAACACAGCTTTTGAAAGCAATAGAGCGAGAGGAGCCGTCGGATTTAATCGATTCTGGGCTAAATTTCAAGCATTCACTTTCCTACCAATCACCAGTGGGGTTTTTGTAATGCTCTTTTGGTTGCTATTTCTACATCCTCGTGAGATGATCCGAAAAAGGAACTGGGAGTCGGGCCTCTACATGTTGTCTTCTCACATAGTAAGAACAGTGCTGTTCAAACATTTTGCGGGATTTGAATCATGGACATCTGCTTATCTAGTTGGATATTGGGGGGCTATGTGGGTCAGCGGCATGTATTTGTTTGGTCATTTTTCATTATCGCACACCCATTTGGCTGTCATTGACCGCGATGAGCATAAAAACTGGGTCAGATTTGCAGTTGATCACACTGTTGATATTGCTACATCGAATCCATTAGTCAATTGGATCATGGGTTACCTCAACTGCCAAGTTATTCATCACTTATTCCCTGGTATGCCTCAATTCAGACAGCCAGAAGTCTCGCGAAGATTCGCTATATTTGCCAAAGAGAATGGCTTAAACTACCATGTTGTTGGATATTTCGAAGCCTGGAAACTTATGCTCGGTAATCTTCATTCCGTCGGTGAGCACTACTACGAAAATGCCCCAGTCCCAATAAAAAAGGAATAACTTTAAGAATATATTTAAAAACAACAAAAATCGATTTTTTTTTTTTTTTTAAACAACAACAAAAATCGATTTTTTAAAACTACTAGTAGTGGATAAAAGCCATAAAGCCATTTTTTTAAAACTACTAGTAGTGGATAAAAGCCATCAAATGCTAATTTCTTAATAAACAAGAGTATCTTGTTGAAAGAAAAGAGCCTGATGGCAATCCGTGAGGTAATCAGAAGCAAGAAC
>Ga0105053_10000817_pt1 | contig 50367 bp, 44 predicted proteins | sample BON01_FD_78093 | JGI IMG/M metagenome (GOLD analysis project Ga0105053, IMG submission 78093) | Freshwater microbial communities from Lake Bonney liftoff mats and glacier meltwater in Antarctica - BON-01 | ecosystem: Environmental > Aquatic > Freshwater > Ice > Glacier meltwater | place: Lake...
CGAGACCAGCATGTTCGGCCCCGGGGCGGCCTGGGCCAGGGCGTAGAGCGCGGCGAACTCGCCGGCCGACATCCAGCCGTGCCGCTCCACCACCTGGCGCTGCAGTTCCGGCAGTACCGCGTTGATGCCGCCCACCGACACCAGCGAAAGCTGCGCGAACAGGCTGGCGATCTCGCCGACCTCGCCGCTCAAGCCCGCCACCGGTGCAGCAGGATGGAAATCGGCACCAGCACCGCCAGCGTCGCCACCAGCGGCAGGCGCAGCCAGGCGATGGCGCCGATCACCACCACGGCGACGGCGATACCCAGCCACTGGCCGGCCAGTGGCGCGGCGATCTTCAGGGCCGTGGCCAGCACCAGACCCGATGCGGCGGCGGCGAGGCCCGCGGCGCCATTGGCCACCATCGGATAGGCGCTGTAGGCGGCGTAGAGGCTGCCCAACCCGATCACCAGCAGCATCGGCAGGGAAATCAGCCCCACCACCGCGGCCACCGCGCCGCGCGGGCCGTGGAACCGGCCGCCCAGGGCGACGGCGAAGTTGATGATGTTCGGGCCGGGCAGGAACTGGCACAGGCCCAGCAGATCGGTGAACTCGGCGGCACTCTGCCAGCGCCGCTGTTCCACCACCATGCGCCGCGCCCAGGGCAGCACGCCGCCGAAGCCGATGATGCCGATGGACAAAAAGCCCCAGAACAGCGCGGCCATACTGGGCACCGTTCGCGCCGGCGGGGCTTCGGGCAAGAATCCCGGAAGATCAGTCATCGCTGATCACGGCAAAGGCACGCAGTCCAGCAACTTGATTCTTCGAATGAAGCAGCGCCCGGCGGGCCGGATGAAGCGGCCCGCCGGGCATCGCAAGCTGCCTCAGCCCGCCTCGGTCAGGCTCGCCATCGCCGCCGCCACGCCGCCGGGCGCGTGCGGCACGTTGTTCAGCTTCAGCGCCATCTCCACCGCCGCCAGCGTGCCCAGGATCATCGGCTCGTTGAGGTCGCCGAGATGGCCGATGCGGAAAACCTTGCCGTTCAGCGTCGACAGCCCGCCGCCCAGCGACACGTTGAAGCGCTGCATGGTGGTGCGGCGGATCGCCTCGGCGTCGAAGCCTTCGGGCATCAGCACGGCAGTGACGCTGTCGGACTCGCGGGCCGGGTTGGCGCAGAAAAGCTGCGGGCCGTTGTTGCCGGACCAGTGGCGCACGCAGGCGCGCACCGCGCGGGCCAGGCGAGTGTGGCGCGCGAACACGTTCTCCAGCCCCTCCTCCTCGATCAGCCGGATCGACTCGCGCAGGCCATAGAACTGGTTGGTCGGCACGGTGCCGATGAAACTGCGCTGCTTGCGCGCGGCCATCGCCTTCCAGTTGAGGTAGTGCTTCGGCAGGGTGGAGCCCTCGGCCGCCTTCATCGCCTTGTCCGACACGCCGGTGAAGGCCATCCCGGTGGGCAGCATCAGGCCCTTCTGGCTGCCGCCGACGACGACATCGAGCTTCCACTCGTCCATGCGCAGGTCCATGGAGCCCAGCGAGGAGATGGTGTCGACCATCAGCAGCGCGTCGTGGTCGGCGGCGTCGATGGCCGCGCGCACCTGCTCGATCGGCAGGTGCATGCCGGTGGAGGTCTCGTTCTGCACGGCACAGACGGCCTTGATCCTGCCCGCCGTGTCGGCCTTGAGGGCCGCGGTGATGGCGGCCATGTCCACGCCCTGGCGCCAGTCGCACTCGACCTTCTGCACCACCAGGCCCAGATCGGCGGCCATGCTGCCCCAGGACAGCGAGAAGGCGCCGGTCTCGGGGATCAGCACGGTATCGCCGGACGACAGCGTGTTTACCAGGGCGGCTTCCCAGGCGGCATGGCCCGAGCCGGTGTACATGAACATGTGCTGGGTGGTCTTCATCACCCGCAGCACGCCCTCCCAGCACTCGTCGTACATCTTCATGAAGTCGGGGTCGTGGAAGTCCACGGCGACGTGCCCGATGGCATGCAAGATGCTGTCCGGGATGTTGGTCGGGCCGGGGTTGGCGAAGAACAGGCGGCCCCTCGCCTTTTGCGGCTTGGCTCCTTGTCCCTGGGTTGGTGCGTCCATGGCGCTACTCCATCGCATTTCGTCGGTTCAGGCCGGGTGGCCGTGGCGGTTCGGGTGTTCAGGGGGGCGGCGGAGTGGCGCCCGCGCCGGCTGGACAAACGATAAACTAGCGGCAAGTGCCCGGGTGCGAAAGTCGCGGGGTCGGAATGGGTGGGTCGCGCGGTCGCCGTTCAGGCAAAGCGCGCGGCGTAGGTTTCGGGCTTGAAGCCGACCAGCAGCGCGCCGCCGGCATCGAGCACCGGGCGCTTGATCATGCCGGGCTGGGCGAGCATCAGCGCCACCGCCCTGGCCTGCGTAAGGTCGGCACGCTCTGCCTCCGGCAGCTTGCGGAACGTGGTACCGGCACGGTTCAGCAGAACCTCCCAGCCCAGGGCACCCACCCAGGATTCCAGCAGATCCCGTTCGATGCCGGCGGTCTTGTAGTCATGGAAATGGTGCGCGATGCCATGCGCGTCGAGCCACGCGCGGGCCTTCTTCATCGTGTCACAGTTGCGGATGCCGTAGATGGTGACGCCTGTGTCGGTGGCCATGCCATTCTCGCCTTCAGCCCAGCAGTTTCATGAAGTTGCGCTTGCGGCCGAAGCGCTGCCTGATCGCGGCGACATAGGCCACCTGATCGGCTGCGCCACGCAGCTGGGCCATCCTGCCGATGAGGTGGACCGCTTCGCCATAGGCGTTGTTGCCCCCCGCGTCGGCAAGGCGGTCGACGCGCTCGGCATAGACGGCGAGCGCCTCGTGCGGATGGGTCGCCTCGCTCGCCCGCGCGAGTTTCTCACGCACCGCCATCGATGCGCCGTGTTTGTGCACGGCCAGCCAGGCGGTATCGAACATCGCCTCCTGCATCAGGACACCCACGAGAAGATCGGCGGGAAAGTGCCACCGCGAGCGCGGCTCGCGTTGCACCAGGCTTTCCAGATGAGCAAGCGCGCTGTCACGGGCGGCACCGCCGCCGAGCCGGCGCAGCCCGGCGTACAGTTCGAGGTTCGGTGCCTGTGTGAACGCGCGCCACAGATGCGCCTGTGCGTCCGCCGCCCGGCCGGCCTGCAGCAGCATGGCCACGGCCAAGTCCAGCAGCCGCGCGTCCACCCTATCGTCCTCGAACACCCAAAGGCCCTCTTCCGCCCAGGTCAGGGCCTGCTTCTCGCGCCCGTGCGCGCGGCAGAGTTCGGCGAGTTGCAGGTAGGCCCAGGGCGTGGACAGGTTCCTGGCGCGCAGGGCGATGCGGGCGGCGATGTCGCCGTCTCGTTCGGCGAAGTAGTCCAGGATCGCCACCAGTTGCCGCTCGCCGCTGCCCTCGGTGCCGCCGCGCTGTCTGCCCGTCACTGGCGGCAGCTTCGCCCAGGCTTCGGCGGCGAGGCGGCGGTATTCGCGCAGCCCCTCCTCGCCCAGCACGTCGGCATAGAGCGATACGGCATCTGCGAAGGTGTCGTAGGCGTCGCTCATCGCGCGCGCATAGAGGGAGCGGGCGAGCGCCACAGGATCGGGCCGGATGGCGCGGCAGGCGTCGAGGTGGATGTCGCGGGCGCGGGCCAGCATGTCGATGGAATTTTCATCCGAATCGTCGATCGTCTCGATCGCCAACTCGATTTGCTCGATCGCCCGCTCGGCGAGACGAAGCGCCATGTCGGCCCGGCCGCCGGCCACGAGGTCGGCAACCGCGTCGAGAACCTCGTCCACGCCATTGGCCCAGGTGGCGGCATCGCGATAGCCGCCATGGCCGGTAGCGCGCGTCGCCTTGTCCAGAGCCGTGCCCAGCCGCGCCTCAAGCGTTCGCGCATCGCCCTGCATCGCGGCCGCCATGTCAAGCTTTTGGAACAGGGCCAGATCCTGCTCGGCCAGATCCAGGATCATGGCCACGAGGGCATCGACGCCCTTGGCGGCCAGGTGCGCGCGAATGCGCGGCAGCGCGCCGGCTGCGTCGTCCCGCGTGCCGCCGCCCGCTTCGTTCACCGCCAGCGCCGAGGCCACGAGGTGCTTGCAAAAGCCCCAGTCGTGGAATGCGCGACAGGAGCAGGTGCCGCTGATCTTCCGGCCGCGCCCGGTGAGTTCGACGCGATAGTCCTCCGTGCCCGCGACATCGGCCAGCACGCGCTGCGGCTCGATGCTCAGCAGGGTGACGAGGCCGCCGCGATGGTATTCCTCGCCGCGCGCGAACACCTTCGCGCCCGCGACGTCGCTCAGGGCGTCGCTGTCGAAGCGGGGCTTGGTGCCGGCGCTCACAGCGACGGCTGCAGCAGTTGTTCCGACGCGACCAGGCGCAGCGCCTCGTCGAGCGTCACCGATGAGTGGAGGCAGTACCACTGCCCGGTGTGCCTGTGCCACATGACATCGAACCGGGTCTGCGTGATGCATTCCTCGATGTGGTCGAGGCGCGTGAATGCGGCGTCGAACTCCACGCCGGCATTGTCGGCGAAGCCCGAGCGGTAGCGCGTGATGAAGCTGCAGCGGCGCCCCCGCCAGCGGCCGAAGATATCGACGGGGTAGTTGAACTCGATTGGCTGGACCTGCGGCAGGAACCTGGGCTTCAGGGTCTCGTCGATGAGGCGTTGGCATGCCGCCGCGATGCCTGCCTTCTCCTCGGCGGTCAGCGCCTTGACCCTTGTCCACCGCCTGACCCGTTGCACCATGTGCGCCTCCCTGACGAATCGGTTTCGGCTCTATGGCGGGAGGATAGCGCCAAGGCGGCGCGGCGGCAGCAGTTTGGTGGCGTGCCGGGTTTCGGGGTGGCCTCAACCGTCGTGATGAACTGCTGCCGCACGTCAGCCAAATCGTGCCGTGACCTTGGCGGAGCCTCTGGTCGTTCCCACTCGCCCTATTCCCACTCGCCCTACTCCCACTCAATCGTGCCGGGTGGCTTGCTGGTGATGTCGTAGGTTACCCGGTTGATGCCGCGCACCTCGTTGACGATGCGGCTGGCCACGCGGCCGAGGAAGCCCATGTCGAACGGGTAGAACTCCGCCGTCATCCCGTCGGTGCTGGTCACCGCGCGCAGCGCACACGCCATGTCATAGGTGCGCCCGTCGCCCATCACCCCCACCGTGCGAACCGGCAGCAGCACGGCGAAGGCCTGCCAGATCGCGTCGTACAGCCCGGCGTTGCGGATTTCCTCCAGGTATATGGTGTCCACGCGCCGCAGCAGGTCGGCCTTCTCGCGCGTCACCGCGCCAGGGATGCGGATCGCCAGGCCCGGCCCGGGGAACGGATGGCGGCCGACGATCGCCTCGGGAATGTCCAGTTCGCGCCCCAGCACGCGCACCTCGTCCTTGAACAATTCGCGCAGCGGCTCCACCAGCTGCATGCGCATCCGTTCCGGCAGGCCGCCGACATTGTGGTGGCTCTTGATCGTCACAGACGGCCCGCCGGTGAAGCTGACGCTTTCGATCACGTCGGGATACAGCGTGCCCTGGGCGAGGAAATCGGCGCCGCCGACCTTGGCGGCCTCCTCCTCGAACACCTCGATGAACAGGCGGCCGATGGTCTTGCGCTTCACCTCGGGGTCGGTCACGCCGTCGAGCGCACCGAGGAACAGGTCGGAGGCGTCGCGGTGCACCAGCTTGATGTTGAAGCGGTCGCGGAAGGTCTGCACCACATCCTCCGACTCGCCGGCGCGCATCAGGCCGTGATCGACATAGATGCAGGTGAGCTGGTCGCCGATCGCCTCGTGGATCAGCACCGCGGCCACGCTGGAATCCACCCCGCCGGACAGGCCACAGATCACCCGCCCCTGCCCCACCTGGGCGCGGATTCGGGCGATCTGCGCATCTCGGAAGCCGGCCATCGTCCAGTTGCTTTCACAGCCCGCGACATTCAGCACGAAGTTGCGCAGCAGTTGGGTGCCGTGCGGCGTGTGCACCACTTCCGGATGGAACTGCACGCCATAGAAATGGCGCGCGTCGTCGGCGATGGCGGCGAACGGCGCGCCCTCGCTGGTGGCCACGGCGCGGAAACCGGGCGGCAGGCGCGTCACCCGGTCGCCATGGCTCATCCACACCTGCTCGCGCGCGCCGTGCTGCCACACCTCGTCGAACAGGTCGCACCCGGCCACAACGTCGATGAAGGCGCGGCCGAATTCGCGATGGTCGCTGCCCAGAACCTCGCCGCCCAACTGCGCGCACATGGTCTGCTGCCCGTAGCAGATGCCCAGCACCGGCACGCCGGCCTCGAACACCATCTGCGGCGCGCGCGGGCTGTCGCCCTCCGTCACGCTGGCGGGGCCGCCGGACAGGATGAAGGCGCGGGCGTTGAAGGCGGCGATGCGGGCGGGATCGGCGTTGAACGGCCAGATCTCGCAATACACCCCGGCCTCGCGCAGGCGCCTTGCGATCAACTGTGTCACCTGGCTGCCGAAATCGAGGATCAGCACCCGGTCGGTGGTGAGGCGGGCGGGGTCGGTCATGGGGCGGCACCTGCGGTTGCGGTGCGGGGTCTTGCAGCATGCCCGCCGCCATACTGCAAGGGCACGACGGTCACGCCAGGGGCCGTCAGGCGGTGGGCGAGGTCGCCTGCGCCAGCTTGTCGATCGGGGACCAGACATAGGCGGTCTGCGGCACCGCCTGGCCGCCCACCTCCACCAGCGCCTCCGCGGCGGGCTTGCCACCCAGCCGTGTGTAGAACCAGCGGTTCGGGTTCTCGCGCAGCACCCATAGATAGGCGCTGGCGCAGCCGATGGCCTTCAAATGCCCGGCCGCAGCCCGCATCAGGCGCCGGCCGATGCCGCGCTCGCGCCAATCGTCCAGCACGTACAGCGTCTCGATCTCGCCCTGCCCCAGGGTCTCCGCCGCCGCCGGCGAGCGCGCCGGGCCGCTGGTGGTGAAGCCGACCACGCGCGGCGGCCCGCCGCCCGCCCCGAGGTCCAGGCCCGAGGCGGTGGCGACATGCACGCCCATGCCGGCGCGGATCGCCCGCTCGTAATGCCCGGCCTGGCGCGGCACGGAAAGCCGGGCGAGATAGGCATCGGGCAGGATGCCGGGATAGGTGCTGCGCCAGACAGCGACGTGCACGGCGGCAATCGCCACCGCGTCGGTCGGCCGGGCGCGGCGGATGGTGATCATGCCGCCTCCTTCGAGGGCGCCACCTCGCCGCGCCGTTCCAGCACCGCGGTGAAGAACCCGTCCGTGCCGTGCCGCCGAGGCGTCAGTGACAGGAATTCGCCCGCGCCGGGCGGCGGCACCGCGCCGGCCCAGGCATCCGCCAGGGGCACGACGGCAAAATCGGGATGGGTGGCGATGAATCCCTGCACCTGCGCCTCGTTCTCTTCGGTCAGCACCGAGCAGGTAGCGTACACCAGTCGGCCTCCCTTGCGAACCAGTCGCGAAGCGGCCTCCAAAATCGCCGCCTGCTTGGGCACCAATTCCAGCAGGTCGCGCTCGGCCAGCCGCAGCCTGGCATCCGGGTTGCGCCGCCAGGTGCCAGTGCCGGTGCACGGCGCATCCACCAGAACGCGGTCGAACGCCCCTGCCCGCCGCTTGGCCCATTTGTCGCCCGGCGCGATCAGGTGGCGCTCCACATTATGCACCCCGGCACGGCGCAGGCGGCGCACCGCCCCCTCCAGCCGTGGCTCGGACACGTCGCAGGCCACGATCTGGCCGCGGTTCTGCATGGTCATGGCCAGCGCCAGCGTCTTACCGCCGGCCCCCGCGCACCAGTCGGCCACCCGCATGCCCGGCGCCGCACCCACCATGGCGGCGACGAGCTGGCTGCCTTCGTCCTGGATCTCCACCAGGCCCGACTGGAAGGCCGGTCCGGTGGTGACCAGGCGCCGCCCCTCCACCCGCAGGCCCCAGGGCGACAGCGGCGTCGGCGTGGCCGCGATGCCCTCCACGGCCAGGGCGGCAACCGCGTCCTCGCGCGTGCCCTTCAACAGGTTCACCCGCAGGTCGAGCGGCGCGGCCAAACTCATCGCGGCCATCTCGGGTGCCAGCGTCTCGCCAAAGCGGGCCTGCAGGCGCGGCAGCACCCAATCCGGCACCTCCAGCCGCACCGCCTCGGGCATCGCCGGATGGTCGAGCGTGTGTTCCTCCAGCTTCTTCAACTCGACCATCTCGGCGGCGGAAAGATGGGTCGGGCCGAACTGCCCGCCGGAATAGGACTGCGCCACGCCCGACAGCGCCCAACCCTCCAGCAGCAGCGAGGCCGCCACCAGAAGGCGCGGCGTCACCGCGGCCCCGGCATGCTCCAGCCACCATTGCAGCCGGCGCCGCGCCCGCAGGACCGCCCAGACCCGCTCGGATATCGCGCGCCGGTCGCCAGAGCCGATGAACCGTCGGTCGCGGAAAAACGCGTTCGCCACCGCATCGGCCGGCTTGCGCAATGCCGCCTCGATCGCCGCCAGCAACTCGATGGCACCGGCTATCCGTGCGGCAGGCGTCACGCGGCGCAAGCCCCAAGGAAGGCCAGGGCGCTGCCCTGGAACCCGGCAGGGGCATCGCCCCTGCACCCCACCAGGTCGGGAGCGCGCCTTCGCACAACGGACCCGGTGGGGGTGCAGGGGGCAACGCCCCCTGCCGGGGTCGAGGGGCAGCGCCCCTCGCCTTCCTGTGCCTGCACCGCGTTACCCTTCCTGGCGGTAGTTCGGCGCTTCGCGGGTGATGGCGACGTCGTGGACGTGGCTTTCGCGCAGGCCGGCGCCGGTAATGCGGCGGAAGCGGGCATTCTGTTGCAGGTCGGCGACGGTGGCGCTGCCGGTGTAGCCCATGCCGGCGCGCAGCCCGCCCACCATCTGGTGCAGCACCGCGGCCACCGGTCCCTTGTAGGCGACGCGGCCCTCGATCCCCTCGGGCACCAGCTTCAGCGTGTCCTTGATATCCTGCTGGAAGTAGCGGTCGGCCGAGCCGCGCGCCATCGCCCCCATGCTGCCCATGCCGCGATAGGATTTGTAGCTGCGCCCCTGGTACAGGAACACTTCGCCGGGCGCCTCGTCGGTGCCGGCCAGCACGCTGCCCATCATCACCGCGTCGGCCCCCGCGCCGATCGCCTTCACCAGGTCGCCCGAGGTGCGGATGCCGCCATCGGCGATTGCCGGCACATCATGCTCGCGGCACGCGGCGGCGGTCTCCAGCACGGCGGAGAACTGCGGCACGCCCACGCCGGCCACCACGCGGGTGGTGCAGATGCTGCCCGGGCCGATGCCGATCTTCACCGCGTCCGCCCCAGCGGCAATCAGTGCCCGAGCCCCCTCGGGCGTGGCGACGTTTCCGGCGATGACCTCCACGGCGTTCGACAGCTTCTTGATGCGCTCGACCGCGGCCATCACCCCGCGGGAATGGCCATGCGCCGTGTCGATCACCACCACATCCACCCCCGCGGCGATCAACGCCTCGCTGCGGGCATGGCCCTCGTCGCCCACGCCAGACGCCGCGGCCACGCGCAGGCGGCCCAGCTCGTCCTTGTTGGCCAGGGGATGGGCCTGGGCCTTGTCCATGTCCTTGACGGTGATCAGGCCGATGCAGCGATACTGGTCGTCCACCACCAGCAGCTTCTCGATGCGGTGCTTGTGCAACAGGGCGCGCGCCTGTTCGGCGGCCTCCTCGGCGCGCACCGTCACCAGGTTCTCGCGCGTCATCAGCTCATAGACGCGCAGGTTCGGATCGGTGGCGAAGCGCACGTCGCGATTGGTGAGAATGCCCACCAGCCGCCCGGTGTCGCGTTCCACCACCGGAAAGCCGCTGATGTGGTGCGTGGCCATCATCGAGCGCGCCTCGGCCAGCGTGCTGTCGGGGTGGATGGTGAGCGGGTTCACCACCATGCCCGACTCGAACTTCTTCACCCGGCGCACCTGGGCGGCCTGCTCGTCGACCTCCAGGTTCTTGTGGATCACCCCGATGCCGCCGTGCTGTGCCATGGCGATGGCCATGCCGCTTTCGGTCACCGTGTCCATCGCCGAGGAGACCAGCGGGATGTTGAGCGAAATCGCGCGGGTCAGCCGCGTGGTGGTCTGCACCAGGGTGGGCAGCACCTCGGAATAGGCCGGTACCAGCAGCACGTCGTCGAAGGCGAAGGCCTCGCTGATCCGCGCACCGACCTCCGTGCCGCGAACGGTCGGGGTGGTGGAAGTCGTCGATAAATCAGGGGGCGCCATGGCCGGACCTTTCCGCAACCTTGGCGGCTCTCCATAATCTCATGCCTCGGTAGAGGCAAGCGGAGTCGCAAGACAGTTTGCTGTCATGCGCCACTGGGCGATCCGCCATCCGACTCTTCGGCCTGCGAACTTTTCGCCTCCCCTGGGCGGCCGCGGAAGCCGGAGGCCACGACGTAGAGTTCGCTGCTCTCCTTGCGGCTGGCCGGCGGCTTGGCGTGGCGCACCGTGGTGAAGGCCAGCTTCATCGGCGCCAGCATCTGCTTCTCCGAGCCGCCCTGGAACACCTTGGCGACAAAAGTGCCGCCCGGGGCGAGCACCCGCATCGCGAAGTCCAGCGCCCGTTCGGCCAGCGCGATGATGCGCAAATGGTCGGTGGCGCCGTGCCCGGTGGTGTTCGGCGCCATGTCCGACAGCACCAGGTCGGGCGGCCCGTCCATCAGGGCGATCAGCCGCTCGGGCATGTCCGGGTCGTTGAAGTCGCCCTGCAGCAGCGTCACACCGGAAATCGGGTCGACCGGCAGCAGGTCGAGCGCCACGATATGCCCGGCACCGCGCGTCTTCGCCACCTGGCACCAGCCGCCCGGGGCCGCGCCGAGATCCAACACCCGCATACCCGGCTTGATCAGCTGGAAGCGGTCGTCCATCTCGATCAGCTTGAAGGCGGCACGGGAGCGCCAGCCCTGGGCGCGGGCGGCCACCACGTAAGGGTCGTTGAGCTGGCGCTTCAGCCAAAGCTGGCTCGCCGTGGTGCGGCCGCGGCCGCTGCGCAGATTCACCGCCAGGTTGCGGGTGGTGCCGGCGCCGGATGCGGCCGGCTTGCCCTTCTTGGACGACTTGGGGGGGTGCTTGGCCATGGTGGCGTCTTACGCCGGCACGGGCAGTCTCGCCAGCGCCGGATGCGGACCGGTGGAATGCAGCCGGCCAGGCCGGCGCGCGGCGCGCATCAGCCGCAGCAACATGCCTTCGCGCAGGCCCCGGTCGGCCACCACCACGTGCGGCGCCGGCCACAGGCGATGGATGGCCGCGAAAACCGCGCAACCCGGCAGCACGAACTCGGCCCGCTCCGGCCCCACGCAGGGGTGCTGCTCCAGCCCCGCCCGGCCCAGGCCGCACAGCAACTCAAGCGCCGCGCCGGCCGCCGCACCGTTCAACACCGCGCCATCCACCGCATTACGGGAATAGCGCGGCAGGTCGAGCGCAATGCCCGCCAGCGTGGTGGCGGTGCCGGAAGTGCCCAGCAACACCACGCCGCCCTGGCGCATCTCCTGGCCGATGCGGTGCACCGCCTCGAACGGCCGCAACTGCCGCTCCACCTCATCCACCAGGGCCGCGAAGCCAGCCGAAGTCACCGAGGCCTCGGGATAGCGCTCGGCGAGGGTGACGACACCCAGCGGCAGCGAGATCGTGCCGATCAGGTGCGGCGCGGCGGCGCCCCGGCCGTCATCGCCGGCCAAGCGCACCCAGGCCAGTTCGGTGGAGCCGCCGCCGATATCGAACAGCAACGCCCGCCGCCCCTCCCGGCGCAGCAGCGGCGTGCAGCTCTCCAGCGCCAATTGCGCCTCCTCGCGGCTGGAAATCGCCTCGAGGGGCAGGCCGGTCTCCGCCCGGGCGCGGGCCAGGAACTCGGCGCCATTGGCAGCCTGGCGGCACGCCTCGGTGGCGACCGCCCGCAACGCGCGCACAGGACGGCGGGCGAGGCGCTGGGCACAGCCCCGCAGCGCGGCGATCGCACGCTCCATCGCCGCCTCGCCCAGTCGGCCGGTTTCCTGCAGCCCCTCGCCGAGGCGGACAGTGCGGCTGAAGCTTTCCAGCACCCGAAACCCGTCGCCCGCCGGCGCCCCCACCAGCAGCCGGCAATTGTTGGTGCCAAGGTCGATCGCGGCGAATGCCGGCGGCCCGGCACGCCGCTCATCCGTCAGGGCGGGAGCATCCCGCGAGGGTGGAACGAGCGGAGCCATGGCCATCCATCAATGTCGGCAACCATCATTCGCCCTGCAAGCCCCTGCGGCAAGCATGTTCTGCAACATCGCCTGCCACGCTCACCAGAACGATGGTTGCGCCCACCGTGGGTGCATGGTAATCCGCCGATCCCGCCGAATGGGGGATAGTTTAGCGGTAAAACTCCCGGCTCTGACCCGGGCATCCTTGGTTCGAATCCAGGTCCCCCAGCCAGCCACAGCCAGCCACACCCCAACCAGCCACTCTTCAGAAAGCGGGCCGTCGCAAGTCCCTGCCTCGGCCGAACTCGCACTGGCCGCTCCGAACCCTACCCCTTGAGCCGCGCCAGGCTCAGCCCCGTCGCCAGCGCGACGAATCCCGCCCCCACCAGCACCGCCATCGAGGCCGCGTGCCCCACGCCGTCGGCCTGCAACTGCCCGAACACCAGCGCCACCATCGCCGCCCCCATGGTCTGGCCCAGCAGGCGCGAGGTCGAGATCATGCCGCTGCCCGCCCCACTGCGCTCGCGCGGCACCGATGAGATCAGCAGCCGGTTGTTCGGCGTCTGGAACAGCGCGAAGCCGGCACCGGTCAGCACCATGCGCCACGCCACGTCCCACCACGCCGCCCCAGGCTCCAGCCAGGCGATGGCCAGCAACCCCAGCGTCATCGCCCCCAGCCCGATGCCGCCCAGCAACCCGGCCGAGAACCGGTCAGACAACGTGCCGGCGAACGGCGAGACCAGCATCACCGCCACCGGCCACGGCGTCATCAGCAACCCGGTGGCAATCTCCGAGGCACCGCCGGCGTGGAACAGGAAGGGCAGCGCCACATAGGCGGTGGTCTGGCCCATGTAGGAACAGACCGAAGTTGCCACCGCCAGGGCGAAAACCGGCCGCCGGAACAGATCCACCGGCAGCATCGGCGCCACGAGCGAAGCCTGGCGGCGCACGAACACCCAGCCCAGCGCCCCTGCCACCAGCACCAACCCCGCCCCCCGCCAGGCGCTCGCGCCATGGCCCAGCCCGTCCAGCCCGGCGATGAACAGCCCCAGCGTGGCCGCGTTCAACAACGCGCTCGGCACGTCGAAGCGATGCGCGCCGCGTTCGGTGCGCGGCAGGAAGCGCAGCCCCGCGAATGCCACCACCCCCAGCGGCACGTTTACCAGGAACAGCCAGTGCCAATCGGCCACCGCCAGAATCCCCGCCGTCGCGGTCGGCCCCAACGCCAGCGAGGTCGCCACCACCATGGTGTTGAGCCCCATCCCCCGGCCCAGCAGCGCGCGCGGGAAAATCGTGCGCACCAGCGCGGTGTTCACACTCATGATCCCGGCCGAGCCCAGCCCCTGCAGCACCCGCGCGGCCACCAGGCTGTCCAGGTCCGGCGCGAAGGCGCACAGCAGCGATCCCACGGTGAACACCACGATCCCCGCGCCATACACCCGCCGGTAGCCATAGATGTCGCCCAGCGACGAGAACGGCAGCAGCGTCACCGTCACCGCGATCTGGTAGGCGTTGACCACCCACACCGATGCCGCCGGACTCACCGCCAGGTCCGCGGCGATGCTCGGCAGCGCGATGTTCGGCAGGGCCGCGCCAAGCACCGACAGCATCACCGCGAAGGTGAGCGTGAACATCGCGCGCAGGCGCGGCGCGGGCGCAAGGCCGTCGGAATTCTGCATGCCGTCTCGTGCCGCGCCCGCGCCGCCGCCGCAAGGCCCCTTTGCCGCAACGCTCCAGCACCGATTGCGCGTCAGGCCATGCCGCGCCATCCCGGGCTTGCATCGCAAAAGGAGTGGCCCATCGCCCGCATCGCTCGGCGCAACCTCATGCACCTCCGCCGCCGGCACTGCGATGCCCATGCCAGCGTTCCACACCGCGCGCCCAGGGCAAGACGCTCGCCGCCCGCGGCTCCGACCCAGGTTCGGCACGCCGCCTGCCGCACTGTTGCCGCATCCCCCGCGCCGCCATAACCCGCGCGCCACCGCCTTGACAGCGCACCCCCCCGGCAGGAGCCTTCGCGCCGCCGCTGAAGGGGAGTCATCGCATGTCCGCCACCACCGATCGCCGCAACGCCGTGCCCGCCCAGGGATTGCCCGATCACGAGCTCACCTTCGACGAATCCCGCCGCCGCATCGCCGAGGCCTCGAAATACCTCGCCGGCGGCGTCTCCTCGAACTTCCGCCTCGGCATCTCCCCCACCCCGCTCGTCCTGGAACGCGGCGAGGGCGCCACCCTCATCGACGCCGACGGCAACCGCCTGATCGACTACTACCTCTCGATGGGCCCGATGATCCTCGGCCACAACCCGCCCGACGTCATCGCCGCCGTCCGCGAACAACTCGACCGCGGCATCCTCTACGGCGGCCAGTCCGACCTCGAAGCCGAAGCCGCCCGCCTTGTCTGCGAAATGGTGCCCTGCGCCCAGCGGATGCGCTTCTGCTCCTCCGGCTCCGAAGCCGTCCAGGCCGCCCTGCGCATCGCCCGCGCCGCCACCGACCGCCGCGTCGTGGTGAAGTTCGAGGGCCACTACCACGGCTGGTTCGACAACGTGCTCTGGTCCACCACCCCCCCGCCCGGCGCCACCGGCCCCGTCGCCGGCAGCCGCGGCCAGATCGCGGACGCCGCCATCGACATCGCCGTACTGCCCTGGAACGACGCCGCCGCCCTGGAAGCCCGCCTGTCCAAGGGCGACGTCGCCATGGTCATCATGGAAGCCGCCATGTGCAACCAGGGCTCCATCTTCCCCGCCCCCGGCTACCTCGAAGCCGCCCGCGAAGCCTGCACCAAACACGGCACCGTCCTGGTGTTCGACGAGGTCATCACCGGCTTTCGCGTCGGCCCGGGCGGCGCCCAGCAGAAATTCGGCGTCACGCCGGATCTCGCCACCTTCGCCAAAGCCATCGCCAACGGCTTCCCCGTCGCCGCCATCGCCGGCCGCGCCGACCTGCTCGACGAACTGGCCCGCGGCGTCATGCACGGCGGCACCTACAACGGCCAGGCCATCACCATGGCCGCCACCGTTGCCACCCTCAACCGCCTCCGCCAGCCCGAAACCTGGGACGGGCTGAACCGGCACGGCACCCGCCTGATGAACGGCATCCGCGCCGAATTCGCCAAGGCCGGCGTCCCGGTCGTCGTCTCCGGCTTCCCCACCGCCTTCCACGTCGCCCTCGGCATGACCGAACCCGCCCGCAACTGGGCCGACCTGCAAGCCTTCGACCGCAAGCGCTACATCGAATTCACCACCGCCCTGGTCAAGCACGGCGTCCGCGCCCTCGAACGCGGCGCCTGGTTCCTCTCCACCGAACACGACGACACGATCGTCGACCAAACCATCGAAGCCGTCGGCCGGGCACTGCGCGACATCACCGCCTGATCCCCCCAACCCCCACGACGGCCGGGGCGCACCAGCCAAGGGAGGCAAGAACTCTTCTTTTTGTGAACAAAAAGAAGCAAAAAAACTTTTTCCGTTTGCCGGGATGCGGACCGGCAAACGACTTGCAGCGGCCGGACTTGTTAGATATACTGCATTCGTGTTAATTTACCCGCCCGTCCTGAGCGACCACCTCGGCAGCCTTCGCGCCAGCACGGCCGCGAACGTGGCACCGGATTGGCTGCCCGCGGCACTGCACGCCCTCATCATGGCCTGCCTCGCGCGCCTCATCGGCCGGCTGGAACAACTCGTCCTGCTCTGGCGGCCCGCCACCCTCCCCCCCCCCGATCACCGCCGCACCCGCCACCACAAGCCGCCCCGGCACCACCGGCCAACACCCCGTCGCCATGCCCAAGCCGGCGCACCCCCCACCGATAACCTTCCCCGCCACCACGCCCGCGCGGCCAGCCCCCCGTGCGCCACTGCCATCCGCGCGCCCACCCCCACCGCCAGCTTCGCGCCCCCCGGCGCCGCCAAGCCGTCGGCGCACCCGCAACCCGCGCGCGCCCCGCCGTCCGTCTCCCATCGAAATTCGCCGCCAGAACGCCCCGCGGCATCCGCACAAGTACGTCCGTTTTGTTACGATATAGCAACTAACTATCCGAATTGCGCCCCTTCACTTGCAGCCGGCCCGCCCAACTTGCCTGCGGCCACCCGCATTGCGGCGACGCCGCGCCTCCCCATTTCGGGGTAACGATCCCGGATTCGCGTCCTTCACATCTGCGCGACATGCCCCGGAATGGCAATTCCAGCCGCATTGGTTGCCACGGCGCCCATTACCACCAATATAATGCAGCTATGTCACAGGACGACGACCCGACCATGCAGACGCACGAGTGGGAAATTCCGGCAAACCTCCAGCCGGATCCAGAGGATTACGGGTTCGATCTGGAGCGCACGCTGAAATCCGTCGTCGGGCTGCGCGCCAGCGTCCCCGCCGATGCCTTCACCGCGGGCACCCTCGGCACCGACCGCGTCGGCAACGGCGTTGTGATCCGCGACGATGGGCTGGTGCTGACCATCGGCTACCTCATCACCGAGGCGGAAACCGTATGGCTCATCACCAATGACGGCCGTGCCGTGCCCGGCCACGCCCTGGCCTTCGACCAGATCAGTGGCTTCGGCCTGGTCCAGGCGCTCGGCAAGCTGGACCTGCCGGCCATCGAGCTGGGCGATTCCGACGCGCTGAAGGTCGGCACCGAAGCGGTGATGGCCGCCGGCGGCGGCCGCCAGCACGCCATCGAGGCCAAGGTGGTCGGCCGCCAGGAATTCGCCGGCTACTGGGAATACCTGCTCGACAACGCCATCTTCACCGCCCCCGCCCACCCGTTCTGGTCCGGCTCGGCCCTGATCGGCAAGGACGGCAAGCTGCTCGGCACCGGCTCGCTGATCATGCAGCAGGGCGACGGCAAGCGGCGCATGGACATGAACATGATCGTGCCGGTGGCCAACCTGCGCCCGGTGCTGGACGACCTGCTGGCCTATGGCCGCGTCGCCAAGCCGCCCCGCCCCTGGCTCGGCCTCTACGCCATGGAGGGCGAAGGTGGCCTCATCGTCGGCGGCGTGTCCGACCGCGGCCCGGCAGCCAGCGCCGGCATCCAGCAGGGCGACCGCATCCTGGCGATCGCTGACGAGGAAGTGACCGACCTCGGCACCCTATGGCGCAAGCTCTGGGCCACCGGCCCGGCCGGCACCACCATCGCGCTTCGCCTGTCCAGGGACGACGAGGAACTGACGCTCCAGGTCACCTCAGCCGACCGCACCAGCTTCCTCAGGGCGCCCAGGCTGCACTGAAGCAAACAAAATGTTCTTTTTTGAAAAAAAGAACCAAAAAACTTTCCACCCCTTTGCACGGACCTCAGTCCCAAGATAGAGGCTCAATCGGACAAAAAGTCTTTTTGCTTCTTTTTCTTCAGAAAAAGAAGAATCTCGCTTCTGACCCCCCCCGTGCCCCCATGCCCCAACCCCGCCTCGACAGGCTCGCGGCACGAGCCTCGACAGGCTCCCGGCACTGTGGCAGTTGCGCGCCATGCGCGTTCTCCAGGTCATCGCCGGTGCCGCCGTGGGCGGGGCAGAAACCTTCGCCCAGGACGCCATCCTCTCGCTGCGATCCCGCGGGGTGGAGCAGGTGGTGCTCACCCGCCCGTGGGAGGCGGCGTTGCGGCGCTATGGCGAGGCGGGCGTGCCTGCGCAGGCGATGCGGTTCTCCGCCGCCGACCGGTTGCTACGGCGCGGCGGGCGCATTCGCGACCTCGCCCGCGACATGCGCGCGGACCTCGTGCATGCCTGGATGTCGCGGGCCAATTCCTTCATCCCGAACGACATGCCCTGCCCGGTGCTGGGCTGGTTCGGCGACTATTACGACCTGAAGTATTTCCGCCGCACCGACCTGTATGTGGGCGTGACGCCAGACATCGCCGCCTATCTGCGCCGGCAGGGCACGCCGCCGGAAAGAACTTTCATGGTCAATACCTTCGGCACCATGCCTGATGCGCCGCCGGTGGCACGGGCCAGCCTGGACACGCCGGCGGACGCCGTGGTGTTGCTGGTGCTGGCGCGCATGCACCGGGTGAAGGGCATCGACACCATGTTGCGCGCCTTGGTCGAGACCCCCGGCGCGTTCCTGTGGCTGGCTGGCGAAGGGCCGGCGCGCGAGGAATACCAGCGCCTGGCCGAGAGCCTCGGCGTGGCCGACCGGGTGCGCTTCCTGGGCTGGCGCACCGACCGCAGCGCGTTGCTGGAGGCCTGCGACATCTGCGTGCTGCCAAGCCGGCACGAGCCGTTCGGCACGGTGATCATCGAGGCCTGGGCGGCACGGCGGCCGCTGGTGGCCACTGTGGCCGATGGCGCGCGGCAATACGTGACCGATGGGGTGACCGGCCTGCTCTGCCCGATCGACGATCACGCCGCCCTGGCCGAGCGGCTGCGGCGGCTGGCCGCAGACCCCGCCCTGCGTACCAGCCTTGCCGAGGCCGGCGCCGCTGCGTATGAGGCCGATTTCACCCGCGACATCGTCACCGACCGGCTGCTGTCGTGCTATGGCGCGTGCATCCGGCTGGGCAAGCGACCCCACGGGGATCAGCGACCGCAAGGGAACCGGCCTTGAGCTTCCTGCGCCCCTCCCGCCTGGACCGCTACATCTCCCGCCAGCTGCTGGCGGCGCTGCTGGTCGTCACCCTCGGGCTGGTGGTGCTGATCTGGTTGACCCAGTCGCTGCGCTTCGTGGAGATGGTGGTCAATCGCGGCCTGTCGTTCAGCGTGTTCCTGAAGCTGACCGGGCTGCTCATCCCTGGCTTCGTGGCGGTGATCCTGCCGATCACCTGCTTCGTGGTGGTGCAGTTCATCTACCAGCGCCTGTCCAGTGACCGTGAGTTGACGGTGATGCGCGCGGCCGGCCTGTCGCCGCTGGCGATGGCCCGCCCGGCCCTGGCGGTGGCGCTGCTGGCGATGGGGGCGCATTTCGCCCTGAACCTGTGGCTGGTGCCGGCCAGCGCCGCGGCATTCCGCGAATACCAGTGGGAAATCCGCAACCACATCGCCGCCTTCCTGCTGCAGGAGGGGGTGTTCACCACCATTTCCGACAGCCTGGTGGTGTATGTCCGCGCCCGCGAGCCGGATGGCAGCCTGCGCGGCATCATGGTGGAGGACGCCCGCGACCCGAAGCACCGCGCCACCATCCTGGCCGAGAGCGGGCAGTTGCTGGAGGGCGCGGCGGGGCCGCGGGTGCTGCTGCAGAACGGCACGCGCCAGGAGCTGGACACCAAGACAGGGCAGCTCAACGTGCTGACCTTCAAGGAAAACTGGATCGACCTGACCAGCCCGGTACGCGCCGCCGGCACCCGCCTGCGCGATGCCGGGGAGATGGGCATCGCCGACCTGCTGAACCCGCCGGAAGGGGTGGTGAACCCGCGCGACATCCCGAAATGGCGGGTGGAGGCGCACAAGCGCCTGGCCGCGCCGCTAACCACGCTGAGCTTCGTGATGATCGCGCTGGTCGGCGTGCTGGGCGGGGCGTTCCGCCGCCATGGCGGGCTGCTGCGGCCGTTCCTGGCGATCATGAGCGTTGTCGCCCTGGTGGCGCTGGGGCTGGCGCTGGACAGCCTGGCGGTGCGGATGAACGAGTTGATCCCGGTGCTGTGGCTGCGCGCCGCCCTGCCAGCGGTGGTGTGCATGGTGCTGCTGTTCGCGCCGGGGCTGTTCGCCGGCGGACGATGGCCTGAATCGTCGCCCACCCATGCGCGTTCCTGACAAATGAGGACCGTTCCCGCCGCCATCGATCGCGACGCCATCGTGGCGCGGCTGGACCGGGCCGCCGGCTGGGCGGTGCTGGGTATCGTGCCGGGCATGCTGCACGCCTTTGCGGTGGCCGAGGTGCTGATCGCGCTGATCGGGCTGGGTTGGCTGGCGCGCTGCACGCTGCGGCGCGAATGGGGCTGGCTGCGCGAAGGCTGGGTGCCGGTGGCCGCGGCGTGGTGGGCATGGCTGGTGGTGTGCTCGGTGCCGGGGGTCGGCGAGGGTGGCTTCGGGTCGCTGGTGCAGGCGCTGGCAGTGGTGCGCTACCCGGTCCTGGTGGTGGCGCTGGAGCGGCAGGTGCTGGCAGACCCCCGGGTGCGGCGCTGGCTGTGGGCGGTGCTGGCGGCCAGCGCGGCGTATATCGGGCTGCAGGCGCTGCTGCAGTTCGCCACCGGGCGCAATCTCGCCGGCTATCCGCGCTGGGGCGACGGCGAGCTGACCGGGCCATTCCAGAAGCCGCGCGCCGCCGCCCCGCTGGCGCGGATGCTGCCGCCGGTGCTGCTGGTGCCGGTGGGGGCGCTGCTGGAAGGACGGCCGGACTTCTGGCGCATGGCTGCGGCGGCCGGGCTGGCGGCGCTGGCGGTGGCGGTGATGGTGCTGATCGGCCAGCGCATGCCGGTGCTGCTGACGGTGCTCGCCCTGCTGGTGGCCGCTGTGCTGCTGCCGCGCCTGCGCGTGCCGGTAGTGGCCGCCCTGGTGGCCGGCGGCGTGCTGGTGGCGTCTTCCGCCCTGGTGTCGCCGCCCACCTTCTACCGCCTGGTGACAAAGTTCGGCAACCAGATGGAGAACTTCCCGTCCAGCCCCTATGGCCTGCTGGCGGCGCGGGCGGTGGCGATCGCCGAGGACCATCCGTGGACCGGGCGCGGCTTCGACGGCTTCCGTAGCGGCTGCGCTGACCCGCGCTATTTCCGCGGCTGGACGCATGGCCGCGACCCGGCCGATGACGGGGGTGGGCTGGCCGGCTGCAACATCCATCCGCACAATCCGTACCTGCAGGCGGTGACCGATGCGGGGCTGCCGGGGCTGGTGCTGTATGTGGCGATGGTGCTGGCGTGGCTGGTGGCGCTGGGGCGGGGGCTGTGGCAGGGGGCGACGCCGCTGCGGGTGGGGCTGTTCGCCGCCTTCGTGGTGGCGCACTGGCCGCTGGCGAGCACGAGCAGCGCCTTTGCGGTGGAAACCGCCGGGCTGGCATTCCTGTTGCTGGGTTTCGGCCTGGCGGAGGCGCGGGCTCGGCCGGTTCGCTGAAGCAGGGTCAGGCGTGGCGAAGGCCGCGTCCGCTCGGGACATCTGGCCTCTCCACGCCGTGCGGTGATCCCCGAGGCCCCGCGATGTCCAATGATTGCATCGCCCAGCGCGATTGCGTTGATGCTTGTTGCTACCCGGTTTGGCGGCGCATTTCCCACCTGAACCAGGCGAAACACGGCAACATGGCAAACATCAGCGCGGCACCGAACAACAGCGGCGCGTTGGGGTCGGCGGTGACGTCGCGCAGGCGCCCGGCGATCCAGGGGGCGATGGTCAGCCCGACATAGGAACCGGCGCTGTACCAGCCGAACACCAGGGCGCGGGCGTGCTGGGGCGTGGCCTCGCCCACCTGGGCGGTCAGCGCGCCGGGCGGAATGGCATAGGCGATACCGAGCACGACCAGCGCCCACAGCGCGCCGTCGGCGGGGGCGACGACCAGCAGCATCGTCCCGGTGGCGATCGCCCCGGCAATGACCGCGGCAGGGCGGCCGATCAACCGGTCGGCGATCAGGCCGCCGAAGGGAGTGGCGGCGGCGAAGCTCCAGGTCACCACGCTGGCCAGGGCCGCGGCGGCGACGGCCGGGCGGCCGGTATCGACCAGGAAGGCCGGCAGGAAGCCCGCCATGACGGCGATGGCGGCGTTATAGAGCGTCCAGTTGCCGGAAGCGGCGGCGATGAAACGCCAGGTGACGCGGCGCACGACCGCGCCGGCCGCCAGCACCGGCGCGGGGGGCGCGTGGCCAACGAGGAAGGTGAGGCCGATCGCCAGCGCCACCGGCAGGCCGGACAGGCCGAGCACCCAGCGCCAGCCGAGGCTGTCGCCGACCGGGCCGAGCAACACCAGGCTCGCCGCCATGCCGGCGGGCCACGAGACGATCACCATGGAGGTGGCGGTGGACAGCATCGGGCCGGCGTAGCGATCGGTGGTCATCTTGATGACCAGCATCAGCATCACCACACCGCCGCAGCCCGACAGCACGCGCCCGGCCAGCATGCCGGTGAAGCCGTTCGCCATGGCCGCCAGCACGGCGCCGGCCGCCATCAGCACCATGGCACCGCGCAACACTGGGCGGTCGCCGATGCGCCGGGCGAGCAGGCCGCCGGGCACGGTGAGGAACAGGCCCGGGATCATGAAGGCGCCGAACAGCATGCCGATCTCGGCATAGGTCAGGCCGAGTTCGGCGATCAGCGAGGGCGCGGCGACGGCGGCGGATTGCAGCTGGAAGGCGCCGGTGGCGCGAATGGCCAGCAGCGCGAACAGCGGGGCAAGCGGTGGGCGGCTGGGTTGCATGCTTGAGCATGGGCAGCCGGCCCGAACCGCCGCAAGTCCGCTAGGGCCGGTCCGGGGCGGACCAATCGCGGTGCGGCACTAGCGGTGGCGCCAGCCCATTTCCCAGAAGGCTTCCTCCAGCCGCGTGGCGGCGACGAAGGTGGCCAGCAGTTCAGGGTAGCGGGCCTCGCTGCCGCGGGACGCGAACAGGCGGTCGAGGTTGGCGATGGCGCCGCTGGCGAGCGCGCGATACTCGGGGCTGGCGTAGGCTTCGATCCAGGCCGCGTAGGGATTGCCCTGCTGCGTAGTGGCCGGGTCGGCGAGCAGGCGTTCGACCACCTCGGCATAGCCGACCACGCACGGGATCAGCGCGACGTCGAGATCCAGCCGGTCGCCGGCCAGACCGCGCTCCAGCACGAAGCGGGTATATGCCATGGTTTCAAGGTCTTCTGGCTCGACCTGCATGCGCGCTTCCGACAAGCCCCACTCGGCGCAGTATTTCACGTGCAGCGGCATCTCGATATCGACGATGGCCGATACGGAGGCGCTGGCGGCGCGCAGGTCGGCCAGGGTGGAGCTCTTGTAGCCGGCAAGCGCGTAGGCGCGGGCGAAGTGGATGAGGAACAGGTAGTCCTGCTTCAGGTAGTGCTGGAAAGCCGGCTGCTTCAGGCTGCCATCGCCCAGGCCGAGCACGAAGGGATGGCGCACATACCGCTCCCACGCCACCCCGGCATCGTGGCGCAGGCGGCCGAACAAGCCCTGGTCGAGGGGCAGGCGATCCGGGGTGGCGTCGTCGGTCATGGCTTGGCTTCCTCGCGCAGGACGGCTTGTCTCGCTCCATATTGGCGCGCCTCGGCCAGACTCCAGAGGATGCCGGCGGCACTGATCGCCGCCCCCAGCAGCACCAGCGGGTCGAACGGCTCGGCGTAGAGCAGCACGCCGACGGCGGCGATGAACGGAATGCGCAGGAAATCGATCGGCACCACCAGCGTGGCGTCGCCGTGGCGCATGGCGTTGGTGAAGCACACATGGGCCGACAACCCGCTGATGAACAATACGAACAGCGGCAGCATCTGGTCGGCCGGGATGCGCGGGAAGAACCACAGCTCGCCGCCCAGGGCCACGTTGGTGGCCAGGTACGCGGGCAGTTGCAGCACGTTCATCCAGAACAGGATGGTCAGCGTGGAGTTGCTGGCGGTGAGGAATTTCGTGGTGGTGATCTGCACCGAAAAGAACAGCGCCGCGGCCAGCACCACCAGGGCCGCCGGGTTGAAGGCCTCCGCCCCCGGCCGCAGGATCACCAGCACGCCGACGAAGCCCAGCACCAGGGCGCCGATGCGCGCGCCGCTGATCCGCTCGCCCAGGAAGATCGCCGCCATCACCATGGTCCAGGCCGGGGTGGTGAATTCCAGCGCGAACACGGTGGCCAGCGGCAACAGGGTGACGCCGAACGCCCAGCAGGCCTGCCCGGCGAAGTGGAAGACATTGCGGATGACATGGATCTTCAACGGACGCGGGGCGGCAATGCGCTCCTTGGCAAACAGCAGGGCATAGGCGCCGAGCACCACGATGCCGCCCATGTTGCGCAGGGCCAGCACCTCCCACACCGAGAGCACGCGCGCCATTTCGCGCACCGCGATGGCCAGCGCCGAGAACGAGAGCAGGGCCCCGGCCATCCACAGGATGACGCGGCGGAGGTCGTGCATGCGATGTTCCTCCCCGGTGGCGCGGGCCACGGCAGGGTTCGGGACTAACAGGCTTCGCCCGGGCCGTCACGGCCGGTCGGCGCAACCCGGTGTTGATCGGCCCCAAGCCTTGACCCGGCAGGAGCGCGCGCCCACCAAAGGAGGGTGCAAATCCGACGCCTGAGGTCATGAACCGTCCAATCGACACCTTGCCGCGCGATCCCACCGCCTTGCGGCCGCAGAAACCCGGCCCCGACGGACCTGCGCCCGCCCGGCCGGGCGATGTCCAGAAGCCCGGGGCGGGTGCCGCCGGGGAGGGCACGCTGGTGGTGCTGCCGCCCGGGCCGTCGCGGGTGTGGCGATGGCTGCGCTGGCTGGCGCTGCTGTTGCTGCTGGCCGGTGCGGGCGTGGTGGGGTGGTGGGAGTTCGGCCGCCCGCCCGAGGTGGCCGTGGTCATGCCCTGGCGCGGCCCGGCGCTGGAGGCGGTCTATGCCACCGGGGTGGTGGAGGCGGTGGACAGCGCCCGGGTGGGCACAACCGTGGCCGCGCGCATCCGCGAATTATACGTCGACGAGAGTGACACGGTGCGCCAGGGCCAGGTGATCGCCCAACTCGACGACCGCCAGGCGCAGCAACGACTGGCCGACGCACGATCGCGCCTGGCGCTGGCCGAGCAGGAACTGGCGCGCGACCTGGAACTCGCCGCCCGCAACATCCGCCCGCTGCAGCAGGTCCAGCGCAGCCAGGAGGCCCGCGACAGCGCCGCCGCCGCCGTGCAGATCGCCGCCCGCCAGCTTGAAGAATACCGCATTCTCAGCCCTCTGGCTGGCATCGTGATGCGCCGCCTGGTGCAGCCCGGCGAGACCGTGGCGGCCAATGCGGCGCTGTTCGAGATCGCCTCGCCCACTCCGCTGCGGGTGGCCGCGGACGTGGACGAGCGCGACATCGCCCGCGTGCAACCCGGCGCCAAGGTGGCGATCCGCGCCCCGGCCTTCCCCGACCGCGTGATCTCCGCCGAGGTGACCAACATGCGCGGGCGCGGCGAGACGGCGACGCGCAGCTTCCGCGTGGAAGCACTGTTGCCGCCGGATACCGCCCTGCTGCCGGGCATGACGGTAGACGTGAACCTGGTGGTGTCCGAACGGGCAGATGCCCTGCTGGTAGTGCCCACGGCGGTGCGCCATGCCGCGCCCGAAGGCGGCCGGCCGGGCGCGGCCCACGTGTTCCGCGTGGTCGACGGCCTGGCCCGCCAGACGCCGGTGACGCTGGGGGCGGTGGGGCCAACGGCCATCGAGGTGCGCGAAGGACTGGAAGCCGACGCCAGGCTGGTCGCCGACCCGCCATCCGGGCTGGCCGACGGCGCCACCGTGGTGGTGAAGCCGTGATCCGCCGTGTAGCCGCCTGATCGCGCACGCAACGCCCGAACCACGCACAGCACCATGATGCTTCCCCTCTCGATCGCGCTGGCCCACCTGCGCAGCCGCCGGCGGCAGACCATGGTGTCGGTGCTGGGCGTGGCCCTCGGCGTCAGCGTGTTCATCGCGATGACCGGGCTGATGGCCGGGTTCCAGAACTTCTTCCGCGGCCAGTTGATCGACAGCAACCCGCACGTGGTGGTCACCGACGAGGTGCGCCGGCCGGCGCCGCAGCCGCTGGTGCTGCTGCACCCGCAGGCGGCGGTGGAGGTGACGCGCATCCTGCCGCGCGACCCGGTGCGCGGCATCGCCAATGCCAGCGCCATCCTGGACGCGCTGTCGGCCATGCCAGGCGTGGCCGCCGCCCCCACCCTGCGCGGCCAGATGCTGCTGCGCCGGGCCGGGCGGGACTACGCCGTTTCGGCCATCGGCATCGACCCGGTGCTGGAAATGCGGGTGACCGCGCTGGCCAAGGACATGAAGCAGGGCAGCCTGGAGGCGTTGGGCACGCGACCGGACGGGGTGGTGATGGGCCTGCCGCTGGCCGAGAAGATGGGTGCGGGGCTGGGCGATACGATCAGCGTGGCCACGGCAGCCGGCGGCGAGAGCGTGCTGCGCGTGGTCGGGCTGTTCCGCACCGGGCTGGAGCAGCAGGACCTCGGCCAAGTCTACGTGTCGCTCAACCGCCAGCAATCGATGCAGGCGCGGCCGCGCGTGGTCAACGAGATCCACATCCGCTTGGCCGACCTCAGCCGCTCCATCCCCATCGCCGAGTTGATCGAGGGGCGCTGGGGCTACAAGGCCGCGCCGTGGGAGGAGACGTTCGCGCGGGTGCTTGAGGTGTTCCTGCTGCAGAACCTGATCATCTACGGCACCACCGGCTCCATCCTGCTGGTGGCCGGGTTCGGTATTTTCAACATCATCTCCACCGTGGTGACCGAGAAGGCACGCGACATCGCCATAATGCGCTCGGTGGGCATGCCGCGCGGCAGCGTGGTGGCGACCTTCATCATGGAGGGCCTCGCGGTCGGGGCCATGGGGGTGGCGGCGGGCTGGCTGATGGGCTGGGGAGCGGCCTCGCTGATCGAGACGTTCCCCGCACCCGGTGCCGACCCCGGTATGACGCTGACCGTGGCGCAGACGCCGTTCTCCTATGGGCTGGCCGGCGCGATCGCCATGGCCTCGGCGGTGGTCGCTGCCTGGCTGCCGGCGCGCAAGGCGGCGCGCACCGACCCGCTGAGCATCATCCGGGGGGCGGCATGAAGCCGGTGCTGCGCACGGTGATGGCATGAAGCCGGTGCTGCGCACCGTGATGGCATGAAGCCGGTGCTGCGCACCGTGGGGCTGGGGCGGGTGCTGCCCGGACCGGTGCCGGTGACGCTGGTGAGTGAGGTGACGCTGGATTTCGCGCGGGCCAGCTTCAGCGTCATCACCGGCCCCTCCGGCTCGGGCAAGTCGTCGCTGCTCTACCTGCTGGGGCTGCTGGATGTGCCGACGGCGGGCGAAGTGTTCGTGGACGGCACGCCGACGGCGGCCATGGACGACGCCGAACGCACCCGCATGCGCCTGGCCGCCTTCGGCTTCGTCTTCCAGTTCCACTTCCTGCTGCCCGAGTTCACCGTGCTGGACAACGTGATGCTGCCGATGCGCCAGCTCGGCCGCCTGTCCGCACCCGAGATGCGCGCCCGCGGCATGGCGCTGCTGGAGGCGCTGGACATGGCCGAGCAGGCGCACAAACGGCCCGATGCCTTGTCCGGCGGCCAGCGCCAACGCACCGCGGTGGCACGCGCGTTGGCCAACGACCCGCCGGTGGTGCTGGCCGACGAGCCGACCGGCTCGCTGGACACGCGCAATGCCGCCGCCGTGTTCAGCGTGCTGGGCGGCCTGGTGGCCGAGGGGCGCACGGTGATCGCGGTGACGCACGACGAAGGGCTGGCCGGCATGGCCCAGCGGCGCATCCACCTGGTGGACGGGCGGGTGGTGCGCGACGGGATGCAGGAATAGCATCGGCCAAAATGGAGGCGTCCGTGACCCAGCGCTTTGCCCTGATCGGCCTCGACCACCGCCATGTCTATGAACTGACGCAGCACCTCATCGACGCGGGCATGGAATGCGCCGGCTATTGGCCGCAGACCACCAATGCGCTGGTGTTGGAGGGATTCCGCAAGCGCTTTCCGCACCTCGTGGCGGTGGCCGAACGCGAGCGCCTGCTCGACGATCCCTCGATCCAGGTGATCGTCACCGCCGCCATCCCCAACGAACGCGCCGCCCTGGCCATCGAAGCGATGCGCCGCGGCAAGGACGTGATGTGCGACAAGCCCGGCATCACCACCCGCGCCGACCTCGCCGCGGTGCAGGCCGCGGTGGCCGAGACCGGCCGCATCTTCAGCGTGGTGTTCGGCGAGCGCTTCCAGTCCCCAGCCAGCGCCATGGCCCGCGACCTGGTGCGCCAGGGGGCGATCGGCCGCCTGGTCTGCACCGCCACCATGGCGCCGCATCGGCTGAACCGCGCGACGCGGCCGGACTGGTTCTGGAACGCGCGCCAGAATGGCTCGATCCTGGTGGATATCGGCTGCCACCAGATCGACCAGTTCCTCAACATCACCGGGCGCGAGGACGCCGAGATCGTGCACGCCGCCATCCGAACGGTCGCCCCGGAACGCACGCCGGTGGCGGATTTCCAGGATTGGGGCGAGATGATCCTGCGCAACGACGTGGCCACCGCGACGATGCAGACGCACTGGTTCACGCCGGACGGGCTGGCCGACTGGGGCGACGGGCGCGCCTTCATCACCGGCACCGAGGGCTTCATCGAACTGCGCAAGAATCTCGACCTCGCGGGAAGGGCCGGCGGGCAGCATCTGTTCCTCATCACCAACGAGAAGACCGAATACATCCCCTGCGAGGGCCGGGCGGTCGGCATCTTCCAGGCCTTCGCCAATGACGTGCGCGACCGCACCGAAACCGCGATGACCCAGAGCCACTGCTTCGCGGTCTGCCGGCTGGCGCTGGAGGCCGAGGAGCGGGCGCTGGTCCGGGGTTGATACCGGCTACCTGTCGATCGCTTCGGGGCGTGTCACCTGAACGTGATCGGCTATGCGGGCGCGGCACGGTAACATTCGCCATACGATCGCGCGCATTCAACCCGGCCGGGAGGCAGGCATGTCAGGCAGCGTCATCGCCTACCTGGGCAGCCAGGATGCGGCCGTGGTGGCTTCGTTCATCGACGATGACTGGTGCATCTGCGCCGCCGTGAACGCCGCGGCACTGGAGGACCTCGCCCGCAAGCGCGGTCGCAGCGTGGAGACCCTGCCCGACCTGTCGCGCGACGAGGCCATGGTGATCCGCCATGGCGGGCATGCCGAGCTGTGGGTGCGGGCGCGCCGGTCTGGCTATGCCGCGCCGTTCCGCGAATTCGCCCGCCGCCATGCCGGTGCCGCCTTCACCGCCGTGCCGGCCGGCTACAACGTGGATCACCTGTTCAGCCGCGGCCGCGTCGGCGTCGCGGGATCGGCCGGCGAGCCCGATGACAATCGCCTGCCCTACCCCACCTTGGTGCGCATGCTGCTGGTCGAATCCGGCGTGAACCAGAGCTTTGGCGGGTTGATGGAGGGCGACATGATCGGCAGCGGCAATGCCGCGCGCTTCGTTCGCCGCTTCACCTGGCTGCAACTGGTCAAGGCGTTGAGCATCGAGGCCAATCTGCACGGCGGCGGCTTCGGCGGCACCCAGGTGGATGCCAACATGGCTTATGCCGCAGCCGAGCTCGACCGGCGCGGCATCTGCGCGGCGATGGGCATCGGCCGCGCGCAGCTGATGCGCGAACTGATGAGCGGCGCGCGCACGGTCCTGCATTTCCGCGGGCGGTGACCCCGGGCCAGGTCCGCGCACGCGGAACGGATCGGCAAGCCTGTGGAGGTCAGGCCGCGACCCCCAGCCGCCCGGCGAGGTCTTGGATGAACTGCCAGGCCACCCGGCCGGACCGGGCGCCGCGGGTGATGCTCCATTCCACCGCCTCGGCATGCAGCGCCTCGCGGCCGATTGGCAGGTTCAGGGCCTGCGCATAGCCGTCGATCATGGCGAAGAACACGTCCTGGTCGCAGGTGTAGAAGCCGATCCACAGGCCGAACCGGTCGGACAGCGACACCTTCTCCTCGATTGCCTCGCTGGCGTGGATGGCGGTGCTGCGCTCGTTCTCGATCATGTCGCGCGGCATCAGGTGGCGGCGGTTGGAGGTGGCGTAGAACAGCACGTTGGCCGGCCGACCCTCAATGCCGCCATCCAGCACCGATTTCAGCGCCTTGTAGTCGGCATCCTCGCGCTCGAACGACAAATCGTCGCAGAAGATCAGGCAGCGGCGCTCGGCCCCACGCAGGTCTGCCCGGCGCAGCAGGCGCAGCAACTCGGGCAGGGTGGCGATGTCCTCGCGGTGGATCTCGATCAGCACCAGGCTGCCCGGCTTTTCGGCGTTCACCCGGGCATGCGCCGCCTTCACCAGCGACGACTTGCCCATGCCGCGCGCGCCCCACAGCATGGCGTTGTTGGCGGGAAAGCCGGCGGCGAAGCGGGCGGTATTTTCCATAACCAGCGCCTTCTGCCGGTCCACGCCCTGCAGCAGATCGAACTCCACCCGGCTGACCTTGGCCACCGGGCGCAGGTCGCGGCCCTCGGGGTGCCACACGAAGGCATCGGCGACGGTGAGGTCGGGGATCGCCGGCGACGGCGGGGCCAGGCGCTCCAGCGCGTCGGCGATGCGCCCCACGGTTTCGAGGAGCGTGGCTTCGAGCAGGCGCTGGTCCATGGCGAAGGATTCCGATCAAGCTTGACGTGCAGGGCGCGGAAACTATGGTCCGGCGCCAACCACCGCAACCCGGAACCCCCATTGCATGTTGATCTCCCCGGCCTACGCGCAGGATCTTGGTGGCTTCGCCGCCACCGCCGGCCAGTTCCTGCCGATCGTGCTGATCTTCGCCGTGTTCTATTTCCTGCTCATCCGCCCCCAGCAGCAGCAGCAGAAAGCGCTGCGGGCGAAGCTGGCGGCGCTGAAGCGCAACGACCGGGTGCTGACCGGCGGCGGCATCATCGGCGTGGTGCAGAAAACCACCGAGGGCAGCAACGAGGTGGAAATCGAGATCGCCAGCGGCGTGCGCGTGAAGGTGCTGCGCGAGACGATCACCGCAGTGCTGGGCGACCCGAAGCCGGCCAACGACACCAAGGCGATCGGGAAGTCCTAGAGGAAAGAAAGATCGTTCTTTTTTTGAAATAAAGAACCAAAAAACTTTCACCCATTTGATTACGGCCACCGACATGGCCCGGCCAAAGCGGATAAAGTCTTTTTGCTTCTTTTTCTTCAGAAAAAGAAGGCCTGTCTATCTGGAGCCAGCACGGCTACTGCGCTCGTCCGAACGCAAAAAGGGCCCCTCGCGGGGCCCTTTCCCTGTTCGTGGCGCAGCCGGTCAGATCGAGATCGCCTCGTAGTTGGCGAGGTTGTCCAGCCAGTTCTGCACGTAGTCCGGACGGCGGTTGCGGAAGTCGAGGTAGTAGCTGTGCTCCCACACGTCGCAGCCCAGCAGGGCGGCGCCTTCGCCGGCGGCCAGCGGATTGCTGCCGTTCGGGCTCTTGGTGCACTTCAACTTGCCGTCGGCCCCCATCACCAGCCAAGCCCAGCCGCTGCCGAACTGGGTGGTGGCGGCGGTCTTGAAGGCATCCTTGAAAGCCTGGACGCTGCCGAAATCGCTGACCAGCTTGGCTTCCAGCTTGCCCGGAATGCCGCCGCCGGTGGGCGACATGTTCTTCCAGAACAGGATGTGGTTCCAATGCTGGCCGGCATTGTTGAACACCGGGGCCATGTCGGCCTTGCCGTGGGCGAGCTTCACGATCTCGTCCAGCGACTTGCCCTGCAGGGCCGCGTCCTTTTCGACGAAGCCGTTCAGCGCGGTGACATAGGCCTGGTGGTGCTTGCCGTGGTGCAGCTCAAGCGTTTCCTGGCACATGCCTTTCGCGGCGAGCGCGGACGTGCTGTAGGGGAGGGCGGGGAGTTCAAAGGCCATGGACGCGTTCTCCGGAGCTGTTTTGTGAGGTCGGGCTCTCCCCGTACCTATGGCTGCAATGACCCAAGGTCAAGCTTGCGCACCGCTGATTGGCGCGGCAGGTGGACACGATGAACAGCCCTGCCCCGCTCTCGCCCTGCGCCACCCTGGTCCGCACCCACGATCCCGACCGGTTTCTGGCCACGCTGTTCGCCCCGCCGGCCGGGCGCGAGGCGCTGTTCACGCTGTACGCCTTCAACCACGAGTTGGCCCGCGCGCGGGAGGCGGTGAGCGAACCCACCCTGGCGCTGATCCGCCTGCAATGGTGGCGCGAGGTGGTGGAAGGCACGGCCAAGCGGCATGAAGTGGCCACTCCGCTGTCCGCGGCAATCGCCCAGGGCGCCCTGCTGCCCGCCGACCTGATGGCGATGATCGACGGGCGCGAGGTGGAGGCGGACCCGACGATCCCGACGCGCACGGCCTGGTTCGATTATCTGGCGGGCACCGCGGGCGCCGTGATGCTGGCCGCAGGGCGGGCGCTTGGCGCGCAGGGCGCGCTGCTCGACCGGCTGCGCGTGCTCGGCACCGGCCATGGCGTGGCCGGGCAGTTGCGCAACGTGCCGGCGCTGGCCCGCGCCGGGCGGGTGCTGCTGCCCGAGGACGTTCTGGGCGCGCATGGCCTTTCAGTGCACGACGTCACCGCCGGGCAGAACGAGGCCGAGCTGCGCGGCGCCCTGGCCGAGTTGGCGGCCGACGGGCGGGCGCTGCTGGCCGGGGTGCGCGGCAAGCTGCCGCGCCCGGTGGTGGCCGCGGCGCTGCCCGCGGTGCTGGCGCGGCGCGACCTGGGCCGGGCGGTGCCGCCCCTCGCGCGCGGCCTGGGCGACCGGCTGGCGGTGCTGGTCGCGGCGCTGCGGGCGGCGGTATAGAGGCAGTGATGGCAAACTCCCCTTTCCTGCCCGGCACCCACCTCGCCCCCGTGTTCTGGTTGCCGGACCGATTGGCGGCGATCAGCGCCTGGTGGGGCCACGTGCCCTTCGCCCACTGGCTGATGGCGGCGGCACAGCCTCGCCTGGTGGTGGAGCTCGGCACCCACACCGGCGTGTCCTACGCTGCATTCTGCCGCGCGGTGGCCGAGCGCGGGCTGCCGACGCGCTGCGTGGCGGTGGATACCTGGGAAGGCGACCCGCATGCCGGGCACTACGACAACGCGGTGTTCGAAGAGCTGCGCACCTGGCACGACACCTATTACAGCAGCTTCTCCCGCCTGCTGCGCACCCGCTTCGACGCGGCGCGGCCGCTGTTCGCGCCGGGTAGCATCGACCTGCTGCACATCGACGGCCTGCACGACTACGCCTCGGTGCGCCACGATTTCGAGACTTGGCTGCCCACCCTGACGGATCGCGGCGTGGTGCTGTTCCACGACACCGAAGTGCGCGAGGGCGGTTTCGGCGTCTGGCGCCTGTGGGACGAACTGCGCCAACGCTGGCCCAGCTTTTCCTTCCAGCACGGCTACGGCTTGGGCGTGCTCGCCGTCGGCGCCGCCCCGCCCGCACCGGTCGCCGCCCTCTGCGCCGCCTCGGGCACACCAGACGAAGCAGCACTGCGCCGGTTCTTCGCCGTGCCAGGCGAACGCTGGATGGCCGAACAGGCACTGCGCCAGGCACACGCCCAGATCGCGGCAAAGGCATAGAAAGCAAGCAAGGCCTTCTTTTTCTGAAGAAAAAGAAGCAAAAAGACTTCCCCCGATTGCGCCGGGAATTAACTACCGTTATCGCTTAAAGGGTAAAAGTTTTTTGGTTCTTTTTTATAAAAAAGAACCGCTTGCTTTATCCCTTGCCTACTTCCGCCGCCCCTTCGCCACCTTCGCCGGCAGCAGCGGGGCCAGGAACCGCGCCGTATGGCTCTCCGCCACCTTCACGATGTCCTCCGGCGTGCCCTGCGCCACGATGCGCCCGCCGCCGTCGCCGCCTTCGGGGCCGAGGTCCAGCACCCAGTCGGCGGTCTTGATGACCTCCAGGTTGTGCTCGATCACCACCACGGTGTTGCCGGCATCCACCAGCGCATGCAGCACTTCCAGCAGCTTGCGCACATCCTCGAAATGCAGGCCGGTGGTCGGCTCGTCCAGGATATACAGCGTCCGCCCCGTGGCCCGTCGCGCCAACTCCTTGGATAGCTTGATCCGCTGCGCCTCGCCGCCCGACAGCGTGGTGGCCTGCTGTCCCAGCGCGATATAGCCCAGCCCCACCTGCTGCAGGATCTTCAGCCGGTCGCGGATCTTGTTCACCGCGGAGAAATACGGCACCGCCTCGTCCACCGTCATCGCCAGCACCTCGGCGATCGACTTGTCGCGGAACTTGATCTCCAGCGTCTCGCGGTTGTAGCGCCTTCCCTTGCAGGTGTCGCAGGTGACGAACACGTCGGGCAGGAAGTGCATCTCGATCTTCAGCACCCCGTCGCCCTGGCACGCCTCGCAGCGCCCGCCTTTGACATTGAAGGAAAACCGGCCCGACTTGTAGCCGCGCGCCCGGCTCTCCGGCAGTTCGGCGAACCAGTCGCGGATCGGTGCGAACAGGTCGGTGTAGGTCGCCGGGTTCGACCGCGGCGTGCGGCCGATCGGCGACTGGTCGATGTCGATGATCTTGTCGAGGTATTCCAGCCCCTCGATACGGCTGTGCAGCGCGGGCGACTCGCCCGACCCCATCAGCTTGCGGCTGGCCGCCTTGTAGAACGTGTCCACCACCAGCGTGGATTTGCCGCCGCCCGACACGCCGGTGACGCAGGTGAACACGCCGAGCGGGAAGGTCGCGGTCACGTCCTTCAGGTTGTTGCCGCGCGCGCCGATCACCTTCACCACGCGGTCCTTCTGCACCGGGCGGCGCAAAGCGGGCACGGCGATGGACTTGCGGCCGGACAGGTAGGCACCGGTCAGCGAGTCCGGATGGGCGGCCACCTCCGCGGCCGTGCCCTGGGCAATCACATGCCCGCCATTCACCCCGGCGGCCGGCCCCATGTCGATCAGGTGATCGGCCGAGCGGATCGCGTCCTCGTCGTGCTCCACCACCAGCACGGTGTTGCCCAGCGCCTTCAGGCGCCGCAGCGTGCCCAGCAGCCGCTCGTTGTCGCGCTGGTGCAGGCCGATCGACGGCTCGTCCAGCACATACAGCACCCCGGTCAGCCCCGAACCGATCTGGCTCGCCAGGCGGATGCGCTGGCTCTCGCCGCCGGACAGCGTGGCCGAGCCGCGCGCCAGCGTGAGGTAATCCAGCCCCACGTCGTTGAGGAACTGCAGCCGGTCCTCGATCTCGCGCAGGATGCGCCTTGCGATCTCGGCGCGCTGCGGCGTCAGCGTCGGCATCACGGTGCCGAACCAGTCCCGCGCGGCGCGGATCGATAATTCCGACGCTTCGGCGATGGTGCTGCCGGCGATCTTCACCGCCAAAGCCTCAGGTTTCAGCCGCGCGCCCGCGCACACCGCGCAGGGTTTCTCGGCCTGATAGCGGCTCATTTCCTCGCGCACCCAGGCGCTGTCGGTCTCCTGCCAGCGCCGCTGAAGGTTGTGCACCACGCCCTCGAACGCCTTGGTGACAGTGTACTGGCGCACGCCGTCCTTGTAGGTGAAGGCGACCTGGTCATCGCCGGTGCCATGCAGGATGGCGTCGCGCACATCCGCCGACAGGTCCTGCCACGGCGTGCGCGTGCTCACCTTGAAGTGCCGCGCCAGGCTCTGCAGCGTCTGGTCGTAGTACGGCGACTGCGAGCCGGTCCAGGGTGCGACCGCCCCCTCGGCCAAGCATTTGCGCTCGTCCGGCACGATCAGCGCCGGGTCGAAGAAGCTCTCCACCCCCAGCCCGTCGCAGGCCGGGCAGGCGCCGTGCGGGGAGTTGAAGCTGAACAGCCGCGGCTCGATCTCCTCGATGGTGAAGCCGCTGACCGGGCAGGCGAACTTGCTGGAAAAGACCGTCCGCTCTTGCGTATCCGCGTTCTCGGCATAGACCACGCCGTCCGACAGCCCCAGCGCCGTCTCGAAACTGTCGGCCAGCCGCGAGGCCGTGCCCTCGCGCACCACCACCCGGTCCACCACCGCCTCGATCTCGTGCTTGATCTTGCGGTTCAGCGCCGGCACCTCGCCGATCTCGTACAGCGTGCCGTCCACCTTCACCCGGGTGAAGCCGCGCCGCTGCAACTCGGCCAATTCCTTGCGGTACTCGCCCTTGCGGTCGCGCACCACCGGCGCCAGCAGCAGCAGCCGGGTGCCCTCGGCCATGGCCATCACCCGATCCACCATCTGGCTCACCGTCTGCGCCTCGATCGGCAGGCCGGTGGCCGGCGAATACGGCACGCCGACGCGCGCCCACAGCAGCCGCATGTAGTCATGGATCTCGGTGACAGTGCCGACGGTGGAGCGCGGGTTGCGGCTGGTCGTCTTTTGCTCGATCGAGATGGCCGGCGACAGCCCCTCGATCGAGTCGACATCGGGCTTGCCCATCAGCTCCAGGAACTGCCGCGCATAGGCCGACAGGCTCTCGACATAGCGCCGCTGCCCCTCGGCATAGATCGTGTCGAACGCCAGCGACGACTTGCCGGAGCCGGAGAGCCCGGTGATCACCGTGAGGCTGTCGCGCGGAATATCGACGTCGATGTTCTTCAGGTTGTGCTCGCGCGCCCCGCGCACGCGGATGAAATGCCGGGCGTCGGTGCCGGATTCGGCCACGGGGGCCGCATACCCCGCTGCGAGCGGGGGTGTCGTGGCGTCCATCGTCTGCGATCCCCGGGGTGCGAATCCGCCCATGTCGCGGGCGCGCGGATTGTGTTCTCTAACTGTTCGCTTTATATGGCCCCTGCCGCCCGCTTGGGAAGCCCGATTGGCACCCAGGTGCCGGGAAGCCGGGTTGCGCGGTGGCCGGCGCACGGTGCAGGCGCTATGGTGCAACCAGCAATTGGGAATGGGCGGACATGGCCGGCAGCGTCAACAAGGTGATCCTGGTAGGCAATCTGGGGCGCGACCCCGAGGCGCGCACGATGCAGAGCGGTGGCAAGGTGGTCACTTTCTCCATCGCCACCAGCGAGTCGTGGAGCGACAAGGGTTCGGGCGAGCGTAAGGAACGCACCCAGTGGCACCGCATCGTCATCTATAACGAGCGCCTCGGCGAGGTGGCCGAGCGGTTCCTGAAGAAGGGCAGCAAAATCTACATCGAGGGCGCGCTCGAAAGCCGCAAGTTCACCGACAAGGACGGCCAGGAGCGCGAGACCACCGAGGTCGTGCTGCGCAACTTCCGCGGCGAGCTGACCATGCTCGACGGTCGCCAGGACGGCGGCGGCGCTTCGGAGGGCGGCTATGCGCCGCGCGAACGCGCCCCGGCCCGCGCCCCGGCAGGTGGCGACGCCCGCCCGGCCGCCGGCCCCACCTGGGACGCGCCGAAGGGCCGCAGCGACCTGGACGACGATATTCCGTTCTGAGACTCGACGTGCCGGCGGCATCATGTCGCCGGCACCGGTCTATGCCTACGCGCGCGCGTAGTATATAAAGTGGCCCTGGCGGCCCTGCCCGACGTGGACAGGGCCGCCGTCGTGTCGGGCTGCAAAGGCCGGATGCGGCGGGAAAGGCACGAATGGGTCGGCGCGGGCCGCCGGTTCGCCGCCCTCCCCCCTGCCGCCCCCGCCCATGCGGTCCGCAACCCCCGAGGATTCAGCGTTTTGAGCATCCGGCCTTGAGCGACACATCTGACGGACTCCCGCCGGGCGATGGCACACCCGGCTCGGGCCGCCAACCGGTGATGCTCGAGGAGGAGATGCGCCGCTCCTACCTCGACTACGCCATGTCGGTCATCGTCAGCCGCGCCCTGCCCGATGCCCGCGACGGCCTCAAGCCCGTCCACCGCCGCATCCTCTACGCCATGCAGGGCGGCGGCTACACGCCCGACCGGCCGTACCGCAAATGCGCCAAGATGGTCGGCGAGGTGATGGGCAACTTCCACCCGCACGGCGACTCGGCCATCTACGACGCGCTGGTGCGCATGGCACAAACCTTCTCGATGCGCGTGAAGCTGATCGACGGCCAGGGCAATTTCGGCTCGGTCGACGGCGACCCCCCGGCGGCCATGCGCTACACCGAGGCCCGCCTGTCGCGCGCCGCGATGTACCTGCTCGCCGACATCGACCGCGACACCGTCGATTTCCAGCCAACCTACGACGAGTCCGACGAGGAACCGCGGGTGCTACCCGCCACCTTCCCCAACCTGCTGATCAACGGCGCCGGCGGGATCGCGGTCGGCATGGCCACCAACATCCCCCCGCACAATCCCGGCGAGATCATCGACGCCACGCTGGCCATCATCGACAACCCGGAAATCACCCTCGACGCGCTGATGGCGGTGGTGCCCGGCCCGGACTTTCCCACCGGCGGCCTGATCCTGGGCCGCGGCGGCATCCGCTCGGCCTTCGAAACCGGGCGCGGCAGCATCATCATCCGCGCCCGCGCCGAGTTCGAGGATTTGCGCGGCGGCCGGCAGGCCATCATCGTCACCGAAATCCCCTACCAGGTGAACAAGTCGGTCCTGCTGGAAAAGATCGCCGAACTCGTCCGCGCCAAGCAGATCGAGGGCATCGGCGACATGCGCGACGAGAGCGACCGCTCCGGCATGCGCATCGTCATCGAACTGAAGCGCGACGCCACGCCCGAGGTGGTGCTGAACCAGCTGTTCCGCTTCACCCAGCTGCAATCCAGCTTCGGCGTCAACATGCTGGCGCTCGACGGCGGCCAGCCGCGCCAGATGGGCCTGAAGGACGCCCTGGCCACCTTCATCCGCTTCCGCGAGGAGGTCATCCTCCGCCGCAGCCGCTTCGACCTGGCCAAAGCGCGCGAACGCGCCCACCTGCTGGTCGGCCTGGCGCTCGCCGTCGCCAACATCGACGAGGTGATCGCGCTGATCCGCGCCAGCCCCGACGCCCCCACCGCCCGCACCGCCCTGATGGCGCGCGACTGGCCGGCCGATGCGGTGCTCAGCCTGCTCGCGCTGATCGAGGACGAGCGCAACGTGGTGGGCCCGGCCGGCACGGTGCGCCTCACCGAGGAACAGGCCCGCGGCATCCTGGAACTGCGCCTGCAGCGCCTGACCGGCCTGGAACGCGAGAAGATCAACGAGGAGATGGGCGAGGTCGCGGCCAAGATCGCCCATCTGCTGGAAATCATCGCCAGCCGCCCGCGCCGCATGGAGGTGATGAAGGCCGAACTGGTCAGCGTGCGCGCCGAAATCGCCACCCCACGCATGTCCACCATCGCCGACAGCCTGATCGACCAGGACGACGAGAGCCTGATCGAACCCGGCCAGATGGTCGTCACCATCACCCGCGACGGCTTCATCAAGCGCACCCCGCTGGAAACCTTCCGCCAGCAGAACCGCGGCGGGCGCGGGCGCTCGGCCGCCGGAAGGCGCGGCGACGACATCGTCACCCGCAGCTTCAACGGCCACACCCACCAATGGGTGCTGTTCTTCAGCAGCGGCGGCAAGGCGTTCCGCGAGAAGGTGTGGAGGCTGCCCGAGGGCGGGCCCACCGGCCGCGGTCGCGCCCTGGTGAACCTGCTGCCCGAACTCGGCTCGGACACCATCACCACGGTGCTGCCGCTGCCGCAGGATGAGAGCCTGTGGGAGAGCCTGCATCTCGTATTCGCCACCCGCTCGGGCAATGTCCGGCGCAACCGCTTGTCGGATTTCCGCAACGTCCGCGCCTCCGGCCTGATCGCCATGAAGCTCGACGAGGGCGACGAGCTGATCGGCGTCGCCACCCTGCGCGAAGGCGACGACGTGCTGCTGGCCACCAAGCGCGGCCGCTGCATCCGCTTCCAGGCCACCGACGACGTGCTGCGCGTATTCGCCGGGCGCGATTCCTCCGGCGTGCGCGGCATCCGCTTGGCCGAGGATAAGAACGCGGACACCGTCATCAGCCTGTCGGTGCTGCGCCATGTCGATGCCAGCCCGGAGGAACGCGCAACCTACCTCCGCCAAGCCAATGCCCGCCGCCGCAACGGCCACGAGGACGAGGCCGAGGCCGCGCCGCCCGACGCCGCGCGCGCCGAGGCCGCCATCCCCGATGCCGAGGAACCCACCGAGGAGGTCACCCTCTCGCCGGAGCGCATCGCGGAACTGGAAATCGCTGAGGAATTTCTGCTCACCGTCACCGACAGCGGCTTCGGCAAGCGCTCCTCCGCCTACGAATACCGCGTCACCGGCCGCGGCGGCCAAGGCATTGGCGCCATCACCCTCGGCCCGCGCACCGGCCGCGCGGTGGCCGGCACCATGCCGGTGCGCGCCGGCGACGGGGTCATGCTGGTCACTGATGCCGGCCGCCTCATCCGCCTGCCGATCGATCAGGTCCGCATCACCGGGCGCACAGCCATGGGTGTCACGCTGTTCCGCCTTGATGCCGCCGAGCATGTCACCAGCGTTTTCCCGGTGGTCGAGGACGACGTGCCGGAAGACAATGGCGAGGCGCCGCACCCCACCGGCTCCCCCCCGGTCGATTCACCCGGCGGCGAGGAACCAGGCAACGAGGGCCGGGCAGAGGAAGGAGACGACGTGAATGGCTGACGCACCGGCCGGGCCGCGCGGCGCCGAGCGCATCGGGCTGTATCCCGGCACGTTCGACCCGATCCACAACGGCCATCTCGACATCATCGCCCGCGGCGCCCGCCTGGTCGACCGGCTGGTGGTGGGCGTGTCGATCAATATCGGCAAGGGCCCGCTGTTCGAACTGGAGGAGCGGGTGGACCTCGTCACCCGCGAATGCGCCGCCATCGCCACGCGCACCGGCGCCCGGCTGGAGGTGCGCCCGTTCACCGGCCTGCTGATCCATTTCGCCCGCGATGTCGGCGCCAGCATGATCGTGCGCGGCCTGCGCGCCGTGTCGGACTTCGACTTCGAGTTCCAGATGGCCGGCATGAACTACCGCATGATGCCGCAGATCGAGACGACGTTCCTGATGGCCAGCGAGCACCACCAGTTCATCTCGTCGCGCTTCGTCAAGGAGATCGCCCTGCTCGGCGGCGACATCTCCTCCTTCGTCTCGCCCGGCACGTTCGAGCGCACGATGGCCCGGGTAAAAGCCAGCACCTGACCCGCCACTCCGGCCCGACCTGAGGAGACCCGCGATGCATCGCCGCACCCTGCTTGCCACCGCCGCCTCGCTTGCCGTCCTGGCGGCCCTGCCCGCCTTCGCCCAGGCGCCAGCGCCCGACCCCGAGAACACCCTGTTCCTCGACCTCAAGGGCGGCCGCGTCGTCATCCAGCTGCTGCCCGACCTCGCGCCGAAGCACGTGGCGCGGGTGAAGGCGCTGGCCCGCAAGGGCTTCTACGACAACACCCCGTTCCATCGTGTCATGGAGGGCTTCATGGCCCAGGGTGGTGACCCCACCGGCACCGGCACCGGCGGCAGCGGAACCGGCAACGTGCCCGCCGAGTTCACCCGCAGCCGCCGCTTCCTGCGCGGTACCGTCGGCGCCGCCCGTTCCAGCGACCCCAACAGCGCGGACAGCCAGTTCTTCATCATGTTCGCCCCCGCCCCCAGCCTGGACGGCCAGTACACCATCTGGGGCCAAGTGATCGCCGGCATGGAGCATGTCGATCGCATCAAGCGCGGCCAAGGCCAATCCGGCCAGGTGCCCAACCCGCCCGACCGCATCGTGCGCATGCGCGTGGCCGCCGACGTCAAGAACTAACCTTACCTATCAACGTGGAGACAACGATGAGCGACCCCGAAAACACGCTGTACATGGAACTGAAGGACGGCCGCGTCACCATCGAGCTGCTCGCCGACCTCGCCCCCCGCCATGTCGAGCGCGTGAAGACCCTGGCCCGCCAGGGCTTCTACGACGGCACGGTTTTCCACCGGGTGATCGAGGGATTCATGGCCCAGGGCGGCGACCCCACCGGCACCGGCACCGGCGGTTCGGACCTGGACAACCTGCCCGCCGAGTTCACCCGCCAGCGCGGCTTCGTGCGCGGCACCGTGGGCGCCGCGCGCACCAGCGACCCGAACAGCGCCAACAGCCAATTCTACATCATGTTCGCCCCGGCCCCGCATCTGGATGGCCAGTACACCATCTGGGGCCAGGTCACCGAGGGCATGGAGCACATCGACAACATCAAGCGCGGCAGCGGCGGCAGCGGCTCCGTCAGCAACCCCGACAAGATCGTGACGGTAAAGGTCGCAGCCGACGTCGCCTGACCCAGGCCGTCAGCCGCCCGGCACCAGGAACAAGGTGCCGGGCGGCAGCGCAGCCCTTCAGCTCAGGAAATCCGGCTCCTCGCGCGTCAGCTTGCGGATCACCGCCGTCATGAACGTGCGCCCGTAGGCCTTGAACATCGGCGAATCGTCGGGATAGGTCGCGATCACCGCAGGCGGAATATGCTGCAGCTCCGCCCCGCCCGCCTCGGCCAGCAGCTGGATCTTGCAGGTATCCTCCAGGTAGATCAGCCGCAGCAGCGCCTCGCCCACGCTGGAGCCGATCACCAGCGGCCCGTGGTTCTCCATCATCAGCACGGTCGCCCGCCCGATCACCCCGGCCAGCCGCTCGCCCTCGGCCGGCGTCACCGCCGCCCCGGTGAAGCCCCGGTCATAGGCAATCGAATTGAAGAACGACATGCCCGACAGATAGGTCGGCGCGATCGTGCCGTCCTTGCGCGTGCAGATCGCGGTGGCGTGGTGCATGTGCGTGTGCAGCACCGCGGTCGCTTGCGGCAGCAGCCGGTGCACCGGCGCATGGATGCAGAACGCCGTCAGCTCCACCGTGTTGCCGTTGGTCGATACGATGGTGCCGTCATGCGTCGCCATCACCAGCGAGCCCGCCGTCACCTCCGACCAGAAATACCCCTCGGGGTTGATCAGCATCAGGTCGGGCCGTCCCGGCACCGCCACGCTGAAATGGTTGCACACGCCCGACTGGAACCCGAGCCGCGCCGCCCAGCGGCAGATGGCGGCAAGCTCGATCTTGGTCTGGCGGATGGCTTCGTTGTCGACGGGCTGGAGCGTGTCCATGGGTGCGGCGCCTGTGGTGAGGAAAGGGAAGCCCTAGGCTATGCCGGTCGGGGTGGGCTTGGCCAGGGTTTCACGCCGCGCCGCTATTTCCCTTGCAGCGACATGATGTAGGCGACGGTATTCTCGATAGTGGTACGCGACAGAGTCAGCGGCGGCATGCGCCCATGCGGTTCGGCCAGAAAGGCCCGCAAGGCATCCGCGGTCACGGTCGGCCTGCCGGCAATCTCGGAAAACGTCGGCACCGACCCCACCACGGCGCGGTCCGGATTCGGCTCGACCACATGGCAGCTGGCGCACCAGGTCCGGGCAATCACCAGCCCCTCTGCCGGATCGCCCACCTCCGACTTCGCCGTCTGCGCCATGGCAAGGCCCGGCAGGGCCAGAACCGCCGTCATCATCGCAAGCCAGATCCGCTGCATCCTGCATCTCCCACGCCATGCCCGCCCGCACAGCATCGCCGTCCGGGCACCAGGGAACAAGTGTGCCCACAGGTGCGGTTGTCGCAAACCACAACCACGCTACTGTGACGACAACGCCGGACCCAACCGGCCGACTGCACGGGGAAAGCCAGCATGGAATTCGACTATATCATCGTCGGCGGCGGATCGGCCGGCTCCGTCCTCGCCAACCGCCTCTCCGCCCGCAGCGCCAACAAGGTGCTGCTCTGCGAAGCCGGCCAGGACACACCTCACGGCCGCATCCCCCCCGAAATTCTCGACAGTTACCCCGGCACCGCCTACCTCAACCAGAAGTTCCTCTGGAACGAACTCAAGGTCACCACCGAGGTGATCTCCCACAACAACCCCGACGCCCCCCGCCCCCGCCTGCGCAAATACGAACAGGCCCGCGTCCTCGGCGGCGGCTCCTCCATCAACGGCCAACTCGCCAACCGCGGCGCCCCCACCGACTATGACGAGTGGGACGCCCGCGGCGCGGCCGGCTGGAACTGGGACAACGTCCTGCCCTACTTCCGCAAGATCGAGCGGGACATGGACTTCGACGACGAATGGCACGGAAGCGAAGGCCGTATCCCCGTGCGCCGCATCTGGCCCGAGTTCTGGCCCGAACACGCCAAGGCGCTGGCCGAGGCCCTCAAGCAGTCCGGCATGAAATACCTGCCCGACCAGAATGGCTTCTTCGAGGAAGGCTACTTCCCCATCACCATCTCCAACGCCTACGAACGCCGCGTCTCCGCCGCCATCGGCTACCTCGACCCCGCCACCCGCGCCCGCGAAAAACTCACCATCTCCACCCTCACCCAAGTCACCTCCCTCGTCTTCGAAGGCACCACCTGCACCGGCATCAACGCCCTCGTCGATGGAAAGCCCCATACCTTCCACGGCCGCGAGATCATCCTGTCCTGCGGCGCCATCCACTCCCCCGCCCACCTCATGCGCGCCGGCATCGGCCCCGCCGGCCACCTGCGCGACCTCGGCATCGACATCCGCCACGCCCTGCCCGGCGTCGGCCAGCGCCTCATGGACCACCCCTCCATCGCGCTCGCCGCCTTCGTCAAACCCTTCGCCCGCGTCAACGACACCACCCGCCGCCACATCATGATCGGCTGGCGCTATTCCTCGGGCCTCGCCGACGCACCCCCCGGCGACATGTTCGTCACCGCCGCCACCAAATCCTCCTGGCACGCCGTGGGCGAACAAATCGCCGCCTGCATCCTGTTCGTGAACAAAACCTACTCCGAAACCGGCGAGGTCAAGCTCCAGTCCACCGACTGGCGAACCGAACCCGAAGTCGCCTTCAACCTCCTCTCAGACACCCGCGACCTCGACCGCCTCGCCGACGGCTTCCGCCGCATGGCAGCCCTCCACGCGCTCGACGCCATGAAGCACGTCACCGACGACCCCTTCCCCGCCAGCTACAGCGACAAGGTCCGCCAGGTCGGCGTCATCAACCAGAAGAACAAGCTGCTCACCGACGTCATGGCCAAACTCCTCGATGGCCCCGCCGCCCTGCGCAAAACCCTCCTCAAGAAATTCGTCATGGAAGACTTCACCCTCGAACAGGTCCTCGCCGACACCGACGCCATGGAAGCCTTCGTCCGCAAAGCCGCCGTCGGCGTCTGGCACGCCTCCTGCACCTGCCGCATGGGCAGCGACGACGACCCCATGGCCGTCACAACCCCCACCGGCCTGGTCCGCGGCGCCCAGAACCTGCGCGTCGTCGACGCCTCCATCTTCCCCGTCGTCCCCTGCGCCAACACCAACTTCCCCACCCTCATGACCGCCGAGAAGATCGCCGACGCGATCCTGGCCGGACATTGACCCCCGGCGGCGGCCGGGAATGCCCGGCGGCCAACAGGAAGCACCAATCGACAAGCAATTCCCCGCTGGTTTACCTATCTTCACCACAAGGCGCCCACGCGGCGCCCCATCAATGTCGGGAGAAACGTTCAATGAAACGTCGTAAGTTCCTTCGCGCCGGCACTGCCGCCACGCTTGCCGCGGCTTCCGGCCTTGCCGGAACCACCAGCGCACGAGCACAAACAGCCCCCACGGTCGGCGGCCGGGCAAAGACCCTCATCCACGTGCCCCAGTCCAACCTCACCAGCCTGGACCCGGTATGGACCACGGCCGCCGCCACGCGCAACCACGCCCACATGGTGTGGGACACGCTCTACGGCCGCGATTCCAAGCTCAATCCCCATCCGCAGATGCTCGAAGGCCACCTCGTCGAGGATGACGGCCTCCGATGGACGATGAAGCTGCGCGAGGGCCTGCGCTTCCACGATGGCGAACCGGTGCGCGCGCGCGATGCCGTCGCCTCCATCCGCCGCTGGATGAAGCGGGATCAGATCGGGTTGACGGTGGAGGCGCGGCTGGATTCGCTGGAGGCGACGGATGACCGCACCCTGGTCTGGCGGCTGAAGAAGCCTTTCGCCGCCCTTCCCTATTCGCTGTGCCGCCACCAGCCGTCCTGCGCCATCATGCCCGAGCGCCTGGCCCAGACCGATCCGTTCAAGCAGGTGCCGGAGATCATCGGCAGCGGCCCGTTCCGCTTCCTGGCCAGCGAGTTCGTCACCGGCAGCCGGTCCGTCTACGCTCGCAACGAAAACTACGTGCCGCGCAACGAGCCGGTCGACTACTGCGCCGGCGGCTACCGGGTGATGGTCGACCGGGTCGAATGGCGCTTCCTGCCCGACGCCTCCACCGCGGCAAATGCGCTGATCGCCGGCGAGGTCGACTGGCTGGAACAGCCGCTGCCCGACCTGCTGCCGCTGCTGCGTCGGGCCAATGGCGTGGTGGTGCGGCCCACCGACATCTACGGCACCTTCGCAGCAATCCGCCCGAACCACCTGCACGCCCCCACCGACAACCGCCTGGTGCGCCGGGCCATGCTGGCTGCGATCAACCAGCAGGAGGTGATGACGGCGATGATGGGCGACCAAACCGATCTGTACCGCACGCCCGTCGGCTACTTCCTGCCCGGCACGCCCAGCGCCAACGACGCAGGCATGGAGATCGTGCGCAAGCAGCACAGCCAGGACGACGTGCGCGCGATGTTGAAGGAGGCCGGCTACAACGGCGAGCGCATCGTCTACCTGCACCCCACCGACCAGACCTTCTACGACGCCGCCTCGCACGTGGTGATCGACGCCTTCCGCAAGGTCGGCCTCAACATCGATGTCGCCACCACCGACTGGGGCACCGTGGTCCAGCGGCGCACCAGCCGCGAGCCACTGGCCAACGGCGGCTGGTCGCTGTTCCCGCACGGGCTGCCGGCCGCCGAATACCGCGATCCGATCTTCGCCGCCCTGGTGCGCGCCAACGGCCCGAGGGGCTTCTTCGGCTGGCCCAACGACCCGGTGATCGAGGAGATGCGCGACCGCTGGATCGACAGCAGCGACCCGGCCGAGCAAAGGAAGCTCGACCAGGAGTACCAGGCCCGCGCGTTCCATCACGTGCCATTCCTCCCGCTCGGTCAGTATTTCCCGCCGGCTGCCTACCGCGCCTGGCTGTCGCCGCCACAGCAGGGCGTGGTGCCGGTGTTCTGGGGCGTCGAGAAGAACGCCTGATCCCACCACACTCCCGCGCTGTCCGTCATCCCTTCGCGCCCAATCCGGTGCGGCGGGGTGGCGGCGGCCGGGGGCGCGGCCTTCCCGGCGCCAGGGCCGTGCCCCCAGCAGCCGCAATCATCCGCTGCAAGGAGCCACCGCCATGACGCGCGACATTCTCATCGGCATCAGCGGCGGCGGCGTGCTCCACACCGACGCCCATGTGCCGGACGTGGACACGCAGTTCCGGATGGTCCGCGACGCCGGCGTCTTCGACTACTTTGAGCGCACTCCCCTGCCAGGACTTCTCGACACCTACAAGCACGCCAGCCAGGCCACCGGCATCCCGCTTCTCTCCGGCGGCTTCTTCTACGCGCTGGGCCGCGACGAGCCGTTGCTGGAATGGCATCTGCGTATCGGCGCCGAGTGCGGCATGCGGGTGCAAAACGTGCAGGTGCCATTCCGCAACGCCAAGGGCGAGCGCGTCACCGACCAGCAGGTCGCCGACTTCTACCTCTGGGCCGCCGAACGCGGCGACCGCCTGGGCGTCACCCCCTGCTTCGAGGTCCACATCAACATGTGGTCCGAACGCCTCTCCCGCGTGTCCCGGGTCGCCCGTCTCGTCGAGGCCCGCGGCGTGCCGTTCAACATGACGCTCGACCACAGCCACGTCATCTTCAAGATCGGCAACGAAGCCGAGCTCGACATCGAGGGCCTGCGCGAAGACCTCGCCGACGGCCTGATACTCGACCCCTCACAGCCCGGCCATGCTTGCGGCGAGTGGATTTCCAACAACTGGGTTCGCCACGCCCACGCCCGCCCCGCCATCCCCAACAACCCGCGCAACGTCTGGGCCACCCACCCCGACGGCCGCCTCGGCCGCGGTGTGCAATACCCCTTCATCCAGCCCAAACCCGGCGAGTGGCACTCCGGCTGGGACGAAGCCCGGCTCGAGCCATGGAAAGACGTCGTGCGCCAGATGTTCGTCCACCACGCCAGCAACCCCGCCAGCCGCCTCGAGCAGGTCACCGTCGAAATGATCCCGGGCATCGACTACGGCGCCGGCCACCGCTACTCGATCTTCGACCACAGCGTTGAAGTCGCGAAGTGGCTCCGGGCGGAATGGCAGCGGGCGAAACCGTAATTCCGCAACGCGAAGACAAGAACCCACCGCCGGCAGGAGCGGGGGGCTGGCCCGCCCGCCAGGTTAGGCGCGCGCCTCCGCGAACGTCGAGAATGCGCCATGGAAGCGAAACAACGGAATGAGCATCAGCTCTTTGCGCCGTCACCCGTGCTTATCGGCCACCTGCTTTGGCTGCACTGACCAGGCCGCTGGCTCATCGTTTTTGTCCGCTTCGGCCGCCGCCGCCGTCGCCTGGACCTTGCCGGGCTTGTGATGGGCGGGTGCGTAGATCGCATAGACCTGCATCGGTGTCGCGCCGATATTGGTGATGTTGTGCCAGGTCCCCGCCGGAACGAGCACACACCAGCCGTCCGAAACCTCCTTCTCGAACGTCAGTTCGTCCTTCGAGGCTCCCATCTGCGCCCGGCCATGGCCAGCGTCGAGGCGCAGGAACTGATCGGTCTCCGGATGCGCTTCGAGGCCAATGTCGCCACCGACGGGGATCGACATCAGCGTCAGTTGCAGATAGCGCCCGCTCCAGGCGACGGACCGATAGTCGGTGTTCTCCTTCGTCGCTTGTTCAATGTCGAACGATTGCGGCTTAGGGCCAATGTCTTCGATCGTCATCTTGCTCTCCGTCCTGAACGTGGCACGACAGCGCGCGAATTGAGCGCATTGTGATACGGATTTCGGTGGCAAAACGTTCCCGCGGATCAAGGGATCCGAAGGTCAAATATCCGCTTTTGGTCATTTGCCTTCTTTTCGTCATATCTGCGGCATGTCCGCTGTCCGGCTTGCCAATCCGACGTAGCGACCGTCGGAACAGGCATGATTAAATCTCCCGACTCAGAGCCCCGAACATCGCGCGCGTTGGTCCCACCCCGCCAAAGGCGGGCCGAGTCGCGGGTTCCAAGGGCGACGCCCTTGGCGGGTCCAGGGCGGCGCCCTGGCCTTCCTTTCTTGACCGATACCCCGCAGCAGCGCTCAGATACCGCCCAGGCAGCCCCCCGGAGCACCCCATGGACGACTTGGCGACCAGCAACAACCCGTATCTCGCCCTTGGCGTGCGGCCCTTCATCAACTGCTGCTCGGTCCGCACCATGCACGGCGGCAGCCTCATGCTGCCCCAGGTCCGCGCCGCCATGGCCGAGGCCAGCCGCCACTTCGTCAACCTCGACGAACTGATGGAGAAAGCCAGCGAGCGCCTCGCCGAGCTCACCGGCGCCGAGTGGGGCCTGGTCACCTGCGGCAGTGCCGCCGCGGTCGCCCTCGGCACCATGGCCTGCGTCGCCGGCAACGACCCGATCAAGATGCTCCGCCTTCCCGACACCACCGGCATGACCAACCGCGTCGTCATGGTGAAGAACCAGCGCTTCGCCTACGATCAGGCCATCCGCATGAGCGGCACCATCATCGTCGAGGTCGAAACCATCGAGGAGCTTGACCGCGCCTTCGAGGAGCCGGTCGCCATGGTCGCCGTGCTCGGCACCCACGAGCACGAGTCCAAGGTCCGCATGGAAGACCTCATCGCCCGTGCGAAGCCCCGCGGCGTCCCCGTCATGGTCGACGCCGCGAGCGAACATATTGTCCGCCCCTCCCCCTGGCTGGTCCGCGGCGCCGACCTCGTCATCTACTCCGGCGGAAAGTTCCTGCGCGGCCCGCAAACCTCCGGCCTGCTGCTCGGCCGCAAGGACCTCGTCCAGGCCGCCTGGCGCAACGCCTCCCCCCACCAGGCCCTCGGCCGCCCGATGAAGGTCTCCAAGGAAGACGTCATCGGCCTGCTCACCGCCGTCGAATACTGGATGGAACAGCGCGACATCTCCGAGGAAGTGGCCCGCTGGACCGGCGCCAACGCCGAAATCGCCCGCCTTGTCGAAGGCGTCCCCGGCGTGCGCACCGAATCCATCGCTCCCGAAGGCGTCGTCGTCGTCCCGGCGCTGCGCATCATCTGGGATCGCACCCGCATCGGCGTCGACGGCGCGGGGCTGCGCCTCGCCGTGCTGGAAGGCACGCCGCGCATCATGCTCGACGACCACTCCGCCAAGGACGACCGCATCAGCATCGACCCCTTCCAGCTCCAGCCCGGTGAAGCCGCCGATGTCGGCCGCGCCATTGCCCGCGCCCTCGAAGGCGCCCGCATCACCGCCCCCAAACCTCTGGCCGCCCCCGCCGTGGACCTCTCCGGCGAATGGGAAGTCCGCGTCCGCTTCCTGCACGGCGAACGCGTCCACAAGGTCTCCCTCAGCCAGGCCGGAAACGCCATCTCCGGCGAACAACACTCGCAACTCTTCGAAGGCCGCGTCACCGGCCAGATCGAGGGCGAACAGATCGCCCTCAGCTTCGGCACCCGCTACGAAGGCAGCAACATCCGCTACAACTTCGCCGGCGAAGCAGGCGCTAGAACCATGTCCGGAACGGTAAATCTCGGCACCTCGTCCGACCACCACCAAGGCCCGGTCAACCTGGCCCAGTTCGGCTCGGCCAAATGGAACGCTACCAAGGTCGAGTAAGACAAGGATCGAAAGGCCAGGGGCGCTGCCCCTGGACCCCGGTGGGGCGTCGCCCCACGCCCCAACATTTCCTCGCCACCTCGCCATATATGTTGTAGCGGCAAGTGAGTTATACCCCGTTCACGCGATAATCCGGAACTCCGTTGGGTCGATGACACGAAAATTGTCGGTTACCTGATCGCAGTATGTGGTCCAGTTCCGTGGCACGTCGTCGCGGAGGAAATTGAGCATC